>Ga0194123_10000654_pt1 | contig 62652 bp, 78 predicted proteins | sample TA2MahsurfametaG_5_FD_155479 | JGI IMG/M metagenome (GOLD analysis project Ga0194123, IMG submission 155479) | Freshwater microbial communities from Lake Tanganyika, Tanzania - TA2015023 Mahale A surface | ecosystem: Environmental > Aquatic > Freshwater > Lake | place: Tanzania: Lake Tanganyika... | reverse complement strand
ATCATTAGTATTTATTTTTTTCCATAAATTATTTTGTGCCCATTTTAATAATTTATATATTTTCCCATATTCATATATTTGAGATAAAGGTTTTGAATCTATTAATTCCATTGAATAAAAATTTTTTGAAAAATTTAAAATTTTAGGACAAAAATCAGAAATATGATTATACCTTTTTATCAAATTATTTACTTTTTCATTATCATAAAAAAATTTAATAACTTTATCATTATGAAAATATATTGATTCTTTTTCTTTTGTTAAAACATTATATTTTTTTTTTAATGTTAATAAAGTATTGTTATAACTATTTAAATTTCCGGTATCATAATATTTATTTATAACATTAAAATTAAAATTTATATTTAATTCTAACATTCTTGAATAAATATCAATATCAGATAACGATTGATTTTGTGAATCATTATTGTAAATTTCTTCAGCAATTTTAAAAAATAATTCATAATTTTTTATGAATGCCATTCCAATATAAATATAATCAAAATTATTACAGCCTTTTTTATTAATTTTTGAAATTTGACTATTCTTACAATTTATAGAAGAATAATTTATTCCATCAGTACAATTACTAACAAATAAAGTGTTTTCATTAAATTCAAAACTTATTTTTTCATCAATAATTGTATCACAGCAGATATAATAGAATTCATTTTTTATAAAATCTTTGCAGCATAATAATGAATATAAAAGACTTGAACCATTACCCTGATATTTATTTATATAAACAAAGATAAAATTAATACCAGGATATGCAATTTCCAAATATTGTTTTACAAAATCTGCATAATATCCAAGAGTAATTATAAAATTAACATTTTTGTCCTTGAATAATTTTATAATATAATCAATTGCTGCTTTATCACCAACGTTTATTAATGATTTATTTTGATATTTAGTATGAGAAAAAAGACGGCTTCCTAATCCGCTGGTTGTAATAATAATATTCATAAAATTATTAAAGAATTTAATTTTGAAAAATATTTTATATTTAACTATATAAAAAAATTATGTCTATTAAGGATATTTTAATAAATTCAAAATTTTGTTTAGCTCCTATAAGTAAAAATTTTGTAGATGCAATTATTGATTTTTGTGAAGAAACAAATGTTAATATGACATTTATTCCATCAAGACGACAAATTGAGTGGAATGGAGGATATGTAAATAATTGGACTACCGAAAAATTTGCCGATTATGTAAAGAAAAAAACAAATAAAATTGCAATTCAAAGAGACCATGGGGGTCCTGGACAAGGTAAAGAAGATGATGATGGTTTTGAATCTTTAAAATATGACTCATTATATTTTGATTCGATACATATAGACCCATGGAAAAAATTTTATAATTTTGAAGATGGATTATTATGGACAATAAATATTTTAAAATTTTGTTATAATAAAAACAAAAATCTTTATTTTGAGATTGGTACTGAAGAAGCTATAAGAAAATTTAGTATTGAAGAAACAGAAGAATTAATATGTAAAATTAAAGAGAATATTGAGCCAGAATTATTTGAAAGAATATTATTTTGTGTAATTCAATCTGGAACCAAATTAGAGAATGGTAAAAATACAGGTAATTATGATTGTAATAGATTTATGGAAATGATAAAAATCATAAAAAAATATAATAAATATAGTAAGGAACATAATGGTGATTTTTTAGATAATATTAGTAAAAAAAATAGATTTATAAATGGATTAGATTCAATAAATATAGCACCAGAATTGGGATATATTGAGAGTGAGATTATTTTGAATAATTTAATTGAACAGAATGATATTCAAAAGATAAATTTATTTTATAATCTTTGTTTAGAATCTAATTTGTGGAAAAAATGGGTTAATACTGATTTTAATCCTGATGAAAATAAAGAAAAATTAATAAAAATTTGTGGACATTATATTTTTTCATTAAAAGAATTTATAAATGTAAAAAATATAAGAGATGACTTAATAATTGATAAATTAAAAATATATCTAAATAAAATGTTTAATTTTTATAATAATAATAATTTAAATGTTTTAACAAAAGATGAAACTATGGAAGATATTTTTATTTTAAAAAAATTTCCTGTATCAATGAGTTGTGTAGATTTAAATTTTTATGAAAATGATTATAAGTATATGGATATGATATTTCAGGTTTGTAAAAAAACAGGTATAATTCAGATAAAAGAATATCCAAGTTTTGAAGATATGTATATTGTTCCACATAATATGAGTTTTGGTAAAATTTGGGATGACCTTTTTAAAATAATGTCAGAAAAAGTAAATAATTTAAAAATTAGTAATGCGAATATATTAGAAATTGGTGGAGGGAGTTTACTATTAGCTTCAAAAATTCTTGAAAATAAAGATATAATTCGTTATGATGTATTTGAAAAAAATAGTTCAAAATTTTATACAAATGATAAAAGAATTAATTTAATTAAAGATTTTTTTACAAAAGATTCAAAAATTGATTTTTTACCCGATATTATTATTCATAGTCATGTATTAGAACATGTATGTTATCCAAATGAATTCATAAATTATATAAGTAATATATTATGCGAAAATAAATATCATTGTTTTATTGTTCCAAATTTACATGAGACTTTTAAAAAAAAATATACAAATTCTATAAATTTTGAACATAATGTTTTAATTGAAGAATCTTACATTGATGTAATTTTAAATAATAATTTTTTTGATATTATTGAAAAAGAATATTATTTAGATCATAGTATCATTTACATAACAAAAAAAGTTTCTCCCAAAAAATTATTAACTTTTCAAAATTTTTATGATAAAAATAAAACATTAGTTTTTGAATTTAAGGAATATTATGAAAAAATTATATTAAAATTAAATGAACAAATAAATAATTTTGATGGAGAAATTTTTTTATTTGGAGGACATATATTTTCACAATATTTAATTAATTTTGGATTAGATATTAAAAAAATACGTTATATTTTAGATAATAGTAAAGAAAAAGAAGATAAAAAATTATATGGAACAAAATTAGTAATTAAAAATCCTCTTTTTTTAAAAAATATAAATAATGTTGCGGTAATAGTTAAAGTTGCATCATATCAAAAAGAAATTGAAGAACAACTTTTACATATAAATGATAAAGTAAAAATTTTTAAATAAATATATAATAATGATTATGAATGATTTGGCTATATTTTATATAACTTGTTTTAGTTATTATAAATTGTGGGAGCCATATTTAATATTAAGAAAAAAATATATTGGAGAAGAAATTAAATGTTATATATGTTCTGATAAATTACCTAAAAACTTTCCAATAGAATATTATCATAATAAATTTAAAAATTTAGAATTTTTAATATTTAATGCAATTTCTAATATAAAACCAAAAGGAAATTATTTTAAAAGATATTTATATTATTTAAATAATATCAAAGAAAATTATATAATTTATAATTATGATGATTATTTTCCATCAAATTATATTGATAATAATAAATTAAAAAATATACATGAATTAATGGAAATTTCAGATGATATAAAAATAATTAAATTAAAATATTATAACAAAACCATTAATAAAGAAAAATTTTTTTATAAAGATTTAGAATTTTTAAGATATGATAATGTTAATTACATTATTTCTACACAACCATTTATCATAAAAAAAAATATTTTTATAGATATATCAAATTATTGTAACGATATAAATAAAAAAATTAAAAGAAAAAATATTAAAAAATATTATTCAGCACCAGGAATGCTTGAAATTTATGGTTCAGAATATCTTTTAAAAGAAATTTCTGAAAATAAAAAACCATATATATACTTAACTATTTTTAATAATAATTTGTATGATTATTATGAAGATGGTGAAAGACCTGGCATAGTTTATGGAGGAATAATATCAAATAATGTCAAAAATATTTTAGAAAAAAATGAAAATATACACATTGAAACTAATGAAGATGGATTAATTTTTAATGTTGATTCAAATATAATAAAAAATGTACATCATTTTTATAAAGAAAGATTAGAAAAATATTTAAAAAATGAATAATTTTATTTTTTTTTCTTTAATTCGATATAGCTATTTATATTTATATTGTTATTTCTTGGTCTTATACGTGGTAAATTTTCATTATTTTCATTATTTCGGTTTTCTGGATTGGATTCAATAAATTTATTGTATTCATTTTTTATCTCTCCAATTTTACGAATTCCAATTCCTATCAAATTTTCTAATTGTTTATTATTTGCAAGTAATAATTCATTTCTAATAATCTCCTTTTTTTCTTGAATATTTGACATTAGTTTTTTGATTAAATCAGTTCTTACTTCTTCATTTGATAATAATTCTCGTAAATCATCAATTTCTTTGATAATATTATTTTTTATAAAATTTTTAATTTCATCGTATTTTTTATGTTTTTCAGATATTTCTTTTACAAATAATTTTCTCGCACTTTTTTTTCTCCTTTCTTCTATTTTTTGTTTACAAAAAAACACAAATTCACACAATTGATTCGTTATCATAAATATCAAGCTCATTAAGTAATATATGTTTTTTGAATCTCCACCTATTTCCGATAATAATAAATCATATAATTTTCTAATTTTATTTTTGTAAGTTTTCTCCTCTAGTTCAATAATATCTAAGTTTTTATTAGGTCCAGACCGAGTAAAATTTATTAGAGTGATATCTCTTATTTTTATATGTAATTGTTTTATTTGATAGTTTGGAACAGGTGAACTCCTTGATTTTTTCATATCATATAACTCATGAAAACTTAAATGTATATTCATATCAATAATATCTTCAATTATTGGAATCGTGGAATTATTTCTACTCCTTACTTTTATAATATATTCTTTTGAACCCCGTCCATAATTATCATCATAAAATTCATAATTTTTGTTAAAATCGTATAAATCTTTTTTTGTTACATACAAATTTTTACCATCAAGATAATTTTTTACATATTTACAATCGACATCATCATTATTATAACTTATATCATTAAACTCATCAAGAATATCATAAAAAAGTTTTCTATTTCCATATATTGGTTTTGTTATTTCTCTTCCGAAATTTGAATGAGGGGAGCTAAAAATATTAGAAGTTGTTTTTGATGGAGAACCAAAATATTGTGTCATTTATTATTATTACTAGATAAATTTATTCTTGTATTCGCTGAACTCATTAAATTTTCTTCCTCAATATTTCTTTCTAGTTTATCATAAGATTTACGTAGTTGTTCAATGTGTTTAATTTGATTTTTAATAAAATCAATAAATGGCTCAAATTCATTTTTATATTTTTGGAAAACCCTTTTTTGTTGAATTAATCGAATATATTTTTTTATTTCATCAAATTTTTTAAATAGTCCTTCCAATGAATAATTATCAAAATTAAATGAATTTTTGTTTTTAATCTTTTTATATAAATTTTCAACTGTATAATTATTTATATTATTATCACTAATTTTAAGGTTAAAAGTATTTGCTAAATTTCTTTTTAATTCATAATTATTTTCATTATCATCATTTTTTGTTGAAGAATTTATCATGTAATTAAATATTTCATTGACATTATTTTGTTGTAAATTTTTAACAAAATTTTTTATATCATTATTTGTATATTCATAATTGGGAATATAAATATTTTTTATACTTTCAGGAAGTTCATTATAGTATCTATTTTGTGGGTCTTTAATACGTTTTAGAATATCGTTTTTATGTTGTAAAATAAATAATCTTTTTATATCAGAATTTTTGAATTGTTCTTGAATATTTTTTAATCTATTTCTCATTAATTTTTTTGTTTTTTCCTCAATTTTTTTATGTAAAAGAAAAGAATACAACATTAATTCATTAAATGTTTTTTTGGAAATATTTTGCTTTGATTCCTCCAACATTTTACTTTGTTCATCAATTGCATCTTCAAATATAAAAACAACAAAAAATACCATTATATATAACAATGTAACGAAACAATTAACATATTGATTAAAATCAATATGGATTTTATAATTGTATTCAACATCTTTTTTTATATATCTAAGTTCGGATAAAATAAAATTTAAATTGTTATCAAGTATTGAGTTTGAAGAAAATTGCTTAATTTTAATTTTTTTTGTTGTTTTACTGATACCAAAATTAGCTAAAGTATATTTCCCAACTTTTATATGAATTGATTTTGATAGTGATGTTGGATTAAATTTATATCCTTGATGTAAACTAATATGCATATTTAATTGTCTTATTATTTCATCCAATATTATTTGAATGTCATTCATTTTTCTGCAAAGTGGAACAAAATGTATGTAATAATCGTATTTAAAATTTTCGCTCATTTCAAAACAATGTGTATAATCATCATAAATATATTTTTTCATTTGAGAAAGCGGAAATTTACTGACAAAATTTCTAGGAAAAACTATATTACTTGTAAAATCACGAATATCTTGATAGTTAAACCCATTGAATTTTGACAATAAATTTTGTAAAAAGCCAGTTTTATCATAAAATATGCTTGTTACATTGTTAACATTTGAATTTACATTATTCATATATTTTCATAGAAAAAAATGGTTTAAAAAAAATTGAAATATTAAATAAATGCAAACATAGACAGTAAGATGTCTGAATTATTATTTGAACGTATGACAATCTACCCCCCAATATATATGTTAATAAAAGAACCGATTGGAATAAAATTACAGGAGGATGCAATAAAATATTTAAAATTATTTCATCCAGAAATATTCCATATAAGAAAATTTGATGAATTGATAAAGTATTGTTGGAACATTGAACATGTTCAAACCCCAATTGATAAGGATGGAAATGCGTATTATTTGGAGCAAGAGATATTTTTGGATTGGATTTCGTATATTTATGGGAAATATCCTTAAATTCCAATTATGGATTTAATTTTATAAATTAAGTGATTAACTGAAGAAGAGGTTTGTCTGATTGATGGATATGATTTTCCGTATTTTCCAGAGGTAGCAAGTTTTTTTATTTTTTTAATTTTTTTCTTGGATAGTTTACATTCAATTACTTCATTATTTAATTTGGTTGGGTTAATTGTTTTTGTCAATTCATTTATAAACACATCATAAGATTTGTAAAGATTGTGTCCAATTTTTTCAAATATTTTTACTGATATATGAGGTGCAATTATATTAAGTAATTCTCCTTGTATTTTTTCATCAAAATATGATTCACTACCGTACCAGACATGAGTTTTGCATTTAATTTGAAAGTATTCATGAAGAAATGCTTTTGTCCAATATGCATGTAAGTTTTTAAATTGAATAAATTTTTTAAGAATATTTGAACCATTTGCTTTTTGATTGAAGCAAAAGAGAATCCAGAATTGAGTCAATTCATCGTGTTTATCGTAGTAATATAAAACGGCTTTTTGCAACTTATTCAGAAAATTAATTTGTAATAAGTCTTGAGGAAAAATATATTTGAAAAATATTCCAGAATAATACCCACATATTCCACCAGTAGGATATACTCCAGGTGGATTTAATATTAAAAATTCATTAAAAAGATTTGGATATAACTTGTATGTATATATTGAAAATATTGACCCCAATGAATGTGCGACAATATTAACTTTTTGAAAACCCTTTTTTTTAATAACTTTTCCGATTAAATCACCATAAATTTTACAAATTTTTAAAATTCCTTTACCTTCAATATTCATATTAGAACTAATTCCGAAATTGGGTAAATCCATACATACACAATGGTATTCTGGGGGAATCATTGAAATCAGTTCATAGAAATTTGCGCTAGAACTAAAAGTACCATGAACAAATAATAATGGAATACTTCCTGAAATATTTGATTTTCTTTCTGTAATTAATATTTGTTTCCCTTCAATATCTAACCATTCATATTGTAATCCATATTTTTTGATAATTTTATATAATAAATCAATCATTTCAATGTTTATTTTATTAATTTTATTGTAATTAAATAAATAGATAACATATAGAATGCAAATAATAATTATGGATATTATAATGATAAGACCTGCAGCAAGGTATATAAAAAATAGGATAAAAATATTTTCTATATTTTTAAGAAGTTTCATTAACTAAAAAATTGTAATAATATTTTTTTATAATCCAGCCTTAGATGAAAACAACTTGGAAAAATATAACCATAATCCCAAACCAACAAAACACTTAGAAATCAAATCCAATACATTATAAGCAATATTCTTTGTTCTAACATCTAATTTATAAACAATACCATATACTGACCAAACAATTAAAAAGAAAAAGTATAGTATGTAATTAAATTTATTGAATTTTGGTTTTACATATAAGATAAATATGAGTAGGTACATTGCAAAAAAGCAAATGAAACTAAAAACATACTTAATTGTATTATTTCTATCAAATTCTCCAGAATATCCTAAATAAAGCATTGCCCAATTCAACAATATAATAACAATATATGATAAAAATGAAGGTACAATACCAATATGATGACCTAAAAAGTTAATTAATACAAGTAACATGATTGGGGTAGTAATCGCCCAATCAAGGTATCTTGTTTTAATAATTTCATTCCAGTCAATTTGTTTATTTTTCTGGATGGATTCGTTGATTTTGTCAACAAATTTGGAATAGAAATATCCAGCAATAATTGAGATAACCGTTTCTAAATTAAAAATATGTCTAACAATAGGAATTTTTGTTCTTAAAGCTTCAATAAGAGTGACTGTACCAGTAGTAATAAGAAGAAGGTATGTTAAAGTGAATGAAAATATAAGTTTGTCTCTGGGGATTAAATTATCAACCATATATTTTTCTTATATAAAAAATTGAAAGTAAAATTAATTTAATTATTAACAATTATAAATGACAACAAGTCTTTTTGGTTTCATTAACACGGAGAAATTCCTGTTTACTCTCAACAACAGTGAAATAAATGAAGTTGCTACAAGGTATCTTGATAGATATTGCGGTGACATTCAAAAGTTGTATGTGAAGGATTATCAAGGAAATTTGAAGAAATTATTTGTGACTATAAATTTGGAAGGAAGATTTGATTTAATTTTGAATGAGAAGAAGAGTATTATTATATGGTGTCCAGAATTGAAGCAAAATATTATTTTGAAGAAATTCAGAGAATTATCAGTGCGTACTACTCCAGAACCTTCCAAAATTAATACTCCAGATTTATTTCCAGAGAATAGTCCCAAAACTCCAGAATTATCCGATACTCCAGAAGTTCAAAGAAGATTTCCTACACCAGTTCCATATCAGGAACCTCAAAAATTCATTTCTTCTGAAAGAAATGAACAACAAATTTTTATCGAAAGACCCATGGTTGAACCTTTGACCACCTTAATTGATTCTTTTGGAGAAAATGTTGAGATTGTATTTCCTTTAACTTTAATGGTATCTTACCAGATTGATTCAAAGAAACACAATGAATTCATTAAATTTAATTCTTTGGAAGAGCTAACAACATTTAAGAAGATGTATAAGAATTTTAAGATTACAGTTACTTATCTTGAAAATATGCAGACCTCTTCTTTTTTGCAGTTCATCCAGAAAATGATAGATTATAATCTCACAGCAATTTTTACTAATTGATTTGCATAATCAAAAACACAATAGTTTTGACATATAAATGGTAAACCCATAATAGCTTGTGCATTTTGTCCAGACCCAGAAATATTTTGAATACCCAATGCTAATCCATAAGAACCTGTTGAAGTAAAATTAGATTGCCAATAATTTTGTGGTCCTACAGTAAAACTATTTGTTTGTCCACCACTACCTGTCATACTAAAAGTAATATTTGGCCATTGACTATAAGTAACTGTATTTAATGTGTAGACTGTTGATGAATTAAAAATACTTGAGAAATTTGCAGCAGTAATATTAACATCTGTTATTCCCAAATTAATATAATAATTGACTAATCCATTATAAAAACTATCAGGAATAATGATTGATAATTCAGAAGTTCCGCTATCAATAATACTTGGAGAATCATTTGGTCCAATTACTGGCATTTGAACAGCATAAACTTTTGTCCCTAGATTCCAGGTAATTTGAATTAAATTAACTTGGTAATAGCTAACAACTCCTCCAACTGGCATGAGTGGGATTGTTGCGAGAGAACCAGAATAAAAGTTTGTATATTCTTCACCACCACCCATGATAAAATATCCTAAATTACTACCAGAATAATTATAATATGTTCTAGTCGCGTATAATGCGAATTTTTGGGCAAAAGGTCCATAATTTGTGCCGATATCATCTAGAATGGTAGGATAATAATTACTTTGATTAAGATTATTCCAATAATTAGTTGTAGTTTGAGAGCAAGTTCCAGAACATAAAAGACATTCACAACAACTATATTGGTTAGATACACTTGGATAAGTTGGACTAGTACCAATCGAACCATTATTTAATGGAGTAAAAGCGATACCAATAATACCTCCAGTGCACAAAGGAGATTGAGTTGAAGGAGCATAGCATCCCAAACAAAATTGTCCACTCATTGTATTAGAATAAGGTTCTCCTGGTTCTGTAAAAACAATTGTATCTTGTAAAACAGGTCCTGCAAGTCCTCCTGTACCATATTGAGCAAACTGTTGGTCATTTGTTGCAATTGATGATGAACCAGGAGTATAAGTTGGCAAAGAATTACCATTAATATCATTCGGAGTAACATTATTAAAAGGAACACCTATTGTGGAAGAACCAGTGTCAATAAGTAATGAAACAGTTTGACCACCAATTGTAACTGGAAGAGAATAATCTGACCCACTGGATGTATTAGAAACAGGTATTTTAAGGACTTCAAATGTTGAAGCTTTTATTTTATTAATTTTTTTATCACTATTGTTGATACATAATGTTACATTTGGAATTAGTACGTATAATGGGTCATTTGGTTTTTTATCTAAATAAAAGATAATTAAGTCTGTTTTAGTTGTTACTCTTTGGCAGCAGAAGCATTGGTCTTTGTATTTTATAGAAATTGGTAATTTAATTTCAGAACCAAATTGTTTATTAGAGATTTTGGTTTTGCAGCATTTTTTTCCGCACTTAACATTACGGAAAACGTCGTGGTCTTGGGATGTTAATCCCCAGAGATTGTCGGCATACTGAGTAAACAATATATTCCTGGAATTTATTTGGTAAACCATAATTTAACAAATAAAATTATTTTGAATTATCTATAACATAAGAATCAAGGAAGCCTTTGCAATCGACTTTCCAGAGATTTGTTGGTTTGAAGATATTGCTGAAACTTGGTTTCATTTTGCAATTTTTTAGAATATATTGGTTAAATCTATTTCTACTATCACCTTTAAATGCATAATCTGGACTTTTAAGAAATGGATATTTTGTTTTATCTTTTTGAGCATCGCAACACTTACCAATTTTAGTATTTGGTAGCCATTCTTTGCTATCACAATTATAGCACATTGGAACCCCAGATTTTTCATCAATAAAATAATGATATCCCAAAGGTTTCATATTAATTGGTAATTCACATTTTCCGTTGATACATCTACCAAAAGTATTTTCATAGTTTTTGTTTGATTTAAAATACATGCATTCGGAGTCTTTCTGGCATGGTCTATCCCAAACTCCAGAGGGTTTTTTGATACCCATAATTGTATATTGATTTTCGCAGTCATTTTTATCGGTTGCAAAGATTGGGATTTGTTCTGGATTAGGTGCACCTTTTTCGTATGTATAACAAGCATAAGTAAAGTCTAAAAAGTTAAAGTCTTGAAATACTTTTTTTTTTCTATCTTCATATATGTTTTCGACCATTTTACTTGTTAAAGATGTATCATTTTCCCAGATTGGATTTAAGTTATAATAATTATTATTTTTATCAATACCTTTTCTAATTAATAATTTATCAAGTGAATAGTTTGATATATATGATATGTTTAATTTTTGTAATTCATATTGATTCCCAATATATTCATAAAGACCTTTTAAAAAGAATTCAAATGCCAACATTGCATCATCTCTGGCAATTGTTACAACTACTTCAAAAATTCTATATTTTGGTATATCATTAACTGTAACATCTGAAGCTGAAGATACTTCATTATTTGTGTTAATTTTGCTTCTATAGATATTAACGATTCTGTATTTTAGCATGAAGTATGGTTTTTGGAGAATTGTTTGGCTTTTTGGATATAAGAGAAGGAAATTAAACCAGTATTCATTGAATAAGAGTAAAAATAATTTATTTATTTGATTAACTTCTTCAAATTTTGAGGGGACATATTTTTGAAATAATGTATAATCTGGATTCCAGGAATAACGGTTATACCATGTATTTTTGTTAAGATTTGCGAGGTCAAAAGGAGTGAATGAAACTAGATATTCATCTTTATTAATGTCAATATCTTGACTATATTTTTTAATAAATTTATCTAAATCTTTTTTTTCAAAGTCATTAAAAATATATTCATTCATTTTATACATATCATTAAATGATGTTCCATATTCTTGAACTATTGGAGCATTGTAAGCATTTACTGGTTCTTTCCATGCTTTTCCGGAGTTTTGGTTGTATATTTCGAATCTATCATCTTGAAAGTCATTTCCTTTGTTAATTTGATACGAAGGGTCAAAACTTTCAATATTTTTTGATTTTTTTCTGTAAAAGTAGAAACAAAATACGATTAAAACAAGAATAATAATTATTGAATAGAATATATTCATTAATATTAATTAGAATTTTATATATAATAACAAATGTAATTATTCAAAATCTCCATCGTAACCATTTTGAGGCATTTCTCCATATCCTTCTCCAGTTTCCACACCTAATTCATTATCTTCCTCAATCTTTGAATCCATCCATTCCTCATCATCCTCTTCTTTATCTCTATCATCATCTTTCTCGACATCATCTAAATAATCAATAACTTCACTATCAGTTGGTGCCTTTCCATGTTTCTTACTATATTCCTCAATAAACTTAAGTTTCTTAGTTTCTTGTTTTTCTTGTTCCTCCATTTCTAATAATGCCTCCTCATAATCTGTCATATTTCTAACCTTCTTTAATTTCGGTGTTCTTGCAATTAACCTTGATGCCTCATCTTTTGGTTTATCATCCTCTTCATCCTTATGCTCCTGTGCCCTAAAATCTCCTGGCATAAATAAACCATATGTATAGTCTAATGTATTAAAATCCTGTTCTATCTTTTCTAATAATTCTATTATAAAATTCGCAATATCCTTATTTTTTGATATATCCTTGTTAAAATCATGACTCAAAAATCCAGTCAAATTCTTTAACAAAAAATACATCAACGCATTTGATAAATGTCCTAAATTAAAATTTACAGTTTTTACAACAGACTTATATTCTTTATCCCATTTATCCGTATCTCCAGAAATATTTGTTATTGCACTTGCACTAATATCAAACTTCAACTCCTTAAATATATCCTGACTCTTTTTATTTAAGTATTTCTGAATAAATTGTTCTCTTTCACTTATAAATTTTTGTATCTCTATTGATACATCTGTTTCAACATCCATAATTTTTTCAAATTTTTTTCCTCGAGTTGGGTCAGGGTCAAAATTATTTGCCACCACAGAAATATACCTCCTAAAATAATTATTAATTATCCTCTTCAAATTAAATATTCTCATTCTATATTTATTATTTTGAAACCGTATTGTATCTGCCTCAGTACTATTTGGATTCTCCTCCACAAATTGCTCCTCAGTTTTTATTATTTTCTCATAATATCCCAAATTTTTCAACTTTTCCTCCAACTTCTTCACAAAATCCTTATTTTTACCCAATAACTTCCCCATCTTATCACAAAAATCCTCAATCTCTGCATCAATTACACCATCAGACTCTGCCTTTAATTTATCTAAATCTAAATTATCAATCAACTTATCCTTCTCTTCCTTCATTATCTTTTCATCTTCAGCACTTCCTCCAATAATAATCTTTTTTAAACTCTTCCCGATTATAACCCGTATCAACTTATTCTCTTCTTCAACTGTATAATTCTTCTTCAAAATATCAAATTTATTCTGTCCAGTTAACAAACAAATATTATTTTCATCGTATTCATGTTTTTGTCCCTTAAATATTCCATCTTCAATATATGTCAAAAATAAAATCTTCCTTACCTCTTCCCTATCAAAACCCAAATTTTCTATAGATACTGAAAAATTTCTATTCCTCTCAGGCTCATGAGTCAATATAACTCCCCTATTCAAAAATAAAGCATCATAATAACTTATCTTCCGACTTTCCTCCAATAAATCATAAATATGCTCATCCGTCTTCTCCTTTATATAAGTATAATATCCAGTACCCTTATCCAATCTCTCCAAACAACAACTTAACTCAACTGACTTCGGGTCATCCGACTGTTTATCCGCTGCAGTTGATATTGTTTTATTAATATCTTCAATAATTTGTTGTGCAATAAAAGCCTTCCTACCCTTTAATTGTTTCTGATATTCATAAAATTGCTGATATTTCTTTGCCTTCTCAACTTCCTTCTTAAAATTATTAGGCAACTTTTCATATTTCGGTATTTCTTTTATCACAATATCAGCTTTCATTTCCTGTATCTTCACCATCTTCCCCTCATACATTTTCTTCTCCTTTTTCAGCTTCTTTATTCTCGGCATGTCCCCCAAATCATAATATGACTTCTCTACCTCTATTTTTATTTTACCCATATTCAAATATTCCTTCCCCTTACCTCCCTCTTTTGTTATTGGTATTAACTTAGATTCATCAATCAACATACTAATATATTCCAATCCACTATTTCCCTCAAATCCTTCAAAAATTATTGATGTCCTTTTCCCAGATGGATATTGTGGAGGAATAATTGTCTGATAACTTACTAATAATCTTGCTCCAATTAAACTAATTTTTTTTATATTATAAATGTCATTGTATCTTTCCTCAAATTTTTTCGTATCAACTTTCGATAAATCAATTCCCTTTTCTTTCAACCTTATTATCTCCTTTTTCTTAAAAGTACTGAAATCAATAAATTTTTGCAAAGATTGAACAACATCAACAATTATGTTTATAAATTCGCTCTTTTTCAAAATAATTCCAGTCTTTCCATTAATTGCATTTATTTTATTACAAATATCCTTTGCTTTTGCAACATCTTCAACCTTAAAACCTATCTTCAATAATTCAGTTCTTATTTCTGAACTCTCACATTCAAAAATCTCCGCCTCCCTCTCCTGCGCCTCAGTCTCCAATATAGCCTCTTTCAACTCCTCTTCCTCCGACATTACAACCTCCCTCTGCCTATCTACCTCTCCAGTTGATTTACTCAAACCCTCTGCTGTGTCATACTCTAATAAATCTAATGGTCGTCCATCATGATTACAAAAATAAATTCCATCAATATCTTCAGCTGCATATAAAGCCATCATCTCGTTATAAACTTTTTCTGAATATTCTGGACTTCCTCCTTCAGCAATTTTTAATTGATACCAATAATGACCACAACACATTTTTTTACCACTTCTTATACTATAAATATCTTTATCAATTATTATTCCATCCTTTTTGATTAATAAATTTCTTAAATATTCTTTTGTATCCAATTGTGGAATCATCATAATATCTTTCATCAAAGGGTCCAAATCTTCCTCCTTTATTTTAATATCCTCTTTTGGCCTAGTATCCTCTTTTTCTCTAATAAAAATTTGCAAATTCAATTCTGCAATTTTCAATTGCTCTTTTAACTTCTTTTCAACTTCTTTTGTATTATATTCTGAAAATTTCTCCAATGTTTTCAACTCATCATTCATTTTTTCAATTCTTTTTTCCAAACGTATTTGCTTCTTATTTTTACATGCAGTCTTAAACAAACATTGCAATTTCTCCAAATCAAACTCTTTTATCTTTTCTACTCCTAATAAACATAAATCTTCCAAACTTTGTATTAAAGCATTCTGCTCCCAATTAGTACCATTCCAAACAAATATCTTACCGTTCTCATGTGACTTATTATTTTCTATAACAGCATAATCCCCAATATTAAACTGAGTTATTTTTAATCCATCATTATAAACTTTATCAAAAGAATCATAAATAATAACTGGGTCAATCTTTCTCTTTTCACAATTCTTATTGTCACCAACAGATTTTAATTCTTTTTCAGAATCTGCTATAATTTTTTTAACTTCTTTCATTCTTGCATCTATTTCTGCAGGTGATAAATCAATATTTTTTAACTCACTTACTTTCTCTAATTCAACAATCAAAAAATATAAAGTTCCATAATCTGGAGACTTTAATAACCAATTATATCTGGCAGCAATGCTATCATTATCTTTCCCTACATTTGGATATGTTCCATAATATTTTATTACATCTTTATTAAAAATATATTTATCACCAAAAATAATATCCTTGGAAACATTCTCACCCTTATTATCTTCAATTATATGCTCACGTAATTTAATTATTTCATTATAATATTTGTTAAAATCAAAGTTTTCTATTTGTTTTTTAGCATCAATATACTTATCTTCCAAAATTTCAGTTAACTTAAAATAATTATCAAATCCCAAATTCTTAAATTGCAAACTGAATTGACTCAAAACATAATTCATTTCTTCAATCGTATTCAGATTTTTAAGTTTTTCTTCTTGGTTTTCAACAATCAAATTTGCAGCTGGAATTAATTTTTTACACATTATCTTCCATTCATCATAATTTAATTCTTCTTCTGGGAAAATATAAAGTTTTGCATTCTTTTCATATTTCTTTACAACCTCCCCATTCCCCTCTTCCAATAAAGACTTATCTAACTCAATTTTCTTGAAATTTAAAGTTGTTTGTGTAAATACTTCCGCAGTAGTTCCATCTTTTGAAACCATTACTGGAACCATAAACTCATTTTCATTGATTACTTTTACTTTTGAATCGTATTCACCATCAATTGATGGCTCACAATTACTATTCAAAATCATAACTTTATCCCCAGTTTTCAATCCATGATTAGGCAAAACAACAATCGCCTCCTGATTCTTTAGAATTTTAGTTGCATCACCAATTTTACGAATTCTATCAAACCATGGCTGCCCATTCAATGAATCAATAATATTTTCTTCTACTGAACCTAAAATTAATAAACCAATAATATTAACATAATCACCTGGAACAATTTGTGCTTCTCTTGTCGCAATTATTTTATCATCTTCATCATACTGTTCATATGAAAATTTGACTGGACCATTTGCATTATAGACTTGCCAAAATTTATTATCTACATTAAAATAACGCAACAACTGCGAATATTGATTCAAATTAAATTTATAACCTATATCCTTTTTCTTTATTTCAGTTTTTATCATATAAGGTTGGTCCAACTTATATAACTTTTCTCTATAAGTCTTGTATCCAATCTTATCTCTCTCTACTTCATTTGTATATTTTGATAATTCCATCATCTCCTCAATGAAATCTTCATATTTAATTCCTTTATTACTAGCTTCATCCAAATATTCATTCATAACCTGTTCATTTGCATCAGAATCTGGAATGTCTAATTTCTTATAAATTTTTTTCTTATCCAAAACAATTGGAATTATCCATGAAACATTAAATTCTGATTTATATACTTTTTCCATATCCGGATAATCCTCAATATCACCTAAATTTACTAATTTAGATTTATTTTTCAAATTAATTAAATGTCTCGCTAATTTCAAATACTTATCCTGTATTTTCGGGTTATTTTGCATCAAAAGAGGCAAGTCTCTAATAAGACTATTATAAACATCAATTTCGTATATTAAATCATCATCAATAGATGGCACGAAATCCTCAGTCTCTTCCTGCGCCTCTACTATTATTTCCTCATCAGCTCCTTCAAAAAATTTACTAAACCCATCATCGTTATTCATAATCTCTTATATTATATTCTTTTTTTTTTAATTTGTTTTTTTTATAATCACTAGTATTTTATATGGACGATTTTGTATTTCGTCGTTTAGAAAAATCAGATTACACAAAAGGTTTTATTGACTTATTGTGTAATTTAACAACAACAGGAAATTTCAGCGAAGTAAAATTTAACGAAATTTTCGAAAAAATTAATGGAGAAATTTATGTTTTCGAAAAGGATAATAAAATTATTGCATCAGGAACAATATTATTTGAGCAAAAATTTATCCATGGTGGTGGTATTGTTGCACATTTAGAAGATGTTGTTGTTCATCCGGAGTATAGAGGGTTTAGTATTGGGAAGAAATTAATTGAGAATCTTGTTAAAATTTCAAAAGAAAGGGGATGTTATAAGATAATTGGGGATTGTAAGGAATCATTATTAGGATTTTATGGAAAAAATGGATTTGAGAATAGAGGTTATCAGATTGCAATTTATTTTAATTAAAAATATTTTTCTGCGTAATATTATGACAACTTGTAATGACAATGCTTATCAAGTAATAAGTAAAAATAAAGACCTTTCTGGAATTAAAGCATTAATTGATTTAGCAGGACTTCAAACAGCTGTTGCAAATTTACATAATGCAACTTTTTTTGCTCCTAGCAACCAAGGTCTTGCGAATAGTGCAGCATTAGTTGAATATCTTTCTGACCCCTTAAATAAAGACTTGTTAATACAGGTACTTCTTTATCATATTTATAATAAAGGTGCTTTAACAACAACTGACATGGTTTTAAAACAAAATCTTAGAATGTCAGATGATATTCTCTTAGAAGTATATCCTACTCTTTATTATCAATATTTACCCACATTAGTTGATAGAGTTCAAGAGAATTACAATGTTACTGTTGGAAATATTTCTGCAAAAACAAATGTTTATTTACAGATAATTAATGGTCTTCTTCAGCCTTTTGTGATTTATTATCCAAAATGTTTGCAGTATCCTTGGAGTGGATATAATGGTCCATGCAGATTATATATTGATACTTGAGAATTTTTAAACAAAAATAAAATATTATTTTTGTTTAGATGAACTTTAATTTGAGTAACGAAGAGTACTATTGTGAATATTGGAGACAACATTATGAAAATGCTTTTTCCAAACTTGGTTTAACTAAGGTAAAACATAAAAATCACGTTCAGATAGGTCATTATGATTTTGCTACGAAAATTGCATATGGTTTTCCTCACTCATACGCAAAAAAGAAATTTGTTCATGATTTATATAAAAATGAATATTATTATCCCAAATCAATTTCTTTTAATAAAGAATCTCTCCAAAGAAACACCGAAGAAGCACAAAAATTTTTTAATGGTTCCAGAAAAATTTTAAAAAATAATAATGGTGTAGGTTCAAAAACAGTTTACATAGTAAATTCTGTTAATGATTGTTTGCGAATAATGAATTCCAGAGATTATTATATTTTACAAGAAGAAATAATTCCATTATTGCATAATGGTTATAAATTAGATGAAAGAGTATATTTATTAGTTGTAAAAGAAGATAATAACTATTCAGCATATACTTTTGAAGAAGGTCATATAAAATTAGCTGGATTTAAATTCAATAAAAATTCAAATAGTATGGGTATTTTTGCAACAAATATTAAAGCTCCAAAACCAAATGGGTCAAATGGTGGTGATTTTACAATAGATACTAATGAATTTTTATCAAAATTACCAGAAGATATTCAAAATAAATGGAGAAACAATAGATTAAATCTTATGAAAAAAATTGCTCAAAAATTTATTCCAAAAATTAAAGAAAATACTAAACGATATTATCAACATAAAAAAGAACCCAGATTTATTTGGCACATGTATGGACTAGATATTTTAATAGATGAAAATTATGAAATGTATTTATGTGAATTTAATGGAAAGCCTGGAGTAATTTATGATAAGGTGATGCCGAGAAAAATAACTAATATAAATAGAAAAATGTGTGATAGAATCTTAATGGAATTTTTATTAAGATGGATGGTAGATTTGGATAATAGATATACAAATGATAAAACAATAATTAAATTATGCTGATTTTTTGTATAACATAATTAATTTTTTCATTAAATTCCCTAATTTTTGGTGTTTTTCCATGTAAGCTTTTAATTTTTTGGAATGACTATGATGCTTTTTCATGTATTCTTTAAGTAATTTTTCAAGTTTTTGAATTCTTTTTTTGAGGTTCTTTTTTTCAGATTTAGAAGTTGTTTTCTTGTAAACAATTTTCATTTTTCCGTGATTCATTTTAATTTTCATTACTTTTTTTTCAATTTCAATACACATCTTTTTATGTTTTAAACCCTTACTCTCAATCTTTCTAAAATCCTTATGAAGAACCAATAATTTCTTCTTAATTCCAGATGCAATTTTTGCCAATTTCTTTTTGTCATTCTTGCTTTTCTCGATTTTTTTCATTGTTTTTACAACGTATCTTTCCATATTATTTGCAAATATTTTTTATTTATTTAATTATGAGTGAAAATATAGATATACATGATTATTTTGCTTTTAATAAAATGTTTTCAAAAATTATTGATAAATATAAACTAAAAAAAAATCCGAAAAATATCGAATCGTTAATTTGTTCAAAAACAACAAGAGGAAAATATTGTATAAATTTTACTGATTTTTATCCAACAAATTTTTTTAACAAAATTGATACATCAAAATTATTAGAAAAATGTCCTTATTACCCTAAATCATATATATTTTATTCATTGAAGAATTTTAAAAAAACAGAGTTAGAAAATAAAGTATATTTTGTTAAACCAAAATATGGCAGTAATTCCAGTAATATTTCTTTATTTTATAATAAAAACTTAGTATTAGGTAATTGGGAAAATATTAAATTTCCCTTAATTTTTCAAGAAGAAGTAATTAATATGAGAATAATTGATAACCATAAATTTGATTTACGTGTACATGTTTTATACATTAAAGTTGAAAATACAATTAGAGCATTTTTTTATAAAGATATTATACAACGAATAACATTTTCTGAATTAAAGATTTTATCAAAAGAAAGTGTTTTTACAAATGTTAAAGATAAAAATAAACACACTGAAGAAATAATTGAACCATCCGAAAATCTTATAATTTCATTAAAAGACTCTAACAAATATATAACAGAAAAAATGAAAGAATCAAAAAATAATCATACTCTGGAATTTTTTTTATCTGGTTTTGATGTGATTGTTGACAAAGATGATAAACACTGGATTTTAGAAGTTAATACAAAACCAGATTTATTTTATGGAGGAGTTATTAAAAGAAGTATTTCACATATGTTGGAAGAAATATTATTAATAATTTTAAATTATAAATCAGAAAAAAAAATTGTAACAAAATACTTTATCGAAATTTAATTTATATTAAAGAATTATTTATATTTTTAATAAATGAGATTTAAATTATTTATTGTTTTTCACAATAAAATATTTCCAGAATGTTATGAAGAAATGAATCCTGAAGATAGAAAATCAATTATTTTATATGGTGTTAAAAATAAAGCAGATACTGATTTAAATATAATATACGAATTTGAACTAAAAAATTATAATGATTATTTTCAAAAAAATTTATATAATGAAGCATCTGCGTTATATCATATCTACGTAAATGAATTATATAATGATTGTGATTACATTGGACTTTTTCAATATGATACAAAATTTTTTAATTTCACATTACCTGTTTGTAGATTTGAATTAGAAAATAGTGATAAAGAAAATATTTTTTATTATAATTTCAATCCAAATATAATACCTAGAGGTGGGAAAAAAGGAATTTTTGATAATTATTATTGTTTTAATTCTGGATTATCAACTTATAATAAATTTTTTAAAACAGATTTTACAATTGATATATGTTATAAACATAAAATGATAATATGTAATACGTTTATAGTAAGTATTAAAATTTTTAAAAAACTTATGTCGTGGTTAATTTATTATTATAAAAATGATATGCCTGATAATTTATTAGATAAATTTTCAAATATAAATTTTAACCCAGGACACTTAATTGAAGGATTAACAGGTATGTTTATGGCATTAGAAGTTGAACAAGGCGCAGTTTATCAACAATTAAAAATAAATCATGACCATAAATATTAAAATATGAATTATTTATAATATTGAACAACAATTATCATTCTTCTTTTTAACCATTTTTCTTTTTGGAGAACAAAATGTTAATTTTTTTCCCTTATTTGTAACAATATCTGCATTAACAAATAAATTTTCTTCCTTTTTTTCTTCAATTTTATTTTGAACAATTTCAATTTCTTCTTTTTTATTAAATAAACATTGTAATAAATCATTTTTTTTATCATTCAAATAATCGGTCTTCTTATTTAACATAATTTTTGATATATTAATAGAATTAGTTAATTCAGCTAAACTTTTATCAATCTCATCAATTAATTCATAAACTGTTTTTATATTATAAACTAAATTTGAAAATATTTTTTTACTATTTCTATTTTTAAGAAAATTAAATAATTCGTAGTAGAAACTAACTATTTCAAATGATAAAAATTCAGTTTCGAATAGATTATTGTACATATAAATATTTTCCATTGTAGTTTTTTTACCATATCTGAAAGTTTTTACTAAAAAGTCGTTCCATTCTTTTATTAAAATTGGATTATCTAATACATCATATTCCAAAGAATAATCAGCTAATAATGTTAAAAATTCTATTATTTCTTTTAGTTTATCTTCTTCTTGATGTTCAAAAAATCTAATTTCAATACCATGGTTATAATGTTTGTTAAAATTAATATCATAACCTATTTTTTCCAATTTATTATATCCACAAAATTCATAATATTGATTATACCAACCATATTCTAATGTACAAACTTTCATTTTGTCAATTTCTTCTGTTAATATTTTTCCTGTTTTCATAACATCTGTGTCATAAGTGCCAACTCCAATATATCTGGAAACTGCACATCTTTGAGAACTTGCTGAGAATAATAATGAGTTATCCAATTTAGAAAAAGGGTCTGGGGAGCCATAAACCGTAATTAAAATTGGTTCAAGAAATTGAATTAACCTAATAAAATTTTTATGGTCATTAACAAATTTTGGAATATCTTTTATTTTTCCTTCATTGTCTAATAAAGTTGGAAGAGTAATATTAATATGAATTGTACCATTATTAAACATTGCTACATTATTAATATTTGTAAGAAATACAGCATAAGGATTATTTTTTTCCATAATTTTTATTTTACCATATTCACTAAAAATTTTTTCTTGTTCAAAAACATTTTGTATATTTGCTATAAAACTATTTTTCAATAATGAATATTCTTCCAATAAATCATTTATTTTAACATTAAAAAAATTAGTAGTAATTAATTCAATACTATCACCATCAAAAACAATTGATTTTTTATAATTTTTTTTTAAAAACTCATTTTTTTCTAAAATTAATTCCCATAATGTTGAGCCATCAAAATTTGGATTTGGTTCAGCTTTTTTTGTATAAAGTGTTTTTGAATTATTATTTTTATCAGTTTTTGAAAAGGAATGACTATTCATTAATAATGGTAATTCTCCCAAATAAGGAGTAAGCTCAAACATCGTGTTTTTTAAATCTTTTTTATAAGTTGTATAATAATCAACACTATAACGCTCACTTTTATGATTTTTTAAAAATTTTTCTTTTGGAAACGATAAAGTTTTATCAAATTGTAAATAAAGTTCATTTTCTATTCCTAAACCCCAATAGAGTATGTTATTTTTATAAAAATCTTTGTATTGAATATGTTTTTCTAAATAGTTTTTTCCTATAATATTTTCCATTTATTTATTTAATAGAATTTTTAAATTTTTTTATATTATCTCTTTAATGAATTATTTTCCGCGGAAAATTTTTATAAGAAAAGAAATCAAAAAAAATGAATACCGAACACCTCTTACTCCAACAGATTGTCGTTATTTAATTAGCAAAGGTTTTAAAATCTTTGTAGAATCATCTGATAAAAGATGTTTCAGTGATAAGGAATATATGAATAATGGATGTATTATTCAAAATTATTATAGAGAAGGTTTAATTATAGGATTAAAAGAATTTGATTATGATGATGATTTTATGTTTAAAAAGAATCATTTATATTTTGCTCATTGTTATAAAAATCAGGAAAATGCGCGTTTTATTTTAGGAAGTTTTAAAAAGAATGGTGGAGAAATATTGGATTATGAATATTTAGTGGACCAAAATGGAAAGAGACTCATTGCGTTTGGTTTTTGGGCTGGATTTGTTGGAACAGCTTTAGCGTTAAAACAATATTATCAAAAAATAAATACTCTTCCAGATATACATAATTTAGAACCTATATATGATTACAATATTTTATTGCAAGAACTTAAAGATATTGATTTAAAAAATATTTCAATTGGAATTATAGGTATTAATGGACGATGTGGAACAGGTGCAAGATTTTTACTTGATAAATTAAATATTCCTTTTACTGGATACACTAAAAATAATTCTTTAAACAATCTAATCAACCATGATATTATTGTGAACTGTATTTTTTTGAGTCAACATTTCAACAAAACGTTTATTTCAATGGATAATTTACATAAATTCAAAAAATTAAAAGTAATATCAGATGTTAGTTGTGACATAACTGCAAAAAATAATCCAATAAAACTAAATTATAAATTAACTTCATTTAAAGACCCAATATATCATATAAATGAAAATATTGATATAATATGTATTGATAATTTACCATCATTATTACCAAAAGATTCGAGTAATGAATTTTCAAAAAAATTAACAGAACTAATATTAGATGATAGTATCTGGAATAATTTATTGCAGTTATTTTACAAGAAAATAAATGATTTATAACTTATGGAAATTACTAGATTAATTACTGAATCAATCAGAAAAAAGAAACCAATTTCCTTTTGTAAATATGGAGATGGGGAGTATTATTGTGCATCTGGAGACCAAGGTGGTAATTGTGATTGCGACATGTACACTCCAAAACTTAAAGAAGGTTTAATCCGTTCTTTTAAATTTATGGAAGATAAACCAGATTCATATTTAGGATTATGGGTAAAAAGTGCATCAAGAAAATTTTGGGAAAGTTTGGTAAATAGAAGGCCAAACTGGGCTTTATATCATACAATTATTTTAGATAAACATCATACTTCTGAAAAAATTGAACTATTAAAAACAATCAAGGAATCAAAATTAAATAAAGTTATTGTTTGTAATGAATTACTTATAAAATCACAAATTTTATTAAACATAAATCATATAATAACAATTCCTTTAAGAAATTGGTATGATAATCAGTTTGATAATATTGCTCATAATTGTAGAATGGTAATGAGACATGATGAACCAAATATAGTAATAACTTGCGCTGGAATGGGTGCAAAAGTCCTTATTGCAACTCTTAAAAAAGATTTTCCAAATAGTATTTATCTTGACTTTGGGTCTGCTATTGACAAAATATGCACCAAAAAAACAACCAGAGGATGGGAACCAACATACGATGAATTAATGAATTTATTAAAAGATATTATTCCTTCTAACTGGAATGACCCTAAATATGATTATATCTATCAAAAAGCAAATAATGACCTAGGTATTCATATAAACTGAAATATTATAATATGACATTGGAAATAAGATTACATTAAATCCTATTTCTTCATCAAAAAATCCTTCTTGATGATAAATTTTACTAGACTTTTCTATCTTACATCTAAATTTATTTCCCTTATATGAAATATATAAACTTTCTTCATTTTCTTTTGAACGTTCAACAAAACCATCTGTTAATAGTGCTCTATATACATTATATCCTTCATGTTTTTTTATTAGTTTTAAATCTTTTTTTGAATAAAAAATGTATTTTTTATGTATTCCTCCATCTCCAAAAAATATTTCAACCATAGCTTATTATGTTTTATATCTTCACAAAATATACGCTTCAAGAAAATTTGCGTTTGTAATAAGTAAATTTTATATATTTAGTAAAAATTTATTAAATAATATTTTCTTTTAAATATTATGGCACCATCTCTTAAAAAGGGAGAAATCGTTTTATTCACTGGCAATTATGACATTGCTAATAACAATATTTCGGGATCAATTATAAGCAATTACCCAACAGTTCAAGCTAACCCAACTGGAACAAACGTAATGTCAGTAAATTATTTTTACTTTTTTTTATTAAATAATCCAGTTAAATTTATTAATGAAACATATGAATTAGCATCTTACACTGCGTCAGATTATAAAATAAAAAATGGAGAAATAAGTTGGAGTGCTAGTTATCCTGACCCTTCTAGCCAAGCTGGAATTTCAACTGGAATTCAAAGATTTATTGTTTTAGGAAAAAGTGGAATTTATGAGAAAGTTTGTTACGTAGATATTGATTTTACTAATCCTCAAAGAGTTATTTACTTTGTCGGCAAAAAATGTTAAGAAATATTCATATTTACAAATTCTTCATAATCAGAAAATACTCTTATTTTATACCAATCCAAATCATGTTTAATAAATCCCTCTTTTATTAAATCTTCAAACAATTTTATTAAATTGTCATACACATGATTATAATTAAAAATATACACTGGCTTTGATATATCTCCAATCTGATTTTTTGTTATAACCTCCAAACACTCATATATACTTCCAAATCCTCCTGGAAGTAACAAAAATGCATCCCCTATCTCTATCAATTTTGACTGCCTTTCTGTTATATTGTCAAAAACATAATTATCTGGATATCCAGGAACAACAAATTTATGGATATTACTGGTAATAATTTCACCTTTAAAAGAATCACGAACGACTCCCATTAATCCAACATTTCCACCACCGTAAGCAATTCTAAATTTTGTTTGGTCTAAACTTTCCATTAATTTTTTTGTCACATCAATATATTCTTGTTTTATTCCAGTTTTGCCAGAACAGAAAATAGTCAATGTTTTCATTTTTTTAGCAAACAAAAAATATTTGATTTTCGGAAAAAATAGTTAAAGGTATTTTAATATTTATCTAAAAATGAATTGTTCATACGAAGATTTTTATAAATTATTTCATTTATTAAAAAAGAAATTCAAAAAAAATACATTGGGTAATGTATCTGATTATAACATTGATAATCTAAAATTAATGGAAGACTGTGGATTTTTAATAATCCAGGAAGATAAGTTTTTATTTCTTGAATTTCCAGAAAAAGTATTATGTGAAATTGACCTATTTTTTTATTACAAAAATTTCTCAAAATTAAATAAAATAATCTGCCAAAATAATAAAACAAAATTTATTTTCCATTACATAATATTCAACATAACTTATTATCTTTCTATTGAAAAATTACATAAAAGTTTATTACGTTACATTGGAAAAATCATTGAAATTAAAATTGAAAATTTAATAGAAGCTCATACTTTATTAACTAACTCTGGAATTATAAAAAAAGATTTTTGTATGGATAATCGATATTTTGAAGACGATGGAAAAATTACTCTTTACAAAAGTACATGGTTTTATTCAAATGAAAGAATAAAAAGATACGATAATATTGACATCCAGATAGATTATATCCAAAATTTAGTTACATTACGTTGTGTTGAGCAATTGTAGAAATAAGTATATCAATATGTTTTTTACAATCTGGAAATAAAATATTATGTTCTGATTTTTTTTTAATATTTTTCTCTGTAAATAAATGTAAATCCAGATTTATTTTTTCTCTATTTAAAAATTCTACAAATGGTTTAATGTGTTTTTGATATGTATAATCAAGCGTATTGCAATAAATAATTAATTTTTCTGGCTTATTTTGTTTTAGTTCTTTTTCAATTATTTTTTTTTTATAAACAATTTCATCTTTTTTCTTCTTCAAAATATCCAGTAATTTATAAAATTCCGTTCTTTTACTAGATGACCCATAAACTTCAAGATAAAGTTGACAATTAGAAACTAATGCGATTTTATTGAATAAAGCAGCAAAATGAATACTTGGATATCCTCCAGATGATGTTCCAGTAAAAAAAACTTTTTTATATTTTTTTAATTCAATATAATATCTAATAATTTTTTTATAAGTTCTATCAAAATAATACTTTTTAGTGGATAAAAACCAATTCACATCTATGAGAGGATAAATATTTAATAATGGGTCAGAAAAACATATGATATCTGTTTCTGGGATTTCAAAATTATATCCTCTGAAAATAATCCTTTCTTTTTTTGTCACTTGAACTGCACCATGGAAAATAAACAATAAAAAATTCGAATTATCTTTAATTTTTGCTAAAAAATTAACATTCTCAAAACAATAAAAATTTGTTTTATTTGAAAATTTATCGATTACTACTTTTTTATAACCATATGTTAAATCCATTATAATAAAATATATTTAATTTGTCAGAAAAATACAATAAATTTATTTACTTAAATAAATGGTATGTAATATTTGTAATAAAATAAAAGATTTTTACTTTTCTAATAAATATATAGATGAAAATAATAAACAATTAAAAGTTTGCAATAATTGTGACATAACTCTTATTAACCTACGTAGTTATTGCAACAATTGCAACACCCTAAAATTTTTACCTTATAATGACATTTCTAACAGATATATATTAAAAAAAATTAGTTCTGGATTTTATTATAATTGTAAGTGCACTATAAAAAATATTAAAAATCTAGTTGAAAATACACAATTTGAATACTCAGACCTCATTGAACTATTATCTTATCTAAAAAGAAAAATTTAATAAATAATCTTAACACAATGTGGTGGTAATTGATGTTTACTATAATATTTACGATACAACCTAACTAGTTTAACGGTTCTTGGTAAATTATTTAATGGTTGGTCAAATGTTTTGTTGAAATCTAGCATTTCAACATTTGGTGGTATTCTTGTAAAATCAATTTCACTATCAAATTCATCACAAAAAAATACATTCTCAACTCTTGTCATGTAATTATATGCAGAATCAGATAATTGACCTCTGACATACATCTTTTTATCAGCAATCGAAAAATTGTTGATATAATTTGAAATCTGGTTAATAAGATTACTCATTCACTATTGTTATAATAAACCTAAAAAAAATAAATCAATTTTTCAATCATATCCATACAATTTAAAATGATTCAATATTTCTTTAATTGTTAAAATATTATCATTATCCAAATTTTTTGTTGATAAATTCTTAAGAAAATAATTCATTTTCACTCCTTCAACATATTCTTTGATAACAGTTGAATTTCTATGAATCAAATACCAAAAAATACGCAACATCAAATACATTTTATCTTGGTTATCACATTCGTTAAATATAGTTGGAATAATTTTTGAATAATTTGAACAAATAAATAATTGTCTCTCAAAAGAATCTCTTCTTTTTGATAAAGCAACAGATTTCAATAAATCATTCAAACATTTTTCAAAATAAACACTTTTATTACCTATTCCAACCAACAAATTTTGCATTCTCTTATTTACGGTTTCAATCAATTTTGAATTTTCTTTTGTACCATTCATTTCATACAATAATTGTTTAGTATTTTTTGTTGTTTTCAATAAATTATTTTTAATATATAATTTGACATTATCCTTCCTTATTTTATCTTCTTCAAATGAATTTTTTGGTACAAATGTATTAAATTTATTGAAACAATCAGTGCATCTGTCACCATTCACTTTTTTATTTTTGTAACATGAAATACACATATTTATGTTTGCACTTCTACATGAATTACATTCACAAACTTCATTTTCATATATTCCTTGTTTAAAATCAGTTAACAAACATCGTGCATGTCTTGTTTTTTTACAAGTGTAACATCTAGCAATTTTTATATTGTGTTTACAAATATCATTTGAACTACATTTTCTGCAATTTTTTTTCAATAAACCACAATTACATCTTTTAAAAATCGTTCTATTTCTAATACCAATATTGTTTCTATCGAAGTCCATGAATAAATCTGCCATATTACAATATTATAAATCAATTTTTACAATATATTCTCATTAATCCTAGAATATCCTTTAAATTCATTTTCTAAGCGTACTTATATGGAGTAATCCCGAATTTATCAAACTTATTTGTATTTGCATCATGGTCTAGCAATATTCTAACAATATCTGGATTATTATTTTGAACAGCAATATGTAATGGTGTTTGTCCCATTTTATTTTGATAATTAGTTTTAGCCCCATTCGTTAAAAGATATCTTAAACATAATTGTGAATTATTTTTACAACATATAATTAAAGCATTATCATAAATATCATATGTTCCAAAATCATCTCCAGGAATTGATTCGAATTTAGATAAATCTCCTAGATATAAAGCTGGATTATATTTATCACTAAATAAAAATTGTAGATAATTTTTATCCATGATTACTTTTTTAATAAAATAAATATCATCTCTAACTAATGCGTCAATTACGTCTTTGATAATATATTTCTTTTCTGGATTTCTGATAAATTTTGGCCAAATATGAAAATCTGAATCCCAGGTTTCTTCCTCTTTCCTTACTCTAGGACATCTTCGAACATAATCATTGATGTCATCAATATTATCCCAAAAAATGAATAATTCTCTTACACATTTATTTTGATATTTTTCATATATTTTTTCAATAGTAATTCTGTGATTATCTCTAATATAAGTTAAAATCATTCTACTGGATTCAAAAATATCAATATCTTCCAAAACAATTTCATCATTATTTTCATAAACTTCCTTAACATGACATTTCCACTCTTTTTTTTTATAAAAAAATGGGTGAAAAATTACTATCTTGCACTGATTATTCTGGAATACGTTTATATAAAATATTGTATTTTTTGTTAATATATTTTTGATGTAATATAATCGTTTATATGTTTCCATTTATTTATAAATTTAATATAATTTTTTAAATCAATTTCTTTGATATAATAAATTGCGAATATTAAATAATAAAAGAGTAATTGGATATGGTTCAGAAAGCATTTGCTTTTTTCCTGGATTAAAAAATCCAGATTTAGTTAGTAAATTGTTAATAACAAATGAATTAAATATTCCAAAAACAATTGAAAATGAATTACTTATGAATAAAATTGACCCAGATAACTCAATTCACGTTCCTATATTATCCTATGAAAAATTAGATATACTTCCAGATAATATTAAAGAACTAGTCGAAGAATTTGTCACAGTATGTAAAGAAAATATTAAATATAATTTCTGGCATATTGAAATGCCACATGGTGGTATATGCTTAAAAAAATATCTGGACTCAAAAAAAATAAAACAATTTTTAATAACTTACAAAAAATTGTTTAACATAATAATTCTACTTTCTAAAAAAGGATATGTTCTTCTTGATTTACATTTGGATAATATAGTTATCCAGAATAAAAAAATAAAATTTATTGACAATAGTGATTTAATAAAATCCGAAAATGCATTACAAGAAAATATAAAAATTTTTATAGAAAACCTATTATAAAGTATTACACCACTTCAAAACCACTTGCACAAACTGCTTTTGGTTTAGTTATATCATTCATTTCCAAATCATCTTTATTTTTCATTCTTTTGTAAAAAATACTAATTCCAAAGATAAAATACCATAATATTACAATTAAAGATAAACTTCCCATTATTGATACTATTGTAATTCCAGAACAATTTTTTGACTCTACTATTAATCCTAAGAATCCTAAAACAACACCCGAATTTACAAAATGAACAATATCTTTATATTCTGTATGATACCCAAATAAAAATATCAAACCAAATATTGCAATTTCAGCTCCAACGATTATTTTTACTGGGGAACATGTATCAAAAAATTTTAATATTAAAGAAGTTCCAATAATCCAACATGAAATAAATAACCATAAAATAGCTTTTCCTTCAGATAAAATATATTCAAAAAATAAATCTAATACTAAAAAAATTGTATATGAAAATAATATAATTGATAAAATCACAAGAAAAATACTTAAAATTATAGTTTCTGATGCTAGTAATAAATTAAGAATCCATATATTTTCATCACATTCATAATAATTTTTTATTCCAATTAATAATATTTGATGAAATAATGATAAACCAATTAATACTATATTACAAACAAAAAATGGAATGTATAAATAAAATTTTTCACGTTTTGCATTGATATATATTAGAGACGTGATTACCATTAAACAGCTTGTACAAGTGCTAATATATTCAAAATTTTTTGGTAATATATTACATGATTTTATAGAATTTTGTAATATTATATTAAAAATAAACACAAAAAGTGAATACAATACTATTATGCATTTTAATATTATTTTTGATAATGTCATTTACTTATAGATAAATTATCAATAATTTTTATCAATTTTTGAATTTTTCGCTGAAATATTTATAAAACACACTGAAAACTACTCCTTGCAAACCGTTTGTAAAAATTTTTGTTTGTAACCCTCGAAACATTAATCCAGTAATTCCATCTTTCTTCAAAATGTCCTGAACAACCTCTCTATATGTTATATTCTCATGATGTGTCTGTTTATACGTTTTTATTACTCTCATACTATTGCTAACAGTATCACTTACCAAAGTTGAGCAGAAACCTATGATAGCATTTCTTCCCAGAGCTTTTAAAGGTTCATCTTTGTATTTGTATTTTGGTAATTTTTCGTCAAGTGAGTTAAAAGTGTAAAAAAATGGAAAATGACCCATCATTGTTGCAGTTGAGCTGGCAATTGCTCCATTATATAATCCTTTTGGACCCTCTTTTTTTACCTTTTGCATTAACACTTCAACACCCTTATTTCCATGAACCTGTAAACTCGTCTTCCAGGCATCTATCGGTAGAGTTAATATACGCCAACCTCCAGCCATAACAGATGCACATCCAGTCTGCACAGATAATGGAACCTGGGAATCTTTTAATACATTCAAAGCTAAAGCATTACAAAATGTATCTCCAAACCTGGATAATGGTCCAACCATCAAAGCTGGAACATATCCCTTATAAAAACGTAAAACACCTCCCTCCTTATATAAATGCTGGATTGTTGGAATCATTTGACCACCAAATTTATATTGGTAGTTCATTGTTGTTCTAAGCCACATTAGACTAGTGACTTGAATAGTCATGGCGCCAGCTCCACTTGCTCCACTTTTAAGAGATTTTTCAAAAATTCTAGAGAAATTTATTTCAGTCATTTCCTTATATTTATAAAAATTTTTTTAAGTAAAAAAATGATTATTTTTTTTATTAAAAATTCCTAAATAAATGTATATTTGTATCCCTTTTGAATTTGAGAATAGTTTTTTATATTGTTCGGAAGATGATTTCAAAGAATCCAGAAAACATGATTTTATCATTGGAATCTATTATTTTTACTATATTGAAACAGAAGAAAAATCACTGACTTATTATATTGAAAAATATAATGAGAAAATTATTTTAACTAATTTATTGACAAAAGATGACAAAAATTTGGTAATTCAGGAAGGTAGTTCTTTTTACAATGGAAAAATAAGAATTACAATCCAGGAAAATACTATGATTGTTGAAGAAGATGAAAAAAAGTATTTTGAAGGAACTATAAAAAATAATTTACCGAATGGTCAAGGGATAAACTATTATGATAATGGTAAAATCGTTTATGAAGGGAATTATCAAAATGGATTTGAACATGGATATGGTACATTTTATTTTCACAATGGGAATAAGGAGTACGAGGGAAATGTATTTTATGGGAAAAAACATGGTTCAGGAACTTTATTTTGTATTTTTTCTGGAGAAAAAATATACGAGGGAGATTTTACGTTTGGAGTAAAAGAAGGGTATGGAATATTGTTTGAAAATAACATAAAAAAATACTCTGGATTATTCCAGAATAATAATTTCCATGGATTTGGAATATTATTCCATAAAAATGGAAATATTAAATATAAAGGACGTTTTGAAAATAATAAATTTCATGGTAAAGGTACTCAATATAACAAAGATAACAAAATTGAATATCAAGGTGATTTTTCAAATAACCTAAAACATGGTAAAGGTGAATTGTTTTTTGATGTTGATACAATTGATTATGAATCAGAATATGACCATAATATTTGCATAAAAAAGCAAATAGTAGTCATTGATAAACAAAAATATGAAGGAGACTTTATGAATGATAAAATGTGTGGAGAAGGAAAAATTTATTCTGGGAATGAATTTCTAATTTATAGTGGTCATTTTTATGATAATAAATATCATGGTTATGGCATACTATACGATGGAGATAAAATTTTATTGTCTGGAATGTTTTTTAATGGAGAATTTCAAGAATGATACCATAAACCTTTTTTATCTTTTCCAAAACCTCTATGAACAATATGCCATACTTTTGTGTAACTATAATAGTTGGCAATAGTTCCATTTATATCTATTAAACCAGCATGTATTGTATGATTTGGAAATTTATTTGATAAATAATTTATAGCGTATTCAAGTATTTCTGAGTTTATTTCTATTTCTTTTTTTTGATTATAATTTTCAGCCAGGAATGTTTTCATTACTTTACAATTTTGATGATTTATTAGGTAAATATCTTTAAAATCATTCAAGGACATTGCAAGATTTATATTTAACATTATATTTTCTATAAAATTTTCAATTATTGAATTATATGGATTATTTCCTTTACTTTTACAAAAATTAGAATAACCACAACAAGTTCCCGCACCTGGAACGATGTCGGTATAATATAAATCAAATTTTTTATTTAGAAAATCAGTTAATAGTTTATTGAAGATTGGTTCAAAGCAATGAATTACGTATATTGGACTAGACATAATATTATAAATATTTTATTAAAGACCAAGAAGATTTCTCTGGATTGGAGACATATCTTCCATCCTCATTTTAGGAATTAATCCAGGATTGAGAGTTATCTCTTGCGAAAAAAACCTGGGTTTCTTTGGAAATAACTTTACTGGATAAGGCCAGTGTGTAGTAGTTCTTTGCTGATAAAAAGCATTCACCTTCTTTTCAATATCTTTTTGCTCTATTCCTGAGCAGGAATATCCCATGAAGGTTTTGGCCATTCTGGGAAGCATACATATATAATATACCAATCTATCTCTGGGAATTTTTCTGGGAAGTCTTGGTTCTGTTCCCATATGGATTGTTCTTGAATCCCAGACAACAAAGCATCCTTTTGGAGGACAAACCAAGCGCCATTGACAGCCTCTTGTTCTTAAATATTCTTTTTCTTCATCGTTGATAAGATACCAATTATCTTTGAATTTTTTTGGGTCTTCTCCAGAGTGAAATTGTTCGAGTAGTTCACCATGAAATTGGTTAGATTTTTCCAGTACTGAAAGACACCCATCATTTGGACCACATTCTTCAAGATTGTAAAATCCTTGCACACATTTCCCTTCTTGAATAAGAAGACTTTGGTCGGTGTGCCACCAAGTGTGGCCTTTGAAATGTCCTCTTACTGGATTGAAATTTTCTGGTGCAATATGATAAGAAAGTGCATCAATTGATGAAATAAGTTGATTTGGTTGAACATCCCATATTCTGGCAAAAATTGGAGCAGCTGCTTCACGTAATCTCCAGGCAGATGGTATCATTCCAAATCCAAAATATTGGAGCATCATAGAATGAAGTTGTCCTAATTGAAAATAATTTTTATATGTAGAAACATCATTTCTTTTTATTTTTTTTTCTTCTGGACCGGTAATCAGTGTTTCAAGAGCATTCCAGACTTCATTTTTTGATTCTTCGCAGATTTCATCAGAGAGTCTGTATTCGTTAATAATTGCGAAACCTTGTTGGTTCAATTTCTCATGAATTTGAGCCAGTGGAGTGACTTCATTGTAAGGAATTCCTTGTTGTGCCATTTTATGTTTAATTATTTAGTTGTGAAAAAAATCAATTTTTATAATCTAATAAATATTATATGTCACAATACTCCGCATCTACATTAAACGTAACTGCAAATTACATGGGTGAACAAATACCATGTCAAATCCAAAATATTTCCTGGAATGGAAATAATTTTACTGGTTCTCTTGATGGAATATCCATTCATGGAACAGATAATAATGGTTCTGTTTCTGCTTCAGGCACTTATTGGGGTCACAATTACAATGCCACTGGAAGTGTTACAAGTTGGAGTTGATATTTAGGATAAAGAAAAAAAATTTATATCAAGCATCATGCTATCTTTATATTCATCGAGTGTTGGATATAAATTACATTCATTCATTAATTTTTGTCTTTTAACATAACAAGGTATAAATTGATAATCTTTATTATTTTCACAATAAAATTCACGAAAAACATTTCCAGTGCAATGTTTGTTATTTGGTAATTCAATTGTGCATATTTTTCCATATTGTTTAATGATGCATTGTTCAACACTAACATTGTAAGACATTACAATTAATGCGTAAAAATATACAAGACTAATTGCAAATATTCCAGCTGTTATATATTTTAGATGAGTCATAAAAAATAATATGAAAAATCTTTTAAATAATATGGAGAAGATAAAAAAAAATCTTGGCGATTCAAATGACGCCGCTGTAATATTAAATTATATTAACTTTGTTGGTGAAGCAGAGGTCTTAGATTTAGTTTCACGTTTTCGTGTTAATAAATTTGTTGGAAGATGGGAACAAGTTTTGACATCTATTTCAACTGGATTACTTGGATCTGGAATATTATATAGTTCTGTAAATGCTACATATTCATTACAATCAGATGGGAATATAAAAGTGGTAAATGCTGCTTATGACCAAAATTTTGAGAAGACTTGTATAGAAGGAAGTAGTAGAGCTAGAAGTATTTTAGTGCCCACATGTAGAACAGTTACATTTAATAATTCAATGTTTGAAGGTAATTACTGGATTATTTATATTTCACAAGATTTTACGACATTTATTGTATCATCACCAATTATTGTTGGTTCAATTGACATTTCAAGTAATTTTGGGATGTATGTTTTAACAAAGGATAGAGAAAAATTTTGGAATTCAAGTGAACCGCAAAATGTTTTTAATGCATTAAAAAAATATGGATTTACACAGTTTTGGAATTTTCCAGTAAATTCTGGTAAATCTTTCACATTGACAGATTGCTCAACAAAAAAGAAAAAATCAAGTAGAAGGAAGATTAGGAATAAGCACTGAGCAAATTTTTTGAACTAAACTACAATTTTGTGTTGTATTATTTTTATTGTAAATTTTTGAACAATCACCATTTGAATCAATTATACAAATGTTGTTGCCATTTTTATTAACTGTAGTTTGTTGATTATTAAGCATATTTAATTTTTGTCCATTATAGAGTTTTTCAGTGAATTGTCTTCCATTTGTGACATGATAAAGAAGTATGTCAATTAGTGTTGGTTTGCCTTCTGGAGAAACTAAAAAAGCAATTAGTTCTGGAGGTAATTTTTTAAACGCGGCATTATTTGGGGCAAAAAGGGTTGCACATCTTAGAGTTTGAACAGCTTCTCTTAATCCAGCAATGTCAATAAGGTCCACTAAGACAGTCATGCATGGGTCTTGTTGTAACAAAGTGTAGATATTTGTAGGTATCATTATAATATATAAAATATTTTTTTTTGTATTTTACGTAATTTTAAATTATTTATCAACATATGATTACAATAAATATTTGTGGAGGATTAGGTAATCAGTTATTTCAAATTTTTAATGGTATAACATATGCATCAAAAACGAATCAAGATTTTTGTATAAATGAATATCATTACAATACAGATGACTCAAATATTACAAAAAGATATACATATTGGGAAAATATACTATTATTTTTAAAAGATAGAGTGATAAGTCGGCAAATATTAGATAGTGAAAAGAAGATTATCGAGGAATCATTTTCTTATAAGGAATTACCTTTATATGATGAAGATGTTAGTATTCATGGTTTTTTTCAAAGTTATAAATATCTAGATAGATTCTTAATAAATAGGTATTTAGATTTTGATGAAGATAATAATAAAAAATATAAAAATATTTGTTCAATTCATTTTCGATTTGGTGATTACAAAAAATATTCAGATTATCATTTTTTATTAGATGAATCATATTATATTCCAGCAGTTGAATTTATGGTGAGAAATAGGAGAAGTAAATTTTTACTTTTTTATGAAGAAGAGGATAAGTTAGAAGTAAAAAGAATTATGAAGCAAGTTATTCATAATGTTCCTGGAATTATTATTAAAAAAATAGATACAAATATTCCAGATTATGAACAACTTATTATTATGAGCAAATGTGATAGTAATATTATAGCGAATTCAACATTTAGTTGGTGGGGAGCCTATTTAAATGATAATCCGGATAAAATAGTAATTCGCCCTTTAAAATGGTTTGGTCCAAAAGCAGAAAATAAAGAAACTAAAGACCTTTTCCCACCTCACTGGATTACTATTTGAAGCATTTTCCTTCTTTTAATGGTAAATATACTAATAATTCAATTGCCAAAATAAACATTATTATATTTATTGACCAGCACCATATTGATTTTGCACTTCCATCATTATTATAAATAACAAAAGCGAGTATTAAAAATGCCAATCCAAATCCAATGTATAAATATTGTTTTTCATAAAAAAAGCTGAATACTAAAAAGAAAAGCCAGATAGCAAATAATATATATCCGTAGTTATTTGGACCCCAGTGCCAGACTAAATGATTTTTCTGAGAGATTGTGGTGTAAAAATAAACTGCTACAAACAAATATATAAAAAATGTAATAGCTGGAATAACATATATTAGTAATAATATATTCCTTAATTTTCCATTACTTATTAGCATTAAAGAAAATGCAGGTTGTAAAAGTAATAATAATGCACCCAGAACTGATAAAACATGATTAATTTTTTTATTGTTGATATTTTTCCAGAGAAAAAATTCAACTAGTTGCATAAAAATAAAGGAAAGTAAGAATAGATAAGCATAAATATTGTTGAAAAAATTAACTTTGTACTGTGTGTATGTGTTATTATAAATGATTAAAATTAAAATTGCGGAAGAGAACAAAAATGTATTAAGTGAAATTTCGGCATTCCAGCACATATTTTAAGGGTGAAAAAAATAATTTAAAGTTTTAATAATAAAAACTTTAAAAATGAATGTTAATATAAAAACTCCAAAAGGGCAAAGAATTTCAGTGGAGGGAAAAATTGGGAATGGTTGTTTTGGAGATGTTTATGTAGGAAAGAATGAATATGGAAATGAAATCGCAATAAAGGTTGTTTGTGAAAATGAAGATATAACTTTAAATGATATTAAAGATGAAATAAAATCTATAAGAATATTATCAAATCTTCACAATACAATGAGAATAAATGAATTATTTTATAATGATAATAAATTATTTGTATTTATGCCAAAATATAAATCAATACCAGTTGATTTGAATGCGAAACAAATTGCTAAATATTTTTATCAAATTTTACTAGGATTAAATGCAATACATGAAAAAGGATACGTTCATGGTGATATCAAAAAGGAGAATATAATGTTAAATGATAAAGATGAAATACGAATAATTGATTTTGGTATTTCTGTTCCAATAGGAAGTCAAAGTAGGGATATTTGTCCTCATATATACAAGTCAAAGAGACGTTTGGTACAATCAATTGAATCTTTTGAAAAATTAAGGAAACGACCCAGAGAAAATCCGGATGAAGAAGTTGATTTTAATAAAATTAATTTTTTTCCAAAAGCAACTCCATATGATGATTTAGTTTGTTTAGGATATACGATAATATCTTTATTAAATTCTGGAAAATTATATACTTCTTCAATAAATTCAAGTGATTATAATAAAAATACTTTTGAAAAGATTTTAAATGAAATGAATAAGGTGAATTTTGAGAATAGAATTTATGAAATTTTATGTAAAAAATGTCCAACAGAATACAGAGTATTTAATTTTTTAAAGAATTATTTGAAAAAAATTTTTACGGTAGAGGATGCAAGTATTCCAGACATGATTTTATCCATGGAAGATGAATATAGTGATATAATAGAATTGCATGATTAAACATTATAATGGTGACGTTACTGATAGATGAAATTATTCAAAATTGAATATTTGATACATTCTTTCTCTGACATTTATTTCATCAACTTGAGAAATTGTATAAAATAATTCTTTTGAATTATTTCTTTTTCATTCGTAAAACTTGCATGATAATAATTTAATAGTTTTTGAATAAAATGTATCGCTTCGTTTTACACCTTTTTAAATTTAAAATGCCGAATAAAAAAGAGGTTTCCCTCATTTTTATTTTAATTTTTATTTTTATTAATTAAATTACATATCCCAATCAATAATCCACATTGTGCTACGAGAAATATCTCTCCAACTTCTTTGTTTCTCAATTGCTATATCAATTAAATCCTTAGGACATCGCTTTAAATACCACTTGGCACGAGGTCCAGCCTTAATAATGACATTCGGTTTTTCGTCCATTTTATACGCAATTTCTAATATTCTCTCAAGGCTTAGATTCTTATCTAAGCCACTCTTACCTACACAACCTTCATCATTTTTTGGGCGAAGGTTAGATTCGTGATATCCTAAATCAGCGCCAATACGTTTTTCCACCAAAGTAATGTGTTCCATTTTATTATATTTCAATTTATATCTTAAATTTTATATCTAAAAGCATTTCAATTTTTTTTAAATTATTACTATTTTTCCATTAACTTAAATTTTATAATCGGCGTTTGAATTGTAAAAAGGTGTAAAAACAATTGAGCATTGACGTTATCATTAGTTCAATCAAAAAAATATTGAAATAACTTGGAATATTGTTTCTTAAATCATTATTCTCAATGGTTTTTCTTACTTTGTCATTCAAAATCATATTTTTCAAACAATTAAAATTACACCAGGAAAAAATCTTGTTGAATTCACTGTTAAAATTGTATATTCTTTTTGAATGACAATGACAACTGGGACAAATTAAATTTGTTTCAGTAAAATTAACAAATCTATATGGAAAATTCTGTGTATCTGTGGTCATTATGGACAATACACAAATAAATTTAATTACAAAAATTTCAATTTTTACAATATTATTGTAAAAAAATTTTATTGAACTTTCACCTTCTTCTCCAAATGAAACTTAGATGACCCATTTACCTCATCAAAATGAACAGTCATTTCATAATGGTCTCCAAAATTATCTACAACAAAATACATAAAATTTTGTCCAGAAGTATCAGAATACACATTATGCAATTGACAATTACATTTTTCAATAAATGTTTTTAAATCTTTTCCTCGCAGGTCATTTTTAGCCAAAATCTTTTTTATGTAACTAATATGGTATTTTTTTACAATTGTTTTCTCAATTTCCTGCAAATCAATTAAACCATTATCCCTAATATATCCGGCTTCCTTAAAAGAATAAATATCTACAACAATATGCTTACCTTCAAAAACATTATAAACTTCAAAAATATGAGCATATGAATTAACTAAGTGATTATTAGTGTCAACAATGTATATTCCTTTATGACTGTCACATTTGATAACATAAAATTCTTCTTTGTTTGCTTCAACTAGCTCACAACCATTGAAAATATTAATAAAATGGTGTTTTCTAGCTGGCGAAGGAACTACCAATTTTTCCTGATTTTCATTTGGAAGTAAATAAACGTTGACTTTATAATCATTAATATCAACATCCCAATGTTGCTCAATATAAGGACTACCTTTAATTAAAATGGTAAATTTCTTTTGAGCTGGCTGCTTAAGAATTGATAACTCGTTATAAAATTGATTTAGAGTATTTACAATGCGATGTTGGCCATTCTCGTTAATGTTTTTTAAACAAATATAGTGTTTTAAAGAACCATGCTTGCGTTTGCAAAGATAGTTATCATAAACTAAAAAGTTTTCCATAATAAATTAAATTTAGTTATTTTTAAACTCTATATAATATATGAAAATCCCTTATATGCATTTAATAAATTTATTTATAATTTCACCCTTATTTATATATGCGGGATACACGATTATAACTGGTAAAGAATTCAATTTTACTTTTGAAATAATTATCCTAATTTTAGGTATATTTTTAATTGTAAGATTATTCAGAAGATTTATACATGTTATATCAAAAGTTAGTAAAAAAGAAAGATTATCAAAAGAAATTGGGTTTTTATTTCTGATAATCGGTGCATTAATAATTGCATTTAATATTTACATGATTTTTAATTTTTATAAAGATAGAAAAAATTCTTAAATAATATATGAAAAGAACTGATAAAAATTTACCAAAACCAAACACAAAATATTCCTGCATTGAAACATCATTTGAAGAATTATCTGAATATATTCCTACAAATGAAATAGATTTATAATAATGTCCATTTTTTACTTGGAAAAATATTTATTTTTTTTAAATAATCCATAAATATTTTATCATCTTGTTTATCTAATAAAACTTTTTTAAATTGTTCTACTACTTTATATTCTTCATTATTTTCAATTCTATTTATTATTTTACTAATTGTTTTATCAAATAAATCTAATTCTTTTACAAGTAAAAATGTATCAACAAAAGTATCATCCATAGAAATAGAATCAATATGACTTATTATAAATTTATTTCCCTCTTTCACATCACAAATACAATAATCTGAAAAAATATCTGAAAATGATTTCGAAAAATCTGGATAAAAAGCTCTTATTATTATTTCTTTATCTCCGAAAAAATTATTAACAAAATAAGCATTATTTACAATTTGAATATTGAAATAAAAATGTAATATTTCTATATTCAAATCAATCCAGGTTTTTCCACTTTTCCTATTGAACAAACACTCCTTTATTTTAGCCTTGAAACAAAAATCAATCTCTGGAAATACACTTTTATTTTTTTCTTGATAACATACAACAAATATAGGTTTTTCACTCACAATAATTTCCTGAATATATTCATTCATTTTATTCTAAAATGAATATATTTTTAAACCTTTTCTTATTCACAACGCCCATGAAATGGTGTAAATATTTTTTTTAGATAACTCTTCCATAATGTGTTGCAATAATAATATATAAAAATACACCATAAAAGTTCTTCGAAAAAATGTCTAATATGTTGTACGATATATTCTTTGCTTTCAATGGCATTAAAAATGCAAAACCATATAATGCCCAAATAAAAAACATTATTCCAGTGAATATTCTTCCAAACATAGTTGGATGTGCAAATTTATACAAACATCCAAAACTTGCAGTCAAAAATATTGTTCCAAAAATGAAAGCTGGAATAATTGGCATCCGCCCCTTTTCTCCCAAATACCCAGTAATCAACATCAAAGCATTAAATAATATAATACCTATTATAAGTAATTTGTTATCAGAAAAAACTGCATTGACATCAACACTTTTTACTGCTTCTGGATTAACTTTTCTAATCTCATCATTTTCTTTCCGTTGTTGTAAATAAACTAAAAATAACATTGTAGATATTAACATGACTGGTGTTGAAAAGAACCAATCTTTATATCGAAAACTTGTATCAATATCTCCACTAGCAAATAATCTGATAATAAAAACATAAAATATTAATTCAATTATTTGTACTATAAGTTCGAGTGTGATAATGGTTTTTAGTACTTTTTCTTCTTTGTTTAATTTATAGAAAAATCCAAGTACTAAGAAGACACCGGCGATAACTTGAACTATTAATGAAAATATTGCAGAATTAACAACTAAAGACATTAATATTTATAAGATTAAAATCCTTCTCTTGTTTCTTTAGTTACTGGATTTACTTTTCTTTCTACAAATTTTACAAATGATGCTGGAACTTCGTATGTTCCTTCATCAAATTGATAATAAACTTTATCAGGTGAGATTGTGAATTGAAGTAATCTTTTATCTTTTGAAAAAGTTATTGGTGTTGTGTTGTATTTTTTTTGTATTTGTTCAAATATTTTTTCACAAGAATTAACTCTAATTGCAACATTGCTAACATTTTCTCTAAAAAGTAGAGACCATGCTAAATATTGGTTTTTTTTGTAGATGTGGTTGTATATATCATATGAAATTCTATCGTTAGGATGGTTAATGTGATAAGTTATAAGTGCGTTTAATTCTGGTTCTAAATTTTTGTCGAAAATTGGGTGTAAATAGGTAGATAAAATGACTCTCGGAATGACTTTCTGTTTATTAGAATACCATGTAGCAGAAATATTAAAATCTGGATAATGGAATTTTTGTTTTTCTAATGTATAATTTTTTACAAAAAGATTATGCATTTGAGTCATATTAAAAGTACGCACAGCAATGTGGTCATAATCAATAAAATGAGACTTGAATTTGAAAAGAATATTATTAAAAGAGGGACAAAGTTTGTGATATTGTTTTAATAATTTTGCCTCGGTAACCATAAAATGAAAATTAATTTTTTCCTGGATTTCTAGAAAAAAAATTGATGCTAAACTTAAATAAATTATAAATAATATATCTGCAATGAAGCAAGATATTTTTTATTTTGATTCGCCTGTGTTCAATTTTTATGTGAATGACCCTCCAATTTTTGAGGATTCTTCAAGTGATTTTTTCAATACATCAGAAACAAATGTTTCTCCCGAACCACAAGAATTTCCAGAAGAATTCCCAGAAACAAATACTGAATCTATTCCTAAAAAGAAAAAGAGTATTTCTAAAAGAAAAACATCAGTTGAATACCTAGAAGATAAACAAAAATGGCAATATATTGAAGACCCAATAACACGTCGTCAGATAAGAAATAGGTGTGCAGCTCAAAGGTCTCGTAAAAAAAAGATAAGTGAAATGGAGGCTCTAAAAATTCAATATGCTTCACTTTTAGCTGAAAAGGATTCTATACTAAATCTTGTTATCCAGTTGCAAGAAGAAAATAACTTTTTGAAAGAAAAACTATTTGCAATCGAAGTAACAAAAAATTAATTCTTTCTTCGCGATAGGAAAAAATAACAATAATTATAATTAAAAATATTATTGCAAAAATTGGAATATATTTATCTAAAAATACTTTTCTTTTATCGACATTCTATTATATATTACAAAATTATCATGTAACAAAATCTGCTGAAACAGAAAATTTTTCTGTTTGTACTTTTTTATTTACAAAATCCATCTCGTTTTTCATATAACTCTTTTTTAATCCAAAAAAATGTAAAATAGTATGATACCAACGATGTTTTCTTTTATATTCAATATATCTTTCTATTTCTTTTGTCAAAATTGTATCCAGACATAATATTTCGCTATTAAAATTAATAGTTTCAAATATAATATCTTCTTTTATTTTATTTAATTCATCAATTTTTTCATCTTTGTTTTCATCATTTGATATTGTTAATTCTGTAATTTTATTATAAATTTCATTCAATTTGTTTATTTTTATTTTCCAGTAATTTCTTTTTTTCTTTATTTCTGAAAATATATTTGTTGAATATAATTTTGGATACCTGTATCTTATTGTTTCTGGAATTACAAATTGATTTATTTCTTTTATTTCCACAATATTTTTCTCCAGGTTATCAATAAATTCGTCCATTTTTTTACCTAGAACTTCTTCTGAATTTAATGTTGTTTCTGGATTATACATTATTTTTCCAGAGAAAAATTCACATTTTGTTTGCAATTTATCGAATTTATATGATGATACTCTATGTGCTTCTGCTTTTGCATCTAATTTCAAATAGGAAATCATCGCCAAAATGAAACTATTCAATGCTGTTAATCCAGAGATAATATATTTACTATATCCTGTATCACCCATTGAAGCACTTAAAACAGTACAAGCAGCGGAGACGCAAATTGCTGGAATCATTAAAATGTTCAATTTTGTTTCACAGTGAACTTTTGATTCAATATAGAGTATTTTTTGACCTTTGAGATAAATTGCAATTAAATCCAGAGAAGATGAGTTACGTGTTTTATACGCCCAAAATGTTGTTTCTAATTTTGTTAATAAGTCCCTAAAGGAAATAATATCTCGATTTATAAAATTGTTTTTGGTTGTTTCAAATGGTTTTACAACTTTTGCTACGTCAGAGGGCTTTGCTCCATTTATTAATGCATTCGGAATGACTTTCTGGATTTGCTGATTTACTGGACTAAGAGGAACGGTTACTGTTTCAACTGGTTCAAAAAACGACCCAGTTTTTCTTAAATGTTGATTTAGATTTGGAGGAGGAGGCGGTGGAGGAGGAGGATTTATTCCAGCTGCAAGGTCTGCCATTAAATAATCAATCAAATATTCTGTTAACAAAATCCGCAATCATGTCCCAATATTTATTATTTACTTTATCTATTCTTCTTTTAACTGTGGTTATTCCACGTATTTCATCTAAAATTTCCATATCATGAAATTTTGATTGTAATTTATTTGATTTACAATGAAAACAATTTTTTTCTTCAATTATTTCCAACTGAACAACCTTTTTACCTTTGTCGTAAAGTATAAATAATTTATTTTCAGTTATGTAAACTTTAAATTCATCATCGTATTTTACCATAGCATTCTTGTTTTCTGGCTTTATGCAAATAGTGTAAATTTTTGGATTATATATTAAAGAAATCCATTTTTCTCCATCAAAAAATAATGGGGGTGTAATTGCATAATCTGTCATTAGTATTTTATTATACATAAAAAAATAATAATTAGTAAAATTAAAAATGATTATTTTAATTCCATCCTCAAATTGTAAAACATATTTAGTAAAAAAATATCCAAATTATTTTATAGATATTGAGTCAACATTATATATTGAACAAGAAAATTATGATAAATTTTATTCAAAATTTATAACAACCAAACAAGATAAAATACTATTAACTGCTTTACCAACATCATGCAAAGAAAAATTAATAATATTACTTCCATCGTATGATTATCTAAACAAATTATTAAATAGTGCACTTCTTGATGAACTAATAAATAGTTTATCTGTTAAAGAGTGGAAGAAAATCCAGACATTTGGTGATTGTTTATTTTATGATAATTTTGATGAAATGGAAAAAATCGCATTATCTTTTGTAAAAAAATGATTATTTTGTTTAGTATATTTTTTAGATAAAATGCCAAAAGATTTTCTTTTTGAAAAAATTATTCCTACTGGTGAATATTCACATAATATTTACCAGATTCAATATTTTACAAGAAATAATAATTTATTTTTGAAATTCAAAGCTATTAAACATAGTTATGATGATTTTTGGGGAAAAGATTATTATTATTGTAGGAAAGAAATACCAGATTTCATTGATATGAGAATGCATAAAAATCAATTTGAAGAAAATAAAGAATTTATTATGAATGAATATATCAACAAAATAGATAAATTTTTACTTGATAATAATTTTGAATCTGAATTATCTTTATCAAATTCAAAGAATGTTAAAAGATTTTAGTTGGATTAAGAATTCCAAGGGTCAATTTCTTGAATTTTTTCCCAGTCATTATCAAGTATTGTATCATTTTATTGATACGAATCAATATTCATAATTGAATATTTTATATTTATTTTTGGGTATCCTTATAATTGTTTTTCTATAATAAAATCATCGTCTGGATATAATATTAGACTTTATATTATTTTGATAATTTAAAAAAAATATAAAATCAATTTTTTCTCTTTGAAAAAAACAAATTAAAAAAAATTTGAATTATTATTCCAATGCCAATAGAGTATATTTTGGATATTACTGAAAAACACAAATATTTGCTAGATGAGATAGATTATTTTTTATCCAGATATCCATCTTTAACAAAAGATAATATTGTAAAAAAGTGTTTTACATTTTGTAATTTTAATGAAATACCAGTTGTTGAAGGAGAGGAGGAAAGTTTTATGTATAATGTAAAAAAAAATGATGATGGAGTTAAAAATGTAAGTAAATATAATTATGGTGAGGTATATGTTCAATTAGATAACAATATAATTTTTAATTTTAGGAAATATGATGAAATAAAAGAAATGAATGAAAAGAGCAATATTCGGGTATTACGTTTGTTAAAAAAACATGGTTTTTATATTCCAGATTCTTTTTTTATAAGACAAAAGCCAGTTTATGATAATTATTATGTAAGTATTTTTCTTGAAAGTGAAGAGCATTATGATTTAACATATTATACCTATGGTTTGATAGAATTTATTTTAAAAAATGGAGAATTTGATAGTTTGGAGATTGGGCCAACTTGGACAACTGGTAATAAAAAAGGGGAATCATTTTATAATCAAGAACATTTAAATACAATGGAAAAAAGTAAGTATTATTTGTATAAGTTTGGTGGAAGGTATATGGCAAAAAGAAATATGGATAAAAGAATTTTGAATTTTGATGAAAGAAAGATAAAGGCTTGTTTATTTGATTTGATGGAGCAAAATTCATTATATGGTTTGGCGGATATGACAGTTCCTGTATTTTGTGAAGAAGATTCAGATACCACTGAAAGTATTGAATCTGATAATAAAACTCAATATGAGAGTGATTGAAAAAAAGAATTTAAAAAATTTTTTACAAATGTTGTAAAATGCATGAAATTGCAGGTTTGTATAGGAAGTTAGAAGATAAGGAAATATTAATAATTCAGTTGCAGATGGTAATAATTTTGTTATTGTCATATATTATTTATGAGAATAGTAAAAAATTGATTTATTAAGTTGTAGAATGTATATAAAATAAATATGGAAAAATTGGCGTCAAATATTTTGATAATAAGAGGAAGTCGTGAGCATTGTGATGAGATAGTTGGAAGAAAATTTTCACTGGATAAGGTTTTTCCAGATGAAGAATGGGATGATGTAGTAGATTGTGAGATAAAAAGAAAACCAATGAAGACAACTGTAAAATTTAAGAGTCTAGATGTTCCGCCAAAGGAGTGGCTGGCTAGAGTAGCTCAGAAATATCCGAGCATGTCATTTTGTATGATGTGGATGAATGGGGATTACAATGAGGCAGGGATAATAAATGCGAAATCTTCATCATTTGATGAAGATATTTATCAAATAGGGGATAAACAATTCAGAAAATTTACAAGAAATTATTTTAAAACGAATGTGAATTACGATAGCATGTAATGTCATTTTGCATTGTCATTTTGCTGAGCAAAATGACTTCGGGGCTTAAGGCCCCTCAGCTCACTTTGTTCGCATTGTCATTTTGCTGAGCAAAATGACTTCGGGGCTTAAAGCCCCTCAGCTCACTTCGTTCGCATTGTCATTTTTGGTTAGCAAAATTATTTTTATCCACCACGAAGTCGAAGAACAAGATGGATTGTGCTCTCTTTTTGCATATTGTAATCTGCTAAAGTTTTTTCATCTTCTAATTGTTTACCAGCATAAATGAGTCTTTGTTGGTCAGGAGGAATACCCTCTTTGTCTTGTATTTTTGCTTTCACTGCGGAAATAGTATCTGAACTTTCAACCTCAAGTGTGATAGTTTTTCCTGTCAACGTCTTCACAAAAATTTGCATTTTATAATTTAACATAGAAAATAATTTTATTCTAAATAATTAATTTATTCTACAATATTTATTGTAGAATAAATCCTACATGTAGTAATATCCTACATGTAGGATAAATTATGATTGGTTCGTAAAAAATAAAAAGAAAATATATAATACTAAATGAATAATGTTGTAGGTAGCACACTTGAATATGATGACCATTTGGAAAAATTATTGAAAGAGCAAGCGGAAATTGCGGAAAGTTTGAGTATTTTGCATAGAAATGCGCACAGAAAGTATAGTAGATATACAAATTTAATAAATATTCCTGTAATTGTAGGCTCAAGTGTTGTTGGATTCACAACGGGTTTAGATTTATCATATATACAAAACATTAACGTCGCGTTGGGCATTGTATCAGTATTTATTGGCATAATAAAAGTTTGGATAGTTACTTTCAACTAGGTCGTATCAGTGAAACACATAGAATGGTTTCACTTGCTTATTCACAAATAAATAAAAAAATCGCGGTTGAATTGGCATTAAATAGGAAGGATAGAATTTCTTCAAAAGATATGTTATCAATTGTAAAAACAGATGTAAAGAATTTAGAAGATATTTCTCCATTACTTCCAGAAGATATTTTACATGAATATAAAAAAGAATTTGGAGAAAAATTTGAAAATATTAAGAAACCAAATATCACAAATGGTTTATCACCGGTTGAAATAAATAAAGATGCTGAAGATAAAGGCACAATAACACTTGTTGCAGATTTAGTAACAACAAAAGAAATACCAAAAACATTATTACCATCTGGTGAATCCATTTATTCGACACATGGCTCAAGAACACAAATATTACCACCATTTTCCACACAACCTGGAACACCAGTTAGAAGACAATCTTCAACAACACCATTACAATTTTCTTCAACAACACCATTTTCTTCAACTAATATTGTAGTTAGTAAAGATGAAAACTATTTAAGTAATAAATCTCAAGCATCTCATCATAGTGCAAGTAATGTTGTTATTAATTTGGACCCGAATGATTTAGGTGAACCAATGTAATTTACAATAATTTATCTCTATATATTTAATTTTACTGTATTGTCAATAAATGCCCATCTATAACCTTGGTTCCACAATGATAAGCCATCAAATGCTTCATTACATTGTTCTGTATATTTACAAAGAACATTATGATTTGGATTAATATGAATTGTTCCCCAGGTAGTATAATCATTAATATTTTCTGCAGTATAATAAAAATTCATTGTTTTAATAGGAATAATTTTAATTTTTTTATTTTCTAATGACATTGTTAAAAATATCTCTTGATTAATCATACCATTTTGCTCCAATAAATATTTATTTTCATTATTTACAATGAAGTCAAAAAAAGATGTAAAACATTCAATAAAAATTGAAGTATGTATAAAATTAATAAGACCAGAACCATAACAAGCATAATAGGGGATATGACTATAAACACCTTTTGGTATATTATTAAAAAAGTCTGGTGGAGGAAAATTAAATAAAATATCAATATCTACCCTAAAATTAATGAAATAGTCATAGTCCTTGCAGTATTCTCTCATTAATTTTGCTACTTCATTATAGTTTATATACATCTGCAAACATCCAGGAAACTTCCAATTTGACGCTTCATTATAGTATCCAACATTAATATTGCTATTTTCACCAAAATATTCATTCGGATTTGGTTTTTCATAAATGTGTATTAATTTTACTCTTCTATTAAATAACTTTAGCAATTCATCATCGTTTTCAAATTTTTTTTGACAAATAATAAATATATCGGTATCATAGTAATCAAAAATATAATGATATAGTTTATCAATTGTTTTTTTTAAAGCTCGTAATTCAAAAGTTACAATACTTGCAAATTTCATATATAATAATTAGAAAATAATTTTCTAATTAATCGTATATGAAAATAATCAAATTTAGATTAAAATCAATTAAAACTGAAAAAAACCAGGATTACTTTTTCCATTAAATATTAATGAATTAAATAATGAATTGAAAATTAATTTTTCTATTAATAATATTTTTTATATAACAGAACTTAATTCAACCCTATCAAGAGGAAATCATGCAATACAAATATGTCAGAGATATTAATTTGTATAAAGGGTTCTTTTGATTTAAAATGTATTGAACATGAAGAAAAAAATTTTACTTTAACTGAAAATGAAGCAATTTATATTCCAAAAATGGTATGGATTGAATTTAATAATTTTAAAAATTGTATAATTTTAAAAATTGTATAATTTTAAAAATTGTATAATTTTAGTTTTAACTTGCATTGAACCAATAATTACAAAAGAATCTATTAATAATTTTGAAGAATATAAACAATTATTATTGGAAAATAATTTTTAAAAAAAATCTTTAATTTTTGTACAAACAGTAATAATTTCTTCTTCTTGTAATTCAGGAAACATTGGTAAAGACAATATTTCTTTTGATATTGATTCACAAATTACATTTTGTTCATTATTATGTTCAATAAATGATTTTTGTTTATGAATGGGTATAGGATAATGAATAAGAGTTTCAATATTATTTTCTTTTAAATATTCTTTTAATAATTCTCTTTTATTATTTAAAACCCGAATAACAAATAAATGCCACACTGGAATTACTTTTTTTTCAATTTTAGGCAGAATTATATGTTTACAATCTTTTAATTTATCAAAATAAATTTCTGCATTTTTCCTTCTTTTTTCATTATTTTCATCAAGATATTTTAATTTAATTCTTAAAATGCCAGCCTGAATAATATCTAATCTTGAATTTCTACCAATAATTTCATGATAATATTTTTTATCAGAACCTAAATTAGGCAATAACCTAATTTTATGATATAATTTTTAATTATTTGTACAAATTGCACCTCCATCACCAAAACAACCAAGATTTTTTCCTGGATAAAAAGAAAAACAAGAAATATCACCAAATGTTCCTGTTCTTTTACCATTATAAAATGACCCATGAGATTGAGCACAATCTTCAATTAGTATGAGATTATATTTTTTAACTATCTTCATTATTTCTTCCATATTCGGAGAACATCCATATAAATGAACAATGCATAATGCTTTAGTTTTTACTGTTATTTTTTCTTCAATTTTTGAATAATCAATCATTAAAGTATCTTTATCAACATCTACAAATACTGGCTTTAATTCATTGTATTTTATACCCAAAGCAGTTGATATAAAAGAGTTTGCTTGAGTAATTATTTCTGAACCTTCTGGTATTTCAAGTGATTTAATACCAATTTCTAAAGCATCTGTACCATTTGCAACACCAATACAAAATTTATTTCCAATAAATGTAGCAAATTCTGTTTCAAATAATTCTTTATCATTACCATTTAGAAAAGGTATGATGAATGTGCATGGATTACTAACTTGCAAGAAGTGTAGTAAGTCATCACATTCTCATTTAATAAACCGAGACTTGAATGGTAGTAAGAATATATTGTATCTAATGAAAGAATGGATACATCATAGAAAAAGACCTACAATATTTTGTAGGAATTCATTAGTCATACCGCAAGACGAGCGGTAGAATCAAAGTTATAAATACCGAAAGAAAGTAAGAATGATATTTTATTTATTTTTTAATAAATTTTTGTTCTTGAAAAGCTTAGCTTTTCATAGAATAATCAATTCGGTCATAGACCGATTGATTTCTCATTTTTCTTTTCGGTCGGTGTAATGATGAAGGTATTGATAATGGAGATATATTAGCTCAAAAAATTTGGGATATTAATGATAATATAACTGCGTATGAACTTCATATGGAATGTCATAAACAAGCGTCAACTCTATTTCAAGAAAAAATAATTCAAATATTAAATGAAGAAATAGAACCTATCAATCAAGAAAAAAATTTTTCATCATATAATTCAACCGATTCAATTGATTTTAAAGATTTATTAATTGATTTTTCAAAATATTATTCATATGTGGACGTATTTATAAGGAGCAGAATATATCCTTCAAAAAATCTACCATATTTCATTATAAATAATAAAAATTATAAAGTATTAAAATGCCATGCTGAAAAAAAAAATAATTCAACAAAACTTTGAATTTATTAATAATCAAATTATTTGTAAATGTAAAGGAGGTTGTGTTATTATTGATGAATATATTGTTGATTATATATAACATATTTATCCTTCTTTTTTTTCACCATCATGATAATAATATTCTATACAATTTAAATATTGTTCAAAAATATAATCGTGAAATTTGTACCATTTTTTTATAAATTGTCCTTCACATTTTGGGTGTTTATATCCTTTTACAAATTGTTTCCCAGAGAATATTGTTTTTTCATCATCTATCCATTTCCCTACATATTCAAATGTTATACCAAAATATTTTGAAAAAGTTATAATTTTTATTTGTCCATCTTCCAGAATCAATTCTTGAAAATTATCAGACATTTTTATTTTGTTAGGTGAAAAGCTTTAAATATACTCAAAATTTTCACCCAGAGAATTTAATAAATCCTTTGCTGGAATCATTTCCCTCTTAGCAGCCAATCTCAAAAATTCCTTAGCCTTCAAAACATCTTGCGGAAAATATTTTCCTTCCAGATATAATTGCCCAAAACGATACAAACTATGTCGACATTCATTTTCAATACCTATTTTGTATAATTCAATTGCTTTTTCCATATTTACTGGTTGTTGAATACCATTTTCATAATATTGCCCAATTTCATACAAACGCGCAATATTGTGATAATAATGAAATGCCTTCCCTTTATCAGTCTTTTTATACCATTCATTCGCCAAAGCATAATTTTGACGAACATATAAACCATTTTCATACATCTGGGCTATTTTCTCACATCCCCATGTATTATTTTTCAATGCTGCTTTCATATAATAATTAAAAGCAGTACGATACCGTTCTTCTTCATCAATGTGAGCAAATTCAGTTACACCTTTTTCGTAAAAAACACCAATTGGAATAAATGAGTCGTTATTTTTTTGAATAAGAGCCTTACGATAATAATACAATGCAATATCATAATTTTGAGGAACACCAAGTCCTTTTTGGTACATCCGTCCCATTATTTTTGAAGAATTAGGAAAATAACTAACTTTTTCCAAGAAAATTTTTGAAAGCTTATACATTAAATTCTTACGAAAATAACATCCAATATCTAAAATTTCTTTTCCAGTTTTAGATTCTATAATAATTTCTTCAGCTAATTTTTCAGATTTTTCATATTCACCAACAGTGAAATAATGTTGACACAAAATTACTTTTGGCTTGAAAATATCATAATTTTTCTCTGGATACAAAAAACCATTTTCAATAATTTTTTGCTCATTTTCAGAAAATCTCGATATATCTGGTAAAACAAACTTATCCATTTTAAATACATTTATTTTATCAAAATAATAATTCAATTTTTAACTTAAAAAAAATGAAATAGTAAGTTAAAAATGTTATATTTTTTAATATTTTGTTTGAATTTAGGTATTTTTACTTATTATAGTTTCCTGGAGAGTAAAAAAGATAAAAATTTATTCCCGATTCTTCATGAAACATTTATCTCAAAAACAAATGTAAAAAAAGCAATCGTAAAAATGCCAATCCCAATTCTAATTGAAGAATCCCTTATTTGTATTTATATTCCAGAGTTTTTAGATTATTTTAATTTGAACAACATACATTTATTAAGAATAATTTTTGCAATATCACATTTGTTGAACATCAAAATAATCAAAAATCGTAACTTTGTTCTAATGCAATTTCTTCACAGCTATATTCTCAGTTATATTACATTATCAAACACACCTTTATTATCATTATTAATCCATTTTTTAAACAATATTGTTGTTTGTATATTTAGGTATTATTTACATAATAATTATTTTGAATCACCAATGGCACGTTTATTGGATGAAGAATTAAGAAAATTAAAGGATAAAAAATTGGTTACAAATCCAATAACGAATTGTTTTCCCCAGGAAGACAACATAACAACTTCGAAATCAAAATAAGAATAAAAATTGATTTTTTTATTATTTCACACAATAATAATAAAAATGCCAGATTTTATTTTTAACAAACTTTATATATCTGGAAACGAAGAAGGAATAAATCAGATAATTGGTTCTGGTTTTAAGTTTCGGAATTCATTTCCCCCTCCACCAGAGGAGGATAATCCAGAGAGATATTCTGAAACCTGGGGACAGTGGTTTTATGATAATTGGGGAGTTAAATGGGATATTGATGAAAATGTTCGCATGAGAAGAAATAAAAAAACAACGTTTTTAAATTTTAACACATCAAATTCTCCTCCAATTTATTGGATTGAAAAGGTAACCGAATTATTTCCTGAATTATCTTTTGAACTTATTTGGATTAATTGTTCTAGTTATCCAGAATGTGGAAGAATTGAAGCAAAAGGTGAAATTATTACTGGATATAAATTTGATAGTAATCAAGGAGAATCTCTTGGATACGCACTTATCAAAAAATATTTCAAAGACTATCATTATTCTTACAAATCACTACGAAGAACAACAATTGCAAAATCATTTGATAATGTTCCAGAGATTTGTAAAATAACAAATCATACATTGATGATTGATAAAATTAAAGATAGGGCTATGAGAACGTTCACAAGAAGTGTTTTTCAAAATAAAGATACCGTAATTCCAGATGAACAGATTGCGGAAGAAATGCAAAAACATTTAAGAATTGCTGCTGCAACATTATATCCTGAATAATTTTATAATACAAACATTTCTTTCTTCATGAAAATAATTTGCTCTATTCTCTATGTATTCAAAATTTGGAATTTTTTGTTTTAATTGTTCTAGATATGGATATGTATCTAAAATGTATATTTCTAATAAACTTTTCGGAAGTTTATTTATTACGTGATTAAATTTTGCATTTGTATCTGCGTAATAATAACTTTTTTCAAACCTATCAACACCGATTCTTATTGTTTCAACTGAATCTGGCAAATTATCAATATTTTGGTTGTAATTATGTGATAATGATATAATTTTTAATGATTGTGGCAAATTGTTCATTGGTTGATTAAAAATTGAACATTGAGAAAATAATAATTTTTTTAAATTTTTTGGTAAAAAATCAATCGATTGATTAAATCTATCTCCAAATAAAATTTCTTCAATTGTATCTGGCAAATTATCGATAGGTTGATTAAATTTTTCTCCAAATTCAATACTTTTTATTCCAGATGATAAATTGTCAACTAATTGATTGAATTTCCTTCCAAACACAATTGACTTACTTACTTGTAAATATTTCATTATATCATCATTGAGTGGTTCATTAAAATTATCAAAAAAATTACTGGATTTTGTGTAATCATAATATAAACAAAAAGATAATCTATTGTGTTTATTATCCATAATAAAAGTTATAATTTATTTTTTCAATATGTCCTTCCCAGAATTCTTCACCATAATTGATGAATAATTCTTCTCCAATTTCTACATCTTTATTTGTAAAAAAAGTTAAATGTATTTCTGGATTATTTTCTATCCAATGAAATTTAAAAAATGTTGAAACATTTGGTTCTTCTGCATGATTCATAAAAGACATCATTCCTTGATTTACACTTCCATCTATCGCAAAACCTCTTAAAATATAGTAAAATGAATAATAATTCGTTTTACTTATTGTATTAGATGGAACAATATTTCCATAGTAACATCCAATCTCAGTCCCAGCTGGAAGTGATTTCCTAGTTCTAACTCCCTTCCCCATTTGCTGGGTTTCAAATATCTCACATAAAATCTCTGATTTTGTACAATAACAAGGATTATCTGGAAATTTCATATTGAGCAAACAATTAATGTATCCATAATCAATATTTCTTTCCAGGAATTTTCTGGAATATTTTTTCTTATTTTTTACAATTTTATTAATCATTCTCATTTTGGGGCGAACAGTAATATCATAATGTAATTTCATTTTTATATTCCTGGATATTAATAAGTAAACAAATCAATTTTTACTAAAAAATGCTATATAGGATTTTGTAGGTAACATTGTTTCCAGGATGTCACCCCTGTTATAATACAGATATTTTTCAAGTTTAAATCCAGCTTCTTTCATTAACATCTGGATTTCAATCGCATTCAAATATCTGGCTTTAAAATCTTTATAATATCCCTCTGGATTTTTATCAACAACAACTTCCCACAATCCATGTTCAATGTCAGCAAGAGCATAATCACAACTAGTGAGGCAATCATGTTCCATTATTACTAAGGTACCATCTGGATTAAGTAGGTTATGAATACTTTTTAATCTCTGGATATATTCTTCAACTTTATCGTAGCACCAGTGGTGTATGACATGTAGAATTGTGATTAAGTCATATTTTCCAGGAATATTTATATTTCCTTTTTCATTAATTTTCATTAGTGTGACATTTTTTGAAGCACGTAGCTTATTATTATAAGAAAACCATTTCTCAATGTCGGCACAAATAATATTTTCCTTTTGTAAACCAAATAATTTACCAAGTTCTTCAGCTTTTTTACCATCACCACAGCCAATATCAAGTATTGATTTAATTTTTTTATCTAAATTATAATAAATAAATTTTGGCTGGGATATAAAGGTATCTTGTTTGTTAAATTTTGATTCATTCATGAATTTTTTAATATTTTCATAGTATTCTTTGTCAGATTTATTTTCCTGGAATAATTTTTCCATATTTTTGTAATTTTTTCTTTTGCAAACAATAGTAATTAATTTTAGTAATCTTTCATAAATATCTATATTTTGTTCGTTTTTATAACTATCCAGAATAAACTTAAATTGATTGTTTGAATGAATTCCTGGATATTCTCTATTTTTTTCAAATATATGTTTGTACAGTTTAATTTTTTCTACTGGAATTTTAGATTCAATATATTTAATTTGCGACTCAAAAGGATATAAATTATTTATTTTTATCATTATATTTAATAAGATAAAAATTGATTTAAAAAATATGGGTGTATTTGAAGTATAAGAATGTTGCGTACTTCAATCAGAAAATTTAGTGTTGATGGATTCGGAAGAGTTAAAATTGGATTAAAATCTGAAAAATTAGTTAAAAAGCTGGAAAAAGGTGATGAAGTTTTTACACCATATGGTCCAGATAAAATTAAAAATATTGAAAAAATCCCTTTGGCATATGGTTTTGGTGAACTTGTTGAATTAAATAAAATGCTTATTTCACCAGAAAATCCAGTAAAAATATTTGATGAATGGACTCTTCCAAAAGAAGTCAAAAAAGTTGAATTTGTTAAATGCAGATCATTATACTCAATATCTCTGGAAAAATACGATACAATTACCATTAATGGTAATAATGTTAAAACGAATTAGATTGTTATAATTTCTGGTTCCCTTACCTCCCTCAAATAAAAACCATTACTATTTTGTGAAAAAAATTTATCAAAAACACATACCATATCAATTGTATAATAGATAGATAATGTACTAATATTTTCATTATTATTAAGCCAATAATTTATACATTGATTGAATGGTTCTTCATCACTTTTCAGTATCAGCTAATTTTGAAGATGATTTAATTATTTTGCTTTTGAAATAATCAAAATCCTGCTTATCTATTTCAGGGTCATTGTATTCTAGTTGGTAATATTTATAATCATATGGTTCAAAATTAAAAGCATCTGAAATACTTATTTTTACGTCATTCCAGGTGATTTTCTTAGAAAAATAGTCTTAAATACTCATCCTACTTTTTATACAATTTAGTTACTTTTTAATTGTTTTATGTATTCCATATAATTTCCAGGTAAAATTTCAGTTGATGCATAAGTGTCTTTTTCAATTAATTCTTTAATAATATATTTATGTGAAGCATTTAAAAAATTAGCAAGATTTTTAAATTCATCCTCTTTATCATGATAAGCTAATTTTTTCAATAATAATATTATTTCTGCTCGATTCATATCTCCAACTATTGAAAAATCTATCATTTTATTTAATATTATTCAATTTTTTTTTAAATCATTTTTTTATATGTTAATTTAATGCTAATCTTACTAATATTATTATTTCTTATTGTAATATTTTGGCCAGAAAATGAATATTTTTCGGTAAAACCCAGTAAAATTCATGGTGTTGGGATGTATGCGGATAAATCGTATAGTTTTGGTGAAAAATTATTTATTTGCATTGATGAATATCGAAAAGTAACGCCATTGGGAAAAAAAGTAAATCATTGTGGTAATAAGGCTAATACAAAGGTAAAAGAGGAAAATGGAGTATGGTGGTTGGTTGCTGATAAAAATATTAAAAATGGGGATGAATTAGTTGCGAATTATTATGATACACCAAGTTTTATTGATAAACCGAATCCAGAGTGGGGGTGTTAGATTTATTGGATAAATAATATTGGTAATGGGAATTTAGAGTTTCATCATCAATGTCAAATATTTTAACTTTAATTTTAAATTGTTCATTTGAAAAGAATATATTTTCTGGATTTTCAAAGTGAATTCCTATTTCAATTCTGAAAGATATGTAGGGGTCTTCATTAAAACCAAAAATATAGTTAAGATTTTTTTTCAAAAAATTTAATGGTAATAAATTAAAAATGATGTTATTTTTTTGATAAATTGGATAATAATCGTGAAATAAATGTTCTTTTTCCCGATTACTTGAAGTAAAACTAAATGAATCAAAAGGAACAAAATTTTTAGATTTTTTTCCAGCAACACTAATGCAAACATCAATTTGTTTAATTATATATAGCCAGAAGTTGTAACATATTTTGTAATTTTCTGGAATATCTTCATATTCAATTTTTATTATATCAAATAGGTTTTTATAATTATTTTCATAGAACGTGAAAATAGGGGGATGAATCGGAATAGACATTTTATATTATATTTATTTTATTTTTATATTTAATATTTTTATCAAAATATTATTAATGGACCCAAAAAAAAAAAGACAAAGAACAAATACTATTACAAATACTACAAATACTACAAATTTTAGAAGCGCTGGAATAGTTTTTACAAATGGCAAAGTAGTTTTAGCTGGATATCAGAGAAAAATTAGAAATGGGAGAGAAATTTCAACATTTATAAGTGGAATTGGAGGTGCAACTGAAGAAGGAGAAACACCCTTGCAAACTGCAATTAGAGAAACTGTTGAAGAAATATATGATTTCTACAGCAAAAGAAACAAAAATAATGTTAATATAAACATTAATAACAATAACAACATTAATAACAATAACAACATTAATAACAATAACAACAATAACAACAATTCTCAAATAGATTGTACTTTACTACGAAAGATAAAATTAGATAGGGATATGCTTGAAGAAATTGAGGAAACTTTGGAGTATGAGATGACAGAAAAAAGCTCTGGAAATGGGTGGGAGTACACTTTTTTTGTATGTAGATTTGACCAGTTAAAAAATATAATGGACATAGTAAATTCATATATGATAAATAGAAATGGTAGGGTTAAAAGGGGAATAATTTCTCTGGCTTATCCGAATGGACTTCCAGAGACTATAGAGGACCTTCTTCTGGAAAGAGAGGATTTATGTGAAATCCAGGAAGTAATTTCATTGTGTTTACTTCCATTAACTAAAATTTCAAGGAATAGAGATATTATAAAATATGATATCAAATCTGATATCACAAAAATAATGAATATTATTGATAATATTTACATAAATAATAAAAAAAATTGAAACAAAATGAAGATAATATTTACTTAGATAAGTAATGGAATTAGCAAAAAAATTACTCCAGTTGGGAATATTATCATTTATATTACATTATTTAAATAATATTGATATTTTTAAAGTTGATGATACAAACTGGAAAGAGACGGATTGTGTTGGAACATATGGTGCATGGAGTACAATTGAAGGTTGTAAATTAATTTCTGAAAAAGTGTCTCCATATACGGAGGATAAAAAATGCTGGATTCATTTATATGATACAATGCAACATAAATATTGTGAAATAATTTTCAATCAGCCATTAAAAATACATTATATAACAACAATATTTAAGTTAGTTTTTGTGTTTCTTTTTGTAAATATTTTGTTGGGAGGTTATTTGTGGTTAGCAATGGTATATTTTGTATTTATTTTTTTACATTTATTTATCACAATTTATTATGAATATTATTATTCTAGAAAATATAATGAGAAAATGAATTTTCAAAGAGTTTTATATTTTTTGAGAGAAGTTATTAGAAATGATTTAGAAAATTACAAATAAATTGCGTAAAAAAATAATTTTATTTTTTATATGAATAAAATATGGATTTTTCACTTTATAATCTTGGTGATATAAAACTCCAATCTGGAAATATTATAAAAGATGCACAAATCGCATACAAGACGTATGGCACTTTGAACCCAGAAAAAGATAATGTTATTCTATATCCAACATGGTATTCTGGATTTATTTCGGATAATGAATGGTTAATTGGTAAAGGAATGGCTTTGGACCCAGAAAAATATTTTATTATTATTGTTTGTCTTTTTGGGAATGGTCAATCTTCTTCTCCATCTAATCATCAAGAATTTCATAATATGACTTTATATGATAATGTTACTCAACAACATCGTTTAATTAAAGAACATTTTAAAGTTGAAAAGATAAAATTAGTTACTGGATGGTCAATGGGTGCTCAACAGACTTATCAATGGGGATGTTTATATCCAGATATGGTTGAGAGAATAGCACCTTTTGCTGGTTCAGCAAAAACTGCTCCACATAATTTTGTATTTTTGGAGGGAATAAAAGCTGCTTTGCAGACAGATTTGGAGGATATGCCGGAGAGGGGAATAAGAAGTTTTGCGAGGGTTTACGCTGGATGGGGTTTTTCGCAACCATTTTATAAATTTGAACTTTGGAAAACTCTGGGATTTACTTCATTAGAAGATTTTCTTACCAATTTTTGGGAAAGTTTTTTTCTCAAAAGAAATCATAAAAATCTTCTTTCTCTTATTTGGACCTGGCAAATGGGTGATATTAGTAATAATCCAATTTATAATGGAAACCTGGAGAAAGCTCTTTCATCAATT
>Ga0194123_10000649_pt1 | contig 62954 bp, 67 predicted proteins | sample TA2MahsurfametaG_5_FD_155479 | JGI IMG/M metagenome (GOLD analysis project Ga0194123, IMG submission 155479) | Freshwater microbial communities from Lake Tanganyika, Tanzania - TA2015023 Mahale A surface | ecosystem: Environmental > Aquatic > Freshwater > Lake | place: Tanzania: Lake Tanganyika... | reverse complement strand
TCTTCTAGTTCTTCCGGCAGCAGTTCTAGTTCTTCTAGTTCTTCTGGTAGCAGTTCATCATCTTCTTCAAGCAGCAGTTCTAGTTCTTCTAGTTCTTCTAGTTCTTCTAGTTCTTCTAGTTCTTCTTCTTCAAGCAGCAGTTCTAGTTATTCTAGTTCTTCAAGCAGCAGTTCTTCTTCTTCTAGCAGTTATTCTTCTTCTTCCAGCAGCAGTTACTACCAGATGATAGGGTATTGGCAAAACGATTCAATTTGGCAGAGCATGCGTCCTTTCAGACCAATGGGTTCAACCACAAATTCTCCCCGCATGAGGCCGCTGCCATCTCAGCTCACTGATGGTGGCTCTTTTCCAAAAGGCCTCCAGACATATTTCACCGGCTACAGCACCGCTGTACAGGGGGGATTATACGGAGATAGAAATGCCGACATACAGGTGGCTGAAGCCAACGACAACTTCTTGCATCCAAGAACCGCACTTCCTCTAGACATTGCATGCTGGTCTGTGCCCGGCAGCAACCCTGATCTTCATCTTGGGCCAGTTCATGTTGGCAATGATGCGATATTGTTTGACAGTGGATGTGTCAGCCTCAGAGGTGGTAGCACAAGCGGACCAATTCCACCATCAACCCATGTCTATTATTTCCTGGTTACGCCAGGATCTTTCTCGTGCAAAACTATTGATTTTTCGCCAAATGAAAACGCTTCTGGATGGCTTCGGGACGGAGATGGGTCTGATGACACTCTTGGCTCGGGACAAGAGGAGTCGCTCATTTCAACGAGTGTAGCCGCTAGAGCTTGGAGAAGAATACCAGGCCAACCGAGCTTGTCTCCATTCATGCCACCGGGGGTGCAAGCACAAATTTGGGATTACGCCCTCCGATTCGTGGCGTTCCCTGGATGTGCATGCATCGATGGATTCAGCCAATCAGCCATCAAGATCAAGGTGGAAACTGTCACTCTAGAAGAATTTTCATCATCCACGCAGCAGAGCAACGGATCTGTGACCTCCAACGATTGCCCGACCGTTACAGGGCCAACCAAAGAAAATCTAGGTGGTGGCCAGGAGTTGTCGACTGGAGATTATGCGACATCATCAGGTGGCAGATTTGACACATTGATTGGTGGAGCATGCATACCATCATGTCCATCAGGAACACTGCATTTTGATTTGGCTTCAGGTTCTAAAATAGATTCTCAGGAGTCCATCCTGTCGGCCATGGACAGTCAAGCCTTCAAGGAATCAATATCTGTTGATTGTCCGTCCTGCGGCAACACATCGGTGGAAATTCCTCACGATGTGGCAAAAATGATTGTGGAAAACGGCTGCTACACGCTAGTAAGAAATATAGCAGAAAATCCATGCTGTGCGCCCACCAGTGTTGGCGGTGCAGACAGAGAAAGTTATCAAATAATCCCCAATTTTTCTTCACCCATATGTTCCTCCTTGAGGGATGAGGTGGTGTGTGCCCCATCCTGCTGCCTGGCGGTCGGGACAGTCGTCAGCACAACTAAAGGATACAAGCCAATTGAGGAGGTGAGGCCTGGCGAAATCCTCATGTCAAAGCGCCCCGTGTCCCCATCTAAGGATCTTGACATCCCAATAACATCCACTGAAATCAGGGACAATTGGCCCAAAGACAGTACATTTGTGAATCATCTCGTGGTGGTGTCAGAGGTTGCAGCAGGCTTTGAGACCTCATATTTTGTAATAAATGGCGTGCTCAAGTTGACGGCTGAACATGCTATGCCCGTCATGAGGGACGGGAATATTGCCTACAGGAGCGTACAGCGAATCGAGGTTGGCGACATGGTCATGACTGCTGGAGGCACATGGCAGACGGTATATTTAATCGCAAAATCAGATGAAACGGTTGCCACCATATCACTGTCGACTGTTGGCGGCAATCTCTATCTGGCTGATGGATATTTGGTGCACAATTCCGATGCAGGCTTTATCGACTCTGGTTTCGATTTTGGCGGTGCGGTTGGTTTCAGTAACGCATCTGGAGTTGATGAAATATCAGCTATCGAAAGATTTGCCATGCTCAGATCAAAAATTAAGGTCAATGTATGAGCGCAGGCAACCCATTTGATCCTACTGGCTACCAGCTATCTATAAAAACTCAAAACGAGTTTGACCCTAGCAGCTTGGGCGCAGAAGGTATCAAGGAGTTGCTTTTATACTGCAGAGAGCAAATCAGGCTGCGTAGGGAGGCAGTCAGGCTTGGATATCTCCAATCTGTGGATGACCCGTCTTCTGAATTCATACCTCTCATTGAAATCACCCCTGATTCCGTTGGGGCCATGTTGGAAGTCATGGAAAACTGCAGAGACTGCGCCTTGCAACTTCTGCCAGGCCACAGCAGTGGATTGTTTGAAAGTCATGGTAAGATCCCATGCAATGGCAGCGGGGGGTCATCCGCAGGATTCTTCAGGGTTCCATCGTCTTTCAATGCCGATGCTGTTGCCACAGATGACTGGCTTGGCAACTTTCCTAGCCTCATTGCGGGTGGCCTCTACGATCAGGCCGATGCCGACAGACTGCTGAATCCTCCAAACTTTGCTGACGATGGATATATCAGCATGCGTGCATATGCGGGTGCCGTTGGTAGGTGGGGGAACTCCTTCTTCAAGCTGATCAACCTGATGAGGTTTATACACCCGAAGATGAGCATTCAGATACCCTTCTCGCAGTGCTCGTCAGGAGTAGGTAATTGTGATTTCAGCATGAGCTTTACCAGTCTACAGCTGACTCAGCCTGTCCCAAACCGCCCAGTTGACATCATCATGGACATCAGGGGGGCTCTCACCTGCCAAACTTCAGGTGGTAAGCGATACGGCAGGTTGTGCATAGATTGGGCGGCAACAGCAGGCAGGTCTCGGGCCGTCATATACAAGACGAAGACCCCAGGAGGCAAGCTACCGCTGTGCGGGTTCGGCGAAGTTGATATACCCGATTCTCCAAACACATTCACATTCACAAATTCTTCTCCCGGAGATTCCATATATAGAAATCAATCCCTTTATATTCAGACAGCCCTGAACGGAAGATTCGCTCCTGTCGAGCATCCTAAAGGAGATGTTCCTGCATTCCTGATGGGCGGACCAGGCCCGAGTGCCATTTGCCCCTGCGAATGTTGCGGAGATAATCCACCACCCGACCTTGATTGCACAAGTTGTGATGATTGTGCTTGTGCACAGTGTTTCCCGCCTGACGCATGCAACCCTCCAAACGGTGACCCTTGCAGTAGTGCTTGTCTGGCAGCTTTGAGGGGAGCAGGCTGCGACTCGAGAAGAGCACGCTGCTTTTGCTCGTCGTTCAGCGATCCCGATTCGCCCACGTATGACCCTTGCTGCGACCACCCAGATTTGTGTGGTGGTGGGGTAGACCCTTGCGATTTGTTCCCCAATTCGTTGTGCTGCCTTTGTCCTGAATGCTGCAACCCAGATAGTCCTTGCTTCTTTGACCCGTGGTGCTGTGACGATCCAGAATGTGACGCAGGCGGTTTGTGCAACGCCACCGGTGTTGACCCATGCAGACCAGATTGCCCATGCACTTCAGGCTGCACGAACTGTGAGGCCAGACCTGAATGCTGCCAAGAACCATCAAGCTCAACGACTTCAGGATCATCAACCACATCTGGTTCGTCGTCATCAACCACATCTGGTCAGTCGTCATCCACCACATCTGGTCCATCTAGTTCTTCCAGTTCTTCCAGTTCTTCCAGTTCTTCTAGTTCTTCTAGTTCTTCTAGTTCTTCCAGTTCTTCCAGTTCTTCCAGTTCTTCCAGCCAGCCACCAATTGGTGGCTGTGCACAAATGCTTGCTGCTCAAGAGGTGATCATAGAAACAGGTTGTGTCAACACATTCTATAATCAAGCTTCGGGACAATGGTACTGGCTCGATTCATCTGTCAGCATGAAGACATGTCTCTACATTGATGAGAACATGGTCATCACGGACGATGAGGATCCATGGGCATACAAATTGAGGGTGGTGATATATCCCAACTGCGAAGGGTTGTGGGGAGAATCTGCTAGCCGTTTCTTCTCCCTCAATATATCATGTGTGGGATGCAACTGCGATTTCTGTGAGTGCGAGGGGTCCAACTGCCCTGATGGAAGTAGCTCCAGCAGCAGCTCGTCTAGTGACTCTTCGTCATCCAGCAGCTCGTCTGGTGACTCTTCGTCATCCAGCAGCTCGTCTAGTGACTCTTCTTCAAGCTCAACCGGTGGCGGTGGCGGTGTACCATGTCCTTGTTCTACTCCTACTGGTAGCGGCCAATCAGGCCCTCCTGGGGTCCCGGGTCAACCCCCTCCATATACTGGCCAACCATTATCTATGTGCAATGCGCAAGGTCAATGCTCTGGTAGCGGCAGCAGCAGCATATCCACATCAGGCGCATGTTTGAGGGTTTATGCGCTCAGTTTAGATGGATTAGAGTTTTTGGGTGATCCGGGGGAACGAGCACTGAGCATCTGCATGAGTTACGTGACTTACTCATTACGGGATAGGATCATGGTGCTTGCCTCTAAGGGGCAAGACCAAGATGAGACCAATCTGCTTCGCTCTCACCCCTTCCCCGACTACGGTGAGTTAGTGGAAGGTGAAGATGCATGCCCCGAGACTCCTTCTGAATTTTATCTAGCACAGAGACCATTTAACACCCCACCTCACCCATTCTTGGGGAATGACGAAATTTCTGCACCAGAAAACTCCATCATTCATGACACAGGTTGTGTCGCCCAGACGCAACAGAAAAAAGTGGTTCTGACCATCACCGAAAATCATGTTGAAATCGACAACACTGAAGATGAGTGGTTCAAATTAATTAGAGTGTTCATTTTTGCGGGATGTGACTCAAGCCAAAATGCCACCGCCACTCAATATGATATTGAATTCTCTCCAGATATATCGAGTTGCACACGGCAATTAACCATGGCGTCTTGTGCTGACATGTCAGAAGATCCATGGTTTAGATGTTCCTATGCAGTGACAACCTCCGTAACTCCGCCACCAGCAACCGCTGGTGTTGTCCACAGTCGCGACGGGAGGGAGCTTGCCTATGCTGAAAGTTGTTGCGCTGGTGGCGAAACGATTTGCCAGGTTGATTTTCGACCGAACTTCTCTAATGCTGCAGACATGGGCTGTGCAGAATGGTCTTTAGAGAGGCAGTGCAACATTGACGGTGTCACTCACTACTTCTGGAGACCAGTGATTAGGTCTTGCGCACACTCTTCAGACGGCTGCGGGGTTTCGGGAGATCCATTATGTCCCCCGTCCTGCAATACATGCTGCATGCTCTGCTTTGCGGTTGGCACCCGCATCTTGATGTGGGATGGCACGACGAGACTGGTTGAGGAGTTGGCTCACGGGGACGTTGTAGCAGGGGTTGTTTTTGGCGGAGGGGGTTCATCTTCTCCCACATTCACTGATTTGCTTTCTGGCTGGTCTGCTCCACCAATGTCGTTTAGCAAGGTCAATGCCTCCGTGACCCAGGTTTCCCTTGGCTATGAGAAGGGTAGGGCAACGGTTGGCGGGTCTATAGTCGTCAGCCCAGAGCATCCCATCCTGGTGCAAAGGAAGGATGAGAGGCTTGCGTTTGTATCTGCATCCATGATCAAGCAGGATAACATATTGGTGATGTCTGATGGTCGTGGCGTTGCTGCTGGTTCAGTGCTGGTCACGGATGATCCGACAATCTCTGTTTTCCTGCAACTTGATGTCGCTACTGCAGTGGTTGCAAATGGAATAATATGCCATGTGGGCACCTCTGCAGGCAAAGATATTGACACGACTGAGCATGGGTTTACCATCAATATGTCTCAGGTCAGCCAGCAGAACATGTCACAAATCAACAGGATTTCTGGAACAGCGGGTTATACGAAATTCTTCAAGTTCAACGGTGAAGCTGTTTCGAAATGCGATCTTGCATCCTTGCCCAAATCGGCGAGGGGGCTGGTGGAGAGTAGGTCATCATCGGAGTGCCAATCGGAGTGTATTAACTGCTCTATCAGTGCAAGAGAAAACTGCTCCACAGGTGATCGCGAGCACTTTATCCTGTATGAAAACTTCGGTGCAGTCCCCTGCTGTCACCTAGACGCATTCGGTTCGCAGGTGTTCTGGTCTGGGCTGTCTGTGGACAATGGAACCGTTTTCCAGGCAATTGCCGTGGAGGCAGATGGCGTCAGGGGCATATACCTAGTAGCTCGCAAGACAGACCAGATCGCAACAACGCCAGCTTCCATATTGTATGTCGGAGAATCTCCTTCAGGCAACCATTCGTTCCATGAGCCGTGTGAAATTTCTGGCGTGACTGTTGTTCCTGTTGTGTCTGCGGATGGCAGCACGATCATGTGCTTTGGTTTTGATGGAGAATCTTTCTCTCTGAACATGTCGTTTTCTCCCAATTCGGGTTCTATCACCTCATATGTTCCAGTGTTCAACTCTTTGCGCATGGAGATGCTGCTCCTTGTCAATGAAGAACAGTCAGCGATACTGCTTTCCAATAGCCAAGGGCAATTTGTAGAGGTTTGGTCGACCACTCCAGATGAGTCACCCGATTCAGTTGTCTGCATGGTCATGGGAGACGGGTCAGTTCATGTTCTTGCGTCACGAGGCGACGGAGTCTTGCACCTTGGCAATTTGAGAGACGACCCACTTGGAGTCGGCTCTGTTTTTGCTGGTAGCTCTGGCGGGACTTGGAAGTTGCTTGGGGCACGAGACGGGGCTTCGTGTGTTGGCGTGTGGATCTCAGATGCTCAAGACATCGACGGTATGAAGGATGTGATGGTTGCACCCATAGGTATGGTTGGACCAGATCCAGTGGTCAGATCTGCCCTGAAACATATTTCTAAGATTTCCCATGACGGTGAAGCATGTGGCAGTGGCCTGCAGGGGAGGTTCTTGCTTGGATTTGGCGGCGTCGACAAAACCTATGAATATGACTTGGCTTCAGGGTCAGTGCACGAGAGGATGGTGTGCAGCGACACAGTCAGGGTGGTTTCCTGCTCCAAGTCGCATGATCTTGTCGCCATGTGCTTCTCTGACATCACCAGGTGCCAGTTATGTAATGGCGAAAATAGTGGTGGCTGCAACACTGGAGGCGTCATCCTTGGAGGGTGCGGATCCATATGTAGCGGAAAATTGATGATCCCAACTTGTTCTTCGTGAGGCAGAAAATGAGCAAGAAGAAGGTTAGGTCAGTAAATCTTCGTGGCAAGGTTTATAAATTGACCAAGTCTGGATCCATATCAAAGGACACTCGTGGGTATTGTACAGACATAGGTCAACCTAATAAAAGAATATGTCTTGACAGCAAGTTGAGCGATGAGGAAGAACTCGAAGTTTGGATACATGAATTCCTTCATGCATGCTTTTGGGATATGGACGAAACAGCCATCGAAGAAGCTGCCACAGACATTTCACATGCACTCTGGAGACTTGGATACAGAAAATTTAAAAAATCAAAGGATTAGCTGAGACTGTGGTGTAAAACTCATCATGACCAAAAAAAATTCTAGGGTTCAGTCCGGGGAGAATATTTCAGAAATGGTCGGAACAATAAATCATGCCACACAGGCTGGAAAAAATATATGGTCAATTATAATAACGGTAGGAGTTTTTGTGGCAACCATTTGGACAACCCAGCAGGTAGTCAACACGCGCCTTAGCTTCATAGAGGGCGAGATAGCCTCTCTGAAGTCAAAGGACGGTGAGATCTCCAAACAGGTCAGTGACTCCTCGGAGGCTAACAAAGTCCTCCTGATGGAGATTTCGGTTCGTTTGAGGGATATGGAGTTGAAATTTACGGAACTTAGAACTCGTGTCGAGCTTGTGCTTGAAAAAGACGGGCAGAAACGACTTTCTAGTGAAAGGCCCAACTGACGGGTTTCTGCGGCATTCCCCTCAATGCCGCTCCTGAGCCTCCATTCGTGATGAGCCATAGCCATTCGGAGGGGTTTTTTACCCTCACAGAAGCCGCTATGCCGTCGGTTATCACCAAGTTGAGGTCAATATTTTTCTGCTCTTCTGCGTGCTTCACGACGACTTCAAAATTGGTTCCTCCGCCGCCAATATATATTGTTCTCCTTGTGGCGGTCTTGTAGACTGCTGTGTCGAACCAGAAAAGATTACATTCCACCCGTCGTCGCTGAAGCTCCCTGCCACAACCCAATAGTTGTTCTTCCAAGAAGTCCATGCTTCTCGAACTGTCAAGGTACATGTTGATCCTGCACTTTGACTTGTTTTTGGAGTCTTCTTGGAATGGTATGAGCAGATTGTCAGATGACCTGCGAGGCTCCTTGGTCCATGAATATGTCTGTCGCTCTCCCACGCCATGCCTGCCACTGCGAAGATAGTCCAGCAACTTTTTGGCTGCTGTCATACTTTTGTGCCGCAGGATGCGGGTCTCGGCTATCGTCCCGCCACTCGTCCACTTGAGATCCTTGCGGGCATTCTCTGGTAGTGACCGAATCAACTTTTCCACGGCTAGAGACATGTCATCTAACTCGTAATAATGGTGGTCAGATGCCCAAGGGTTGTTACTTAAGATGTATGTGCAGATGTTGGTGGTCAATTTTGCTATAATCGATTCCATAGAATCATCCCAACATGCGTCAACTAATTCTCCGGTAATTATTTTGTCAGCAAGATTACTTGGGGGTGAAATATTATAAATGTCTTTGATCATGCTATTGGTGACTGCGTCTGCTGCCACATTCATGACTGACTGGTGAAAATGTTTGCCGCGTGCCATGTGGCAGAAGGCAACATGTATTGCCTCATGCGCCAAGACGAAAGCCTTGCCCTCGACATCTAGATCCTTCCAGAATTTGGGGCATATATGTAACGACAACCTATCTCCATCCATCATCACACAGGCTGTCTTTATTCTTTCATCAGCAAACTTCGGCAGGTGGCGACATATGGCAGCAAGACCAGACGATTTTAGTTCGAGGATGGCAAGCGCGTTGGCAAAATCTTCTATGGATTCAGAATGGGACATTCCCCGTGTCCGTGCAAAGATTATAGTTGACTGTGGTTCCAATTCCAATCTTCATCTTAGGATTTCTGAAAACACGAGTGTCTCGGAGTTTGATCATGCCGCATGAGCCTTCCCTTTCCAAAATTGGAATGACCCATCGGGTCAAGCTTCGCCGCAGATATTTGGCATTTTCCACGATTATGCTAGGGTTATCTTCGAGTATTTCTGCAAGGTCAGTTGGGAAGCCGTTTTCAGATTCTTCTTTTTCGGCCTTTCGGGCTTCAGATTCAATCTTTTTGAAAGATGCCCTCAACTCGGTTGACAGTTCTTCACACCATGGCTTAATGTTGTAGGATGTGACAGAATAATTTGCTGCAGGACAGCAATACCTCTGCCTGAATGCAACCCCAAACTGATCTGCGTTCATGCTCTTGCACATGGGTATTGAAGCCCCTGGCTCGGAGTTATTCACGAGCGCTTGAGCCCACTGGTGAACTTCTGATTTTGTCAAACTTGCTAGGCTGTGCACCACCTTAAGGGTTGGCGATGCCGGTATCTCATGCCTCTTCTCGTTCGCCCACCACTCTGCGTAAAGTACTCCGATTTCCTTCCTGAATTGATCATGACGAATGGCCGAAGACACGCAATGCTCTGCAGGCAGAGCATCGATGACCGAGAGCATGGTCTTCTTGTCATGCTCCGCTATCTTCTGGAGGGCTGGCATGGCGGCATGGCTCATCACCAATTCAGCAAGTGATACAATGTCTCCTTTGGACAGGTAGTTGTGTATTTTACGCAATGGGTCATCTCCACTCAAGAAGTCCTTGAGGTATGTTGACTCCATGACACCAGGCATGCCTACCTCGGGGGGCATCCCTACCATATAGAGATCGATGGCATACTCTAGTCTTCTAGGGCTCACCTTCTTTTTGGATTCTGAAGACATAAATCTCCACCATTCTATTGCCGCCAATCCAATTTCATCGCCGAATCGTGAAACGAAATGCGCCTTGCTAGGCTCAATCGGTAATCTCATGATTGTGTGAAACCTGTCTGCTAGAGCAACATCGATGGACTCTGTGTCCGTGTACCCAGAATCCTGGTCAGCTGGATTGGCACATGCCCATACTGCTTTCAGTTTTGGGAAGTGGACTCCGTTGACAGTTTTAAACTGTGCAAGCTCCATGCAGGCGTTGCGAACCTTCGCCTGACTCCTGTTGATCTCGTCGATCACCAAGAGTTGCACCTTATCTGGATCCATGTAGGATGGCCGGTAGAACTTGAGGTAGTCGCCCTCTGGGCGTGGAACTCCAACGAAATCCACCCATGGGTCGAGCGTTGATCCACTCAGGTAGACGAATGACGAGCCCTGTTCAAGTCCATTATGGGACGCCACCTTCTGTATCAGGGATGTCTTGCCAGTGCCGTGAGCCCCCACCATGAGAGCGTTTCTGCCATACTTAAAGCATTGATTCAGAATGACTTCTGCGTCTTCGTGGCTGACCGTGACTGCTTCCTCTGGGTTCATGCCCAAGTATACGCCATCGAGGCAGCGTATGATTGGCACAGAAACTTTCAAGAGGGGTCTTGCATGCTCGAGATAGGAGTGGTAGGATACACATGGCGCACGGAGTTCGCGTCAATAATAACGATCGCAAGGAGGCTCTATTGATCTTTGATATTGAAACCAAGGTGAGGCATGCTCTAGCCTCTCCAACAGGAATCGGACAGAGGTTCGTTGACAAGACGCCAGTTAATTCTCTTGTCGTTTGTCCCATCAGGCTAGAACGGGCCTACAACATGATCAGGAAGCGCAGTGAAGGCTGCACCTCCAACAGTCAAGGGGTTAGGAATTCAGTTGTTCTGACTCGTGCAGAAGAGAACGAGTTTTTCGGTGCTGCCCTAAGTGCTCGCAGGGAACTCATTTCTATGCACGGGAAAGGCAAAACCTGGGTCGAGATCGTTGAAGATGACTGGGGTGGGACGCTGTTTCACAGGGCGGTATACATCAGGGAAAATTTATACTACCTTAACTATCCGCTCATGATTGACTGGTGGCGCAAGAATAACAAGTTGTGCGCCCATTATGTCACATCCGACGAGGAAGACATCCTCGCCAAGAGCAGTCTTAAGTTGCTTGACTGCATTGATCTTTTTGATCCACATAGGAACCTCAAGTTCTCCACATACGCAGTCAACGCCCTCAACAACTCCATCAGATGCCAGAGTTTTAGAGAGGTCAATCAGCAAAGGAATAGGCAGAGTGTTAGTATCTTTGCCGATGACGACTGTAGGCAAATGGTTCAGATTGCTGATCCTGGGTCGTCGGAATACAATCTCGAGCACCAAGAGGCACTCAGCACATGGCTAAAAGACAACAGAGCACTTCTTACCGAAAATTCACAGAACACTATTCAGGCGATCATTGAGGACAAGCCTGGTCGCTGCGACAGGGATGCGTCTTGCGCCCTTGCTGAGGTAATCCGCCTCATGAGGCAGGATAAGTTGTGTCCCGTCCCGTGAATGCTAACTCAGGGCACAAGTTCAAGGTTCCTAACTTATCCATATCAAGACACGGTGATGATTTTGTACTTGAGTTTTGTGGTCATCATAGCGGCATAGTCCGATTCCATCTTTCTAGACCACTAGAAGGGCACGACCCTCTTGGGTGGCATTTATCAAGCAATTGTGGGGAATTTTGGCCAGGATGTGATCCTTGGTCTTTTTCTATGATGCTAGGCAGCATGGTTCTGTCATCTATGAGTGCGCAATCAAAATTTGACATTCCAGAATGGAAAAAGCCATTTCTTTATAAGGTTGTGGCATCTAAGTTAATCAGGTACATAAGACCAATGGTTCCGCTGATGAGCCACGAGCTTTTGCCATATCTTCCGATGATGCAAAAACACCTGAAGTTTTTAAATTGGCGGTCTCGCAGTTTTTCTTTTAGTGCTGCTGTGGCGCTTGCCTATGCTGTCACACACAAAGACGACATCAGACTGTCACTAATGTTGAGTCGATGCGTTACCCATGTTAAGTCGGAAGATGGTTTTCGGTGGGTTGGCGGTTACTCGCGTATCTATCGACAAGTTGGCGGTTACTCGCGTATTTTGTTTCACGATACATCGCCTAGCGAACTTCTGCACTCCATGATTGGCGATGATGCAGAATATCTTATCGAGATCATCGCAAAGAGCACTAGAAGAACGCATCCTGTTCCTGCGGACTGGATTGAAAGGCACTTCAAATTTGACCATTGTGAACTGTGTCATGATGAAGCAAACATGTTCATACTTGGGGCCACACATGATGTGTCACCATGTATGTGGTGCGTTAAAAATGATCCTAAAGCTTATGCACATGGTGTTCGCATGTTGCTGAAGAAGGCGGGCAATTCCTCAAAAACTACCAAGTTGTTTTCGGCACATTCTTGCATAAATAACTGCGTATTAAGCACTTATGACGAAGGAATTGGTTTAAAATGTTTGTATTGATTATGTATGAGTTATTCACGCCAAACCAATCGTTTGGCGACGACACTATTCGCCGCCTTTGCAGTCCTAGGGGCTACGTCCACCAAAAATAACACCCCTGCAGACGACTCGATACAAACTAGGGTCGCTTCGTTTGATGAATGGCAGAAATCTGCTTATTCCATTTTGGAGAAGTGGAAGCATGGCAAGAGTGCAACATTCGGTGTCAGTATCCGTGTTCAGGTGGTCAAATGGCAGAGGCCAGATGGAACCGTTGAGCGTGTCGAAGCGAGGTCACTGAAAAATATTATGGACGATCTAAGGGGGCTGAATGAGGACTTTGCTGCTTCGGGCATCGTGTTCGTTGTCAAGGAGTTTGACTGGTCTGTTGAAGAGGTGCCTTTTGATCCTCACTCTTCCATCGCCCTGCAGGCAGTGCGAAAGGCAGAGGAAGGTAACATCATTCAGCAGGTTCTCAAGAGACCAATGAAAGGTGTAGATAACAAAAAGCTGATCGATATAAATTACCTGCTAGGTATAGGCCTTGGCCTCGCCGGGATTGCTGAAGTTGGGAATGACAAATGCGGACAAATTTGGATATCTGGCAGCACTGATCTTCCTCAGGTTTTAAGTCACGAAATGGGACATCATTTTGGTCTTCAGCATACCTTTAATGACAGCGGAGATAATGTGGACGATACCCCTCAGGGGCCAAGTTCGCTGATATTGCTAGGCTCTGATGATGACCCAAATAAGATGAACATTATGACCTATGCAAGATTCGGAGGCAGGTCCTTCACTCCTGGTCAAATCGAGAAGATGAAGAAGCATGCAGTTGCATATCTTTCCTCTGAACATTTAAAAGACGAGGAGTCGAAAGGCCTCGACCCAGATCCTAATAACTTGATCAATCCCTGATCAGTCAACCATCTTATGTATTTGCCAGTCTCCATCGGATGGCGGTCTGTTTCTCACAGAGGCTATCATCTGGCTGCCGCCGTCTTTGCATGCATCTTGGATCTTTCGCAGGCATTCCGTGGTACGCCCAAAGAGATCAGCATCGTCAATCACGACCACGCATTGCTTTGATGCTCTGATCTCCTGCAGCATGGAGTCTATATACCAAACCGACGATGGTACATCGATCGGACATGCCCCTAGTCGCATAGGAGGATACCACATGAGTGTGTCCACTGGTTTCATCATTCTCACATGCGATGCTGTTGGGGCATGCAGTGGTTTCAGTTTCCATAGGTCGTCACTGCCCCAAGATGAAGCAGAAACACAAGACTCAAATTTTGCAATCAGAGCAAGTAGTGCGGTAGATTTTCCCATGGGGCCATCTGACCAGATGACAAGATCTCTTGCCATGTCATGGTCACACCAGACTGCTTTTGCTCTCATGAATCAAGTATATGACTGCGGGGAACCCTAACTAACTTTTTATGTCCTGTCATGGGGTCAAAATGCTCGACAGTAGCCATAGATCTACCAGCTTCGATGACTTTGCCATCATATCTTCTGCCTGCAAAGTTGTATTCGACAGTCTTCCCTTGAAATGTTTTCTTCTCTGGTTCTGCATGTGTTCTGCAGGTTGACGCATAGACATCGGCAGAGCCTGATTTGGTCTGTATTCTAGCAAACATGGTTCCAAAGCCGTCTCTCCAGCAAGATGTGCACTTGCCGTGCTCTTCAACGCCTAGTTTGTTTTTTCCTGACACATTTCTGCCCTCGAGAGAGCACGTTTTACTTCTTTGGTGCCAGTTGCTTGGTGGTCTGCTCATTCTGGATGCTATTTTTTGGTGGCGAAACTAGCAACGCTCTTTACGACGTCGGTGACGCCGCCGACAAGTTGTCCTGCAATTCCTGCAGTTCCAGCGGCAGCTCCTGCGACCGCCCAGGGGCTGATGGTTTCGTCTTTGCGTCTTAAAACATTCATTATCGTGTTTATGGAACCGTTGTCTTTGCATCTTCCGCTCTTCTTGCACATGGCAGCATGCAATTTTTTCAGGGCGTCCAGATTTTCCCCGTGATTCAGATTTGCCGCATATGGCATCACTTTTTCGGGGTTCGGTATGCCAGCCGAGCGTGCCGCATCGATCATCTTTGGATCGACTTTGGCTGGTTTTCCGAAAAAGCCAGCCTTGCCAAGATAGTAGATGAGGGCTGCAACAAGTCCAATACCCGCTCCCCACTTCAGCAGTCTGCCCAGTCCAAATGTTGCCAACCACCCAATTCCCTGTCCTATTGACCCCAAGAAGGCAACCTTCTCAAGGACAGCGGCTGTCTCCATGAATTTTTCCAAATCTTCCCTGCGGGGGGTGGCCCCGAGACGTCGTATGATTGCTTTAGCAGACTTATGGTTTTCAAGAACACCGCGCCTGCGATGGGCGTCCATCAGTGCATCGGGATCTATATTGTAGATATCGCACAGAGAAATAAATTGATCTTTGCTCTGGGCGATTTTTGTCATGAACTTTTTGGGAGTGTCCGCATGAGAAATCACTATCCCCAAATCCATACCATCTTTTATCCATTGTGCACGAGAGTATTTGACCAGTTTTGACACTATCTTCTTCCTTTCGTAAACCTACCAATGTTTATTCCCGATTTACACGTACCAATCCTCTTTGATCTTAAGGCAGATGTTCCAGATCTAAGGAGACACGAACTGGTTGCTGGTGTTAGGAAACATACATCTAGCGTTGGCAGGTACATTGTTGGAGCAAGTGGAGGCAGGGACTCGTTAGCTCTATCGGTCGCACTCAGAATCATCGTCGACCATCCATCCCAAGTGTGTATGTGTCATGTGAATCATGGTCTTCGGCCGGACGCACATATAGACGAAGCGACCGCTAGGATACAGGCTTGGGCGCTTGGCTTTGAATTTGTCAGCAGGAGCGTTATTGTTCCAAAGACAGGTAATGTTTACGAGCAGGGCAGGATGGTTAGATATGAAGCCCTCTCTGCAGAAGCCGACAATTTTGGTGGAGAAGTGCTCACTGCGCACCATGCTGATGACATGCTGGAGACCGTGCTGATGAGGTTAGCTCGTGGATCTCCAATCTCTACGAGCAGATTCATCGAACGTAGGTCTTTTATGTTCAAATCCCCTGTCGTTCGTCCAATGCTAGATTTTGACAGAGATGTGATCGATGATTTCGTCACGAAGGCTGGGGTTCCATGGGTCGACGACCCTTCCAATCAGAACACATGCAGAGAGAGGGCCTACCTGCGTCGCATGGTTACTCCGCATTTGAAGGCTTACAGATCTGTGTTCGCATCTAAGACGGCCCGAAGCATCCTTAGGGATTAATAAGAGGGTAATCGTCTGGGTCGGGCTCGGGCACATCGATGCTGCCATCCACGAATGATGGTCTTTTAAGTTGCTCCATTTTTTTCACCTGGAGCCAAAGGTTGTAGTGCTTGTTGAAGTCGGCCCAGTTGCCCTTGTTCGACAGGATGTTCAGAACATTTTGGTAGAAAATTTCTCGTAGATTTTCGTTGCTCACATGATCTTGTTCCTATCGTCGTAATGAGATTCCTTCGAGCGTATGATTGGTCATGCGAGAAAACCACAATGGATGAAAATAAAAATAACAGCAAAAAGCCAACTCGAGAGCAGCGCCGTCGTCAGATACTGACTAAGTCAATAAATGAATTGACCGATGTGGAGTGGTGCATGATGCTTGCTCATGAAGAAGACAATAGGCAGGTTGATCCTCTATATTGCAGATGTGACCCAATATTCTCCACATTTATAGAGAAGAGGGCGGAGTATCCAGACATCCTTGGCGTGGTTGGCCCTGGGATATCTCCTAACAGGAAGATAAAAGTCTGGGATGTCTATATCAATATAGACAGCCATTACAGAACCATAGGGCAGTATCTGACCCAGCCAGAGGCCGAGGGAGCCGCCGACACAGCCAGATTGCGCCTAGAGCGCATTCTCAAGAACAATCTCAAGAGGATTATAGGATCTGTGGACGATCTTGATTGTCGTTCTTGACTTTCCTACTAATAAGCTATATACTCCTCATGTGGAATTTCCATAGAAGGAGAAAGTCATGGGACAAAAGTCAGTTTCTACCGAAGAAATCATAAACCAGATACGCTTTTTTGGAAAGATAAGAACCCCGTTCGAGTTGGCTACCAATCTAAATCTGTAGTTCAAGTTAAATAGATGCCCCCTATGAGTAAACGCAATCTCAAGCCGATAAAGCATGGTGGTAGACTAGAGTTGGTGTCTGCGTCGGATGTCAGCCTATGGTCTGCCATGAATTCACATCAGGTAAAAAAAGCATCATGAAACCATCACTTTACATATTTCAGTGGCCGTCAGATCTAGGAGGTGCGGACACTCGCATGAGGGACATAGTCTCTATGTGTGCAAAAGATTACGCCATTACAGTTGTTCCTAATGATGAATTCAGATTGTCAGAAAAAAACTGGACAGACTGGATGGACTATCTAGGGGTAAAGTATTGCACCCATGATCAACTCCCCGAAAAGTGCGATGGGTTCGCATTTTCGTGCTGCAATTTCAGGCTCTTCTCTGATAAAGATCGTCTACGCAGCATAAAATCTCGTGGCCTTAAGTTCATATGGGCCAACGACATGATGTGGCACACAGAGGCAGAATTGGTCGGTATCCGCCAGGGTATGGTGGATATGGTTCTCTACACTAGTCAGTTCCACGCTCAAAAGATGCATGCAGAGGTCGCAGCAGCACGACCAACTCAACCAATACGCATACTGAAGAATTACATAGATTCTCACCACTGGCCGATGATAGTTAGACCAGATAGGCAGCCCGTCATGGGCAAGGTTAGCCGTCCAGACACTGCAAAATTTTCCTGTGATTTACCAGTGCTTTGGCAGTCTGCTGCACCTCTGTGGAAGTATGACCTAATGGGGTGGAGCGATGAGGTTGCTGCACAATACAAGTGGCATGATTTTGACTCGCGGTGGAAGTTGAGAAAGCCGTGCGAAATTCCAGTAAGTGACTGGCTTGCGGGAGTTGATGTTTTTGTCTACAATGGCTCATTCTCTTACATCGAAAACCAGTCTCGTGCCGTTGTCGAGGCGCAACTTTCTGGTATGCCAGTTATAGCCCCACCAAAGTGGAATTTCACCAACATGGTGTGGCACACCCGCACTGGCTTCCTTGTTGAAGATCTTGACGACATGCGTGGAGCTCTAGAGTATCTGCATCAGCCAGACAACAGATGGCGGATGGGTGCCTTGGCACGCGAATGTGCGCTACGTATTTGGTGCGACGAAAATGAAGCACGTCGTGATTGGATTTCAATGATAGCAAATGTTTCTGAGGTGCGCTAATGTCTAAAGAGAGAGAACTTATAGTTTGGAGTGTTGCTTGGGGCGAATACTCGTTCATGCTCCAATCGCTTGTGTCTAGCCTGCGAAGGACTGGGTTCAAAGGCAGAATAGTTGCTTTTGCGGACAAGCCAATCAAGGATGCAGAATATCGTCCCCTTGATAGCTCAATTGAGCTAGATCAACTTCAGTTCTGGAAATTTGAGTACCTGTGCAAGCATATGGCTAAAGGGCCGGGGAAGAATCTAGTCTTCATAGATTCAGACCATTACGTGGTTCGTAATGTTTCTGACTTGCTTCCCAAGTTGTTTGATCATGGTCCGTGGCACAGTTTTCTTGAGGGGCCAATGAACACCCAGCACACCCGCAGGGGAGACTGGTGGAGTTGTCCCAATGCAGAATTCATCAGCATGTGCAGAGATTTTGGCGTGATGCAGGGTGAGATCAGGAACTCTAACGGAGGCTTTTGGGGAGTAACTTCGGAATTCGCAGAAACATCCAAGAGGGTTGCTCATGAGTTCCATGAGTTCGCAAGGAAGCGTGGTCACGTCTTCCCAGAGGAGGTTTCGATTGCAGTCATGACCCACATGTTCACAGAAGACCATTCTGCAAGATTTGCCGAAAGGTGGTTACACATGTGGGGTACCGAATGGACTGGCGCCCTTTCCGACAAGATTCCTGACGGCAATCCTTGGAAGTTGGTGAACTACATGTCGGGAGAGACTAGCTTGGTCAACCCTGCAATAGTTCATGCCATGAGGAGCAAGAATGCCCTTATAAACTTGGGCAGGAGTATAGCTGGAGACCAAGTCATTATGGCGGAATCTCAGCAGGTTACTGCAGGAACTGGTCCAGCACCAACCGCAAATGCTCCCAAGCAAGGGTGCAGTGCATGTGCTCGTAAGAAGCAGGCGATGCTAGAGGCGTCTGCCAAGGCAAAGCTTGAGGAATCAATTAAGGTGGCGCAGGAGAAGCCGATGATTGAGGCGCAGGCAACCCCTGTGGCAACAATTGATCCAGAAATGGTTCAGACTCAAGTCCTGTCCACTCCACAGACAGATGTTTCCACTGAAGAGAAAAACATTTCTGCCTCGAAGCATGGTGGCTTTATCAGCAGGCTGAAAGGAATGATAAAGGGCTAGACCATCATTCTCGGTAAATAAATGGATGGAAGAGCATTCAGAAATTATCCAACGCCTACATCGCTCTGATGTAGGCGTTTCCTTTGGCGGATGGATGTCACTTGGTTTTTATGGTCTAGTCAAGTCAGGTGACCATGTTAAGCCAACGACTAAAATCGCATCACAAATGGTGAAAGTGGCTTCGTCCGTGGCTGTGCACCCAAGAATACACGATTATAAGAAGAAAAAGATGCATGTCCACATAGGTGGTCCTCTCAAAGGTCTTAGCGAGGTCACTGTGGTTGAAATAACACCCAAGGGTATTGTCAGGAATAGGTTTTACAGGGTAAAGTGCGAAGACAGAAAAACCTACAGGCGTTTGTCGGGTCTTGCCAAGATTAGACATTGGGGCAATCTTTTCAAAATGATAACTGCCCTACGCTCGATCTAAATTCTCAATTTCTCGGTTCAGTTGTAGGCGCTCATGCCGTAGTTGCTTAACGCGCTCATCAGAACCATCAATTCCTGAATGTAGAAGATTAACTTCTTCTTGATCAAGTGCCCTTAACCTGTCAGCAACCTGCTTCTTGGCATTTAGTCTCTCAAAGTTTTCTGAGTCCGGCCCAGAAGCCACCATGTAAGTAACATTCACAGGTTCTTGGCTGTTTATACGGTGGAACCTTCCTAGGGACTGTGTGTCTTTTGCCACAGACCAGTCGAAGTCATTAACAAACACTTTGGTCAGTATGTTCGGGAAGTCAAGACCAGTACCACCGGCAGGGGTGCTGATGACGATTGCCCTGTAGTCTGATGCAGGGTTTCTGAAATCCCTGATCACATCTTTCCTGTCAGGCTGGGAACCCTCGATGCTTGCCACCCTGCCAGCAATTCCCTCCTGTTCTAGAGCCCTCTCGATCCCTCTCTTGATGTCAGCTAGTGCGTTCTTGAAGCTTGTGAAGGCTGCTACCTTTTCTCCAAGCCTGATGAACTCCATCATCATGGCCACCGTGTATGGCGCCTTTGCGCTAGCGATTGCCTGTCTCTGTTGTGTTGCATTCGCTGGCATTGGCGCAGCATCAAGATCAATCACTCGGCTGTCAACCCAAAGGGGAGGCATGTCTGGTCTGATCTGCTCCTTAGACCGCTGCAGATACACACCAGAATGGATGAGTCTTTCCTTGAGTTCGTCAGCTGACATCAGGCGTTCGTCGATGGATTCCGAACGCGGGTCAAACCGCAGCCTGAACTCCTGGAATGGCATCCGACCAAGTGGATGGTTCACGGCCTTCAGTTGGTTAAAGATGTCAACGGGGGTGTTCCCAATGATGGTTGCCGAAGCGCCCCAAACGAACGGAACATGTTTGGCGATCTCCTGAATATTAAAGGTTTGGTGACTGTCCTTGTGTTTGAAGTCACCTGAGTTGTCCCTCTTGGATGGATCTCCATTCTTGACATTGTGAACTTCATCAAGAACCATAATCTTAATTATGCCATTTTTTGCCTGGTCAGACAGGAGCCTTGTAGCACTCTCTCTAGTTCCTGGTGTTCCAAACAGGTTATAAGAAAGGACTCGATAAGGAGAGTTTGTGTTATAAGAGGTCGAAACCTGAGCATCATCTAGACCAGTGATCTTCTCGATTTCATCTTTAATCTGGTCAACTAGGATGGGCTGCGTGATGAAAAGCACAGATCCTCCCGACTGCCTCCTTCTCATTTCTGAAGCAACGATGGTCTGCACGGTCTTGCCCACTCCAACATCATCTCCAAGCAGGGCGGATGAATTTCCGTATAGGAAAGCCATACCTTTGATCTGTTCTGGTGCAAATCTTCTCCTGTCAGCAGGTATGTTTTTGCCATCAAAAAAACGCTGTTGGAATTCCTCTGCTCTTAACTTGAAGTCATCGAACTCTCGGAAGCCTTCAAGAACTCCCTCCTCTCTTCCCTGAGAGATCACACCTCGGGCGGCTAGGTTTTCAATAATACTTCTGACAGTATCGGTGTTGACACCCCTAGACTCTAGGGATGTTAACATTCTGTAGTATTCGCTTAGGCTTCCAGCCAGCCTCCATCCAAAAATCCCCGACTGGTCATCTTTGAAAAACTGCCTTGCAGGCTGCAATTTTGGGTTTTGAGAGGTGAAAGAACTGTCAACAGCAGCAACCGCCTTGCCTGGGATATCAGAATCAAGGGCTTCTCTTGACAAGTAAATCTCCACATGCCATGGTCTTGATCTTGATGGTCTGGCCTTGATGACGGGCTCTTGATGAGCTTCGTGGGACATCTTGGATGCTTCTAGAAGCATTTCTGCGTCTCCCCTCGCAAGCCCCCACATCTTACTGGCTGCCTCCAGAAACGGCAGGTCTTTGAACATGATTCTGAATCCGTAGCCTGGATCGTATGAGAAACCCGACTCGGGCAGGCTCTTCTTCAGAGCACCCAAGATGGTGATATTTCCAGGCGCCAAAATTGATACCACCCCTCGTCCGTGGTCAATGCTGATCCTTTGGTCAGGCATGGCTTGATCTTAACCTGTTTTGCCCAAAAAAGTCAAGCGCAAAAATCTCATAAATTTACCCAACATACCTATTTTTGCCTGTTCTTTCTTGGTTTCTTGTATCAGCATCATTTTCTCCATGGCGAGCCGCCGCTCGCGGCGCCAAAGAGCCGCGCGAAACTCGCTGCTAACACTATGATCCTTCCAATTGTCCATAAAGACTTTTACAAGGAGACAGGTCTTTTCCTTTCGTCAATACAGAGGTGCACCAAAAGCAAATGTCGAAAAATAAACCATGAAGAGATACTTCAACATTTCGTCATGGCAGAAATCTGCTTTTGCTGCCCCCACGGCTCCGCCACAGACAGAGCCTGATGTTGCCCCTGCCACTCCCGAAACTGATCCTGACGAGTGGGAGGTTCCCTTCAAGCCAGGTGAGATACCTCAGATCGTACCTGATCCTCAGAATCGTGCAACCCGTTCAGGCCCAGGCCCGGCCACGGCTCCGCCACAGACAGAGCCAGATGTTGTCCCTGCCACTCCCGAAACTGATCCTGATGATGATGAGTGGGTTGTGCCCTTCAAGCCAGGTGAGCTACCTAAGATCATACCTGATCCTCAGAACAACTGGTTCAAGCGTGCTGCTCAGGCCGACGGCAACTGGCATGTGGATACCGACAATGGCATCCAGCTAACCTGGAACGCGATTACCGCAGGCAATGATCCCCACAGGAACCATGCAACACAGACGGATTTCTTCCGGCAGCATGCTTACGAACTGGCAAAGGAGAGTTCGCACCATGGAATCGCATCCATAAGGGAGGCGGACTCAGCCCCAAATGTCCGATCTGTGATGGGCGTCATGCAGCAACTATTTGGTCAACTCGCTGCTTTTGAGGCTGCCCACAAGAACCAGCTTGAGCGCCTTGCGGAGGCTATAGCGGCCAAAAAGCTCGGGCTTTCGAAAGAGATGTTCAAGGCCGAACTCGTTACCACGGGCGGTGGACAGATTTCAAACAATCCGCACGAGCATGGTCGCCAGCAGAACGAGATACAAGAAGAGATGGGAGAGAACAATCTGGATGCCATGGATGTCAACGATGCCATCGAGGCCCAGATACCCATGCAGTTCCTTGCCCAGGGCGCCGGGCTCAATGCAATGATGGAGTTCCAGGCCATCGCCGAAGGTCTTATCGACGATGCCCGTGTACCCGGCGACATCGTTGCCAAATATCACCGACTTGCCAAGTTGCTTGCCGGATGCCACTTTACATACGACTTTTATGGCAACCAGAAGTTCGCCGAAAACATGGGCTCCAACGACCTGGTTCGTGAAGAGTGGGAGGACGAGGATGGCAACAAGGTCAAATGGAAGGTACACGCCAAGGCCATCACATTCCCACTTCTGGTATATGAACTCGTCGCGGGCGGCATAAGAATCAATTCTTTGCATGGATTAAACAACAATGATGCGGCGGCGCAGAATAAGAATCATTTTAATGCTGCGACAGGCTCAAAATCCGTGGAGGCGCTTGGATTCCAGTCTGGAGGAGCCCTTGATCGAAAAATCAAGGCATTCGTGAACCACATCGAGAAGAAGTATCCGACCGTGAACTACCAGAAGATTCTGAAGGCATTGTACATCGCCTCTCCGTCAGACAGGTCGCTTTTTTTCTCGAGTCTTTTACGTGACGAATTCGAAGAGGCGTATAGAGTCTTAAGATCACTCAAGGGATGAAGGGTGCCAAAATACGACTTCGTCGTTGTTGGCGCAGGACTTTTTGGATGCGCATTCGCCCACACGGCAAAAAATGCCGGGGCATCCGTACTTGTAATTGACAAACGCGACCACGTGGCTGGCAACGCCCACGATGTTGAGATCGATGGAGTGTTTCATCATGTGTATGGTCCGCACATATTTCACACAAATGATGTGAGGTTGTGGAACTGGATGTCTCAGTTCTGTGAATTGAGACAGATTCATCACACCGTGCGTGTCAATTTCCATGGGCGTATGTTTTCGTTCCCTATCAATCTGCTGACCATGTCACAGTTGTGGGGCGTAAGCACGCCACAACAGGCGATGAAAAAACTAGATTCGGTCAGAATTAAAGATATAGATCCCAACGCAAACGCCAAGAATAGAATTCTTCATTATGCTGGAGAAGAAATATATAAGACATTCTTTGAGGGCTACACAAGGAAACAGTGGGGGATGGATCCTTCAGAAGTTCCCGCTGAAGTTGTGAAGAGGGTACCAATCAGATTTGACTACAATGATTCCTATTACGATGACAAATATGTTGGCATGCCAGTTGGTGGATATACAAAAGCGTGCGCAAACATGCTGTCCGGATGTGATGTTGAGCTGAATGCCGATTTTATGGAAGACACTGCAAAATTTTCTCAATCGGGCAGGTTGGTTTTCAGTGGGTCTTTGGATAGGTTATGCGGATATTGTTTCGGTAAATTGCCATACAGAAGTATAAGGTTTGAGAGGCGGCCAAGTTACACTGCAGATGCTCAGGGCGGCTCGGTGGTAAATTACACTTCCGATTCTGTGCCGTTCACCAGGTCGGTCGAGTATGCACACCTTGATGGCGTTAAGGTTTTGAATTCACATATAGTCTATGAATTTCCTCAACCATTTGAGGGGGATGCAGAACCATTTTATCCAATAAATAATATAGAAAATAATTTCGTTCAGAAGAAGTATGAAAAAGCTGCTGAGGATGCCTGTGGAGGCATAATAACGGGTGGAAGGATGGGCTCGTACAGGTATTACGATATGCATCAGGCCATTGCCATGGGTATCTCTCGTGCAAATAAGGTCATGAAAGGTGATGAGCAATGATAACCATAATATTGGCAGCCGGGCTTGGGGAACGATTTTCTCAACAGGAATATCCATCTCCAAAGCCAGCAACCATGGTGGATGGAAAGCCAATGGTGGTTCGTGTTGTGGAGTCTGTAGGAGTGACAAGACCTGCAAGGATAATACTGAACAGAATGCACAGGGGCTGGCGTATAGACGAACTTATATCGCACGCAGGCCACGATGGTATAGACAAGGTTGAACTCGAGAGAACTACGCGAGGGCCTGCAGAAACCTTGCTGCTTGGGCTTGAAGGTGTTGGCGATCATGAATCGGTGCTTGTCTTGGATTGCGATGTCCTGCATCCGCGATTCGTGGCGGAAACAAGTCAAGTTCTTTCTTGTGGGGCCATATTCTGCTTTGAAGACAAGGGTCAGACTGCCATATTCTCTTATGTTTCATGTGATGATTCCGGGTTGGTTATGGCGATTGCAGAAAAGGATAAGATATCAGATAGGGCATGCAGCGGAGCATATTTCTTTCCATGCGCTAGCGAGCTCAAAGAAGCCTGCAAGCATGTCATTCGCATGGGGGAGAGCAGCAGAGGAGAATACTACATAAGCAATGTTATATCACGACTGCTCAGTTCTGGCAAAAAGTTCATAGCTCCCGTTTACGAACCGTATAAATGCTTGGGCACACCCGAGCAGTTGCGAGAGGTGTGCTCTGCTGACCAACGCTGTTGCGATGACCTACGACTCTGCTTCGACCTTGACGGAACCCTGGTGAGTCACCCGCGCATCAGGGGCGACTATTCAACGGTAGATCCGATACATGAGAACATTGAGTTCCTCAGGATGGCCAAGGATCGCGGCGCTCATATCATCATATATACAGCAAGAAGAATGAAAACATACAAAGGCAATGTCTCCATGGTCATCGAGGACATCGGTGATATTACCAGAGAAACGCTCTTAAAGTTTAATATACCACATGATGAGCTTGTCTTTGGCAAGCCATACGCTCATTTTTATATAGATGATTTTGCAGTTCCAGCATGGTCTGAACTTGAAAAGTGGATTGGTGTTTATCCAAAGACTATAGTGGCGAGGCGCCATAACACTGTAGATATAAGAAAAGATCATGTGATCAAGCATTCTGGCAATGATGGAGAAGTGTATTTCTACAGTAATATGCCAAACGCAATCAGAAAGTTTTTTCCTTCTATCATTTCTGTGTTAGGGAATACTATCAGCATGGAAAAGATAGACGGTCATCCTGCGAGCCACCTCTATGCTTCAGGCGACATGTCATTTGATGACATCTCTTCCATATTAGAATCCTTAATGCAGATACATGCAAGCATGAGTATTCCAAAAATTTTGAACGAGGATGTGTGCGCTAACTACACATCAAAAATAAATGAAAGGATGAAATACTACGATTTTACCAGCATAGGCATGGGCAAGCACATATTGACGATTATTACTAGTCTTTTGGAGTATGAATCGTCAAACAGGATCAATGCTAGTGTGATCCATGGGGACCCGGTTTTCAGCAATGTTTTCATAGGTCGCGGCATAAAGTTCATAGACCCAAGAGGAAAGTTGGGGAATCTGTTGAGCATATTTGGAGATAGACTTTACGACTTTGGCAAGGTGTACCAGAGCATTTCTGGGTACGACTCAATAATATTGGGGCAAGACTACCCAAAAAATAGAAACGAACTGATAGGAAGATACGAAGAGTGGATCGTGGGAAGGTTTGGGGCACAAGGGCTCAAAGATGTGAGGCTCATAGCCTCTTCTCTTCTTGCCTCGCTGATGCCGATGCATGACAACGCCAATGTGCCTAAATTCGTAACCTTGTATGAAGAGATGTTTACATAAAAATGCCACAGCATGCTTATGTGATTATTTCAGGTCAGCCTAGGTACACCGAGGAGTCGGTGTGTAGCCTTCGGGATCACATGATCAAGCCTTTGCGCGATAATGGGTTTAATCCAATTGTGATATCTTGCACCTGGGGGAAAAACAGTTACAACAAATTCGTGCCATCAGAAATGAAAAATGTAGAAGAGCGTCTGATTAATTTTACTCGAGAGCAGATTTCGCCTGAAATAATGCACTTCGAAGACGATATAGACTTTTTTTCAAAGAGGGGCTCAAATCGTATACGGGTACCGCTTGCAGAAGCCCCTAGTTATGAAAGTCAGTATTATTGCTTGCAAAAAGCATGTAAGTTGATGAAGCATCATATTGGAGAAACTAGAAAACAACCTTCGCTTGTGATCAAAACGAGAGCCGATCTGATCTATTGCAAACCTATATCTGCGATATCAATTAATGCGGCGGTCAGCAAGTGTATGATCCCGGCAACAGAGGGTTGGGGGTGGAAGGGGGATGAACCGCCAAAGCAATGGAAGACCAAGAAAACATGGCTTCCCGACCAGATGTGGATGGGTCCCATGGGGCCGATGGTACATATGATGTCTTTCTACAAGAAGTGGCATCCAAAATTGACAAGTTTTGGTAATAACATAGAGAATATGCTTTGGGCGCACTCCGAAGCAGCGGGCATAAAGTGGATACCATTCCGATTTTTGATCAAAATCGAACGCACAATAAACAACAAATGAAGGTTGCTGCAATTTTCTGTGGTCACATAAGGTCATGGCAGCATTGTCATCCCTCATTCGTTAAACACGTTCAGTCACATGTTCCATTGAACATGGCCGCTGCAACCTACTCCACCATTGGGTACAATGTTCACGATGGCAGAGGGTGGTCAGAATCGGCTTCAGAAACCATAAAGCGGTTCAAGCAGGTTTGTAAGACACCTCATGTGCTTGTATCTGACAAACATCGTGACCTTGTGCCTTGGGCCTTCGGCCATGAAGCGGCTTTCAGGTGGGCAAACAATCATGATCGTGTCAAATCGGTACATCTAAAAATGCCACACAACCATGCAGCCCGTGCCATCAACGGCGCCGTGGGGATGTTTGACTGCTGGGGAAGGGGCGTTGATGTGTTTCATGCGCTTGAGTCTGAGCATGGCAAACATGACATATGCATGCGAACCCGTTTTGATATCAAGTTTATAGAAACACCAAAATGGGATGAGATTATGAGTCATGTTGCTGAAGGCAGTCTCGTTGCGCCGCATTTCTGCAACTTTCATAGAGATGGTGGCTGCAACGATCAGTTTTTCTTAGCAAAAAGAGATATATGGATTCAGGCAATGATGATAGCAGACCATCTCGAGAGATATGTGACGCAACTAGGAGTTACGCTCCATCCTGAAACAATCTTTGGGCACCACCTGAAAGACTGCGGAATTAGGGTTGTGCACATGCCAATTAATTTTGTCCTGCTGAGAACGAGCGGCAGGCAGCACGACTTGCGCAGGGCAAAAATGTGACTACTGATATCGCCATATGTATATCTGGGCAGGCAAGGATCACAGATGTGGTTATGAATTCTTTCCGAGATATGCTCCACAGACCATTGTGCGAACGTTTTGACAATGTGGATGTATTCTGTCACTTTTGGCTAAACAAAAGTTTTGACAGATACTCATGGGATGTTGGTGAGCCTGTGACGCACGAAACTGTGTATCGTGCTTTCGATGGTATTAAAAATACTAATTTTCAGCTCGAGTGTCCCGTAAATTTTTTCGAACGCGATTGCCACATATCGGTTCCCATCAAAGAAGCGCCATCATACGAAAGTCAATACCATTCTGTATTGAGTGCTAGAGATATGATGATAGAATCGGAACGAAGGCGGTCCATTCAATATAAATTCGTGATAAGGACAAGAATCGATCTGATTTTCAAAGAAATGTTCTCGCCAGAGTGGTTGGGTCATGCTGGCAACATCGTCTGCATACCAGACAGGGAGGGGCACAAATGGCGTGGGGACGAACCTCCAAAGCCGTGGTCTCACCATAACTGGGTTCCTGATCAATTTTGGGCTGGAGGCAGGAGACCGGTGGTTCATTTGATGTCGTTTTTGGAAGCGTTTGGAAACAAAATATACCGCCCACATGCAAAAAACAACATAGAAGTTATGATGCACAGGCACTGGAATATGCTAAGACCGCCATGCAGGATCAGAAGGATCCCTTTTCTGTATAAAATTGAAAGAACCACAAATAACCGATAGGCAAGTGTCTAATCACAAGAGGTAGAAAACGGTTTTTGTTTGAAAATAATGTTACACCATGAACAAACACATGCTTAAATTCGCTGCAATTGATGCAGACCTGAAGAATCTTGGTGTCAAAGATAACACCCTACTCAGATTTGCCCGGCGCTTTGAGGCAAAAATCAAGCCCATGAGAGAAAATCTGACACAAGAATTGCGTGCATCAAATGATCCCGACACCACCATGAGGGCATGGATACGGGTATACCTTCTTAACCCATTAATTGAGAAATTCACATCACCATCTTTAGATGATCAGTTTGTTCCTAACAACAAATCAATGCTAATAATGCAGGCGCACAACACCACTAGGGAGCAGGTGGCAGAAAGGAAAAGGGAAAGGGCCATCATGTGGGTTCAGACACTATCTGCTGATTATGTGAATTTCCCAGAATTCTCATACACCATGCTACGTGGGGTTGCTGACAGATTTGATGTAACATCATCGTCACCTGCCGATGTCCCTGACAATGGATTGGTTGCTTCCGTGCTCACCCATTTTTTAGAGACCGCAGACCAGGCAGCGGAAAGAGTCGAGGGCAATTCATCAGGAGGGGTTGATCCTGATGATGCTGAATTGTCCGAAGCAAGCAGGCAGGTGTCTTTGGCGCAATATGCTCTTCAACAATGGGATTCGCAAAAACCTCAAGCAGATCAAGTTTCTGCAGAAGCCATGAATGCTTGGAGGCAGACGAGGCAACAGCTAGATCGTGATCTAGACATAGCCAAGAAAAGAGATAGAGTTTTGGGCGCAAGATTCAGCCTTGTTGGGCAGGATCTTTATGACTTATATGTCGTTGAAAGAGTTGATAAAAATATAAGAGATCAGCAGTATGAAAAAGATGTTGAAAGGAAGGCCGAAAAATGGAAGAAGGTTCCTCAGGTGGGGCAGACAAATGAGGAATTCCCTGATGAAAATAGCAAAATTACATGGTTGCATAAAATATTCATGGGTGGTCGAGTGTGCATAAGACAACAATGGGGATATGAACAATATGCCAGATCAGGGCCTATATGGGTTCTTCTTGACGAATCAGGAGCTCGCGGTCTTGCAGCGATAGCATTTCAAGGAAATAAATGCATTCACATGCAGAATAGGGAAAATTCTGAGCCACAAGAGTATGTGGACGAGATTTCGGCGTTCATGAAAATACATCCAGAATACAAATACGATAACGAAGAAATGCAAACGGGCAGTAGATATATATCGCTCATCCGATGGATTGAAGAAACAAGCATAGCAAATAAAATGTTGGACGACCCAGCCCAGTGCATTAGCGTTGCATTTTCAAATCATCCCAAGTCTTCAATAGCTATGGCAAAGTTGGTGAACTGGAACGAAAGTCAGTGGAATAGATTTGTAAAGCCTTGGCTCCTCAAAAAAATCGGTGGAAACGATGAAGATGTTGAGTCTGGACTTTCAGCAATACATAAACTTTTGGTTAACGGACAAAGAACCTATCAAGCATTCAAATCTGTAATCGATTCGCTTGGAGACCTCATTGAAAGAAAACTTCCCATTATACCAGCATATCTAGAATATGTAAGGATGAAGGGCGAACGCAGACCCGCATTTGAGGAAAAAATGAACATGAATGCCTTAAATAGGGCGAATGTTTTAGCCGCCCAAGCAAGAGCATTCAACGGCATCACTGCAGAAATAAAGGAAGAAATATTGAAACACGAAGGCGTATTTCATGAGTACATGTACCATCCAGATGCGCCCGCATTCAAGGGTCCTGAATTGGTAGGGTTTGTTGCAAGTTTCAGAAATAACCCCCAGAGGGCATTAGACGTCATATTGAAGATGCATCGTGCACATATAAATCCTAGTGGGATCGCCCCAATACTTATACCGTACCTCAAATTGGATCCGCATGCAGCTGCCACATATGCCGTGTACATACTTCAAGGCAGATTCATAGAAGGCGAAGCTGCCATTTCAAGAGACAAGGGTGCAACTGCACAATATGCAGCCATGCTTATTCACAATTTTCAAAATCAGACATTCAGGATGAAATTGCCAAAACCAATAATGGATGCCGCTCAGGATTTATACGAGCACAGGTGGAATCGCGATGATAGAGAGTTAGAGCATGTTCAGTAACTGGCTACATCGCTCTAAACTTGCTCAGGCGCAAGAACCTCTTGGCCCAAATGGATTTTGGTCTGGTCTTGAGACATTTGTATTGGTCGCTAGGCACCATAGAAGCCCAAATGATATTCTTGATGGCATGCGGAGAAGTATCAGGCGTGGGATGTTTGGTCACTCTAATATGCAAGAAACTCATGTTGCAGAGGGTGTCGGAAATATTGTTTACTATAGGTCAGATTTTAATCCAGACATACTACTACACATGCTTTACTTTTCTGACGACACCATATGCGTAGACACCATTAGTTCTCGTGTCTCACTTAGTCAGACAAAAGAGTCTCTTGATGCCGGCAGAGCATTTTCTGAGTCTATGAGAAAGCTAGGGGTTAAACTCAAAAATCCATCTGACAGGTCGTGCCCAGGAGGAGGAAGGGCTCAGAGAGCTTTTATTGATATGATGGGTCTTACAGACATGGTTGCTTCAGAATATAATCCTGAGCCACCTGTTGGCGATGGGTTTATTCCTGCCCCCCCAATAAGGGGGGTTGTTGAACCAAATGCTGCACAAGCTGAGTAACATATTCCGACTGTCTCCCAAAAACAGGCGACAGCAGTCTTCCCCCCACAAAACGGTATATGGTGCCTTCAGCAGGGTTTCAGGTCTAAATATGGGCATTGCAAAAAATGCTGATGGCATACTTGTCAGGGCATCTCGCCTTGTGGGGCTTGGAAAAAAAGACAAGAAACTTCAATTTGCGATCCATGCCATGGAAGGTCGTCCAGAAATGCTGCATGCTGTGATGGCGGATGCTTTTTCGCATGCAGCAGTAAAGCATGCTTCTGAGCAGATTGGTCTAGGATGGGCAGTTAGAGATGTTCAAGTCTATAACCAACCAGATAGTTCCAATCCTGGGTCAGTGCTGCATATTGGCATTGTAAGTTTAACTAAGAGGGTGTGAAAAGTAGAGGGGGGGCATGCCCCCCCCCTCCTCTCTCTCTCTCTCTCTCTCTCTCTCTCTCTCTCTCTCTCTCTCTCCACATCACTTATTCCAGGGCAAGAACTTTTGTACCCACTTCCACAAGCCCTGACCTATAACTGCACCTGCAACAAATATGCATATGGTGTAGAAGACCGTTCCCAAGACACTAGAAGTGGAATTTTCAGCCAACATAAGGTATTCCATGGTTACCTCCTTCAGCATGTTTTTCGACTACTTTTGGATACAAGACTTCACAAGGCGTATGATTGTCGTGGAAAATGTCGGTGTGGCGGAACTGGCAGACGCAGCGGACTTAAAATTCGCCGGCCTCAAAAGCTGTACAGGTTCGATTCCTGTCACCGACATTTGACGTGTGAACAATAAGGGTAGAAATGAATAAAAAGGCACGCAAAACAGCATCTCCAAAATCGTCGAAGTCAGCGAAGAGGAAGTCGCCATCATCATCCCATAGTCGATCATTAGAAGACTTGGCTAGTCGTAAGGCACGGGGGTCAGAGTCTGCGAAAACGCCAGCCTCATCATGTTTCAAAGGGCTGAAGAGCAATATCTCCCGCAAGGGGGCGAAGAAGGTTTGTGATGAAAATCTAGAGATCAAGTTCAGGAGCAGGTATGGCGCAGAAAGATTTTTGCGCATGATAGATGATAGAAGAGCAAGCATCACTGGAGAGTCGGCTTTCATGCGCTTCTCCACCAACACAGAAACTGGCGCTGTGGATTTCGTTGACTTTGAAGATGGTCCAACCATTCGAGTCGGTTCTCGCATACCTGGAGTTGGTATTGTCAAGTCTGTCGACAAATGGAACTATTCGAGGAGCGATAAGTGTAAAAAAGACTCTGTCATGGTCATGTTCAAGCATGATGGTTCAGGTTGATAGGGAAATAGCTGCACGTGCTCTTGCGCTCTGGGAAGACTTCCCATTCCTGCAACCAACTGCTGGGAAATACAAGCTTATCAGATGTGATGACGGGTGGTGCTGGCATCACGGTTCTTTCAGGTCTAAAATATCACTTTCTGAAGCCGAAGAGGCCATATCTGGCAAAATGCTTTCCGCCCTTAGAAGGATGTGGACAAAGATCAGTATCGAACAGGTCGATGGAAATAAGGTAGTCCTTTTCAGTATATCTTGCTCGAATGAACATTCAAGCATCATGGGTGTCGGGAAAAGCCCATCGCTTGCCATGTTTGATGTATGGTCTTCATCAGAAACTTAATGTAAAAAGACTAGCACATCATTCTAATGCGCCCGAACCTCAAACTGCGGTCACTTCAGTCGCAGTAGGTATTTTGTCTTATTTATGGCTGCCACCATTTCGTCTATGATGTTCATCAGGTCTGATCTTTCTACAGAAACCTGAGATATCTGTGATGGTAACTCGCCATTGAGCCATTCTACTTTTTCTGTCAGGTAATTCATGATGGCATCAGAGCCTGGGTGATTTGTGCACTCAGTTCGGAAAGAATCCTTGGTCTTGGGTACTCCTGAGACGCCTGCAAAGGTCTCCACGAAGTCGTCTACAAGTGGATCTAGTGTTTCGTACAACTTGCCAAGTGCCTTGTGCTCGGCATAAGACTGCGTCTGCCAATGCCAAACTTTTATCTGTGACTGCATGCACAAGAATGTAGATATCATGTTCATGGTATTATTTTAGATCTTTTCCAATGCCGTCCTTTTATGGGCTATTGGATTTATTTGGATCGTAAAGTTTCCCCGTTATGGAGTCTATAAGATATCCAGATTCTAGTTGTTGTAACTGTGTATTGTTAAGTGCTTGAGATGTTTCGGATATCGAAAACAGAACATCTCTGCTCTGTTCTTCCCCTAAAAGTGCAACCGATGTCAGCAATGTGTCCATCTGCCGCTTCACCATATAGCTAGGATTTTTGAAACCTCGCACCCCAAAGATATCATAAATTGTGCGTGCGAGACTGGGATCAGAATTGATCATCATGACCGCCTCCTTGAGGATTTTGGGTGGCAGGGTTGCATTGTTATTGAGTGCATCTACTATGGTTGCTATCAAATGTTGCCCTTGGCTAGGGTATCTACGCAAAAATTCCGGGCAACCTATTTCCTCCAAAGCATTGACTAACAGTTCAAAACATTCTTTTTTTACCCAGAGGACATCGTGAAAATCTACTAAATGACCAATAAAATCGATGTACCAATCTGAATCTCGTCCTGATTTGCACACATTGTCAAATTGCTCGTTCATAGTTTTAATTGCTTGGTCACGGCTGGTACCTTTTTTTCCTGTTATTTTAGAGACGAAGTTCGTGACCAATTCATCCACCTGACGGCTCACTTTATCTTCTGAAGTTTGTGTTAAACCATAACGGGATATTACGAACATAATGTGATTTTTTATCAGTAAATCAGATGATTTGTGATTAATGAGTTGAGGAGCTGGATATGCCATGTAGGCCTCATCAAGAGCATTCATGATTATGTTTTTTAACTCGACATTGACATTTGGAGGGTCAGGTCTAGTACTGAGTTCCTGATCGGTAGTATTTAATAGCATTGTTATGGCTTTTAAGCTTGGTGGTGGTAACCTCTTTGACACCTCATGTAAGAATATGTCAGCATGCTTGCTCTGCAGATTGTCTGATACCACATTCGGCATGATTATTTTTCTCCCAAATCAACCTTTACACCTTCAGAGGACATACCAAACAAAGACAAGTAATACTCTTTATGTACGAATATAAAATTAGTTCTGTCGAAAAGGTTGTGGATGGAGACACCCTCGACTGCACTATGGATCTTGGATTTGGCGTATTTTGCAAACAAAGAATCCGCTTGCACGGGATTGATACCCCTGAAACTCATTCAAAAAACCTAGAAGAAAAGTCTATGAGTGAAGAGTCCAAGGTATTTCTTACATCTTGGATTGAAAAACATAAGGACAATTTGGTCATCAGGACATTCAAAGATGATAAATATGGCAGGTTGCTCGGCATTATAAGTGAGTCCACTGGAGAAGTCATTAATGACATAATGGTAAAACTTGGCTATGCCTGGGCATATAATGGCAGAACCAAAGTAAAAGACTTATCTCGATTGAAGGAGTTGCGCAAATCTGCAAGCTCCTGACGGTACTGCAGCCATACTTGAGGCAAGTGTGAAAGTTTCCCATCGGTGACCTGCGCATGCACCTATCATGCGCAAGTTAGATGTCAATGCAGAGGGGAAAAAGAGAGATCTATGTCCTGATAGTTGTTAGTGATCTCTTCTCCGATGATTATGCGCCTTGAGGCATAGCCATCTCCATTTGAATCAAACACAACATTTGGGATGTCTTGATGATTCACAAATGCATCGCCGTCAATCCCGAAGGTTCTGACGCCTGTCGAATGGTCAACATAACTTCTTAACCTAACTGACTTTGCGACATGCGACGGCATGGAGTTTATCACCTGATCGCTCCACTCAACCTTGATGTCGATGGACGGGTTCCTGCGCCAAATCAGTGCGCCAGCAGGCACATCTTCTTGAGCAAACAAACCAAATCCGTGAATACTAGACCTGTCTATCGATGTCTTGATCAGCCACATACATAATTATACGGTAGAAGTCGAAAAAACCTTATGAACATGCACGATACTGTAATTACGCAGTGACATTCCCATGAAGGAGCATGGTAAAAAATTGTATAATTATACTCGGAGCAATGCATGAAAAAGCCAATTTTTAGACTAACTGGTAAATTGGCTGGTGTTGTTGATCGTCCCAGTAGCAATTTGAGTGATGTATTTGAGCCGGGAACAGAGAAGTTAAAGACTGAAGTGTTACATAACATCCAGCGCGGTCTCTCCACCATATCGTCATACCTGTCAAAAGAACATCCCGGGGTCAAGATCACGCATTATGAAATCGTCGGAGCAGCAGTAACTTTCCAATACACCCCCAAGAGCGATGTAGACACCACCGTTTTCATCAACATACCTGAAACAGATCCAAGGTTTAAAGTCATCAACGATTGGATTGGAGAAAATGTTGACAACACCATGTATTTTGGGAAGAGACCATTCCAGTTCAAGATAAAACCAGATTCATCAGTGGGGGCGCAAAGTGCCAATGCTGATGCCATTTACGACCCCACTAGAGAGCGCTTTGTGAAGAGGCAAAATCCGAGTGCTGCCTCAGTGAATTATACCCAATTTGTTGAGTCAGGAAGTTCTGCGGAACGCCTAGAGTACCGTCGCATAGAGGAAAGGTTGCGAGGGATGGTGAGGTCCTGGGCAAGGGTGGGCAGAAAGGCACTTGAATCAGGAAAGCCAAGCGAGTCTAGGAATAGGAAGTGGCTTGAAGCTCAAGCTCATGAGATGGCTGAGGCATTGAAGCGTTTGAAAAAACTCAGAGGGGATGCCTATAGTCAGCCCGCAGGTTATGGCAGAATGAGTCAAAACTGGGGTAGAGGTAACATAATATTCAAAATGATGGAAAGAGATGGATACTTAGAGTTGTTTCAACTCATCACACAAGCCATGAGGAATAAGCAACTTCTACACCCACGCAATCTTGCAGCATCTGTGGAACAAGCTGAAAAAATCATGAACCAGCCTGTTGGTTTCGACCCAACCGCCAACCGAGAATAGTCTTGACAGCAGGGCGTTGAGGTCGTAAGATGACCTCATGACCGAAGGAAGACTGCCGCCTGAATCATGGGTCGTCATCTGCGGAGAGCAGGATAAACATGGGAATGTACTCATTCTTCAGGATTCCATTCCTGGCATGGGTTGTAGGTATCTCGTCTTTAGGTCTCGAAAGGCTGCTGAGCACGAGGCAAAGCAGATGAACAAGATTAGGCAGAATTTGAAGTTGACAACTGAGTACAAAGCCTGTAGGCTGAAACACCAGTGGATGGACGACCTCCTGTGGCACATATCCGAATGACTTTAACTATCAGGAAACAGAATGGACAAGAACCCAGTCGAATCTTGGCTCAGTAGACTTGCACCACTGTCTAAGGTTTCTGCTTCAGGATCAATCAGGTCGGCAGAGGTCTTCCTTTTTGGGGAGGGGGCGGCAGCATGGCACATGGTGGGGGTTGATGACCTCAGCAGGCTAGCATCACACCTAGGGCATAGTAAGTCACAGGCAACGGTTGCCAAAGAGATGAGTTTTGTCAGGGAGGTCATCAGGGAATGCTGGCGTCTTGGTCTCAAGAGCCACGAAGACCTCCAGAGGGTCACCAGCCTCCGCTGGAGCCGCCCGGCATCCCCCCCGTGCGGGCGCCATGTGGATCGCGAGGACAGGTACAAGATCATCGAGGCGTGCGGGGATGGCCACCAAGGTCTTCGCGATAGGGCCGTGGTGAGGCTGCTCCTGGCGGGTCTACGGAGGGTTGAGGTGACAGTCCTCAGAACCACGGACTTTTCGCCTGACATGTCCCATGTGAATGTTATAGGCAAGGGTGGCAGGCGGCGCCAGGTTCCTCTTGGAGAGAAGGCAAGTGCCGACCTCCTGGCATACCTGTCCGTTAGGGGAAGAGACAGGGATGGCTTCTATATCCTCCCACACGAGTGTGGAGCCTTTGTGAGGTACCACAGACCTATAACTAGCCGAGCCATCAACAAGATAATCCGCAGGGTGGCGGCCAAGGCCGGGGTGTCGTTTACGCCACACGACCTGAGGCGTACCGCCATCGGAGAGTGGCTTGGCGGGGTAGACATCTCTGTTGCCATGAAGATGGCTGGCCACTCAAACCCGCAGACAACAGTCAGATACGACCGCAGAATTCATGACGAGGAGGCCAAAATGGCTGCTTCATTCATGGATTGATTTGTCACAATATCTCTCGACTACCGCCTTCAGGAGCGTAAAATCCTCTTGATCAATGACCTGTCTCGCAGAAAAGATAGAGTCTATCATCGCCAAAATTGAAGGCTGTGTCATGCCTGATAGCGGCGACCGAGATGTTCTCATCTCTGCGGCGGAAGAAATCAGGATTTTGAACAAGTCTGTTATCGGGTCTGACGTCATCACGCTACAAAAGTTGAAGTCATACAGGCATAACTTGGTCATGTCCACCATGGATCAGATCATTGTGGATGAGGCAATAGATGAACTTGTGCGGCTCACTAGGAAGATCAGACTTTTGGAGAGGAGAATCAATAGTGGTGAATGAACATGCAAACAGGTTGTTCTCCGATGTTGACATCCTAGAATATCTCGAAAAATTCGATTGTGACGGCTATTACGACGAGAAGACAGGCGAAGGCTCACTGACGGGTCTTGTCGGGCTTGTGTACGAAGTTTTCAACCTCCTGAACGGTGGTGAAAATGACAGGTAGCAACTATTGAATGCTCTCAGGAAGATGAATGCGTGCACAACAATAGCCTTCAGGAGGATTCGTAACTCCATCGGCCGTAGTTTATTCATTGGATCTTGCTTGACAATGAACTTGAGTGTTATCTTGTTGACAATATTTTCCATCATCTTCGTTGCACTTATCGTTTCTAACTGGCTAGGATCATGCAGTTTGCATTCATCGATAGATTAGACCGCATGCGGTTGCAGAACTTTCCAGGATTAAAAAATCGAATGAAAAGAGTGAATCTATGAATATCAAGCGTTCAGCGGAAGATGCAGATAAAGAGAATGTAGTCTTGCGCTCTATGGTGAGGATGTGGGAGGACATTGCCGAACCTGGAACTCCTAACAGGATCCTAAGCCAGTTGTGGCTTGAGGCTCAAAAAAGAGGACATGAACCCATGTCCTCAAGACACGCATGTGATTTTCTCTTCTCAGAGTTAGACAGGCACAAATCGGAAGCAGAAATGCTGCGCATTGAAATCCAGGAGATAAAAGATCAGAATTTATCTCTTCGTGCAGACATCAAAAGGATGATGTCGATACGACCGTGAGTGACGACCATAAAAGTGCAACTCTTGCATCGCTGATGATCATCATGAAAATACCTATCGAAAACCTTTATGGCAAATTTGAAAATTCAAACAATATTTTTCGTGGGTTGTATGGCAAGAAACGGTAGAGTGTCGGCGGGTGAAATCTTAAAATTTCACGGATGGAATTTCTGTGATAAATGATTAATTTGGTATAGAATATGGACAGAGCAAAAACTCACATACTTGATAGGCTTCGAGCAGAACTGATGAATCCTCATCAGCACAACAGGCAACTCCTCCAAGAAGCACACGAGGAAATAAGGATACTCAGAGACGAGGTGGTTAGGGCTTGTGCTCGAGCCATTGACGCAAGAACCAAGTTTGAGGGCAGGTTTGAGAGGCTTAAGGATGCCTCTTTTAGGGCTCTGATCACACTTGCAAAAGCATCAGAGCATTATGACAAGTCACTCAGCAAGGGAGACCCGCATGAACTCTGGGCGCTAGTAACCGAGGCATGTAAAATTCTTTATGGGTACATGGAGGACGAGGGCATAAAGATGGCAGAGCCCGAAGAATATCCTACCGATAGTGACCAGCCTCAATCGCCTGAAGCTGATCAAGAAGCGTCAAGCCAGTCTCGTCCCTGACTAGTCTTCCAACTCCTGGAGTCTGTCTCAAAATCCTGCCTGCCCCAATGGGTCTGCCAGTGGTCAATATGGGCATGACTGACCTGTAGTCTATGGTGCACTCCTCGCCACATGGTATTTCCTTTTTTGCGACGGCCCACACTGAGTCACCCCTTCGGTCCAGAAACATGTTCGGATCTTTGCTGTGGTTTGTGAGCCTACATGCTTCTGTCCTGCAACTGTCGTCACCACATGGGCAGATGATCTCGTATGTATCATCTCCCTTGCTGTATTTTTGGGGAGCAAAAATTCCCACACCATGTATGGGAGACCTTTTGCATATCATACCTGAATGCAGGGTTACTCCGTGGTTTTTTGAAGCCTTCATGAACCAGTTCACAAGGCTTTTTACCACCAACAGGGTCATCCGACCTCTTGAGACATGTGCCTTGCTCTAGAGATGATACCCATAACCTTGGCAACCCTAGTGTCATTCGGAGACATGCCTACGATTATAACCTCAATCTTGTCAAGGGCTTCTGTCAAGATTTCTTGGAATCGGGCCGCATGCAGGATCCTCTCCCCCTCGCGGGCACGAGCCTCTAGTACCATCTTACGGAGGCAGATGTGGTTATTTTCCGCCACCCCGTCTGTAGTGATGGCATGCATGGAAACTTCTTCTTCTTCTTCTTCTTCTTCTTCGTGAGGTCGCCTCGAAGTCACGGAACCTGTCAGGATTTTCCAGGTGCTGGTGTGAGGTTGGCTGACGACACATCTGCCTTTCAGTTGCCTAAGTGATTTGACGGTCACGTTAGTCTTCTTGCTACGATTGTTGTGTGCTGTGTTCTTCATGACCCCAGAATCTTACGCCTGTCATGTCGTATGATTGGCCTGCATTGGCCTGCAGGGGAAAAACGGCAAAAATGGGCACAAGAAACGAAGGAGACGCAACTATGAGCAGGACGATTAGGCCGACAAAGTGTGTGGAGGTTCCACACATGACCAAAGAGCCAAACGAAGAAGAACATCTTCCTCGGGATTTTGAACTCCCGATTGAACCGAACGAACTAGAGAACCCTGATAATACCTCATCTGAAAAGGAAGATGAAATGCTTTTTGTTGATGGAGAAACAACCATTAACGAACATCTAGAAGACACGATGCCGGGTCTAGGTGTAGGTTTTCTGTTGACGGGCTCTGGAGATCCGCCAACCAAGGGCATATATCTTTCACACGGGGACAGTCTGACCATCTCATCGACCATAAGTCTCTATGCTTCTTATGTTGAATACATCAGAGAGACCGACCTAGAACTGCACAAGCGTGCCTTAACATACAGTTCCGAGACGGCTGATCTACACCCAAGCGTTGTCTTGACCGATCAGTATGGGAATCCAATTGAGAGGTTTAGCGATCACGAAGACAGGGACGAAGAGGACGACAACCAGGATTATGAGTGAAGATCTTATATGACGTGGATGAATGCCTGGAATGGGGAGATAGATTTTGATAGAGTGTGCACAGGAGATGCTCTCACAGTTCTTCACGATGCCATTTCTCATCATCAAGAACTGTCTGCAGATCCGAATGTCAAAGCTCTCCTCAAATTGATATCCATGAGATTCTCGATCATGAACGAGATCATCAGGAGGCAGTCAAGAAAGATAGTTCAACTCCAGAGCATCAACCAATGCTCAAAATAACTGGGCGGCGAGTGATCGCCCGAAATCAATGCGCGTCGCTGCCGCCGCTCCGATTGATTTTTTGTTATGCGGCGGTGAATGTAGAGACTACATGGACACGAAAGAAGCATTCGAGGCGTTGAAGAAGGCGATTCAAGAGGACCACAGTTATGCGTGGAGTTGGCATTGCAATGTGGCAATGCCATTTCAGGATGAAGGTGGAAATCATGAGCAAGCAAATCGTGCCGCTGCGAGGTTCATGCAGATGTTGTTTGACTTGGACGTGACCACGTTCAAGGAATGGAAAGCGTTTCCGTGGGCGGGCAAGGTAGTCGCATAACAAAAAGATGGAGGCAGAAATGCCGAACCAGAAGAACAAAAACAAGAAAGTGTCTGATGATGCGAAGCTTAGATCAGAAAAGAAGAAGGCTGAGGAGCGCGTGACGCACATGATATTCAAAAAATTAGGCAACATCTACACTAGAAACATATTCGATGCTTTCAGACTGCTGCCGGATGAGCCGAAAAGATTGATTCTTCGCGCATATAGAATTGCTTTCGCAAAAGACGAGCGCAGGATGGCGGAGCTCGAAGAGACGCACCCGAAGAAAAACTGAACAACCAGATGAACTCGTTGGTTGCGGTGGCATCCTGAAAGGGGGTTCGCCACATTTGTATGGGTGTTTTTATGATGCAACGCCCATCCTGTAGGTGTTTTTGTAGGTCAGCAGTAAGCGTTTTATAGCCAACAGGTGCATACATAGCATATCTGTAAATGATCCATATAGATCGGAATCGTAGTACCATGGTGCAAAATAATTTAACAAACTGGTTCAAGGCTGCATCTGAATCAGATCGTGTTGAAGATCTATACGACAAGATATTAGCAATGGGGCCACGAAAACACCCTACTGGTCCACGTCATATTTCGTTGGCAGATGAGTACACCAGGAGATCAAAATTCACCCGCAGCATGAGTTGGGCAGTACCCACTCGAGAGGTCATTAGGCAGATAGTTAAATGGTCTTCTGGCGGAAAGATAATAGAGATAGGCGCAGGTCGCGGTCTGTGGGCAAAGTTGCTCAGGGATGAGGGCGCTTCGGTGGAAGCGAGTGATCCAAATCCTCCCGATGAGAACCATTTCTTCAAAAACTGGGATAATGAAGCAGATCGAGATGGGCATGTCTACGACCCGGTTGAGAAGATGAGCGGAGAGGAGCATGCCTCTAGGTCAGAAACTGGCGATACCCTCATGCTTGTGTGGCCCTACTTAGAAGATTCGGGCGATGCCGATTGGCAGGCATCTGCTGTCAGAAACTTCAAAGGTGACAAGATAGTTTTTGTGGGCGAGAGTGAGGGCGGAGCCACTGGATCACCACAATTTTGGCGCGAGATCAACAACAACTGGACAATCGCAGGTCATGCTGAAATACCACAGTGGTTTGGGATGCATGATTCGGTCATGCTGTTCAGGAGAAAATAATGCCCAACTGGTACAGAAACCTATCAAAATCTGCGCAAACAAAAGGCGACCGCAGAATATTCGACGAAGTTTCGCGTGCCATTAATGATGCAATTAGGTTTACTGGACAGCCACTCCATATGTTGCCATCATTCAAAGTGACCATATTCGGGTGGCCAGTGGTGGTCTACAACGGGACCAAAATTCCTGCCTTGGGCATGGCTGTTGACCATGCGGTGGCGAAACACTCGGTCTCTCCTGAAAATAGGAGAGACGATGTCCCTGCGGCATCCACGGCCGTGTGTATGTCATCATCTCTCAGCGCAAAAAAATCATACATGTACAGGTATGTTCTGTTTCATGAGTTGGTGCATGCTGCCCAGATACACAGGGCAAGGATGAGGACAGATGTAGATTTCGACAGCATGACTGATGCTGAAGTGGTGAGGGGGACAGCTGATGGCAGCCTGCCAAGGGCCATGAGCACCTTTGCAGACCCAGATCAGGGATCTCTACATGTTGAGTTCCATGTCATGATGATGCAGAATGCCGATGATGCGATATCGACATGGAGGCGCATGGTTTCAAATGGATCAGACATGACTATGGCTGAAAACAACGTTGTATCTGCCGCGAAGAGCAGACTTGCGGACCAGATGAAGTTATATCGCAAGATGGGTACGAAAACACTAACGGAAGATTCAAGGTGGTGGTCTGTGCTCAAGCCAGCCATGGAAGCACACGACATATCAATAGATTCCCTACCTAAAAAAGAAAAGTACAGGATATCAGACAGCGCATTTGACCTGCTGCTTAAAAGATACATCATCAGATGCGAATCCCTGATAAGATCTTCGGTCCGAGCTCTCAGCCAAACACGGAGAAAGTGAACCGTCTTGAAACCGACGGTGATGTGTCGTCAAGTCTGTTGATAAAGTTCAGGTAGAATGCCGGATTGCTGGCAAGATATGAGGTGTTGGCGCCTGCAGACAATGCATCGGCGTCTTGCTCTTGCGAAAGCCACAAGACAACCTTGCCATCTACAGATGGAGGGCGTGAGGTTCCAGAAAATATTGTTTTGCTGAAAACGAGAAGTCCGCCAACGGTTGATGCACCAGCGCTGTTGATAGGATGTAGACATGTCCCATCGGACATCGCTATTCCAGAAACGAAGAACACGCCACCCGCCTGTTCCCACCAATCTTTTGTGCTCATCATCACTATGCAGGAGAGTGGGTCGCTATCCATACCTTTCAGAAGAATTCGTCCGTAATTTGCGTCCCCTCCTGGGTTAGAATTTTTCAAGAATCCCCTCACCCTGACACCATCCGACTCCCCATCAGAAGATGCCAATGTCTCTATTCTGGAGCCGAATGATGTGTTGGAAGTTGACCTGGAATAGTATGGCGAGGAGATGTTTCTGTTGTCCGTTGCTGACAGATTGCCATCATAGGTAAAATCTAAATTATTGTTGTTTGGTCTTCTTGCCGCAACCCTTGGATGCTGCGAACCTATTCTGGCATGGACATTCCCATCGCATTTTACGAAGTTTCTATTGGCGGAACCGTCAGCAAACGACAAGAAAGTGCTTGTTGGGAATCCTGGAGAAGTTTCATTACCAGACAGCAAATTATTCATCATGTTGTCATTGATGATGTAGTAGACGGGAGTAACAGGAACTTCTGAAGACTGCGTACCAGTTCCACGAGTACCCAAATGTCCGAACATTTGAGATTGAGAGTCCACTCTGCCAACCATCTTGTTCTGAGATACAGAGCAGAGAACAGGCTTCGGCTCATTCGGGAATGTTGGAGCCGGATTGAGTGTGCCGTCAGAATTGGTTGTGCCTTCGGTGGATACAAAAAGATTGCCCAAATATCCACCAGTACCCGAGACATTGTTATACACATGGTTGCCTGTGATTGTTATGCCGCGATTCCTTGGAAGTCTTCTGCCTGCGTAAAAACTTATCACAGAGGTTCCAGCAGATATTCTGCTGTTATATAAATCAACTTGTTCATAAATACTAGGATTACCCCACGAGCGATCACCAGGAATGTCGCTGAATGGATTGCCGTCGCCTTCAATAGCTCCACTTTGCAACTTGGCAGTTTCAAAATGGAATATGTTATCGCACACCTGACCACATCCTATCTGGCAATTCATTCTGTTTCCGCCGCCTTCAACTGGCTTGATGGAGTTGTGGCTTATGTTGGCTTGTATTACAACTTCTTCCATTTGTGCCTTGACATCTCTCCCCTTGCAGTTTACAAAGTGGTTTCCCACTATGGATGCGGAGCAGTTGTCGTACTCCTCCAACCCCGAAGTGATCCTCCTATCTCCTGCGAATACGAGTATTCCATCCGCATCGGTGTTTGCCGATGCCCAGTAACCCCCAGTCCCAGATGGGATCCACACAACAGATGAACCTGGATTGCCGATGGCTTCCAATGAAACCTCGCCAATGATTGCTTGAGTCGTGGTGAGTGGTTCGTAATTACCCCACCCGTCCTTGTTGTAAACGTTCTCAATGTGGCAGTTCCTGACCGTCACTGTTTTTTGTCCTTGATAATCAACTATATTGCTATACTTTTCAGGGACATAATCAACTTTTGGTATGCTTTCAAAAGGTATGTCGGGGAAATCCTGTCCGACCGCTGCGCGGACGTCGGCCAACCCAGAAGGTGTCAATTTGAAATTTTTGGCATTTGGATTGACAAAAATCCCCTGATCAAGATTCGTCGTTTGATTTGTCACCACCCAACCGCCAACTGTAGCAAATCCCTCCTCTTCCCTGTTCTCTTGATGGTTTGCATTCGTGCAGTTGACAATGACGTTCCTGTTCGCCGTATTTTTCATGTAAGGGATTTGAGAAGGAACAAGCCTTGGATTACCTTCGTGTTCCTCTATAAATGTCGCAAGTTGGGGGTATTTTGATTGATAAGTTGGTGTGCGTATGTCTACGGTGTTCATGACCCCCTTCCAATCTTCAGAAACAAAAAACATCTGCCCATTGCTGCTGACCACCCAGTTGTAGGGACTGTACCCAACTATTCTAGGAGGTTCTGTGCCTTGTCCGTCTTCAAACCACCCGTAGTTTTGTTTGTTGAATATTACATCGCCTTGACTGTTTAAAAAAGTTTGCCAATATTGTGTGCTGTAATTTGTTGACCCATATGCCGCGCCACATTCAACAAATATATTGTCTTCGACGGTGTTGAAAACACCTCCATTGAAAAACACTGCACCAAATTCAGTTTTACAGCCATAGAACACATTTTCAGAAATGGTCTGGTTGCTGTTATTGCCGTCCAAGTAGACACCGATGGTGATGCCCGTGTATGTTTCGCAACTAGGATAGAGCAGCCCGTCAGAAAGCCTCTTGACAATGTTGTTGAAGAAATTATTCTTTACTTTATTGTTTATATTGGATATGTTTGCGCCGTTATAAATACAGCCCTGGTCATCCACATCGGCCAAAAGATTATGGAAATGGTTTAACTCTATGATGTTATCATTTCCATAGCACAGTATTGCTGTGTTTCCATCGGAAAAAAGGTTCTTAGATGCTTTATTTCCAACTCCGTTCATTATCAGTCCCGCAGTCTCGTTTGGTTTCAGCTTCCCCCATCTCTTTATGGAGCACTCGGTCACAACCTTATTTGCGGCCGTTAATGTCTGCCTGTTACCTCCAGTGTTGATGACTGCACTTCTGCCGATATCATACACTTCACATTTTTGAATGGTCACATTCTTGCCGCCCATGGCCGCAATCCCATCTCTGCGCATGTTGAAGACTTTGCATTTGTTGATGGTGATGCTTTCGCACATGTTGAGTTCGATACCCGAGCCAGTACAATCCCTGAATATTAAGCCTTCTATGCTCACATCTTTCACCTTGTGAAACTTGAAAAGTGACTTGAGTATGTCTCGAGTGTTCCAAAAGTGCTTAATTTGGGTTAGTGGAAGCGAAACATCTGTCGAAGTTCCTGGAGCCCATCCAGGATACGGGAAAATCGGATCATCACCGCCGGGCAATCCGGATTCCGTTCTGTTGGTAGTTGCGCGGTCTGCTGAGAGACTTTCTCCCTTCTCGGTTGGGCCTCCTGCGGCTCGGTGTGAAAGTCTTATGGACGAATTTGCATGTATGTTTTGCGGAGGGTAGAAGTACAACTTCTTCTCGGCGATGTCAATGAGATACTCTTCAGGTGCGTCAAGCTCTTCCGGAAGATTGAATGCATACCATCTGCGTTTGCCTGGCGATGAGAAGTAAGAGCCTTCTGGGTTTGGGGTTCCATCTGGATCGCACATCGTGTATTCCTGCAGCGCATATTGACTCTTCCCAGATCTCACAGTTATATGACGTGATGTCGTGTTGATGTTTACCACCCTGTAGACCTCGTCTGCCCAATCAAACCTCCAAAAACCATGGATCCATATTCCCGAAGCCACTGCAGATGTCCAACGGCTCACCACGCTGTCGTAGGAGGCTGGATATTCAAAAATTCCATCGACGAATGGTGCGCCTGATGGAGTTGTGGAGGAATTTTCTGTCCAAACAGCTGCTGCATAGATCCCTGATGTGCCACGTTCGACAACCGATTCGACATATGCTAAGTCTTCAGATGTATATCCGTTTCTTTCAGGGGTGACAATGTTGGGCCACCTGGCAACTGTCATCCTCTTGTCGTTGAAGAACAACTCGGGTATTGCGGGCAGGTCGGTAACGTACCCAACACTACTGCCATTGCCCCCTCCATTCCATACACTTGGCGGCGTGAATCCCAAGTCAAAACTGCTGAGATCAGCGACCATGATGTTGGGGCGGACATCGGGTTTTATCTTGTTCCACACAGTGGCGTCTTGAGTCTCATTGAGTGGTCGGAATGCCGAGGGGCTGATCTTTTCTGAGCCTGTGATCACCACCTCTTCGTTGCCATAGGCTTTGTACACTATCTTTTTGCCCGCCCTGCCGCTGTCGTCCTGATTCAGGTAGAAAACGGGATTTGCAAGGGTGCCAAGCATCTTGTACTCGCCACCGCGTATGAGAATGTGGATCTCTTTCCCGCTGGTGTCTTGACGGGCAAGAGTTGCTGCCTTTGACAGTGTCTTCACGGGGGAGCCGATGGTTCCACTGTTGGTATCATTGCCGTCTTTCACTGAAACATAGTAGAGCGAATGGTTGCTGGCGCTTGAAGTTTCGGTTCCTCCAACTGCAGCTGCATATATCACCATGCCGTGGCAACCAGAGATGGTCGTGACGCCACCAAAAGGATCTCTGCCAATATTTTTCACAACGCAGCCATCCACAACGACATTTGAAGACGATGTGTATATGTTCAACCCAACAGATCCGCCAACCGGATGCCTGGACGAGTCGTTGGACTGCACAATCGGGCTCTCTGAGCCAACTGTCGTATTCAGGGTGAGATCTGTGGTGGTGTTGTAGGGAATCCTTCTGGTATACATGTTTACGAACTGGCAACTTCTTATGGTTATCCTTCCACGCCCCTGTATGCCAGACCCACTTTGCGTGCCTCCGTATTGGTCTTGAATCAGCAAGCCGTTTCCGGCCCTGTTGTCCCCATCAATTTTCAAACCCTCTATGAGAAGATCTCCTCCCCCATTGACCAACATTATCATGGTTGACACCTGACTCATCGAGTATGGGGTGGCCGCGTTGAGCTGGTCGAGAGCAAGAACCGGATTGGGCAACTGGAAACCACACTTGATGGTGGCTCCATGACCAAATATCCTGGTACCCCTTCCTGAGGGCTTGCTGGGGTTGTCTAAAGACACCACAACCTGCCTTGGGTCGGCAACACCCCCAGATGGATCCGCAACTTGCTGCGCCACCGTCCTCCTGACACTGTTCAGCATGTAAACACCAGGTGGGAAATACAGCGTTCTTGATGGACTGTCAATACCTCCGAGGGCTTCAAGTGCAGCCACGATGGCAAGTCTGTCATCTGTCGATCCATCGCCTTTTGCCCCGAAATCCTTGACGGATATGAAGTCGCCAAGCCTCTGGCTGATCGACCTTCTGACAACCCCTGCCCTTGCGGTCATTGGGAGGTCTGCATTGACGAGAGGCCTGATGATGTCAATCTGACCGTCTCTTCTTATGTTTTCTGGTCTGTGGTCTCCAGAGCCATTATCCGTCAGTTCTTCTGGCATGCTGCCTCCATCAACCGAATCCAAAGAGGGTGAAAATTCTGGGTTGAGTGGTGGAGCTGGCAGAATCAAGATTGTTCGCTATATTCACATGTGAGCATTTCGTTGTGCTCAGCGCTCCAGCCTCTATGGCTTCTAAATCATATTCAAGAGTAATGTATATCAGCAATCTACCGGCGTCCGGATATGGACGAGCCTGCGATGCCGTCGTATCTACAAGGGTTGGGTGTATGTCTATTTGGTATCCTGGCTGACCACTTACGGGCGTCGCGGTGGTTCGACCAATCGGTATAACCTTGTTGCCATCGGTGGTGAACATCATGCTGGCATTGATGTTGAAGTTCGAGGTGAGCATGAAGGTTCTTCCACGTATGTCGAATCCTCTGGCCGGGAATTTATAGGCGCTGCCTAGGGGGTAGGGACCATCTGCGCCGCCGCCGCTGTTGAGTCTCGGAGAAGATTGGACAGACACCACCCCTCCTTCAGCAGAGGGATCTCCGAAAGATGACATTCGTGTGACGCAATTGCTGCTAGAGCCCGATCGTGAATGGAATGGCAAGCCTATTCCCACATTATCCCTTGCGGAAACATTGGCAAAATATGGCACTATTACGCCCGCATTGTACACGGAGCCTGCCGATGTTGTTGGTGTTGGATTCACAAAGTGCTTGACAACTTGTGGAGCGGTGCCCGAGTGAACATTTCCTCTCAAAACTATCGAGTTCACCGAGAAGGATCCACCTTGTCCTGCGAGAAATGCGTTTTCAATCTGGTTACACATGTTCTCACAAAAATTCCAATAGCATTCAGGTGCAGCACTTGCGCTGGTGCGGGACGTAATCCATGAAAAATACTTCATGGCGCCCAGACCAACCACCTTGTTGCCAACGACGGTTCCCATCAAGACTTTCTTTTTGGGATTGGGGAAGTTGATGTCTTCAGAACCGTCAAGAAAGCAACCAATCTTGCCCATACCCGGGTCAACATTGTTGAAAACATGATTATCCCTCACGGTAATTGCCCTGATCCGAGGACTTCCAGTGTAGAAGCTTATGACTGTTCCGGAACTCTTCGCAGGCCCTGACCAACCGCTGTCGTTCTCGTCCCAGAATGGGTTGCCATCCCCCATTCTGTTGCCTGAAGCATCTTTGGCTTCTTCAAAATGAAATATGTTGTTTGAACATATCCCACAACCGGTCTCGAAGTTGAACCTGGTTCCACCACCCAAGATGGGCTTGACGTACAGATGGCTTGTGTTGCCTGTTGCGACAGTCTCATCGTTTTGTATCCTGATGTCTCTGCCTCGACAATTTACAAAACTGCACCCAACGATGGAGGCCGATGTCCTGACATAGTCTCTCGTTGTTTCCTCTAACCCGTTGGGATCTGGCTGACCTCCGAAAATCTTGAGACCATCGCAGTCAACATTCCTTGATCTCTTTACGTTGTCTAGCCATGTGACCCATCCACCATCTACCGGCCATTGAACTGCCGTGTCAACATCGGCTGGTTCTTCACTGGTGATGTTTGAGAAGTGGCAGTTGGTGACGCTCACACACCGTGGAGGATAGTAGGTGACGGTACCCGATTCGGTTGTGCCAAATGACTGTATTATGATCCCGCAACTGCCATAGACCAAGGGTGTTCCTGCACCCCTCTCCCTGCTGATGTCGGCGACCACGCAACCGTCCACCACGACAGACTTGCAGCAGCAATAGATCGTCATTCCAGTTGCTTCACCTGTCGCGATGTTCTCATGAGTACTCCCTTGACCATCCGATCGGGTGGGAAGTTGGGACAGGTCTGCAGAGCCAGTTCTCTTTTTGAATCCACGCAGAAATCTGCAGCTCCTGACGGTGATCTCTCCCCTGCCGTATGGGTCATTAGAATTGTTTACAGGGTGACCTGATCCATCGTTGATTCTGCAGCAGTATATGGCCAAGTTGTTGCCGTCAAAAGTCAGCCCCTCAAGCAGGGTGAATCCCCCCTGAGTGTTGAGCAGAAATAAAGTTTCTATCTGTGTGCCCCTTGGACTCCCTGACGGCGGGTTCCAGTCGCATCGTATGGTCGCGCCCTCGCCCAAAATAAAAATGTCCTTGCCAAGCGCCACAGTTGCATTGATGCAGTGACTCCATGTGGTCGTACCTTGACCACCAGGCGTCCTCATGCTGTACACGCCTTGCGGGAAGAACAGGGTTCCTCCTGTGGCGCCAACGGCATTCATGGCAGCCTGGATGGCAGCCCTGTCGTCAGTCAGGCCATCGCCAACCGCACCATAGTCCTTCACCGATATGAAGTCTCTGATTTTCCCATCTATCTGCCTTGCAACTGCCCCTGCCGCCGGGGCCGCAGGGGTGACAGTGGGCAGGTCAGCGTTGGTGAGCGGAACCGTGTAGTCGAGACCAGATATCCTAACGCTATCAGGCATCTGTCTTCCTCCACATCTTTTCGCGCTTGATCATCCTGCTCACTATGGGGTTATCAAAATGTCTTTCTTCTAAAGCTTTCTGAAACATATCCAGACCACCCAGATCAACACGCTTGTCCGTGATGATGAGTCTGATCAAATCACTCATTATAAATTCACCACGATGAAATCCCAAATCTTGAAAGAAAAGGGACAATTCACCCTCTGAACGACTTTTTAAAACATTTATCACCCATTCCGCCTTCATCCCAACGGTGGCATTGGGGTGGCGTACTGCAGTCCATCGAACCCTCATGCTCTTATCTTTCGATGCCTTCATCAGCACTTCAGTGGTTGCATTGCGATTGGATGCTGCAGCCACTCGAACACCGTCATACCCATCTTCCAACGCCTTCATCAAGACTTCAGCGGTTGCATTGCGGTGGCCTGCTGCCTCCTCTCGAACAAGGGGTCTCTCATTCCCCAACGCCTTCATCAAGACTTCAGCGGTTGCATTGGGGTGGCTTGCTGCCTGCCAGGGAAGATCGGTAAAATCTTCCAATGCCTTCATCAAGACTTCAGCGGTTGCATTGGGGTGGATTGCTGCGTTCGCACGAACCCTCCAATCCGTATCTTCCAACGCCTTCATCAAGACTTCAGCGGTTGCATTGGGGTGGATTGCTGCGTTCGCACGAACCCTCCAATCCGTATCTTCCAACGCCTTCATCAAGACTTCAGGGGTGGCATTCGGATCATCTTCCATGGCAATCTTATGACCACCGAGCCCCAGTGTTGTCCCGTCATGTGTACCCGATGCGTGATGAAACCTATATCCCTGACGAGACAGTCCCTCCCAATGGGGGGTCTTCTCCTCTCCAGTGAGGCCATGTGTGCTAGACTTGGCCTGTCTGTACCAGCCAACAAGATCAGGCATCTGTCTTCCTCTTATTCTTTTCGATCCCTATCATCCTGCTCACTATGGGGTTATCAAAATGACTTTCTTTTACAGCTTTCTGAAACAGATCCAGTTCACCCAAACCAACACGCTTGTCCGTGATGATGAGTCTGATCAAATCACTCATTATAAATTCACCACGATGAAATTCCAACTGTCGAAAGAAAAGGTACAATTCACCCTCTGAACGACTTTTTAAAACATTTATCACCCATTCCGCCTTCATCCCAACGGTGGTATTGGGGTGGTATACTGCAGACATTTGAATATTTATGTGCTCATTTTTTAGCGCCTTCATCAGCACTTCAGTGGTTGCATTGCGGTTGGATGCTGCAGCCGCCTGAACACAGTAACTCATATCTTCCAACGCCTTCATCAAGACTTCAGCGGTTGCATTGCGATTGGATGCTGCAGCCGTTCGAATACCCGAATCAATATCTTCCAACGCCATCATCAGGACTTCAGTGGTTGCTCTGCGGTTGAATGCTGCCTGCCAGCGAACATGGGGATCCCTATCTTCCAACGCCTTCATCAAGACTTCAGGGGTGGCAGTCAGAATTTCTGCTGTAGTCTGTCGAATCGTTGCGCTCTCATCTTCCAATGCCTTCATCAGCACTTCAGTGGTGGCATTGGAGTTGCGTGCTGCATGGAAGCGAACCGACAAATCACTATCTCCCAACGCCTCCATCAAGACTTCAGGAGTGGCATTGCGGTGGGATGCTGCCCTTCGGCGAACATATTCATCTTCGTGTCCCAATGCCTCTATGAGCACATGTTCGGAGGCATTGGGAGGCAAATATGCGGCTGCAGCAAGTAATCGCGCTGGATCATCTTCCATAGCAATCTTATGACCACAGAGCCCAAGTGTTTCTCCGTCATGTGTGCCAAGCTTGGCCTGTCTGTACCAGCCAACAAGATCAGGCATCTGTCTTCCTCCACATCTTTTCGCGCTTGATCATCCTGCTCACTATGGGGTTGTCAAACTTATAATCTTGTACAGCTTCCTGAAACATATCCAGACCACCCAGATCAACACGCTTGTCCGTGATGATGAGTCTGATCAAATCACTCATTATAAATTCACCACGATTAAATTCCAAATCTTGAAAGAAAGCGAATATTTCACTCCTTGAACGACTTTTTAAAGCATTTATCACCCATTCCGCCTTAATCCCAGCGGTGGCATTGCGGTGGCATGCTGCAGTCCATCGAACCGTCGTGCTATCATCTTTCGATGCCTTCATCAGCACTTCAGTGGTTGCATTGCGGTTGGATGCTGCAGCCACTCGAACACCGTCATACCCATCTTCCAACGCCTTCATCAAGACTTCAGCGGTTGCATTGCGGTGGCCTGCTGCCTGCAAGCGAACATCGGTATTCCAAGCTTCCAACGCCTTCATCAAGACTTCAGGGGTGGCATTCGAACCATCTTCCATGGCAATCTTATGACCACAGAGCCCCAGTGTTGTCCCGTCATGCGTGCCAAGCTTGGCCTGTCTGTACCAGCCGAATTGAACCTGGACATCTGTCCCTGATGATCTCAAGCCGTCTTGCCTCGCAGTTCCACGAACTTGCATGGGGATATCACTTTTGCTTCCTAGGCTTCTGCTGATTTTTCTTGCCGCCGGGTTGACCAAGCCCCTCCATACGGCGGAAGACGATGGCATTGACATCCATTCTCGCTATTTCTTCTTCCGTCAAGCCATGCAGGCGCAACCTCTCCACAAAGCGGTCACGCTCGCGTATGAAAGCCTCATCAATAGTGATGTCATCATCATCATCATCATCATCATCATCATCATCATCTGACGATGCTTTCTTGTCCATCAATGGGAAGTCTTCGGGGTACATTATTTTTCCCTCTATGCATCCATCACCTGCGAGTTTGGCATTGGCCAGGCGGTGGGAGCCGTCGATGATGTAGCCATCGTGGTCCACCAGGATGGGGAATTTCATGTCTGCGTGTTCCACCCTCTTTGTGAACTGGTCTGACGGGTTCTCCATCAATTCACCGAACATCCCCTCAGATGTTTCCGTGTTGCTGTTGATTGCCACCAACTTGTCCACATACATGTCATAAACGGGAAGGTCTTCGGCAGCCTTGATGAGATCTTTCACCCTCCATCTGCCATCTATATTTTCGTAGCTACCATCTTCAGTGGGGTTATAGGATGGCATCCAACCGGAGCTTGATCCGACCTTCTCCCATGAATCGTGGTCAATCATCGGATTCTCACCTTCTGACCTGGCTTGATGCCGGTTGGGTCTTTGATGCCGTTGAGTCTTGCCAGTTCAACCCACCTGCGCGGGTCACCAAGGTGCTCCCGTGCAATTCCCGAGAGCGTCTGACCCTGCCTCACGACAACAGTGTCATCGCCAACCTCTTCCTTCGTCTCAGGTTGTGGGTCTTCAGTGGCGGCCGTCTGACCGCCAGCACGCATCTGGGCCACCAGTTCGACTGCTCGACCCTTCACCTGTCCCCTCCACTGGGATTTTTCCATCTCGGCTGCCGCAGCAGCCCAATCGCCAGCCTCGACAGCGGCGCGCATCTTCTTGAAGCCTGAAAGTTTGTGGCCACCAAGGTTGAATGACATGTTCACCAGAACCTCCTGAATGCCCTCCGGGAGGGAATCAAAGTTCCTGAACAAATTTCTGGCGTCGGCAATTGCAGTCTTCAAATCTGCATTGGCAAGTTTCCATGCCTCTTCTCTCGTGATCGGTCTCCGACCAGACATCACAGCCTCTGCATCAAGACCTGCTGCCATCAGCAGGTCTGCAGCATTCTTGCGCTCCAGGTTGAATCCAATGCCCACGGACAACACGCCCCTGCTGTCTCTGTATGTCTTTGGGCTGAAGCCCTCGTGTCTCTCAAGGGTCTCCAAAAATTTCGGGGATGGGGTAAATGAAGAAGCCGCAACCTGAACGGGCGCCTGAGCCTCACCAGGCTGAGCCCCATCAGATTGAGAAACTGAACCACCCATTGCCAGCGCTGCTGCCAGCCCAAGCGGTGCCAAGATGCCTGCCTCTTTTGCATGCCCATACCAGTTCTTTTCCATGCCATTCATTTCGGCACATGGGGTTCTGAACCTCCAAAGAAGGATGTGGTAAATCACCAAAAGGATTGCCTTGGTGGGAGGGCGTACCAAAATGGTTCATAAAATAGAAATGATGGATCAAGAACAAAAACATGCCCGACGACATGCCCTCTTGTGGATCTACTGGGTTTTTGAAAAAAGAGTAAATCCCACCCTTAATGAGCCAAACGGGGCTGCAAGGAGCATAGATATGCTGTCCTCTGAGTTTCCGAAACTCGTGGAGGCAAAAGAGATTGCGAAGACGGGTGATATGGAAGGGGCCCTTGATGTAGTCAGGGAGGTTATGAGAGATGAGGGTGTCTCTGAAGATGATCTGATAAATTATAAAATTCCCAATAACAATTGGTGGCTGAGGGCATCTCCTGAGGAGAAAAGGACCAAGACCAAGCCATGCCTGAATGGCAAGGAACCGAGCAGGCAGACCACCGTCACCATCGCACAGATGGCAGAAGAGGACATCAACCCCGATGTGCTGCAGTGGCTGAACACCAAGATCGGGGACAGGACACCGCTAGAATGGCTGGGTGAGTGTCCTCAGAGAGACACCCCGCTCCGGCTGGAGAAGTTCCCCTTCTCAAGCGCGGGCAATAACATAACGTCCATCAAGTTGCCCAACAATGACCGTATCATTGGTGTGACCCATGAAGGCTTGGATGTGTTCAATATTGTGTGGACAGGAACCCACGCCCAATATAACGCCATCACAGGCAAGGCCCCCCGCAGCAGAATTCAGGAAATCGCCAGCAGGATCCCGAGAAAGGTCATGTGGGCGCCTCCGGTTTTCTTTAAGAAAACGAAAGTGTCACACCATGAACCATCGAGCATCAAGACGGCTGATGCGTGGACAGAAGGAGGGGGAGACTGCTTCCTTGCCACAATCAATGCTATTGTCAAGAGGCATATGGATGGTCACAGCGGAGACATGCTGGTTCATGGTCTGGTGTGGGGAAGGGGGGGTGCAAGTGGGCACAGGTTCCCTCACGCCTGGATCGAGAACTCTGAAGATGTGTGCATCGACATGTCGAACGGCAAAAACATCACCATGCCATGTCAGATTTATCATGCGCTCGGCGGGATAAGGAAGGATCAGGCGGGCGCATATCGAAGGTACACCATAGAAGATGTGGGCAAAATGATTAAAAGATACGGACACGCAGGTCCATGGGGGTTGGACGAGAGTCTCCAGAGAGTCCCCGGTGATCGTATGGACGACGGAGATGTCTCTCCCACAAAACGACAGCGAACAAAGAAGGCACAGTCTTCACAGCTGCCCAAGAAAACCATGCACATCATGCGTGGAGTGACTGGCTATGGGAAGAGCACACTCTGCAGGCGCATGGCACGCGAACTTGGCGAGGCGGGCGCATCAACCGTCATACACTGTCCCGACGATGCCCACATGACCGCCCCAACTGACGAGCACCCAGATGGCACATACGAATTCAAACCACAGATCCTTGGGGTGATCCATGCAGAAAATCTGCAGAACGCCATACGTTCCATGGAACGCGGTGTTGACCATGTGTTCATCGATGCCACCAACCTGCTGCTGGAGCGGATGAGGCCGTATGTCGAGGCTGCCATCGAAAATGGCTACCAGGTCAACTTTATTGATATGCACGAGCAGCCAGGCGTTCCAACCCATCAGGAACTCATGGAGCGCCACAGGCTTCGTGGAGAGCGGATACCAGGGTTCGACCTGAGTGACATCGTGGGCAGGATGGAGGCGCAATACCAGCCATTCACTGGCAAGACCAACGAGGAGCGGGTGCAAGAAATTCTCGATTCCCGCAATAAAAAATGAACAGGAACACACACACGCAAATCAAAATGTCAAAATCTCAGTGGCAGCAGATCGGCATGAAGGCCGAATGGCTGAAGACTTCTTCCGAAGGGGCAGGTGATCACCGCCCGATGGATCCATAAACACAGACACCACGAGGGAAATTTAATTTCGACCCTGACAAGCTGCGAGGGATATCAGACGTGGGTGGGATCGTCAGCTCATCAGGGGAAGAGAAGAGATCTTCCTCCGTTGGAATGTCGCCAACGACATCAATTTTTTCCGCATCGGCAATCTACATGCAACACAAATTATCACAATCTGGATGGCGACGAATAGGAAAAGAAACAGGCTGGCTGAAGGAAGCAGGCAACAAGCTGGGCGACCTGATCGAAGCAAAGATTGGGTGGGCCCGCACTACCAAAGACGACAAGTACGGTCGAATGCTTGTAGAGATATACTCAGACTCGTCTAGTGCGTCTTTGAATTCTTTGATGATAAATGAAGGCTATGCTTGGGGATACATGGGAGAAACCAAAGCAAAAGACTTTACTTTGTTAGATCAAGTGCGTATAGAAGCGAAAAATAAAAAAGAAAGATGGGGAGAATCCTAAGTCCTAAGTTTGCTGGCATATCCTACATAATTGATATGAATAAAGATAAAACTATAGTTAGATTGATGTCAGAAGAAAATCCCGAAGGAAAATGTCCTTATATTGTATCTTTACCAGAAAAAAAAAGAGGATGGATGGATGTCAACAATGGTCATGCATATCGTTGCTTGCCTTTGAGTGTTGCAAATGGTTTTGGGTGGGAGATTTTAAATCCAATATCTTTTGACGCAACATGGAATGGAGATATTGGATATCAAAATGCCATTAAATTTAATTTCTGTATAGAAAGTGAAGAAGATAATACCTTCATCAAAAAAAATTCTATAAGTTCTCACTTTGGAAATGGTATAGTAACATTTTCATATCTTGGATTTATTTTTAGAACATCCGAAGGACATAACCTATTTGTAAAAGGACCAACAAATCATTTTAAACATGGCGCCCAAGCACTTGAGGCAATAGTTGAAACTGATTGGCTTCCTTATACATTTACATTGAATTGGAAATTGACAAAACCCAACGAAACTGTCCAGTTTTTCAGGGGAGAACCACTGGCTACGATTTTTCCAATTCCAAGATATTATCTTGAATCATTTGATGCAATAGATCAAAGAGAAGATCCAAACTCTGATTTTGCAAAAGAACATAGAAGTTGGGCACAAAAGAGAGAAGAAATTAAGTATGATGCAAACTCCAATCATTCCTTATACACTAAGGGCATTGAGAGTATGGATTCAAAGAAAAAATTTGAAAATCACCAAAGATCAATAAATGGGTGTCCCTTCCATAGAAAGGAAATAAATAATGGAACAATTTCAAGCGAAAACAATTAATGGATTCTTGAGTAAGAGTGAATGTGAAACACTATTAAATTATGCAAAAACCACAGATATGTGGAGACCAATTCCAAATAATTTTTGGGACAAAAGAACTATAAATTATAGAGATTTGCCAAAAAACATTAAAGAGTTGTGTAAAGAAATTATTTCAAGATTACAAATAACACTTCACAATGAATATAATTTGGAAGAAAAAGTATATCCAGATACTTTAGATGTTGTCCGTTGGTTTGACGGAATGAAACAGATTCCACATTGTGATGATATGTCTGATAATGAAGAACAGCATAAGTTATTTGGTGAAAGATATTTTGGTTGTGTAATTTATTTAAATGACGATTATCAGGGTGGTAAAACATATTACACAGAACACAATTTTGAAGTAACACCAAAGGCAGGAACAGTTGCAATGCATTTGGGTGATTGTAATCACAGACATGGTGTTACCGAACTAAAAGGAAACACTAGATATACTCTTGCTAGTTTTTGGGGTTTCAACAAAAATAAGGAAATACAATGAAAAAAGTATGGTCAATAGTAGGAGCGGGTAAAGGAAGTTCTGCGTCCAACCGCACACGCCAAAAGACCCAACCGCACATGAAGTTCAACCTGTCAAAATTCCAAATCATAAAAAAACCGGCAGACGAAACCAGAGAGCATACACTGCTCGACCTGTATCCAGAAGGAGAAAGAGAAGCCATCAAGGAGTACGGAGACACAAACCTCCAAGAAGCACAGGGCGTAACCAAGCTTTATCCTGAACGGTTGCGGCTTGAGGAGGCGGGTATGGACGCCCTTGCTGTACATATTTTCAGAGAGATGCAGAAAGAAAGGGCAACCGGAACAAAAAGAGTGTCAGAAAATCTCCAGCTACAGGGAGAGGCCGCAGTAGATAAACTACGCATAGAACAGCGAGACAAGCCCAAATTCAAAAGACTGCTTGCACTCACCGCCTTTCACCCAAACCCGTATGTGAGATTCATAGGGATACGCGATTTCGGGAAAGATATATCAGATCTCCATGTGAAATACCTCGTCAACGATCCAAACACAGAAATACAGTCACAGGCACAGTGGGAGTCTAAACGCAGAGATATGGGTGATCATAACTCTTGACAAATTAACCGTCAGTGGGCAGTTCAGACATGTCGTGGAGGGCACTCTGTGGTACGAACCATGCTGGCGGCCTGCCGCCGTATGTCTTCTGACCATGTGGATACTTCTCTGATCCACGCAGCCAGCCAACCACCCTGAATCTGCACCCATCACCAACCACCAGAACATAAATTTTGTGGTCCGAATCGTCGTTCCGCAGGATCAAGTCAAAATCATCCCTGCTCCTGGTCCTGACCTCATAATTTCTCACATCTGGGGTAGACCTGAATGTGTTGACAGTCAGAGGATCCGAAGATCCGATGAACTTGCGGAAGGCAATCTCGCCTTTTGCCCCGAGGATGTGGTATTCTGAGTTCTTGTGACCAGCTGCTCCGTGTTTGTCGAGCAACCCCATCTTCTGAACGCCATCCATCCTGCGTTGGGCAAGGCTATATGCCTCGGCCAGTTCGTCCCTGTCCAACACCACATGATTTGGTGCTATGTTGTTGTGATTATTTGTGATGTTGTGATGATCCATTTTTTTACTTGTGTTGAGTTGTGATGTTGTGATGATCCATTTTTTGACGGGTGTTGACACCGAGGACTGGCGACCGTTGTGATAACCCATTTTTTGACGTGTGTTGACACCAAGCAGCTTCAACCAGGAGGTTCTTGCGAAGTTGTGATAACCCATTTTTTGACGGGTGTTGACACCATCCCACGCGCTCGACCTAACCGCTATTAGTTGTGATAACCCATTTTTTGACGGGTGTTGACACCTAGATCGTGATGGAACCGCTCTTGCTTTTAGTTGTGATCACCCATTTTTTGACGGGTGTTGACACCTTTACCCAAATGTTGTGATCACCCATTTTTTTTGACGAGTGTTGACACCTTGAGCTGGCGCTCAGAGAGATACTGTTGTGATAACCCATTTTTTGACGGGTGTTGACACCTTTAGCTGGCGTTCCGACAGGTGTTCATGGTTGTGATAACCCATTTTTTGACGGGTGTTGACACCCAATACAGATTTGGAGCACCTCCAAGTAGGTTGTGATCACCCATTTTTTGACGGGTGTTGACACCACCAGCTAGGCATCATGCAGGTACACGAGGTTGTGATCACCCATTTTTTGACGGGTGTTGACACCTCAACCCTGAGACTCGGCAACTCAGTTGTGATCACCCATTTTTTGACGGGTGTTGACACCTTGATCGTGATGGCTGCCGCACACTCATCGGTTGTGATCACCCATTTTTTGACGGGTGTTGACACCCTAGACTTCTAGATCTTTCCCAGCTCATCTGTTGTGATCACCCATTTTTTGACGGGTGTTGACACCACAGCTCTTTGAGCCCTGGGGGTGGGAGAGGTTGTGATCACCCATTTTTTGACGGGTGTTGACACCATAAGATGGGTAATGCCCTAGCGGGCACCCCACGTGTGTGGAGTGCTTTACCCTGCAACCATTTGATGTTGTCCACAAACAGGCTGATGCCACATGTGGATCCAAAAAAGAGGCGTGCAGTTTCCAGAGCTGGGTATTTCAGGAGATATTTTTGGATATCACCCCGCAGAAAGTTTTTTGTGCAAATCGGTTATGATCTGCACGAACTTCCCGAATGGGATGACCCCTCCAAAGACAGGTCCCTGCCGACCCCCATCATCACAAGCTGGGTCGGTGCCGCAGTAGAGGTGTTTGAAATCTCTCATTGCAGCATCCCTGTTGATTTTTGTACCGTCGATATTCGGATGAGAAAGATTGAGAGCAGCATAGAGGTCTCTGTCAACGGTCACACCGTTCCTGACAATTTCCCTCACGTCTGCCCCCAACTTAGTATACGCACGTCGTGGGTTCTTCTCAAAAATATCTGTGCCAGTTGCTCTGTATTTTTTCTGATCAACCAGATACAGATGCCCCTCTGAAACCTTCATGGGGTTTTTTCTCAGGTCAATCGATCTCCTTCCGCATCTGTTTGAAGCTACGAACATTGCGTTTCTGAATGCCCCAGGAGAACCGCGCTCCACGCCGCGTCCGTGGTCTTTTGCCCAGCCCGCAACATCTCCGCCCTCCGAAAACAGACGGCCGCCGATGCAGCCGATGAAGGTTGCAACCCTGTTGCGGAGGTTTTTTCTGGCCTCTACGATCTGACCCTCTGTCCTCTTCATCCTGCGATGCACATCTCTCACTCTCGCGGTCCAAAACTTACGCTGCAGGCGTTTGCCCTCCCCCCACGCACCACCTTCGCGGATGATCCCCAACTCTGTTGCTCGGAGACGACACCCCTCGCTGAACCTCTTTTGTTGGCGCAGCAGCCGCCTCTCGCGTCCTCTGCACTCTTCAACGGTTGATAATTTTCCGGCGAACACAGTGAGACCAGTCGAATCATCAACAATGTTTACCGAGACGGTTTCAGTACCCAGATCAACACCAACGGTGCATCCAGGGAGAAGATTTTCCCTGTCACGCAACTTTCTGCACGAGTAGAGGATGTGCACATACCACAGCCCGCGATGAAAAACTGGCATGACCGCACGCACCCTGCTCACAACCTCCCTGTCCCTGATGATGTGTACCAGATCGTCGCGCTGCCTTCCTTTGTCCTGCCGTGGATCCCTCAGGGAACACCTGATCCTGTGAACATTCTCAGGCCGGTCTCCGATGATCCTTCTGCTGGCACCACTCCTCCGCACAAGGAGGTAGAATGTTCCATCACTCATCAAAACAAGCCTCCCACCGTTCAGAGAGGTTGTCCTGTCGCCAGTGCCGCACCGATGTCTGCGTCCTCCCCGACGCAGGCGGAAACGGTTTCCGTGACCGCTGTTCCGGATGCCGTTTGAGAAATTTTTACCCACCTCCTTTGCAATTTCGCACACATTTGTTGGGGAGAGGTGAGCTCCGACCCACCCGTCGAGGATGTCACCACCCGCCCCATCATCATGCAGGCCCCACACGTGGTCTTCGACCTCACACCAACGTTTACCACGCAGTAGCGCCCTGGTGAAATAGTGTGTATTCCCCTTGTACGAGCCCCACCTCTTGCGAAATTCTTCGAATGCGGCGGCGAGCGGCGTGTCCGCGCCCGCTCCACCCCCCACCTTCCCACCGAAGAGTGAATCCCCCAGCCGACGGCACCCCTCGTCAATTTTCGTCCGCTCCCTCTCAAGTTTTTCCACCCCCTCCACATCCCCCGCCAGCCGTGCGGTGCGTATCAACCCAGAAACCTCTCTCCTGCGCCTCACCATCCCCTTCCACCTGTCAACCTCAACCTTTCTTGCGGCCCCCGACACACCCGATGCCCCTGCGTACAGGACATTCTGCCGCTCCTGGGACCCATTTGCAAGGTTGCAGTGGTGGTTCAACTGGTCAACCGCAGTTTTGTAGACATGCGCGCATGCGAGCTCCCTGTTTTGCAGACATTTCACCGCAGCTGCATCCGGATGGATCGGCAGAATCATCGATTTGTGAAGTGGTTCTGAAGAATTCTTATTTTTTGCCCGGCGTTCCTTTGTCGTCTCCCCAGCGCCCGGCGGGGCACCCTGGTCTGAGTTCCAAACCTCAACCACACCACCATCACGGGGTGACTCCACGCCAGCTAACCCCGCAATCAGACGTCCGAGCCTGCGGTCATCCATGATTTTCTTTTTATGTCTACCCATGCCCAAACTATACGGGCGGCGACCCCCCAAAATGACCCCATCCGACCCCGATGCCAGATTCCCCCCGTAACAGTCCCCACCGGATCCCACCACCTGTCGAGAAAAGAGAACATGAGACCCTTCACCTCATTCTGGCAGAAGTTGGGGGGCATCCGCTGGCGGTTCCGTTTTGTCCGCA
>Ga0194123_10000643_pt1 | contig 63322 bp, 53 predicted proteins | sample TA2MahsurfametaG_5_FD_155479 | JGI IMG/M metagenome (GOLD analysis project Ga0194123, IMG submission 155479) | Freshwater microbial communities from Lake Tanganyika, Tanzania - TA2015023 Mahale A surface | ecosystem: Environmental > Aquatic > Freshwater > Lake | place: Tanzania: Lake Tanganyika... | reverse complement strand
TCAACCCGCCGGTCTTGGTCAACGCAGCCAGCGCCACCGCCACCGGGCAGCTGCCGGACAAGGAGGGCCAGATGTACGAGACGACCCCGGACCTCCTGTACGCGGTGCCCACGGCGGAGGTGCCGCTGACGAACTTTTTCCGCGACGAGATTCTCGAGGAGTCCGCGCTGCCCGTCTACCGGTGCGCGTACACCCCCTGTTTCCGCCGCGAGGCAGGCAGCTACGGCAAGGACGTGCGCGGGCTCAACCGGCTCCATCAGTTCGACAAGGTGGAGATGCTTAAGTGGGTCCACCCGTCGCAGAGCTACGTTGAGCTGGACAAGCTGCGGGATGACGCCGAGCGGCTGCTGCGCGGGCTGGGCCTGCCGTACCGGGTGCTGCTGATGTGCGGGGGCGACCTTGGCTTCGTGCAGTCTAAGAAGTATGACCTCGAGGTGTGGTCGGCCGGCCAGAAGCGGTGGCTGGAGGTCTCGAGTTGCTCCAATTTCGAGACCTTTCAATCGCGGCGGGCGCAGATCCGGTTCCGTGCCCGGGAGTCGGGGCGGCCCGAGTTGGTACATACCCTCAACGGGTCCGGCCTCGCGGTGCCGCGGGTACTCGCGGCGCTGCTGGAAAACAATCTCCAGGCTGACGGCCGGGTTAAGCTCCCGGACGTCCTGGTGCCTCATTTTGGCCGGGAATACCTCAGCTTTGCGTGAGGCGGCGGCTCGCATCGGCGCGCTGCTGCCCCGGGAAAGGCTGGAGCCGGCGGTCCTCGCGTGGACCCGCGGGCGCCGGGGGGACGAGACGTGGGGTGTGGGCTTTTCCGGGGGCGCCGACTCCCTTGCCCTGCTGCTGGCCTTGCGGGCGCATTGGCCTGGCCGGCGTCGGCAGCTGCTGGCGCTCCATTTCAACCACGGCCTGCGGGGAGCGGCGGCGCGGGCGGACGCGGACGCTTGCCGCCGGTGGTGCCGGGCGCTGGGTATCCGGTTTCGGGGTGGGCGTTGGCGGGCGCCGGCGGGCGGCGCCAGCGAGGCGGAGGCGCGGGAGGCGCGGCTGGCGTTCTTCGCGCGGCACGCCCGGATCGTCTGGCTGGGCCAGCAGGCGGACGATGTAGCGGAGGGAATGCTAATGCGGTTGGCCCGCGGCAGCGGCACGGCGGGTTTGGCGGCACCGCGACCGGTGCAGCCGTTCCACGGCGGCCGCTTGTTCCTGCGGCCCTTGCTGGGAATCCGCGCGGCTGAATTGCGCCGGCTGCTCACCGACGCCGGGCTGCAGTGGCGGGAGGATGCCTCGAACGCCACGGATCAGTATTCCCGCAATCGAATGCGACATCATGTCCTCCCGGCGTGGGAACAGGCGGCCGGGCGAGATGCGGTCGCCGGCACCACCTTGGCCCGCGAGTTGCTCGACGAGGATGATGTGGCCCTGACGCGGTGGCTAAACGAACTGCGGCCGCTCCGGCGCGATGGCCGCCTCGATCTGGCGCGTCTCGCAGGCCGGCCGACAGCCCTTTGGCGCCGGGCGCTGCATCGTTGGCTGGCGCGGCACCCCGCTGCCGGGGAGCCTTCGCGGCAGGCGTTCGCGGTCCTGTTGGCCGCGCTCCAGCGGGGTGGACCGTGCCGCCAGAGCTTGGGGCGGGCGGGCTTCGCGCTCTCCGACGGGAAGTATCTGCGCTACGCAATCCCTGAGCCGGAGAGGGTTAAAAAACGAAGGCGGGCCCGTTGACTTAGCCCGGGGGAACACTCACCGTCCTGTAAAGTCCATTCCGTGATGTCTGACTCCGATACCAAAAAGCCGCGTCGCCCCTTGAAGAATCTTCCGCCGGAACGCTTCCAGCCGAAGATGCTGTTCTTCTGGCTCGCGCTCGCTGCGGCCGTGGCCGCGCTGCTGCTGTTGCCGAATCAGACAGGTTCGACCCCGGAAAGCCTTACGATTCAGGAGGTTGTTGAACGGGCCGAAAACAACCTGATCAACCGCGAGGCCGGCAAGTCCGCGGTGATCCGCTCGGACCCGAGTGGAGGTCGCGATTGGATGGTCATCGTCGGGCAGAGCCGCAAAGATGCAAATGCGGCGTGGCGCGACTTCCGGGCGGCGGGCCGGGTGACGGAAGCCACTCACGAGCGGCTGAGCAAGAGTAAGGTGTTCGCCGAGCAGCCGACGCAGACGCTGCTCTCATCGATCGCGGCGCAGGTCATCCCGTTCGTCATTATCATCGGTCTGCTCTACTTCCTGTTTGTGCGGCAGCTGCGGCAGGCTGGTCGTGGGGCGCTGAGCTTCGGCAAGAGCCGCGCCAAGCTGCTGACGCGGGACCGCGACCGCATCACCTTCGCGGACGTTGCCGGTTGCGATGAGGCGAAGGAGGAGGTTTCCGAGGTGGTCGAGTTCCTGCGGGATCCGAAGAAGTTTACCAAGATGGGCGGCCGGATTCCGAAGGGTATTCTGATGGTCGGGCCTCCGGGCACCGGCAAGACGCTCCTCGCCAAGGCCGTGGCCGGCGAGGCGGAGGTCCCGTTTTTCAGCATTTCCGGCTCGGACTTTGTGGAGATGTTCGTCGGCGTCGGCGCGAGCCGCGTCCGCGATATGTTCGAGCAGGGCCGCAAGAGCGCCCCTTGCCTGATCTTTATCGATGAAATTGACGCTGTCGGCCGCCAGCGTGGTGCGGGTTTGGGCGGCGGTAACGACGAGCGCGAGCAGACCTTGAACTCGCTCCTGGTGGAGATGGACGGCTTTGACACGACCGAAGGGGTCATCATCATCGCCGCGACTAACCGTCCGGACGTGCTCGACAGCGCGCTGCTGCGGCCGGGCCGCTTCGACCGTCAGATTTACGTCGACCTGCCTGATCTGGTGGGTCGCGAGCAGATTCTTCGGGTCCACGCGAAGAAGGTCAGTCTGGCCGAAAACGTGGACCTGCAGGTCATCGCGCGCGGGACCCCGGGTCTTTCCGGCGCGGAACTGGCCAATCTCCTCAACGAGGCCGCCCTCCTCGCGGCCCGGCGCGGCAAGAAGAAGATCGAGATGATCGACGTCGATGACGCCCGCGAGAAGGTGCAGTTTGGCCGGGAGCGTCGCCGCCTAATGGATGACGAGGAGAAGAAGCTGACTGCTTATCACGAGGCGGGTCACGCCTTGGTGCAGGCAGTGCTGGATGACGGCCATATGCCGGTCCATAAGGTGACCATCATCCCGCGCGGCCGCAGTTTGGGGAGCACGATGTTCATCCCGAAGAAGGACATCTTGACCCACGCCAAGAAGCGGATGCTGAGCCAGATCGCGATGGGTTTGGGGGGCCGGATCGCCGAGGAGTTGGTCTTGGGCGACGTCTCCAGCGGAGCGGCGGGCGACATCAAGCAGGTGACCAAGGTTGCCCGCCATATGGTCTGCGATTGGGGGATGAGCCCCCTCGGGCCCGTGGCCTACGGGGATTCCCACGATACCGTGTTCCTGGGGCGCGAGATCACCCGCAATGAGAACGTGTCGGAGGACACCGCGCGCAAGATCGATACCGAGATCCACCGCATCATCGAGGAGCAGTACCAGCGGGCGACGCAGATCCTATCGCAGCACCGCCAAGCCTTGGACAAGATTGCCGAGGCGCTGCTTGAGTACGAGACCGTCGACGGCAAGCACGTGTTGGAGATTCTCCAGTTCGGGGAACTGCGCTCGCCGGTGATGTTGAGCCAGCCACCCAAGGCGGAGCCGCTTGTCGCAAAGAAGCTGCCCGAGAGGCCGGCGTCCGCGGAGCCGCTCGCCCCGGCCGCCGCGCCGCATCCGGCGTGACTTCAGCCAGACTCATTCAGCGGGACTAGTCGCCTCGAGGCGGTTGGCCGGGCCCCCTCGGTCTGTGGCAGCCGCTCCACCGGCCTTCCGGGTGGGCGCCAGGCTCCCGCGATCGAAATCTGCTCGCCCTGTCGCCCCGCTGCTCAGCCGCCCACGAAAGGGGCCCGGCCAGGGAGTTTCCCCCGCCTGCGGGCGTAGTCGCCTCATACTTTCGGGATGGCCCCCGCACGGGGGCCTGTTTTGGTACCGGTCATGGCATTGAAAATCTGTTGCATTGGTGCCGGCTATGTCGGCGGTCCCACGATGGCGATGATCGCCCTCAAAGCGCCGGGCATCCAGGTCACCGTGGTGGACCTGAACGCGACGCGGATCGCGGCGTGGAATTCCGACACGCTGCCGATCTACGAGCCCGGCCTGGACGAAGTCGTGCGCCAGGTGCGGGGCCGCAACCTGCATTTCTCGACCGCGGTGGCCGCGGGGATTCGCGAGGCGGAAATCATTTTTGTCTCGGTCAACACTCCCACCAAGACCTACGGCGTGGGCGCGGGGCGGGCGGCGGACCTGCGGTACATCGAGTCGGTGGCTCGTTCGATCGCTGAGCACGCGAATGGCCCGAAGATCATCGTCGAGAAGTCGACCATCCCGGTGAAGACCGCGGAGACGATCAGAGACATCCTTACCGCCAATTCCCGCGGGCATGCCTTTGAAGTGCTCTCCAATCCGGAGTTCCTCGCGGAAGGCACCGCTGTCGCCGACCTGACGGCGCCGGATCGCGTCCTGATCGGCGGCGAGCGGACCCCGGGCGGCGAGGAGGCGATCAAGACCTTGGTGGATGTCTACGCTCACTGGGTACCCCGCGAGCGGATCATCACCACGAACCTGTGGTCCTCTGAGATGGCCAAGCTGGTGGCCAACGCGTTCCTCGCGCAGCGCATCTCGTCGATTAACTCCATCGCCGCGCTGTGTGAGGCCACTGGAGCGGATGTGGACGAGGTGGCGCACGCCATCGGCCGCGATTCGCGCATCGGACCGAAGTTCCTCAAGGCTTCCGTCGGTTTCGGCGGGTCCTGCTTCCAGAAGGACATTCTGAACCTGAGCTACCTTTGCGAGCACTTCGGCCTGCCCGAGGTGGCGGCGTATTGGGAGAGCGTGGTGCGGATGAACGACTGGCAGAAGCACCGGTTTTCTCAGCGCATCGTGAGTTCACTGTACAACACGGTTGCCGAAAAGCGCATCGCGGTGTTCGGGTTCGCCTTCAAGAAGGACACCAACGACACTCGGGAATCGCCGGCGATCGCGGTGTGCCGCGCCTTGCTGGCGGAGCAGGCCCGCGTGGTCGTCTATGACCCCAAGGTGCCGGCGCCCGAGATCCTCGAGGAGGTCGTGGGCAAGGGTAACCACGAGCCGCGGCTCAGCGTAGCTCAGAGTGCGTACGAGGCGGCGGCCGGCGCTCACGCGATCGCGGTGGTCACCGAATGGGACGAGTTCAAGACGCTCGATTTCGCCCGCATCCAGGCCGAGATGAAACACCCGTCCTTCCTCTTCGACGGCCGCAACATCCTCGACCTGCCCCGCCTGCGCGCCCTGGGCTTCCGCGCCCATGGCATCGGCAAGTGACAGCCGCGCTCAGGCGCTCGCCGCGGGAGCCTGATGAATCCGCGGCGTCCACGCGACGTAGCTGGGATCTTCGGGCAGGAATGCGTCCGGCGCCGCTGCTGGCCGCAGCAGGTCCGCGTCCCAGACGCGGGGTAGCATTTGGGTCCAGTCGTAGGGCGTGACCTGCACGCCGGCGGGGAGCTTGGACCAAGTCCGGAAAGTCGCGGGCAGGTACAGCGGAGGCTGCAGGTCGCGGGTGGGCAGCCGGCGCAGGGGCTCTCCCGCGCGCTGGTGGTGCCACGTTTCCCGGCGAGCATCCGCGATGATGCCCGCGGCGGGCTTGCCCAACGCGTGCGCCAGCACCGCGAGACTGAGGTAGCGATGCACGGGCGCAGGGTGGAGGAGGGTCCAACTGCGGAGGGCCATCGCCACCGTGCGGATCCCGAGGATTGACCCTGGACCCTCGCAGAAAATCCAGCCGCGGACTTTCGAGAGGTTCGCGCCCAGTTCCTCAAGGGCTTGGAAGACCGCGACCCCGGGTTCGCCCGGTGGGGTGGACCAGCCAGCTTCGCCGGAGGGATGGATCAGGCCGGCCTGCACCTGGGACGCCGCCGCGTCGAGCAGCAGGACCGGCCCGCCCTGGCAGACTTCCCGGAATGTCGCCATCCCTCGGGTTCAGAGCCCGGCTACCTCCCAGCCCCGACGGTAGGCCCGGCGCAGGTGGGTGTTCGCGGCGGCAACATTGGTGAAGGCGAGCTTCGGGCCGTCCCAGGCCAGTTCCTGACTCGGGAAGCGCACGGCCACGCTGCCGAGCAGGACCGCCTCCGTGAGAGGGCCGGAATAATCGAAGTTAGCCCCGGGGCGACCACCGTTGATGCACGCTTCCGCCCATTCAGTCCAGTGATGGCCCTGGACCCGTTCGGGTAGGACGTAGTCGCGAAAATCCGCGAGTGGAAACAAGCGCGGGGCGGCAATGTGCGGGACGTGCAGGACGCCCTTGGTACCGACGATGATCGAGCCTTGGCTGTCCGAATCCGCCTTGCGCCCGCCCTTCGCCTTGGTGGCGTCGCGGGGATCGGCGACCAGCGCCCGGATCTCCGCCGGCGGCCGCTCGTCGCCGTCGTACCAAGTGACAGGCACCGTCTTGCCCTCGGTGTAGGCCGTGCCCGGGAAGACGTAGCGGATACGAGCGTTGACCGACCAGTTCGAGGCGTCCGGCGCGGGGCCTTCTGAACGCAACGAAAGTGGCGAGGTCAGGGCGAGGGCCTCGAAGACTGGGTCGAAGATGTGGCAGCCCATATCCCCGAAGGTGCCGGTGCCGAAATCTAGCCGCTTGCGCCATTGGCCGGGGTGATAGTGCCCCGCGACGAAGGGCCGCTCGGCCGCCACCCCCTGCCACAGGTTCCAGTCGAGCGTGGCGGGCACAGGATCGCGGCGTTCTGGCGGTCGGCCGGTGTCGCCCCATTTCTTGCTGCTCCAGCTGTGGACCTCGCGCACCTTGCCGATCACGCCTGCCTGCACGACCGCGACGGCTTGGCGGTACACTCGGTACGAATGGATCTGGATGCCCATCTGGGTGACGAGGTTCTTCTCCCGGGCAAGGCGGGTGAGAACGCGGGTCTCGTGGATCCCGTGGGCGAGCGGCTTTTGGCAGAAGCAGTGCTTGCCGAGCTGCATCGCCGCGTGGGCGATGGGCGCGTGCATATGGTCCGGAGTGGAAACGTTGACCGAGTCGAGGTTGCCCTGCTCCTTCTCCAGCAACTGCCGCCAGTCCTGGTAAACCCGGACCTCGGGGAACGTCTCCTTGACCTGCTTCACCCGCGCAAGGTCGACGTCGGCTACCGCCACCAGCTTCACAAAGGGATTGCTGGTGATGGCCTGTATGTCGGCCCAGGCCATCCCGGCCGCGCCGAAGCTGGCGTGGCGCAGGATGCGGCTGGGCGCGGCAGCATAGGCGTTCCGGGCGAACCAGGGCGCGGCGAGGGACGCGGCGCCAACGGAGCGCAGGAAGGAGCGACGGGGCAGGGAGGGGTAGCGGGAGGGCATCGAGTGGGGGCCTCGGAGGAGACCGGTTGCGGACGGATGAGGCAAGGCCGGTCTCCCTGGGCGTTCGGGCTTGCTACGTGGGCGCGCGACCGCAACGGTCCCCCCCGCTCTTGATCACCGCTTTCCCCCTCCCGCAGCGGGCCGCGCTGGCCGCCGCGTTGCTCCCCTCGGTCGTTGCCCTGCGCGCGGCGCCGACCCCCGGCCTCCAGACCTAGACCTGCCGCAATATGGACTTCGACCACGTCGTGGCTCTCGCGACCAAGCACGGCATCTCCCAGCTGCGGATGATCGGGAAGCACATCGGTCCGAAGGGGCCGGCCGCCGAGCCGCTGCTCAAGAAGGCGATCCTCGAGGCCAAAGGCCTGCAGTAACCTTGGCGCCTATGATCCGGCACAACCGCGGTCTTATGATCCTCGCCCTCGGGTTCGCCGCGTCCGCCTTGGCCGCTGCCCCGCGCGCCCCGAACATCCTGTTCATCTTCTCCGACGACCACGCCTACCAGGCCATCAGCGCCTACGGCGAGGGGCGGCGCCTGCTTGAGACCCCGCACCTCGACCGGTTGGCCAAGTCCGGGATGCGGTTTGACCGCGCCCTCGTCCCGAACTCGATCTGCGGCCCCTCGCGGGCGGTCGTCCTCACCGGGAAGTACAACCACCTGAATGGGTTCGTGAACAACTCGAACTCCCGCTTCGACGGCTCGCAGATAACCTTCCCCAAGATCCTACGCCAAGCGGGATACCAGGCCGCCGTGATCGGCAAATGGCACCTCGTGTCCGATCCCACAGGCTTCGATTTCTGGCAGATCCTCCCCGGGCAGGGCATTTACTATAATCCGCCGATGATCCGGATGGGTGAGCAGGTGAAGACTCAGGGCTACACCACTGACATCATCACCGACCTCTCCCTCGAATGGCTGCGTCAGCGGGACAAGAGCCGGCCGTTCCTGCTGATGGCGCAGCACAAGGCGCCGCACCGTGAGTGGGCGCCCGCCCTCCGCCACCTAGGCGCGGACGGGGATCGGGTCTATCCGGAGCCCGACACGCTGTTCGATGATTACGCGAACCGCGGTATCGCCGTCCGGGATCAGGATATGTCCTTGGAGAAGACCTTCACCGACCGGGACGCCAAGTTTGACCCGCCGCCGAATATGACCCCCGAGCAGCGGAAGGTCTGGGAGGCCTATTACGAGCCCCGCAACGCTCGTTTCCGAGCGGCCAACCTGCAGGGCAAGGACCTCGTCCGCTGGCGCTACCAGCGTTATATGCACGACTACACTGGGACGGTGCGCGCGGTGGACGAGGGCGTCGGCCGGTTGCTCGATTACCTGGATAAGGAGGGCCTGGCCGAGAACACGATCGTGGTCTACTCGAGCGACCAGGGATTCTTCCTCGGGGAGCACGGTTGGTTCGACAAGCGCTGGATCTTCGAGCAATCGCTGCGCACGCCGCTTCTGGTCCGCTGGCCTGGGGTGAGCCGCGCGGGCGGGGTGAGCAAGGACCTAGTCTCGACCCTAGATTTTGCGCAGACGTTTCTGGATGCGGCGGGCTTGCCGGCGCCGGTGGAGATGCAGGGCCGGAGCCTGCGGCCGATCCTCGCGGGCAACCGCCCGGCGGACTGGCGGACCGCCTTTTATTACCAATACTTCGAATGGCCGACGCCTCATCGGGTGAGGCCGCATTACGGGATCGTCACCGACCGCTACAAGCTCGTGCACTTCTTCGGCACGGCGGAAGACTATTGGGAGCTGTACGACTCCGAGAAGGATCCTCGCGAGCTGCGCAACGTGCTCGGCGATCCGGCCTACGCCGCGGCGCGGAAGCACCTGGAGGAGCAATTGGTGCAGCTGCGCCGGGAGCTGAAGGTCCCGGCCGTGATCCCGCCGGAGTGGCTCGGCCGCGCGGGCGGCGGGGCCAATAAGGCGCCCAAGAAAAAGCAGGCCAAGCAGCCTTGAGCCGACCGAACCGGCGGGGCGCGCGGCCGGGCCGGGTCAGCGGACGATGATCGGATTGGCCACCTGCCCGCTACGGGCGAGCTCCTCTAAGGCCTTGGGCATTGCGTCCATCAGTTTGAGGATACGCTCGGGGTGGGAGGGATGGGTCGAAAGCAGCGCGGGGGGCATCGGGTCCTTGCCAGTCTCGGCCTCGAGTGCCTCCATCACCTTTACCGCCGCCTGCGGGTCGTAGCCGGCTCGGGCCATGTACATCAGCCCGACGTAGTCTGCCTCGCGCTCCTTTTCCCGGTCGAAGGCGAAGCCCCCGATCCCCGTGGTGAGGCCGTAGACTTGGGCCAGGGCGTCCACCGCGAGTCCGGAGGCGCCGCCGGCGAGGCCACCGATCACGCCCACCGTGCCCACGGTGGAAACCGCCAATTCCCGAGAAAGCTTCTCGTGGACGTGCTTGGCAGTGACGTGGGCGATCTCGTGGGCGATCACCGAGGCCAGCTGGTCGTCGGTCTTGGCGATCCGGAAAATCCCCGTGAACACGCCTACCTTCCCGCCCGCCATTGCGAAGGCGTTGATCTGCGGATTATCAAACACGACGAATTCCCAGTCCGCGTCCGGCATGTCCCAGAAGACCACCTTCGCTAGCCGCGAACCGACCCGCTGGAGCTGCGCCTGATGGGCCTGGTTGCGGGATGGCCGGTAGCGTTTCTTAAGTTCCTCGAACATCCCTACGCTCATTTTGGTGACCTCCTTGTCGTCGACCAGGTTCATCGCGCGCCGGCCCGTGACCGGCACTTGGTAGCACCCGGCGAGCAGGAGGAGGGGGGCAAGCAGGACGAGGGCGAGCCGGGCTTTCATGGCACGAACAGGGGAAGGAATGGTCGAGTGCGGTGGACGCAAGTTTCCAGCGGGGGGACGGTGCCCGCTAAGCACTTTGCATTTTGAAGGATTCCTTTCACTGTCGGGGTATCTAAGCTAGCGAGGCCTCGGAATCGTTTGAGCTAATCTCCACGCGTCTCCCACGTCTTATCTCATCGTCACCCATGGCCGAGGAATTTCCCGGCGGCCCCAAGCGGCGTCGCATCATCCACTGGAATCCGGAAGCGGGCAAGGAGTCTGCCCGACGTGGCCCTGCCTGGCCGCGTCTAATTGCGTGGACCTTGGGAGGCGCGGTCGCGCTGCTGTTGGCGGCGGGGCTGGTCATCCGCGGGCTCAAGCTGTTTTTGGGTCCGGAGGTCTTCGCCCCGACGTCGGCACCCGCGGCGGGCGCGCCCTCGATCGCCGAGGCCAGCTCCGCATTCATCAGTCAGGCTAAGGCGGAGCAGGCGTTCGAACTGGCGGGCAAGGCGCTGAAGGAGCTGCGCCGGGTGCCGGCTGATCATCCTTCCCAGATCGAGCAGCTCATCACCATGGAACGGCTCTTCACGCAGGGCGAGGCGCTGCTGCGCAACCGGGACTTCGGCCGGGCTTTTTCCGTGTTCGAGGCATTGAACCCTGAGATCGAAACCTTCACCCGCAACGTGAAGGCCAAGGGGGAGGCGCGGCAGGGATACGACGCGATTCTGCTTCGCATCAAGGAACTGGAACTGGCCCGCAGTCTCGCGCCGGGCGCGTTGGAAGCCGCCTTCGAGGCGGTCGGGGCCGGTAGCAAGGTACTTGCTGATGGCAATTTTGCCGGGGCGAAGAAGCAGTTCGACGCGGGGTTCGCGCAGTTGAAGATTGCGGAGGATGCCCTAGCTACTTTCGTCAAGGCCCGCCTGTTCGATGGTCAGCGCGCGCTCGCGGCGGGGGAGAAGTCCGGTGCGCGCCAGGCATTTGAGCAGGCCCTAGCCAAGTCCCCCGGATTGGAGGCCGCCGTACAAGGTTTGAAGCGGGCCGAGAATATCGACCGCGTCCACGCCCTGCTCCAGCAGGGCGCGAAGCTTGAGCAGCAGAAGAACTTCAAGGAGGCGTCCGAGGCCTATAAGCAGGCCTTCGCACTGGACGGGTTTTCCGCTGCGGCGCAGGAGGGGCAATCGCGGGCGGCGCAGCTGGAGAAGGAGACCCGCTTCGCCGCCGCCAAGTCGGCGGCGGAGGAGGCGATCCAGGCGCGCGATTGGAACCGGGCGATCACGGAGCTGCAGAACGCCCTGAAAGTTACCCCTCAGAACACCGAGGTTCAGGCGCAGCTGAAAACGGCCCGCGCTAACGCTCACCAGGAGTCGGTGCAGAAGGCCCTCGCGAAGGCCTTCGACTACGAGAAGGCTTACCAGTGGTCCGAGGCGCGCGAGGCCTACAGCGAGACCCTGAAGCTGGACGCAGATCATGCCGAGGCAAAGGAGGGCTACACGCGGGTCGGCACGGTCATCCGCGCGCTGCTGCAGTATCAGAAGTATGTCGAGGCTGCGGAGCAGTTAGCCAACCGGTCCGATTTCCAAGGGGCCATCCGCCGCTTTAACGAGGCGATGGCCGTGAAGCCGTCCTATCTTGTGAACAGCGACCGAGTCCAGCAACTGCATGCTCTGCTGATGGAGCAGAACAAGCCGGTGGACGTGACCTTCAAGTCGGACGGCAGCACGTGGGTCCAGATCACCAATTTCCGTGCGCCCCAGAAGTTTGACTCTGAGGCGATGCGCATTTTGCCCGGCGACTACGAGGTGATTGGCCGGCGCAAGGGCTACCGTGACATTAACTTGCTCCTGCAAGTAAGGGCGGGCACGCCGCCCCCGATCGTGACCGTGATCTGCAACGTTCCCTCCGATCAGAAATGACCTCCGTGCGTCCACTCCTTTTTTGCGGGGTGGTTTTTACGGGCTTCGCTTTCCCCCCCCTCCCGGCGGCCGATGCGGGCGGCACAGCCCGTCCCGGCTCGCCCCGGGGCGCAGCGGGGGCCCGGGGCGTGTTGCCCGACCCGGCGCTCCTCGACGGTTCCGCGCACGCTCCCGAGAAGCGGCCCGTGCTCGGGATGATCGGGGACTTTGAGCTGCCGGGCGATGACCAGGCGCGGGCGGACAAAGTGGGCGGCTCCAGCCAACCGCCGGGACCGAACGGCAAAGAGGTGGCCGGCGAGGGTAACGGGGGCACGCCGGGAAGGCCGGGCGGCCAAGGCAAGCCCGAGGCGAATCTGGCGGGCGGCGCGGGAGGCAAAGAGGCGGAGAAGCCCACGGCGGGGGTCGGGAATGAGGCCCAAGGCATTCAGGTCGCGGAATTGAAGGGTGAGGCCGCCGCGCCGGCTTCCGACGGTAAGGGCCCATCCCGGCCGACCGCGATGGCCATCGGCGATCAGGCGATGCGCATTCCCCAGCAGCCGCGCAGCCCTGCTGTCGTCGGCACCCAGCAGGTCGCGAACGTGAATACGCAAGACTATGAGAAGGGTACCGGCACGGGCGGCAAGGGCCCGGTGAATAAGGGCGGCCCCAACCGCACGGAAAAAGGCCGGGTCATCCCGTCGGGTCTCTAACGGATTCGGCGATGTCGCATCTACGCCTCCTCCTGCTGTTGGCTTGCGCCGTGCTCCCCGGCGTCGGGCGGGGCACCACGCTGATTTACCCAGTCTCCGCGATCGAGGACCTTTGGAATCTGCCCGCGGACGAGTTCCGCCAGCGTCACGGTGGCATCAACATCACGGGGCTCGGGCCCAGCGATGAGGGCTGGTATGTGCGCTACCGGCACGAGAATCTGACCTGCCTGTTCGGCCCGATGGCGGACGCTGATCAGGCCCGGCGGCGCCGGATCGAGATGGAGGTCGTGCGCGACGCGGCGATCAAGCACCGTGCCTCGCTCGGCTCCAGCCAGGTCGATCACGTGCGCTTCACCTTCTCCGGTGTTTTCGGCCGCGGCGGGGATGGTCAGGGCGGCGGCCGGGGCTCCGAGGCGCTGGCGCGGGTTTCCGCGGACGGCCGCAGCGGTCCCGACGGGGACCTCGACGGGGATGGCATTCCCAATCGGGAGGATCCCGATATGGACGGGGACGGCATCCCCAACGAGCGGGACGAGGATAGCGACGGAGATGGGGTGCCGGACGCCCAGGATGAGTACCGTTACGGGACTAATCCCGATCCGTCCGGACCCGGGGGCGCGGGCAATGGCCGCGATGGTCCGGGTGGTGATCTGGATGGAGATGGCACGGCAAACGCGGCGGACGGGGATATGGACGGGGATGGGATCCCCAATGCTCAGGACCCGGACATCGACGGGGACGGCATCCCTAACGCGCAGGACAAGTACCCGTATGGCCGAGACGACGGCCCGGACGGCAATTCCGGCAGCGGACGGCCCGCGGGTTCCACGCCCGGGGCGGACCAGCAGGGTACGCCCAGCCGGGGCGGGCAGGAGGGCCAGGGGCGGGATTTGGGCGCGCCGACGCCGCTTGCCGGCTTGGGGCAGCCAGGGCAGCCGGGCCAACCGGGACGGCCGCCAACCGGTCAACCGGGGCGTCCGGGACAGCCGGGTAGCCAGAGCGCTTCCAGCCAGTCGAGTTCCTCCGCCTCCAGTTCCAGCCAAGGCGGCCAACCGGGACAGCCGGGGCAACCGGGCCAGCCTGGTCAGCCGAGTCAGCCTTCGTCCGGCAGCCCGATCGATCTGCTGGCGGCGGTGCTGCGGGCGATCCTCGGGCTTTGAGCAGGTGCTAGTTCCGGCCCGGTTTGGCGCGGGCTCTTAGGGTCGCAGATCGACGGCGGCCCAGGGGAACGCGTCCTCGAGGGTGGTGCGGTAGCCGAGCACCTTGGGACTGACGAGCCGCGGCAGGGTGTGGAAGTAGACCGGGATGAAGGGCATCTCCTCGGCGAGGATCGCCTCCATCTCGCGGTAACGCGCGTACCGCTCCGCGGTGGTGGGCGCCGCGAGGGCCGCGGCCAGCAGGCGATCATAGCCCGCGTGGCTCCAGCCCGCCTGGTTGGTCGCGTGCCCGGTCTGCCAGCGTTCCAAGTGGATGTGCGGCTCAGCCACCACCCAGCCACCGCGGGCCAGTTGGAAGGAGTGGGAACGGTTGATCGCGTCGAGATAGACCGTCCATTCCTGGTTCAGCAGGGTGATCTCGATGCCCAGTTCACGGCGCCAGCGCTGCTGCACCGCTTCCGCCAAGGCGCGGTGCTGCTCTGCGGTGTTGTAGAGCAACTCCACCCGCGGGAAGCCGCGCCCCCTGGGAAATCCGGCAGCAGCAAGCAGGCGCCGGGCCTCGGCGGGATCGGCCCGGAAGGCGGGTGCGCCGGGGTAGCCCGCGAGGCCGGGTCGCACCGCGCTGTAGGCCGGTTCCTCGCCGCCTTGGCTGACGTGGCGGGTGAGCGCCTCGCGGTCGAGCGCTAGGGCCAGCGCCCGCCGGACCCGGGCGTCGTCAAAGGGCGGGCGACGCGTGTTGCAGACATAATAGTAGAGCCCACCGAAAGGATCGATCCGCAGGCTCTCCGGCTGCTCGCGGCGGTAGGGGGCGATCTTCGCGGCGGGAATGGTCTGCGTGAGGTGGAGCCGTCCCTGTCGGAACAATCTCTCCTCCACCCCGGCGTCCTCGATCGGGTGGAAATGGATCTCGTCGAGCCGGACCGTCGCGTGGCCCCAGTAGGTGGGGGAGCGGGCCACCACGAGGGGCTGGCCGGGGCGCCACGTGCGCAGCGCGAAGGCGCCGTTGCCCACGAAGTGTTCCGCGCGGGTCCAGCGGTTGCCCGGTTGGTCGGGCTTTCCCACGCGGGTGATGACGTGTAATGGCACCGGCAGCCATTCGGGCATCGTGAGGAGCTGCAGGAGAAAGGTGGCGGGTTGCTTCAGGGTGAAGCGCAGGAGGTGATCCTCCGGCGCGGCAAAACCGGTGCGGTTGAAGTCGGTCAGGCGTCCGCGATGGAATTCCTCGGCGCCGACCACCGGGTAGAGGCGTTCCGCGTTCCGGGCGCCCAGCCCCGCGGTGAGGATCCGCTGGTACGAGGCCACGAAGTCGCGGGCGGTCAGAGGCCGTCCGTCCGACCACCGGGCTTCCCGGCGCAGCCGGAAGGTCAGTTGCAGGCCATCGGCCGATACTTCCCAGGAATGGGCGACGCCGGGGGCGAGGTTCCCGTCTGGACCGATGATCACGAGTCCCTCGCACAAGGCGCGAAGGATCCGGGCCTCGGGGATGCCGGTGATGATCTGCGGGTCGAGGTCCTGCGGATCCACGCCGACCCCGACGTGGAGGATCTTCGAGGGGGGGGCGCCGGCTTCGGCGGGGGCCAAGAGGACGAGGCCAATCGGGAGCCAACGGAGGAACACGCGCATCAGGTTGGGTGGGGGCAGCGTGCGCCCATCGGGGTTGCGGGCAAGAAAAAGGCCGGTTCCGCGAGGCGGAACCGGCCGTAGAGGGGTAGCGGGGATCGCTCAGGCGGTCACGACCGACACCGAGCGGTGGGCCTTGTCGTACTGCACGGTGCCGGCAGCGAGGGCGAAGAGCGTGAAATCGCGGCCGAGGCCGACGTTCTTGCCCGGATGGAGCTTCGTGCCGCGCTGGCGGACGAGGATGTTGCCGGCGAGGACGGACTGGCCACCGAACCGCTTCACGCCAAGGCGCTTCGAGTGACTCTCGCGGCCGTTGGTAGATGTTCCCTGACCTTTCTTATGCGCCATGACTTTGTTTCTCCTTAGGCTTTGATCGAGTTGATCTTGATGACGGAAAGCTCCTGGCGGTGACCCCGTTTGCGCTCCATTCCCTTGCGCTTCTTCTTTTTAAACACGATCACCTTCTCGCCGCGCTTGTTCTCCAGGATCGTAGCCGAGACGACCGCGCCCGGCAAAGTGGGCGTCCCGACCCTGAAGGCCTCGCCCTCACCGGCCGCGAGCACATCCTTGATCTCCACGGTGGCGCCCTTCTCGGTGCCAGGATAGCGGTTGACGGTTAGGATGTCACCCTCGGAGACAATGAACTGCTGGCCTTGGGTCTTGATCGTCGCTTTCATGGAGAAAAAGGGGAGTAAAGCGCTCCGGGAAAAGTTAAGGCAAGGCTTATTTCCAGCCGGATGCGGCCTGGAGCAGCCCGCTGCACGCCGCGAGCACTTCCGGCACGCTTAATGACTCGAGTCCGCCGGCCGCTTGCAGCGCGCGCACGTTCTCGGCCGGGGGCTTCCAGATTGCCGGATCCGTCGGCCCGAACAGGAGGAGGCTGGGTGCTCCAGCGCAAGCGGCCAGATGGCTCACGCCCGAGTCGTGGCCGAGGAAGGCGCGGGCGCCCGCCAGCCGCCGGAGCAGGTCCTCCAGCGGCGGCTGCCAGAGCAGGTCAAGTTCCCGGCCATCCACTGTCACGCGGTCCGCCCCGGCGGCACGGGCCGCGGCCAATGCAGCCGGCAGCGGCCGGGCAAGCTCGGCTTCACCGAGCAGAATCGTCAACGGTCCGGTAAGCTGGATGGCTAACTCCAGCCAGCGTTCGCCGGGCCAGTTCTTGCGCGCGGAGCCGCTGCCGAGATGAATCACGACCGGGCGCGGGCCCGGATCCGGCGCGGCGAGGGGCGCCAGCGGATGGACCAACGCCCCGGGCGGCAGGCCAAGCTCCTGCAGCGGAGCGCAGAAGTGGGCGGCGGCGGGACCGGCGGTCGGGTGGGGCGCGCCCGCAAGATACCTTTGTCCCGGCCGCAGCGGGAAACCGGCGGCGAGTTCACCGGCCGGGTCCGGCTGGAAGTTCAGGACGAGGTCGAAGCTGCTGAGCCAGGCTTGGAGGTCCGGAGGCAGGGGTTCCCGTCCGTGCAAGGGCAGCCAGCGGGCGGACGAGGCGCGATGTACCCGGTCAAGCAGGCCGCGGGCCTGAGCGAGCGCGGCCGCGACGGGGTTACCGATCAGCTCGATCTCCGCTTCCGGCCAGCGCTGCCGCAGCAGCGCGATCGCGGGCAGGGTGACGAGGAAGTCGCCGAGGGCGCCGCTCCTAAGGATAAGCAGGCGGCGCATCGCTAGGGGGCGGGCGGTGCCCGGTCAGCGTGGCGACGCCGCGGCCCACCTTGAATTCGACGCTGAAACGAACCGGCAGCCGCCGGCGATTCTCAGCGATCCAGACGCGGACCGTGCCGCCGCGCCGGAACATCCCCTTGGGGGCGGTCTTCTCCATCCGGGGCTCCAGCACGCGGGTGGAGAAGGTGCCGAGCGAGGATGAGACGGTCTCGCGCCCGACGCAGTGGATCGTCAGCTCGTAGAATTCGTCGTTGAACAGCACCAGGGCGTCCCGCTGTCCGCCGGGTTCGAGGTTCCAGTCGCGGGTGCGCAGCAAGCCGAGGATCATATCAGCGGGATCGCCCGGAGGGATGGGCAGCGCGAGGGTTGCGTCGGTCGCGTCTTCGGGGGTCCAGAGGGCGTGGCCAGCCGCGTAGTCGAACGCGACGTGGTGGGCGCGCTGCTCGCCCCGCTGCCGGGTTTCCTCGCGCAGCCAGCGCAGCCGGCCATCGGCCAGCGTGAAGTCTGCGGTCGCGCGGGCCTCGAAGGGCAGCAGCATCCGGGCGAGGCCGAGGGTGCGGGTGTGGGTGAGTACTCGGAGACGCGGGCCGGCGGGATCCTCCCGTCGCTCGGCGCTGAGGCGGATTTCCCCGGCGCCCGGTAGCAGGGCCCAGGCGACACGGTATTGGAGCTCTTCTCCGGGCAGCACGGGCAGGGCGGAGACGCCGGGCAGGGCGGCGGCCGAGAGGAGGGCGGCGGCGATCAGGCCTCGCATACTCCAGCGGACGGGGCGGGCGCGGCGTTCATTGGGGGAGGCTGCGCGACAGGTCTGGCCGGTTCAACTGCGTTTGTCTCTCGGGATCGAACCGGACCTCGGCTAGGCGCCGGCAATGGGTAAGGGTGTCGATCTCGGCGGGGGTCTTGTCGGGCCGCAGCCGGACGATCCGAGGGAAGCGCAACGCGAGCCCGGAGTTGTGGCGGGGGCTGGCCTGGATCGAGTCGAAGGCGATCTCCAGCACCACCTGCGGCAGCACTTCCCGCCGACGGCCCCGCACGGCAGTCGTGGTGGCGAGAAAATGATCCGTCAGGCGCGCGATCTCGGCGTCGGTCAGGCCGGTGTAGGCCTTGCCGAGGACCAGCAGTTGGCCGGTGGCCTCCTCCCGGATGGCGAACGTGTAGTCGCTGAGCACGTCACGCCGCTTGCCGTGGCCCTGTTCCACCGCGACCACGACCACGTCGAGGGTGGCTCCGGCCCGCTTCAGCTTGAGCCAAGCCGTGCCGCGGCGGCCGGGCGAGTAGGGGCTGGCCGGGTCCTTGGCCATCAGGCCCTCGTTACCCCGGCGGCGAGCGGCGAGGAACGCGGCCTCGATCTCGGCCGCAGTGCCGGCCGCGCGTACCGGGGCGAGCAGAAGCGTGGGGGCGCGGCTGGCGGCAAGGAGTGCTTCGAGGCGCCGGCGGCGCTCCCGCAGCGGCTGCGCGATGAGGGGCTGGCCGGCGTGCCAGAGCAGGTCATAGAAGGAGAGGGAAACCGGGATCTCTGCGCCGAGAAACAGGTCATCGCCCCGGCGGCCGAGGCGCCGTTGCAGGTCGGCGAAGGGCAGCGCGCGGCCGTCCCGCCAAGCCAGCAGCTCTGCATCGCCAATGAAATCCTCCGGCAGGGTCGCCGCGGCCTGGGCAAGCTCGGGAAACTGAGCCGTCAGGAATTTGAGGTCGCGTGAGTATAGTTCCACGCGCTCACCCCGGCGGTGCACCTGACAGCGGATGCCGTCGTACTTCTCCTCGAGCCAGACCGGCGGTCCGAGGCGCGTAAGGATCTCGGCCGGATCAGCGGCGGGCGTCGCCAGCATGAAGCGCAGCGGCTGGAACGGGCGCAGGCCGATGGCCCCGAGGGTCCCGGCCGCCGCGTGGGCCGCGACCTCACCTAGGTCGCCTGCGAGCAGGTGGGCGTCGCGGACCGCCGCCGAGGGGTGCGCCCAAGCCTGGGCGACGGCGTCCTCGACCAGTCCCTCTTTCAGGCCGATGCGCAGGTCGCCCAGCAGCAGCTTGATCAGGTATTTGGCTTCGGTGGGCCCGAGTTGGATGAGCAGCTTTTGCACCTGCTCAAGCTTCGCCGCCGGCCCCCGCGCGGCGGCGATCGCGCGGAATCCCGCCGCCAGAGCCGGCAGGGTCAACCCCTGGTCGATCACGCCTGGTTCGCGGGTGCGCAGCGCCGCCTCCGCCGCGTCGCCGGCGTCCGGGAAACGCTGGAAACTGGTGCGGTACTGAGCCTCTGTCAGCCCCGTCCGCTCGAGCAGCGCGCGGCGCAGCAGCGCCCAGCCGACCCCGGTCTGATCCTCGCTTGCGGCCGGTCCGGTCTGGGCGCACGCGCAACGCGCGGCGATCGCGGCCGCGGATGGCGGCAGCGGGGCGAGGTACTCTGCCAGCAGCGCCACCTTGGCGTGGCGGCGAGGTTGGGCGGCAATCTGGTCCGCGACCGCGGCGAAGCGGGCGAAGGCCAGCGGGTCTGCCGCGGCAACATCCGTCACCGGCTCCGGGCCGGGAGTCACCGTCGCGGCCGGAATGGTGGCCGTGCTCCCGCACAGGGTGGACGCCGCGGAGCCCAGCCCGAGGTCGAGTTGGTTCTCTTCGCTCAGGGCCCACGCCTCGATCCCGCGCTCGCGGAGGGTCGCCGCAAAGTCGCGGGCGAAGCCGTGCAGGGTGTACACGCGTCGCGGGTTTACCTGTTCCACGAAGCGCAGGAGATCGTCGAAGTCCGCGTGGTCCGAGAGCGGGAAGGCGGCGTCGCATTGGTGGCGGTGGATCGCACCGGGATCCAGCGCCCAGCCGGTGACCACCGCCGTGCGGCAGGGACCGAGGCGCCGGAGGAAGGGCGAGGTCCGGGACTGGGGAGGGCAGAGGACGACGTGGCCGCGGACTTTGCCGGCGGCGTATTCCTGGTGGGGCGGCACGGCCAGCCCGAGTGCAGCGTAAACCTCCGTCATTCGACGCGTCTGCGGGTGCAGCATCACCGGCAATCCGTGCTCGGCCAGGGCCCAGAGCAACTCTTGGCTCTTGCCGAGGCTATAGGCGTAGAGCACTGGCGTCTCGCCGTCGTCGAGGGCGGCGAGGCAGAAGCCGGCGAGTGCCGCGATGACCTCGCTGGTGGGCGGGAACCGGTACTGCGGCCGCCCGAAGGTCGTCTCCATGACGAGCACTTCCGCGCGGGGCGTGGCGCAGGGTTCGGCGGCGCGGCCAGGGCGGAGCTTGAAGTCGCCCGTGTAGAGGAGCCGGCCCCATTCCTGGTGCTGGAGCAGGCATTGGGCGGAGCCGTGGATGTGCCCGGCGGGATGGAGGCTGACCGCCACGTCGGGCGTGAGCGGCTCGGTCTGACCGAAGGGCAGGACATGCTCGCGGCGATCGCCGGGCATCCGGGTACGCATCAGTCGGGCGGTGCCCGGCGAGCATAGGATCTCCCGGTGCAGCGCGAGATGGTCGAAATGAGCGTGGGAGACAAACGAGCGCTCGCGGGCATGGCGGGCGTCCAGCCACCAGCCCACTTGGGGCAACCAGACCCCCTCCGCGTATTCCACCTGCCAGGCCATTAGGCAGTTTGTGCCTTGGCGGACGAAGCACAAGCGGCCCGCTCAACTCCCGCCCCAAAGGCGGACGCCCAGAAGGCCGAGCAGCAAGAGCGCCAGCAGGGCGACGCCGCAGAGCCACCAGTACCAAGCGAGCCCGTTGACCCGCGGGGTGGGCCGCGGCGGATCCGCGCGTTCTTCCTCCCAGGAGTGGTCGGGCAGGTCGAGGCCGTCGTGGACCGAGGTCTCCCGCCAGCCGGTACGCTCGTCGGCCCCGCACTCGGGGCAGGCACGCGCCGAGGGAGAAAGTCCGGTCCCGCATTGGGCGCAGGACGCGGGCGCGCGCGGCTCAGGCATGGCGGGAGCCGAAGTACTTGCGCCGCACCAGCCGCCACGCGGTGACGACAAAGGCGGTCAACGGGATCGCGAGGAGCATCCCGAGCAGCCCGCCCAAGGCCGTGCCCCAGAAGAAGACGGCGAAGATGATCGTGACCGGGTGCAGCCCGGTCTGGCGGCCCATGATGCGCGGCGTGAGCACCCAGCCTTCGATGGATTGGACGACCACCTTGATCAGCAGCACCAGACCGACCATCAGCCAGCCGCCGTCGGGGGCCTGGAAAAAGGCCAGCGGGAGGGTGACGGCCAGCCCTAGAATGGAGCCAAGGTAAGGGATGACATTGAGCGCCCCCAGCACGAGCCCAAGCGCGAGGCCAAACTTCAGGCCGATCAGGCTGAAGCCGAGCGCCAGCAGAACCCCCATCGCAAGCGCGATCAGCAGTTGCCCGCGGAAGAATGCCTCGACGATGGAAACGAACTCGCCGACCAGGAACACCACGTCCTCGCGCATCGCGGGGGAAAGGAACGGGAGATGTTCGCCGAGCCCGCGGGTGGAGAAGCCAGTGGCGAGCAGGAAAAAGAAGAGGTAGACCGGCACCACGGCGGCGCCGGTCAGGAAAGTCGCGGCGGTGGAGACCCCGCCGAAGGCGGTGCGGAGCGAGGGCCAGGCGTGGGCGAGCAGGACTTTTGCCTCCTCGATCGCCTTTCCCATTAGTTGGGTCCAGAGCGGCAGTCCGACCTCGCGATCCGCCAGCGCCTTCCACTCCGGATGTCTCGCCTGGACGTAAACGCTAAGCTTTTCCGCCAGCTTGGGGAGGTAGGTATCCAGATCCACGATCTGCCCCAAGACCGCCGGCGCGGCCAGCAGCAGCGCGCCAGTCACGACCCCGGTGAAGAGCGCGTAAAGCACGATCACGGCGCCCAGGCGGCCGAGGCGCAGCCGCGCTTCGAGCCAGCCCACCCACGGGCGCAGCATCAGCGCAAGCACCCCGGCGGTGGCCAAGGGCCACAGGACGGATCCGAAATGCGCGAGGAGCCGGCCCAACGCGACCACCCCGAGCGCGAGCAGGGCCGCGATGCTCAGCACAGCGGAAAGAGTGAGGGCGGCGGCCGCGATCCGACGCTGGACGGGGGAGAGCAGGGGAGAGGGGTTCACGCGCGGACTGGATTGAGACTGAGCAGTTCCAGAGCGGGGAGGCAAATCTCGCGTTGACGCGCCCGAGCCACCCCGTGATTTTTCTGGGCACTCCGGCCGGCTTCCGCGGTCCACGCCGGTCTACCTCCCGCATGAAACGCCTCCGTTCCCTCGTTCTCGCCCTCGCGTTCACCCTCGGGGTGGCCTTCGCCCAGGACGAGGAGCGGCGCGCCCCCCCGATCGAGATCCCGGACTTCAGCAATCTCGACGAATACATCTATGAGCCCAAGAGCGTCGTCACGATGGGTTTCCGTTACCTGACGGGCGCCAAGACCCTCTTCTCGGGCAAGGGGAGCATTCCCCGCCCCAACGACCCTGGAGCGGTCACGGGCGCGAACCTGTCCCGGGTTTACCACGATGGTGCGGTACAGCCGGATGCACGGACCGTTACCCGACTGGACTCCAGCGGTAACCCGCTGATCGATCCGCAGACCAACACGGCGGCCTTCGACCCGATCGCGCCCGATGGCCGGACGAACACCTGGAATTACACCGATGCGAGCCAGCTCTCCCTGCCCGGTTTCGTACGCTTCAGCACGTATTCCGCGGAAATCGTTGATCCACGGGCCCGCGAGACCAAGGGTGGTGCCACCGCCGGGATGGACCTCGCCGTTTCCCGGGATATGGGAAAGTTTCTCGGGTCCCGGGCCGCTTGGAATCTCGTGGCCGGAGTCTCGATCAACGACCTCGCCTCATCGCGTAGCGACTTCGTCCGCGCCCGCATTAGCTCCTTGAGCGACTATTTCTCGCTCTATGGCGCCGTGCCGCCGGGCGCACCCTACTCCTCGCCCAGCACCTCATCCGAAAACGTTGTTGATGCGGTGGGCAATACTGTCTTGGGCGCTGATGGCCTCGCGCAGACCCTGAGCGTGGATACTTCCGTCTTGCTGGCCAACGAGCCGGCGGGACGTGTTATCAGCCAATCCGAGAATGACAGTAGCGTGCAGAATCGCTGGAAGCTGAAGGGCGCCTACTACACCTTCCGCACTGGGCCGTCCTTTTCAGTTTCCTTCAGCCCGCGTTTCCGGGCGAGCTTCAGCGCCGGTGCCGCGATGGTGTTCGCGGGCACGAGCTACACCGTCACGCAGACCCTGCAGCCGGAAATCGGCGCCGAGATCAGCAACACCAACTCCAGCGAGGCCTACAAGTTGCTCCCGGGATACTTTGCCGATGCTTCCCTGCACTTGGACCTGACCGAGCGGGCGGGCTTCTACGCGGGCGCGGTTTTCCAGTCGGCGGGCGACTATACCCACCGGTTGGGGTCTGAGGCTGCGAACTACGCCAGCAAGGTTGACTTGAGCAACCAGAACGGGGTGCGCGCGGGTCTTTCGATCCGCTTCTGAAGCGGCGCGCCGCGCGCGCTCAGCCGATGGATGGCGCCGCCTCCGCGGGGGGCGGTTGCAGGTCGGCGAGCACGGCCTCAACGTCGCGCAGCGATCCCGCGGGAAAAAACCCGTTCAGCCGGTGGATCACCTGCTGGATGATGCCGTCCGGGCAACTGGCCCCACCGGTGACGAGGATCCGCGGCTGAGCGGGCGGGCCCTCCGGCCAGAGCGGTCGACCCTCCAGTCGGCCCTGGCCGGCCCGATCATAGACGTAATGATCGATCGTGGCTCGTGAGGGCAGGTTGGCTTCAGACTGGATGAAAAACGCCCGCTCACCGAGCTTCTCCGCGCAGAGGCGGTAGAGTTGGTAGGTATTGGAGGAATTACGCCCTCCGATCACGAACGCCGCGTCCAGCGGTCCTTCGAGCGCCCGCGCGAGGGCATCTTGGTTGACCTGCGTGGCGTAGCAGAGGGTGTCCCTCCGACCGCCGCCCCCCACCCGGGAGTCGTCCCCGTGGAGCCGGCGGAAGGTGTCCCGGAGCAGTTCGATGATCGCGAGGGTCTCGTTCATCAGGAGCGTGGTCTGGTTGACCACGGCGACGCGCTCGAGGTGGCGTTGGACGTCAAAACCGGGGGTGTGCCGGCCGGCGAAGCGCTCGTGAAGGGTGGCGCGGACAGCCGGATCGGGCGAGGCGATGAGGGTGGCGAGGTCGCGGGCCTCGGCAAGGTCGCGGACGATGACCGCGGGGGCGTGGCGCCGAGTGTAGGAGAAGGTCGCCTTGGTCTCCTCGTGCTCGTGTTTGCCGTGGATGAGGACCGTGTAGCCCTCCCGGCCGTAGGCGCGGGCGGCCTTCCAGACCTTCTCCACCAGCATGCAGGTGGCGTCGTAGGCGCTCACGGCGAGGCCCTTGCGGACCAGACGGCGCTTGTCCTCGGCGGTGGCTCCAAATGCCGGAATGATCACGATGTCCTCGGGCGTCAGCGTGTCCCAGAGGAGCGGCGCGTCGGGTCGGTCGTCCGTGCGGTAGGGGACGCTCCGTTCCGACTGAAGGTAGCGCAGGCCGCGGCGAAGCAGGTCCTCATTGACGAACGGGTTGTGGATTAGTTCCGAGAGCATAAAGACCCGTCGCCCGGGATTGGCGGCGAGGGTCTCGTAGGCGCGTTCGATGGCGTTGCGCACGCCGAGGCAAAACCCGAAGTGGCTGGGGATGACGTAGGCGACGCAACCGAAGTCGAGGGGCACCGGGTCCGCGGCGCTGCGCTCGTGGCGGCGGGCCAGTTCCTTGATGGCGGTGCACAGCCGGGACTGGTAGAGGGCGGCTGCGGCGGGGTCCTGCGCGTAGATGCGGGGGTTGCGCTCGGCGGCCGGACGGAACTTGTAAATAAAGTCGTTTTCGCCCAAGTGGAGGTACGGGATGTCGGCCAAGTGTGGCTCGAGGGCGGCCACCACGGCGGCGAGGGAGGGAGCGAGATCGGCCGGGGAGGCCTCTAGGGTCGCGATGGGCCGGAAAACGACCTCCGGGTCTCGGGCCGGTGCGGCCACCTGCGTGAAAAGGACGCGGTGGCTGCGCCCCCCGGCGTTGACCGTGAAGAATTCCGCGGGGGGCGTGTGGTCCGAAAAGGAGGATTCCAACCGCTGGGTGGCCATCGCAAGGTCGCTGCCGGTGAAGGCGAGGCCCTGCTTGGAACCAAGGTGCCGCACGGCGAGCTGGTTGCCCGGGTTGAAGGCAAGGATCGCGAAGAGGACCGGCGGACTGGCGGGCGGCGGCATAGCGGGAATCTGGCGCCGCGCCCGCGATGCCGCAAGCGCGCGCGGCGGAGGCTGTGCGGCTCAGAGGGTCTGACGGCGGTCGAGGCTGCGGTAATGGATCGCCTCGAGCAGGTGGTGTTCCCCGACGGTCGCGCTGGCGTCGAGGTCGGCGATGGTCCGGGCGACCTTCAGGATCCGGTCGTAGGCGCGGGCGGAGAGGGTGAGGCGTTCCATCGCGTGCTGGAGCAGGTCCCCGAGATCGGCGGGCAGCGCGCAGTCGCGGCGGATTTGGGCGTGGGTCATCCGGGCGTTGAGGGCCGCGGTGGCCGTGCCGGCGAGGCGGGCGTGCTGCCGGGCCCGCGCGGCGTGGATCCGGCTGCGAATGCTGGCGGAGGCTTCAGCCGGCCGGTCCGCGCGCAGCTCGGCGACGCTCAGGGCCGGGGCCTCCACGTGCAGGTCGATGCGGTCGAGGAGCGGCCCGGAGATCCGGGCGCGGTAGCGTTGAATTTGGGTGGGTGAGCAGCGGCACTCCCGCTGCCGGTCGCCAAGATGCCCACAGGGGCACGGGTTCATTGCGGCCACGAGCATGAAGGAGCAGGGCAGGGTGACCTTGCCCGCGCTGCGGGAAATGGTGACCTCTCCGTCCTCCAGCGGTTGCCGCAGCACTTCAAGGGCGGAGCGCTTGAACTCAGGCAGTTCGTCAAGGAACAACACCCCCAGATGCGCGAGGGAAATCTCGCCCGGGCCGGGGATGGTGCCTCCGCCGAGCAGGGCGACATCGGACACCGTGTGATGCGGCGAGCGGAACGGCCGCGCCGGGCCCGTGGATTCCCCCTGCAGGGTGCGGCCCGCGGCGGAGTGGATGCTCAGGATCTCTAGCGCCTCCTCGGTCGTTGGCGCGGGCATCAGCGAGGGGATGCGTTTAGCCACCATCGATTTACCGGAGCCGGGAGGCCCCATGATCAACAGGTTATGTCCGCCCGCGACCGCTACCTCCACGGCGCGCCGAAGAGCGGGCTGACCCTTCACCTCCGAGAAGTCGAGGCCCGCGTTGGTCGCCGGCGGGTCGGGCGTCGCCCGCCGTGGCAGCGGATTGAGGCGCAGGCTACCCGCGAGGAACCGTGCCGCGGCATCCAGCGAGTCGAGCCGGTAGACCTCTAGTCCCTCCACAAGGGCGGCCTCCTCCGCGGAGGCGCCGGGCAGCAGGAGGCCTCGTTTACCCAACCGCCGGGCCAGCCGCGCCATCGCCAGCGCGCCCCGGACCGGACGCGTGGCCCCGGAAAGACTCAGTTCGCCCGCGATCAGCCAGGGATCGATCTCCGCGGCGTGGAGTTGCTGGGTCGCCAGCAGAATGCCGAGGGCGATGGGCAGGTCGTAACACGGGCCCTCCTTGCGCAGGTTGCCGGGGGCAAGGTTGATGGTGGTGCGCGTCCGGGGAATGCGGAACCCGCTGTTGCTGAGGGCGGAAAGCACCCGGTCGTCCGACTCCTTCACAGCCGCGTCGGGGAGGCCCACAAGGATGAGTTTGGGGTCACCGACCTCGTTGCTGTTGACCTCGACCGTGACGGTCTCGGCCGAGATGCCTTGGAGGGCAGCGGAAAGCAGGGTGGCAAGCATTGCGCCCCGAGCACGCGTCGGTCACGCGTGCGCGCCAAGGCCGGCTTGACCCCGTTTCGCGGGGCAATTCAGCGATCTGGCAAGGGCCGGTGGCGGCGGCCGGTGATCCGGCCGGAGCCGGACTGGCTGCTGAGTTGCCGGATCTCTTCAAACTGGCGCTGAGTGATGAGGCGGCGCGGCAACCGCCGCTCGGCCTCGGCCACGAGCCGCGCGCGATCCTCCTCGCTGGGCTGGTGGGGTTCCCAGGGCGTGTGGTGCCCCTGGTGGCGGCGCCACTGGATGTTGCCCCCGTGCACAAGGGCCTTGACCTCATACTTGCCGGTTGCGGGATCCCGGTTCCACCAGCCGAACTCCATACCCATACCCCACCTCTCCGGCAAACGCGCCGGGCCGGCGAGCGTAAACTCTGCGCGCAGGCTTCGGGGATGGTAGTGCGAGTCCCGCCGCGCGACCGTGCGCGCGCAGCGGATGCTCCTTCACATCTACCGCCAGCGCAGCGAGGGAAGGGTGAAGGATCCGGTGCTGATAACCTCCTTCCCCTTCCCGGGGCGGCAGCAGCCCAGGTACTGCGTGCAGCCGGTCACGATGAAGCGCGGCGCGGGCCTATGCCAGGCGCCCAGATGGGCTGACCGGGCGGGCAAGACCAGCCGCGAGTGGACGATGAGCGCCCCCCGTTGCGGGGGCCTGGCGGTGTCGGCGAGAAAGCGGAGCAGCGCCCCCCAGGCCGGGCTGCCGGCGGGATAAAGCTGCGGGGTTGAAGCCGAGACGCGGCGAAATATGGCCTTCCAGTTGGCGAGGCTCCCGCGTATCCCGGGGGCGGCGTGCTGGAGTTCCTCCCGCAGCCGCCGGCGCACCGCGGGGGCTTCGTGGCTCCAAGGTACTAGGCTCGGGTAAAGGACATCCCCGTGCTCCACGCAGACCTCGCAGTGGGCGAGCTCGAGGAGGTGGCAAGAAGAGAGATTCGGATCGTGATTGCCTGTGATTGGGCGGGGGCGCATTCCGCGCTCCGCGCAGAAGGCGAAGAGTTCCTCGCGGCAGCGAGCGGAGTGTGGAGGCTGCACCAGGGGACGGGGGTCCCCGGTGTCGCCATTGAGCATTAGGTGATCCACCCACTGCAGCAGCGGGTAAAGTATCTCGAGGCGGCGCAGGCGGCCGGCGTAGTCGCCGTAATGGAGATCGTAAAGGCTGCGGGTCAGCCCCGGGGCCATCGGTCCACGGTGGCGGGGCGCCGGCCGCCCTAAATGGGACCCGCCAGCGCGGGCGGGGGCTTGCGGGCCTCGGCGCGGGAGGATTTGCTCGGGCGATGTCTCTTCGTGCGCTGCTGTTTCTGTTGCTACTGCCGGCCCCGGTTGGGGCCGGGGAGGTGGCGGACTGGGTCGCGCGGCATCGGGAGGCGATCGGGGGCGCCGACCGGATCGAGGCGCTGCGGTCCCTACGGGCGGAGGGTACGGTGCAGGCGGGTGGGAGCGCGGTGCGCTTCCATTTTCTCGCGGCCCGCCCGGCGGCGGTGCGATTGGAGACCGAGCGGGGCGGCCGGACGCTGGTGCAGGCCACCGACGGTACCGAGCCCCCGTGGGAATTCGATACCGGCCAGTGGCCGCCGACCTACCGGGCGATGGCTCCAGCGGCGGCGCGCGTGTTCGCGGCCGACGCGGAGTTCGACAACCCGCTCGTGGCAGCGGCGGATCGCGGTTATGTTCTCGAGGACGGCGGCGAGGTTCAGGCCGAGGGCCGGCGTTGGCGGCGAATCCTTGCGACGCGGCGCCTCGTCGAGACTGTGTTTCTGTTCCTCGACCCGGAAACGGCCTGGCTGGCGCTCCGTCTGGAGGAGAAGGCGGGCCCGGGCGGCCGCAAGGTACGCGTCCTCACGCGTTACGAAGATCCCCGACCGGTGGCTGGGGTGCTTTTGCCGCACCGGGTGGTTCAGGTGGTCGACGGGATCGTCCGGCAGACCACGGTGATCACTCGGATGGAGGCGAATCCGGCACTCGAGCCCGGGCTGTTCACCCGGCCGCGTGCCCCGCCCGAGGCGCGCTGACGAGGAAGTTTGGGATTGCGCCGCCTCGGGTCAGGGGCTTCGCTAAGCTCCTATTCGTTAAAATTATGCAAGAACAAGTTACTCTGGAATGCACCGAGGCGAAGAAAGAGGGCAAGCCGGCCTCCCGCTACCTGACCTTCCGGAACAAGAAGACCGTCACTGAGCGCATCGAGAAGAAGAAGTATAACCCTCACCTCAAGCGGCACACCCTCCACAAGGAGATCAAGTAAGCGTCACGCGGACCCGCCTCCGCGGGCCTTGTTTGACGGAAAAGCCGGGTTGAAACCCGGCTTTTTGTTTTCCCCTCAGGCCTGCGCCCCGGGCTTCTCGATCGAGGGGGGCGCGAAGGGACTCGCGGAGCCGCCGGACACCCCGTGCTGCTGCCGCCGGGCCGCCCGCCAGCCCTCGCGATGCTTGCGAATCCAGTCGAGCAGCGCGCGCTCGAAGCCGATGTCGTATCCCAGTCGCTCCGACTCGATCCACTTGTGCTTCAGGATCTCCTCCCGCTCGGCCAAAAACTCCTGGTAAAGGCTCGATTGCTTCACGAACTCGCGGGAAGTCTGGGACTCGGGAGGTCGCTGCGACATGGACGGGTCGAGTCAGGCCGAGGGTTACAAGCCTGTCAATTCCCGTGGGGTAACCGTGAATAACCGCCTAGTTGGCCGCCGGCTTTGCCGGCAAACGTTGGAGCAGCTCTCGGCCGATCGCGGCGAACACACGCGCTGCCTCACCCTCCGGGTTGGCCACCACGACGGGCGCGCCGGCGTCGCCCCCGGCGCGGATTTCCGGGAAGAGCGGGACTTGGCCGAGGAGCGTGGTTTCGAGGCGTTCTGCTGTGGCGATGCCGCCGCCCGTGCCAAAGAGCGCGTGGCGTTGGCCGGAGGGATCGGTGAAATGGCTCATGTTCTCGGCCACGCCGAGCAGGGGCACGTTGACTTTGCGGAACATCAGCCCGCCCTTGCGGGCCACGTTGGTGGCCGCGGCCTGCGGCGTGGTGACCAGCACGGCCCCGTCCAGCGGCAGGGTCTGGACGAGGGAAAGTTGGGCGTCGCCGGTTCCGGGGGGCAGATCAATCAGCAGCAGGTCCAGTTCCCCCCAGCGCACGTTCTGCACGAACTGCTGGATAGTCTTCATGATCATCGGGCCGCGCCAGATGACCGGCGTATTGTCATCCACCAGAAAGCCCATGCTCATCACCTTCACTCCGTGGGCCTCCATCGGGATGAGCTGGGCATCGGCGCCGTCGCCCTCGACCTCGGGGCGCCCGCTCAGCCCCATCATCAGGGGCACGCTGGGGCCATAGATGTCGCAATCCATCAGGCCCACGCGGCCGGGCCTGCCCTCGGCGGCGAGCGCCCGCGCGATGGCGCAGGCGAGGTTCACCGCGAAGGTGCTTTTGCCGACGCCGCCCTTGCCCGAGGCGATCGCGACGGCGTGGCGGATGCCACGGGCGGCGGGTGCGTTGCCGGGCAGGTTCCCGGCCGCGCCGGGGTTAGCCGCTGGGGTGGCCTTGGCCGTGGCGGAGACGGCGATCTCCACCAGAATGTCGTTCACCCCCGGTTGCCCGCGCAGGGCCTGTTCCACGGCCGCCTTCAATTGCAGCGGAATCTGCGGGTCCGTGGTCGTGAGCGCGAGGGAGACCTTGACCGTGCCGTTCAGGATCCCCGCGGAGCGCACCAGCCCGAAGGAGACGATGTCCCGGCTGAAACCGGGGTATTTGACGAGTTTGAGGCGGTCCTGGAGTTCGGCGGGAGTCACGGTGCGGGTGAAGAGCAGTTAAGGGTTGTTATCGGGAGGGGGGGCGCAAATAGAAATGCCATCCTGCCATGGCCCTTTCCCGCCGTTACTTCCTCGCCTCCGGACTCGCCGCTGCCGCCGCCCCCGCCTTCGCGGGGCAGCCCTCCCGCAACATCGGTGAGGTGCGGATCGACGTCGATACCGCGACCGTGCCGGTGCGCGTCTCCGGCGCCACGCCGGATCTGCAGTCCTTGGCGCTCACGGCCTTCCGCGCGCACGGCCGTTACCGGCTGGTTTCGGCCGGGCAAGCCTTTGACCTGAAGTTTTCCCCCGCGGGCGCCAATCAGGTGCGGGTGGAGATCACCCGGGGCGCCGCCGCGACTCCCGTGCACGCTGAGGCGGTGGCCGGAGCCACGCCCCGCCAGGCCCTGCTTAAGGCCGCGGATATCGCGGTGGTGAAGACCAACGGCCTCGGCCTGCGCGGTTTTTTCACCGCCCGCCTCGCCTTCGTGTCGCGGCGCGCGGGTCGCGGGGACATCTACACCTCTGACCTTTTCCTTGGCGAGGCCCGCCAGATCACCCGGGACAACGCCCACGTGCTCAGTCCCCGCTGGTCGCCGGACGGCTCACGCGTCATCTACACCAGCTACTTCCGCTCCAACGCGCCCGATGTCTTCGTTTCCAATGTCTCCAGCGGGGCGCGCGAGACCCTGATCAGCTTCCGCGGCACCAATAGCGGCGCCCGGTTCAGCCCCAGTGGTCAGCAGATCGCCGTGGTGATGACGGGCGAGGGGTCCTCCGAGATCTACGTGACTAACGCCCAGGGCCGCCAACCTTCGCGCAAGACCCGTTCGGACGCCGTGAAGTCCTCCCCCTGCTGGTCGCCCGACGGCAGCCAACTGTTGTTCGCGATGGAGCCTGGTCCGCAGCTGTACCAGATGCAGGCAACGGGTGGGGTGCCCCGCCGCCTCGCGCTGAACCTCGGCACCTACGCCGCGGAGCCGGATTGGAGCCGCACGGACCGCCACAAGATCGCCTGCACCGTCCGCGCCGGGCGCCAGTACCAGATCGGCGTCTTCGACCTGGCTAAGAGCGCGGGCAAGGTCGCCTCGAAAGCTAGCTTCGACGGAGTGGAGCCTTCGTGGCTCGCCGACGGCCGCCACCTCGTCTACACGGCGCGCGACCGGACCTCGAGCGTCCTGTGCGTGCTCGACACGGAAACCGGCAACAGCACGCGTCTCGGCACGCCGGACTCCGCCGCGCTGCAGGGGTGCGTCTGGACCCCCGAAATTTGACGGGTAGCAACGGATGCGCCCGGGCCGCCCAAGGGTGAGGGTTTGGGAATGAATCGTTTTGCGGGCCTGCTTTCCGGGCTGCTGATCTGGGCCGGCCCGGTCCTCCCTCGGCCGGCAGCCGCCCCAAGCCCGGCGGACCCGCGGGAGGGGGCGCCCGTATTCCAGACCGCGGCGGACCGGGAAACTGGCCTGGTCGCGGCGATGGTGGCGCGCATCGAGCTGATGCCCCAAGTGGCCGCGTGGAAACACCGCCGGGGGCAGCCTGTGCTCGATATTGACCGCGAGGCGGCGGTGTTGCGCGTCTGGCGAGCCGAGGCCGAGGCGCTGGGACTGGCCTCCCACTCGATGGAGGAGTTTCTCCGGCTCCAGATGGCGTGGGCGCGGCGCCGTCAGGAGGGGCTCGTCACCAAATGGCGGGCGGCTGGCGTGCTCCCGGCAGAGCCTCCGGACCTGAATACCGTGCTGCGGCGACGGCTGGACGATGCGGGCCGTGAACTGCTGGCGGCGGCTTTCCTAGCGGCCGGGGAAGCCCTGCCGGCTTCGGCCGACCCGTGGGACCGGCTGGCGGGCATCGCCGGGCTCGCTCCGGAGGAACTCCGCGAACTAAAGGCGGCGCGGGTCGCCTTGCGCCGGACGGGGACCGCCACGCTGGCGGGCTTGCGCCGCGTCGGGGTCCTCCGCGTGGGCACCACCGGCGATTACGCGCCCTTCAGTTCTGATGCCGGAGGCGTGCTGCGGGGGCTCGACATTGAACTGGCGAGGGATCTCGCGGACGCACTAGGCCTGCAACCCGTGTTTGTGCCCACGTCCTGGTCGGGCCTGATGGCGGACTTGCGCGCGCACCGCTTCGACCTAGCGCTCTCTGGCATCACCGTGACGGCGGAACGCGCCCGGGAGGCGGCCTTCTCCGTCGCCTACCTCGAGGATGGCAAGACGGCCATCACTCGCCGGGTGGACGCGCCGCGGTTCGGTTCCCTAGCCGCGATCGACCAACCCGGGGTGCGCGTGATCGTCAACCCGGGCGGGACCAACGAGCGCTTCGTCCGGGAGCAACTGCGCCGGGCGGAGATCGTGCTCCACCCGGATAACCGAACGATCTTCGTCGCCTTGGCCGAGGGCAGGGCGGACGTGATGTTCACCGACGGGATCGAGGTCCGCTTGCAGGCGCAGCGCGATTCCCGCCTCGGGGGATCCCTCGTTGAGCCCTTGACGCGGGCCGGCAAGGCGGTGCTACTGCCGCGGGGCGCGGAGTGGCGTGCGGCCGTGGACGCTTGGCTGGGCCCCTTGGTGGCCTCGGGCGCGGTCGCGGAACGGCTCGAGCGGGCCCTTGCGGAAGCAGCGGGCGAGAAGCGGTTTTGACTCCCGCGGCCCCGGCCTCATCCGTTCCCGCACCATGCTGCAGTCGCTCCGCATCCGGAATCTGGCCCTGCTCGAGGCGGTGGAACTGGAGTTCACCCCAGGTTTTATCGCCGTCACCGGTGAGACTGGCGCCGGCAAAAGCATCCTGCTCGGCGCTCTGAGCCTGCTGGCGGGGGAACGAGCGGACAAGACCGTGATCCGGCAGGGCGCGCTCGCGGCCGAGGTGGAGGCGGTCCTGCATTTTGCGACCCCGGAGCGCCTCAACGCGGTGCTCGAGGAACTCCAGCTGCCGCCGTGCGAGGAGGGCACGCTGCTCCTGCGCCGCACGCTCCCGCGTGACAAGGCGCCCCGGATCACCGTCAACGGCAGCCTGGCCACCCTCGCGGCGCTGCAGCGCCTAGGCGAGGTGTGGATCGACTTCCACGGACCCAGCGAGCCGCGGCGTCTCCTGCGGGATGACTGCCAGCGGGAGCTGCTGGACCTGTTCGGCCGCCACGCTCAGGACCTGACGACGTATGGCGAGGCCTTCGCGCGCTGGCGCGAGCGGGCGGCCGAGCAGCGGCGAGTGGCGTCCGAGGCGCGGCTCGCGCCCGACCAGATCGACTTCCTGCGGGCCCAGCTCGCTCGTTTGGATCAGCTGGAATTGACGGCCGAGGCCGTCGAACAGTTGGAACGCGACCACCAGCGGCTGAGTCGCGCTCAGGAGTTGTCGGGTTTGACGGAGGGGCTGGGGCAGGGCCTGGCCGGCGAGGACGGAATCCAGCCCCGGTTTGCGCCCCTGTTGCGCTTGGCGCGGCAACTGGAGGAACTCGATCCGGCGAGCGCGCCGCTCGCCGGCCGGCTGGCCTCCTCGGCCGCCGAGCTGGCGGACCTGGCGGAGGAGTTCGCGGCCTTGGGTCAGACCCTTAACCTGGATCCCGAACAGGCGCAGGAGATCGAGCAGCGGATGGCGACCTGGCTGGAGGGGCGTCGCCGTCATGGCGGTGACTTGGCGGCGGTGCTGGGGGCCCGCGAGGAGATGCGGCGTCGTCTGGAGGTACAAGGGGATGTCGAGGGCGTGCTGGCCCGGTTGGAGCGGGAGGCGGCGGAGGCCCTGCGGGAGGCCCGGCGGCTGGCCCAGGCGTTGCGGGTCCGGCGGGAGAAGGCGGCCCGGGAACTGGTGCGGACGGCGGGCCGCGCGATCTCCCGGCTGGGTTTCGCCAAGGCGGATTTCCAAGTGCGGGTGACCTCCCTGCCGGAACTGGGCCCGGCGGGCGACTCCGGCGCCGAATTCCTCTTCTCCCCGAATGTCGGCGAGGCGCCGCTGCCCCTCAGCCGCATCGCTTCCAGCGGCGAACTGGCCCGGGTGATGCTCGCCCTGAAGACCGTGCTGGCGGATCTGGACGGCGTGCCGTTGCTGGTCTTCGATGAGGTGGATGCCAATGTCGGCGGCGAGATTGGCAAGGTGGTGGGCGAGAATATGGCGGGCATCGCCCGCGCGCACCAGGTGTTGTGCGTTACCCACCTACCCCAAGTGGCGGCTCAGGCGGCGGCCCACTTTGTGGTCACGAAGGACCAGAGCGGGGAACGCGCGGTGGTCCGCATCGAGCCGATCCACGAGAGCCGAAAGGCACGCGTCTTCGAACTGGCGCGGATGCTTGGCGATCGCCAAGCCCGAAGCGCCCAGCGCCACGCCGAGGAGCTGCTCGGCGCCTGAGCGCGCCGTTGCCGGTGTCTCAGCCCGCCCTCAGCGCGGAATGGAGGGGTGGGTCGAGCCCCGATGGCCCCGCCAGAGCCAGCGCGCCAGCGCGGGCATCACAACGATGGCGCCGACCATGTTGACGGTGAACATAAAGGTCAGCAGCAGGCCCATATCGGCTTGGAACTTGAGGTCCGAGAAGACCCAGGTACTCACTCCGATCGCGAGCGTGAGCCCGGTGAACACCACGGCGGCGCCCGCGTCCTTCAAGCCGCAGAAGAGGGCGTCCTCGAACGGCGCCCCCGCCTTCAGCTCTACATGGAGGCGGGCAAAGATGTAGATCCCGTAGTCCACGCCGATCCCCGCCCCGAGGGCCACGACCGGGAGCGTCGACGGCTTCAGGCCGATGTCGAGGGCGACCATCACTCCGTAGCCGAGGTAGCTCACGATCGCGAGCGGGGTCACGATGCAGAGCGCGGCGCGGACACAGCGGAAGGCGATCAGGCAGAGCGTAATGACGGCCCCGAAGACCCAGTACAGGATGGGTTTCTCCGCGGCGGCCACCACCTCGTTGGTCGCGGCCATCACGCCGGCGTTGCCGCTGGCCAGCTGGAACCGGGCCTGGGGCGAGTCGTGCCGGGCGGCGAATTCCTGCACCGCCGCCGTCACCTCGGTCAGCGTCTCTGCGCGGTGGTCGCGCAGGAAGATGAGGACGGGCAACACGGAGGAATTCGCGTTCAGCAGCCCGGTCGTGGTCTCGACCGGCGCGACGGCCTGCGCGAGGGCGTCGCGGTTGCGGGGCAGGATCCGCCACTTGAGCGATCCCTCGCAGAACCCCGCGTTAACTCCCTTTGCCACCCCGGCGAGCGAGACCACGGACTGCACGCCCGGCAGTTCCCGCATCCGCCCCTCGAACTCGTCCACCAGCGTCATCACCCCGTGGTCGACGCCCGCGTCGGGCACGGTCTCGACGATCACGCTGAGTAAATCCACTCCGATGGAGAATTTGCCCGCGATCAGCTGGCTGTCCTGGTTGTAACGGGAATCCGGCCGGAGCTCGGGGACGCCGGCCTGGGTGTCCCCGATGCGCAGCTCCTTGGAGAAGTGCACGGCCCACGCGCCGATGCCGAGGCTGACCAGCGCCACGGCGGCCGCCGGGCCAGGGGTCAGCGTGCGCGCGAGCCGTCCCCACGTGGCCTCGCCACGCTGGCGCCGGGCGGCGACCCAATCGGCGTAGGAGGGAGGCAGACGGAGGTAGGAAAGCAGCAGCGGCAGCAGGAAGAAGTTGGTGAGCGTAATCACGCTCACCCCTAGGCTGGCGATCAGCGCGAGCTCCTGAATGGTCGGGATTGGGATCACCATAATGGTGAAAAAGCCGATCGTGTCCGTGAGCAGCGCGATGATGCCCGGACCGATCAGCTGGCTGAAAGCCGCGCGCGCGGCCGCGGGGCCGTCCTGGCCCTTGAAGACCTCGTTGCGGAAGGTGCAGATCTTCTGCACCCCGTGGCTGACGCCGATGGCGAACACCAGAAACGGCACCAGAATGGAGAACAGGTCCACTCCCATCCCGAGGGCGGACACGATCCCCAGTTGCCAGATGACCGCCACCAGCGAGCACACGATGGGGGCGGCGGCCATTTTCCAGCGGCCCGCGTAGTTCCAGACCAGCAACGTGGTGACGGCCAGCGCGACGGCGAACATCAGACGGATGTTGTCTGCCGCGGCGGTTACGTCCCCGGCGATCTGCGCGAAACCAATGATGTGCGCGGTCACCCGCCCGCCGGTCGCGGTGGCCACGCCCTCCCGGATCCGCTCCAGCCCCGCGGCCACGGTGGCATAATCGACACGCTGTCCGGTCGCCGGGTTGGTCTCGAGCAATTGGGCGCTGACGACCGCCGCGGTGAAATCGTGGGCCACCAACTGCCCGAGCCGGCCTGACTTGAGGATGTTGTCGCGCACGCGGGCGAAGGCGGCCTGGGTCGGCTGGAAATCCGCCGGGATCACGTTGCCGCCCGCGAAGCCGTCCTCGATCACCTCGATGAAACGGACGTTCGGCGTGAAGAGGGACTGCACCTGTGGTCGATCGACCGCCGGGAGGAAGGTCACCTCGTCCGTGACCCTCCGCAGCTGGACGAAAAACTCCGGGTTGAAGATGTCCCCCTCCCGGGCGACCAGGGCGACCAGGATCCGGTTGGCGCCCCCGAAGGCCGCCTGGTGCTTGACGAAGGTCTGGATGTACGGGTGCCCGCGGGGCAGGGACTTGTCGAAGCTGGCGTCGACGCTGACACCGAGCGCCAGCCAGAGCATCCCGGCGGTGAGCGCGGTGAAGAGCGCCACCAGCACGTTTCGGTGCCGGAACATCCAGACCGTGAAACGGTCGAGGCGCGCGGGGCCCGGGCTCATCGGAGGATCACGGGAGTGGCGCCTGCCTCGCCGAGCGCAAGCACGCCGCCGTCGGGGAGCTCAATCAGCTCGGCCACCGCGGTTGACGGCGCCCCCGGCACGAGGCTGAAGGTGCGCCCGTAGTCGCGGCTGAGGGCGAGGGCCCGGGGCGGCCCGCCGATGAGGATAAGGTTGGAACGCAGGCGGAGCCCCGTCGCGAGCAACCCGACGACCGGAGGGGCGATCTCCTGCCAGGTGTCCCCTTCGTCGGCGGAGCGGTAAAGGTGTCCGCGCAGTCCGTGCGCGATCAAGGTCCGGCGGTCGAGCGGGAGGACCCCGTGGAAGGAACCCTCGTACGGAGCCCTCAGCGGAACCCAGTTCAACCCCTCATCCCGGGAGCGGAGCAGGGTGCCCGACTCACCGGCGAGGAACAGCGTGCCGGCCGCGCTGCGGCTGATGCGGTTCAAATGGGCGTCGCCTGCGAGAACTTGGCGGCGCTCCCAAGTCGCTCCCCCGTCGCCCGTGGAGACGTAAAGCCCGTAAGCGCCGACCGCGATGGCGTGCCGGGAGTCCAGCGCGAGCACGTCGAGGAAGGAATCCTGCAGGTTTTCACCTTGGAACTGGCGGGTCCAGATGGCGCCGCCGTCGCGGGTGCCAAGCACCAGCGCATCGTGACCAACGGCCCAGCCGATCCAGGGAGCGCCGTCGGCGGTCGGCGGGGCGAGGGCCACCCCGGTGAGAGTGGCCCGGGTGGGGGATTCCACCCGGCGCCAGCCGGCGGTGGGAGCGCGAGAGACCCAGATGCTCCCCCTCTCCCCGACGACCACGGCGACGGAGCCGCTGACGGCGCCGTCGAGCAGGAGACCCTGGGGCAAGGAGGGCTCCCCGGCGTCCAGCAACGCGGGGAGGATACAGGCGGCGAGGCTGGCCGCGAGGGGAGCGCGGGAACGCATCCCGGCTTCAGCGGATGCCGTCGCGCCGCAGGGCCTCGGGGTTAAAGTCGGCCGGGGTGCGCTTGATGCTGAAGTCGTACATCCGGTTCTCGTTGTCGAGGCCGACGGCGAGGTAGCGCCCGTTCTGCAGGTCGTGGTGGACCTCGAGGGTGCTCCAGAAGGCCTGCACATCGTAATAATTGATGCAGTGGGCCTCGGACACGCGCCACAGCTGTCCGCGGCCGTCGTACTGGTCGGCCGCGAGGATCTGCCAAGAATCCTCGTCGATGTAAAAGGTGCGGCGGCTGTAGAGGTGGGAGGTACCGGTCTTGAGCTTGGCGTCGACCACCCAGACGCGGTGCAGCTCGTGGCGGGTCAGGTCGGGGTTGATGTGGTTGGGCTTGAGGACGTCGCCGACCTTCACGCCCTTGGCGTGGAGCTTGTAGGAGTTGTAGGGGACGAGCATCTCCTTCTTGCCGACAAGCGTCCACTCGTAGCGGTCGGGCGCGCCGTTGAACATGTCAAACTGGTCGCTGGTGCGCTGGCCGTCCGCGGCAGTGCCGGGGTTGTCATAGGCCACATTCGGGGCGCGGGTCACGCGGCGGCGGCCGGCGTTGTACACCCAGGCGCGGCGGGGCTCCTTGACCTGGTCCATCGTGTCCTGCGCGAGGAGGATGGTGCCGGCAAGGCGGGCCGGGGCCGTGACGGCCTGCTTGAAGAAGATCAGGGTGTTGGAGGACTCGAGCTCGTTGGCGGTGATGTCGGGCCGGGCGTAGTTGAAAAGGAACTCGTCCTCGAACTTAACCAGCTGGAAGCCGCCGCCGCGCTCGACCGCCGCCTGATCGATGTAGCGGGTCGCGGCGACGCCGCGGAAGCGGGTGAGTGAGTTCCAGAGGACCTCGAGCCCATTTTGCGGGAGCGGGAAGGGCGCGCCAACCGTCGCCCCGGCGATGCCGTTACCGCCCGAGACCAGCGTGGCGCTGGTGGCGTTCTGCCGCGTGGCGTCATAGACCCGCTGCGGATTGGAGGCGCTCCGGCGAGTGGGGTAGACGGTCAGCTTGTACGTCGGATGGGCCTGAAGCAGCGCCAGTTGCCCAGGGGTGAGCTGGGCTTGGTACTGAGCCGCGTTGGCCGCGGTCACAGTGAAGCGGGGCTGGTCGGCCGCGAATGGGTCAGGATGGTGCATCCCGGGCTGGTAGCCGGCGGGCGGGTTGGTGATGCCGCCGGTCCAGGCCGGGATCGTGCCGTCGGCGTTGCCCTTGGCTTCAGCGCCGAGGGGCGTAAGGTCTTGGCCTAGGCGCGCGGCATCGGCGGCGGAGACGGCCGCGCAGGCGGCGCTGGCCGTGGCGGCTAGGAGGAGGGCGGAGGAGAGAACGTTCATGGGACGGGGTCCGTGGGGGTTCAGAAGGAGTATTTGAGGGTGGTCGCGACGTAATCGCGGTCCGACAGCAGGTTGAATTTGCCGGCGCCGGTGAAGTTCACGTAGCGCAGCTCGAGGGACCAGGCGTTGCGGTAGGTGAATTCGACCGCGACGTTCACGCTCTTCCGGCCGGCGATGAAGTTGCCGAGCGGGAGCGGGGTGACGCCCTTGACGTCGTGGGTGAAGGCGAGGGTGGGCTGAAGGTTCACGTTCGGCAGCACGTTGTTGTAGTCGAGGCGCGCCAGCAGCTGGTAGCCCCAGGAGAACGGATCCGCGAAAGCGGACGTCGCAGTCGCGGGCACCTGCGGGAAGCCGGCCGTGTTCAGCGCGGCCTGCGAGCCGCCGGTGAAGGTGCCGGGGCCGTCGTAACGAAGGACATCCTTCGATGGCAGGTTCGCCCACACGCCGCCAACCTCGCCGAGGACGGTCAGCTGCTGGGAGCCGAGGGTCGGCCCGAAGACCTTGGTCAGCGTCGACTGCGCGGTCCAGACGCGGTGCCGGCGGTAGCCGCTGATCTCGCGGCCATACTGGCCGAGGTAGTTGCCCAGCTGGTTGGCGGACGCGAACTGCGGCGCGAGGGAGGAGAGCGTCGCGAACAGGAGCTCGACGTCATCGATCTGCAGCGGGACATCATTCTTGAGCGAAACCTCGCCCTGCCAGGAGATGCCGGAGCCGCCCAGGGAGGTGTTGAAGCTGAGGCCGAAAAGGTTGAGGTCCTCGGCGTACTCCGTGAAGTAACGCCCGGAGGCGGCCGCGGTGAGCAACGCGATCTGGCGGGCGCCGGCGATTGCAGCCTGGACCTGCGGGCTCTGGAGGGTGGCGATCTCGACGGGCGTGAGGGTCGTCGGCGCGAGGGAGGACTTCACGATTATCTGGAAGATCGCGCCCGCCTGGGCGGAGGCCTGCGCGGCCGGCAAACCACCGCGCATGAAGGCGGCGGTCAGGGGGCCGGTAAGGTTGGTGTCGATCGGCGTGGTGGGGGTGCGGGCGCTGATGATCGGGGAACGGCTGTTGTAGCGCGCGTAGTACAGGCCGAACTCGGTGTTGTTGAGGCCCTTGGCCAGGATGCGGGAGGAGACGCCGAACTGGTTGTAGTTGCCGGCGTCACGATCCTCGGCCCGGGAGATGCCGCCGATGGTGCTGCCCTGGTCGGCGATGCTGCCGAAGCCGAGCCAGACCGTGCGGCCGCCGCGGGTCGCGAAGTCGTTGGTCGAGAAGTAGGTGCCGGCGGGCTCCAACTCGTTCCGGCGGAATTCCAGCAGCCAGAAGGGCTCTACCGTGATCTCGGGCGTGAGGCCGATCGAGGCCTTCACCATATTCACCGGCAACAGGGCTTCCTTCAGCTCGGAGCCGGGTACCCGCAGCTTCGACAGGTCGGCCGCGTTGACAACGTTGATCCCGTTGGGGATAAAGGTGCTCTCGCCCAGACTCAGTACCTGCCGGCCGATGCGGAGGTCGAAGGGCAGGCCGCCGGCGACGTCCGTCTTCACCCGGCCGTAGAGATCTAGCAGCTGCGCGCCCTTGACCGTACGGTCGAGGGCCTGATCCGACAGCGGTGTGCGCAGGGTCTGGTCGGCCTTGAAGTCGTTGTACCAGTAGCCGCGGGCCAGCGCCCCGAAGTTGCCGTAGCGGACCTCAAGGTCGTGGTTGCCCTTGAGCAGCTGGGAGACCCATCCCTTGCCGTAGTTGAGGTTGCCGTCGTCGGAGTTGACCGAGTTCTGCGCTCCGGGGACGCCTTGGAAGGCGCTCGTGAAGCCGTACATATTCCGGTCCGGGTTCTGCAGCCGGTAGAGGCCGCCAAAGGAGAGCGTGGAGTCGAAGCTCACCTTGAGCTCGCCCTCGGAGAGCTGGAGGGCGGAGGCGGACGGCAGCGCGGCGGCAAGGCCGAGGCCGAGGACGAGGCCGGAAAGGATCCGGCGGGGCGGGGGCAGGTTCATAGTTGGATCAGGGTCGCGGCCGGTCCGGCACGGAATTTTCGCCGGCGATCGCGGGGTGTTAAAGGGTGTTAAAAGCCCCGAAGTCCCCGTCCCGCAAGGGCGAAAGCGCCTTGGCCCGCTATCTGGGCCATTCCCCTGCGGGGGCGGGGCGCGTCGGGAAACCGCTTTGCGCCCGCCGCGGAAACGTGCCTCGCTAGGGAATGACTTGGTCCGACCCGCCCCCGCTTTCCCGCCTCGAATTCCTCCAAACCGGGGCCGCCGCCCTGCTCGCCGCGGCGCCAGTCGCCGCCGTGGCGGCTGCTGCCTCGACGCCTGGCCGCGCCGGGATCATCGCGGCCGAGAACGCGCGCGAGGGATCGCGCGACTGGCAGCTGACCCGGGTCCGGGTCGACCAAGACGGATTCCGCTCCCCTGCAGTGGAGGGCTATTGCTCACGCCAGAGCGTGCAGGCGGGGGACCGGATCGAGGTGATGATCTCGACCAATCCGCCGCGGCCGGTGCGGCTGGAGCTGTTCCGAACCGGTTACTATGGCGGCCGCGGGGCACGGAAGGTAGCCGAGTTGGGACCGCTGGAGACCCGCACTCAGCCGACACCGACCCCGGGCGAAAAGAATCTCCACGAGTGCCGCTGGGAGCCTTCTGCCGCCCTCACCATCCCCGCGGACTGGGTCAGTGGGGTCTACCTCGGACGGCTCACCACCATCCCGGCGGCGGCGGACGAGCCCTACTGGCAGAGCCACATCGTCTTCATCGTGCGGGACGACCGCCCGGCGGACATTCTCTTCCAGTGTTCGGACAATACCTGGCAGGCTTACAACCGGTGGCCGAACCGCTTTTCTGTCTACACGCATCCCAAGGGAAACCAGGGCCCGTGGGCCGACGTGAGTTTCGACCGCCCATACGGCCGCGAGGCCCAGTGGAGCAGCGTGGTCAATGATCCGCGCACCGTGGGCTCCGGCGAGTGGCTCTGCTTCGAGTTCCCGCTGGCCTACTGGCTGGAACAGCACGGCTACGACGTCACCTATTGCTCCAACAGCGACCTGTTGACCCCCGACCGAGCGCTCCGCTGCCGCGCCTTTCTCAGCGTGGGTCACGATGAATATTGGGACATCCGGCAGTACCGAAGCGTGGAGCGGCTGCGCGACTCCGGCGTGAGCCTGCTGTTCTTGTGCGGCAACTCGGTGTGCTGGGTCACGCCCTTCCGCCCCGCGCTCGACGGCCGGCCCAACCGCATCATTTTCCGCGGCGGTCCCTTCGGCGGGGAACAATCTTACGCCCGCGAGCGGCACGAACGCCACGGGCCTTTTCCCCACCGCGGACCCGACGAGGGCCTTTTGATGGGGGCGCGCAACGTGGAGCCGATCAACGGTGGCGGCGACTGGACCTGCCGCCTGCCGGGGCATTGGCTCTTCGGTGGCACCGGGATGCAGGCCGGCGAGAGCATCCCCGGCCTTATCGGCTGGGAGTACCACGGGCAGCCGGCGACCGAGATTCCCGGGCTCGAGGTGGTGGCGGCCGGCACGGCCTGGGTCAGCGGGGTGCGGCCCCAGCAGTGGGCGGCCACCCTTTATCCCGGGCCGAAGGACAACTTTGTTTTCAACGCCTCTACCATCTGGTGGGCGCAGGCCCTGTCGTCGCCGCCCGGACACGTTCTGCCTTGGTCGCACTGGAGCCGCCCGCACGGCCCGGACGAGCGGGTGCAGCGGATGACGCGCAACCTGCTCGCGCGCGCCCTCGGACGCGAGGGGTAGGCCGCGAGCTCAGACGGTGCAGAGGCGCACCGCCGCCCGGAGCGAGGTCAGCGGGTCGCGGGTGGGCAGGAACTCCTGGCCGACGAAGCCCCGGTAGCCCGTCGCCTGGATGGCGCGCATGATGGCCGGGTAGTTCAGCTCCTGCGCGTCCTGCGGCTCGAATTCGTGGCGCCCGGGGTTCCCCGCGGTGTGGTAGTGGGCGATCCACGCGGCGTTCGTCTGGATGGTGCGGATGACGTCCCCCTCCATTATCTGCATATGGTAGATGTCATAAAGCAGCTTGAAGCGCTCCGAGCCAACGCGGCGGCACAGTTCGACACCCCACGCGGTGCGGTCGCACATATAATCGCGGTGGTTCACCCTCGAGTTCAGCAATTCCATTACGAGGGTCACGCGGTGCTTCTCTGCGGTGGCCACCAGGCGGCGCAGGCCGGCCGCGCAGTGCTCCAGCCCCTGCAAGTCGTCGAGGCCGTCGCGGTTGCCTGAGAAGCAGATCAGGTTCTCGAAGCCGGCCGCGGCGACCTCAGGGATCCGGCGTTCGTAGAGCGCGATCAGAGTCTCGTGGTGTTCGGGGCGGTTGAACGCCTTCGTGATGCCACCCACGGTGACCCCCGCGGCCGTCTTGCCGGTCGGATTGCTCACCATCGCGCAATGGAGCCCGTGACGGGCGAGGGTGGGGAAGTCCGCCGGATTGAGGAGTTCCACCGATTCGAGGCCGATCTCGCGGGCGGCCGTGCAGACGGCTTCCAGCGAGATGTCCTTGTAACACCATTTGCAGGCGGAATGGCGGATGCGACCCGGAGCGGGGGCGGGCGTGGCGGCTCGGGCGCGGAGCGCGGAGAGGCTGGCGGCGCCGGCGAGGGTGCGCAGGGCGTCACGGCGGGAGAGGCGGGGTTTCATCGTTGACGGTACGCTGCGGTGTCGGGCGTAGTTTTGGCAAGGTTGGAGCCGGGCTTGCGGCCGCGACTTGCGCCGCGCCGTGTCGATGCTACAAGCGAGCAATGAGCTCTGCCGTTACCCTCTCGCGCCGCACGTTAGTCAAGACGCTCGGATCCGGCCTCGCGGTCCTCCCGGGCGCTTACCGGCTCGCCGCCGCGCCCGTCGCCGGTACGCCCCAGCCCTTCACGCTGCCGGCCCTGCCTTACGCCTATGCCGCTTTGGAGCCGCACTTCGACGCCCGGACGATGGAGATCCACCACTCCAAGCATCACCAAGCCTACATCACGAGCGCCAACACGGCGCTGGCCTCCCACCCGGCGCTGCGGAACCGGAGCGCCGAGGAACTGGTGAAGGATCTGGCGGCGGTGCCGGAGGCCATCCGCACCGCGGTCCGCAACCACGTGGGGGGGCACCTCAACCACGCGCTGTTCTGGGATGTGATCGCCCCGCGAGCCGGCGGAGCCCCGTCGGGCGCTCTGGCGGCGGCGCTGCAGGAGCGCTTCGGCTCCCTGGACACGTTTCGTGCCCAGTTCACGGATGCCGCGATGAAGCGGTTCGGCAGCGGCTGGGCGTGGTTGACGATCAAGGCTGGTCGGCTCGAGGTCTCGTCCACTGCCAACCAAGACTCGCCGCTGATGGAGGGCGCGGTCCCGCTGCTCGGGCTGGATGTCTGGGAGCACGCCTACTACCTGCAGTACCAGAACCGCCGGTCGGATTTCGTCGCCGCCTTCTGGAACCTGGTAGCCTGGGAACGCGTCGCCGCTCGCTACACCGCCGCCCGCTGACGGCGGTGCGGGGCGTCCGTGGCGGTCACCGCTGGGTCGCCGGCGGCGCGACGCCGGAAAATTCCAGCCTATGGGCGACCTCCCGGTAGCCCTTCCCGCGCAATTCCTCGCGTGCCTTCGCCGCCGCCTTCTGCAGTTCGCCGGAAACCTCTGCGGAGAGCGGAGCAAGCTTGCCGGAGGAGCGGCAAATCACGTGATAGGTTTCCGGCTGTCCGAGGGTGATCTGGTAGAGTGACGTGCCCTCATGGATCACCGCGCGATGCACAAGGCCGCCGCGCTCGAAGGCCGCCATGCCCCGGTAAACGGTCACAAGATTGCAGGCCGCGGCCGGCAGGCCGGCGTGGAGGTGCTCGATCGAGACCGGGCTGGTCTGCCGGCAGAGGGCCGCAAGAATTTTCATCCTCGGCTGGGTGACTCGCAACCCAGCCGACTTGAGGCGTGACTTGGCGAGGATCAGGCGCGGGTCGGTCTCCATAGGGGACGAGGCGTTTTCAGCCGAGGAGTTTTCGGCGGTGGGCAGGGTGGGGGACATGGGCAATCGCGTAAGGCTAGACGCTGCAAAACGGTGGGGGTTGCGCTCGCGAAATTCACGCGGTGCGGGATTGCACCGCACCGTCCCGTGTGCCTATTCGGGCGGGTATCATGGAAACTCCGGATTTCAGCGAGGTGGTCGCGCTCATCTGCAAAGAGGACGCGCGTTTCGACCGAAAGGCTTACGAATTCGTGCGACTCGGGCTGGATCACACCGTGAAGGAACTCCAGAAAAGGGACGCGACGCGCGCGGGACGTTCCCGGCACGTGTCAGGACCGGAATTGCTCCACGGGCTCCGCGTCTACGCCATCGACCAGTTTGGTCCCCTGACGAAGACCGTCCTCAATGCCTGGGGCATCCACCGCTGTGCCGACTTCGGCGAAATCGTCTTCAACCTGATCGAGTACAATATGTTCTCGAAGACCGATCAGGATCGCCGAGAGGACTTCGGAGAGGTCTTTGAGTTTGAGGAAGCCTTCGTGAGACCATTCCTGCCCTCCCGCCACTCCCGCGGGGCCTCCGGTCCCCGGGCCCGGGGAGCAACATGAGGCCGCGCCGGTCTCCGGCGCGGCCGTCGGTGTGCGCCACCCCGGACACCGCTTTCCTGGAGGCTTTCTGGCGCGAGCCGGTGCAGCGGGTCGTGCTACCCAGCGGCGTGACCGTCGTCCTGAAGCCGGATGCCGCCGCGGCGCTGGCATCCGTGCAGGTCTGGGTTCGCTCCGGCAGCGTCCACGAGGGGACCCAGCTGGGCGCGGGCCTTTCCCACTTTCTTGAGCATATGCTCTTCAAGGGCACGGCGCGGCGCGCCGGGCGCGAGATCAGTGCCACGATTCAGGCCCACGGTGGGTATCTCAACGCCTACACGACCTACGACCGGACCGTGTATTACGTCGATCTGCCCAGCGAGCATGCGGCCGTGGCGATCGACGTCCTCGCGGACGCCGTGCTTCATTCCACGCTTCCGGAGGACGAGGTGGCGAAGGAGCGGGACGTGATCCTGCGGGAAATCGCGATGACGCGCGACGATCCCGACAACCGTTTGTGGGACGCGCTGTTCGCGACGGCCTTCCGTGAGCATCCTTACCGGCATCCCATCATCGGACACCGGGATGTCTTTGCCGCGGTCTCTCGGGAAGAGTTGCTGGCCTACTACCGCGAGCGCTACGTGCCCGACAACCTGGTGGTGGTCGTGGTCGGGGATGTGGATGCGCCCGCGATCCTCGGGGAGATCGGGCGGCATTTCGGCTCGGTGCCACGGCGCCGGTCGGCCCCGGTGCTGGTTCCGGCCGAGCCGCGGCAGCTTGCCCCCCGGCGGGAGCATCGCGCCGAGGAGGTCGAGGTTTGCCGCTCGATCCTGGCTTGGCCTATACCCGGTCTCAGCCACGTCGACGCCCCGGCCCTGGATTTGCTGGCCGCCGTTGTCGGTCACGGCGAGAGCTCCTTGCTGTGGCGGGAGGTTCGTGACCGTGCTGGCTTGGTCCACCAGATCGACGCGAGTGCCTGGAATCCCGGTTCGAGCGGCCTTTTCTGCGTTTCATATACCTGCGATCCGGGCAAGCGGGCCGGAGCCGAAGCGGCGATCCTCCGGGCGCTTCGCGGTTATCTGGGCCGCCCGGTCCCGGCGGCCGACCTCCGCAAGGCGCGGCGCCAGCTCGTGGTGGGGGAGATCAATTCCCGCAAGACGATGAGCGGCCAGGCCTCGCGGTTGGGCGCCGCCGAGGTCGTGGTGGGCGATCTCGACCACGGTCGCACCTATTTCGGCGAGTTGGCCCGGGTGACCGGCCGGACGCTGCAGGCGGTGGCGGCGCGCCACCTGACGGACTCCAGCCTCATCGCGGTTTCGACCGGGCCGGCTGCGGCCGGGGCCGGTTCCGCGGCGGTTGTAAGGCGGGCCGCGCCGCCGGATTTCACCGAGACCAAGCTCGCCAATGGCGCCCGTCTCCTGCTCCAGCCCGATCCGCGCCTGCCCAACCTGCACCTGCGCCTGCTGCTGCCCGGCGGGCCCCTTACTGAGGCTCCGGACCGGCGCGGGGCGACGGCGCTGCTGTCCACCCTGCTTACCAAGGACACCCAGCGCCGGACGGCGGCCGAGGTGGCGCGGGCGATCGAGTCCGTCGGTGGAGCTTTTTATCCCTTTTGCGGCAACAATAGCCTGGGGTTCGCGGTCGAGGTGCTGCCCAACGAGGCGGCGCTGGCGATGGAACTGCTGACCGACGCGGTCCTAGCGCCCGCGTTCCGCGAGGGCACCTTTAGGCTCGAGCGTGACGCCCAAGTGGCGGCGCTCCGTCAGGATGACGACGACGTTGTGACGTGGGCCCGCAAGCGGCTCCGGCGGCGTTTCTTCGGTGCCGACCCGCTAGGTTTGGATGCTTCTGGGGATATCCCCGGGGTCCAGGCGCTGCGGCCCGCGGACTTGGCGGTGCTACACCGGCGGTTGGCGTTGGCGGGCAATACCGTGCTAGCAGTGGCGGGGGACTTTGACCCCGCGGTCCTCCGGCGTCCCCTCGAGCGCCTACTTTCCCGGTTGCCGGCCGGCGGCGGGGCGGAAAAAGCGGTACCCCTGGTGCCGCTGCCGGCGGAGCGTGGGGCCTTTGTGGAGTTCCAGCCCCGCGAACAGGCGGTCGTCCTGCGGGCCTATCCCGGTCCGGCGTTGCACGCGCCGGATTTCTACACCGGCGAGGTGTTGGACGAGTGCCTCAGCGGGATGGCGTCTCGGCTTTTCGAGCGCGTGCGGGAGGACAAGGGGCTCGCCTATTTCGTGCGTTCCGCGCGGGTGACCGGGCTGCGATCGGGGATGTTTTCCTTCCTCGCAGGCACCCAGCCGGGCAAGGAAGCGGAGGTACTGGCGGAAATTGACGCGGAGATCGCCCGGGTCGCTGCCGGCGGGGTGGAACCCGCGGAGCTGGCCCGCTGCCAAGCGCGGCTCAAGGCTGCGCGGCGACAGAGCCTGCAGACGCCGTCGGCCCGGGCGCTACAGGCTGGTCTCAATGCCTTGCAGGGCTTCGATCTCAACGACTGGCGGCAGTATGATGCTAAGGTCGAGGGCGTGAGCTCCGCGATGCTGGCGGCCTTTTCGCGGGAGCGGCTCCGCCCGGAACGGTCCCTGCAGTTGGTTGTACGGCCCGAGCCGGTCTGAAGTGGCGGTGTCCGGCCGCGCCAGCGGGGTGCCCTGCCGGCGAAAAAAAAGAGGCGACCCCTGCGGGTCGCCTCAAGTTTTCCGAAAGGCAGGGTTACTTATCCTTTTTCTTTTGGCCCGCGGCGTGCTCGGCTTTGGTCAGGAAGCCGTCCTTATCTGTGTCCAGCTTGGCGAAGCGGGACTCCGCCTTGGCGTTGCCGTTCTGCGCGGCGATGTACTCCATCTTGGAGACCTTGCCGTCCTTGTCGGTATCCATCGCGGCGAAACCGCGATTCCCCTTCTTCTCTTCAGCACCGACGAGGGTGACCGGGAGGCAAAGAACGGCGGCGAGGACCGCGACGGTGAGGTTGAGATGGTTCGTGGTGTTCATTCTTGGAGTATTCTCGAAGGCGCTTGGATTGAAGCACATGCTTGTTTTGTCAAGGTTACCCTTGATTTTGCCGGGCGCATTTCAGCGCTTGGCGGCGAAGCCGCCGCTCCATCGGAGTTTGTGACGGACGACGTTAAAATGGGAATAATTAGGGACTTGAGCTAAGGGCAGGCGCCGCCGCGCGAGGGCGATCTCGACTGGCGAATGCCCGCTGACCCGCAGTTTCCGCTGGCCGTCCATCGCCACCAGTAACCGTGAACCCGGGGAGCGGTTATGAACCCGGATGCGGACATCGTCCCGGAAGATGATGGCGCGGTTGCTCAGCGTGTGTGGGCAGATCGGCGTCATCACGATGACCCCTGAGCCGGGGTGGAGGATCGGTCCGCCGGCCGAAAGGTTGTAGGCAGTGGATCCGGTCGGGGTGGAGAAAATCAGGCCGTCGCAGAGGTAGTCCGTGACCAGCTCGTCGTCCGCAAAAACCTCGAGGCGCACGAGGCGGGAGTTCACCTCGTCCTTGATGAGCACGTCGTTGAGGGCGAGATCGCTGGTGCCGGGTCCGGTCGCGCAGCCGAGCATCGTGCGGTGATCGACCTGGAACCGGCCAGCGAGGAGTTCGGGGAAGCGGCCGCGGGCCTCCTCGGCGGAGAGTGTGGTGAGGAAGCCGAGGCTGCCGCGGTTGACGCCGATCAGCGGGACCTGCTCGCGTGCGGATTCACGGGCGGCGCCCAGGAGTGTGCCGTCGCCGCCGATCACGCAGCAGGCGTCCATCCCCTTGAGGTAACCGGACGGCAGTGGAAAACGGCTGGTCTGCTGGAGTTGCACCCCTTTGGCGCGCGCGACGGCGGCTAGCTCGCGGGCGAGGCCTGGCGCGCCGGCTTTGTTGCGGTTTACCACGAACGCGAGACGATGGATGGGTTTCATCGGGCTCTTTCAGGATGCCCTGCGGCGGAGGCACAGCAAGAACTCACGGTTGCCGTCCGCTCCCCGCAGCGGGGAGTCGATGGCCCCGCGATCTTCAACCCCGGAGAGCTGCGCGGCCGCGGTGCGCACGCGCGCCAGCGCCGCTTCCTGCACCGCTGGATCCCGGATGACGCCCCGGCCCCGGTCCACTTCCGCCTTGCCGGCCTCGAACTGTGGTTTCACTAGAGCGACGAGGGTCCCGGCCGGGCGCAGTACGGGCCAGACCGCCGGGAGCACGGCGGTGAGAGAGATGAAGGAGAGGTCCATCACGATCGCATCGTAATTGGGCCGGGGCAGGTCGGAGGCCCGGAGGTGGCGGGCGTTCACCTGCTCGAGGTTGGTCACCCGCGGGTCCGCCCGGAGCCGAGCGTGCAACTGGGCACGGCCAACATCGACGCAGGTCACGGCGGCGGCGCCGGCCTGGAGGACGCAATCCGTGAAGCCCCCGGTGGAGGCTCCGACGTCGAGGACCTGCGTTCCCTGCAGGTCGAGGGCGAAGTGGGCGAGGGCGGCCACGAGTTTCTCGCCGCCTCGGCTGACGAAGCGCGACGGCTGGGCGACGGTTACCTCAAGGTCCTCCGGCACGGCCCTGCCCGGCTTCTCGAGCCGCGCGGTGCCGTGGCTGACCCGGCCCGCGAGGATCAGGGCTTGGGCCCGGGCGCGGGATTCCGCGAGGCCCCGTTGTAGCAGCAGCTCGTCGAGGCGGACGCGTTTCACTTCCGTCCCTGCCGGGCGGGGCTCCAGCAGGTAGTGCGGCCGCCGATGGTGGCGCGCGCGAGCGGCTTACCGGTGCGCGGGCAACGGCCCCCGTCGCGCCAGCGGTGCAGGAACAGCCAGCTGCGGGGGATCCCGACGTTGGGGTCCGAGGGCAGGTGATCGCCCCTCCCGGCGATCGCCGCCAGGGCCTGGCGGCACACTTGCCGGCACTCGCGCCAGAGCCGGCGCACTTCGACCGGGGTAAGCGCGCCCGCGGGGCGGGCGGGTGGCAACGCCGCGCGCCAAAGGATCTCGTCCGCCATCCAGTTGCCCACCCCGGGAAACCGCTCCTGCTGGAGCAGCACCGCCTTCAGGGGGGCACGGCGCCGCCGGCGTAGGAACGCGGCGACGGCCTCGACCGTAAACGTCTCGGAGAGGATCGGCGGAGCGATGCGGCTCCACCAATCCGGGGCGGCCGGGCCTTCGTGGAACAGGATTCGTCCGAACATCCGCGGATCGCGGAAGACGAGGGCGCGCTCGTCCTGGAAGAGCACGAGGTGATCGTGCCGGCCGGGGGAGTGTGTTGCGGGCGCGGCGAATAGTTCCCCCGTCATTCCTAGGTGAATGCCGAGCCAGCCCGAGTCCCCGGCGCGGAACAGCATCTGCTTGGCGGACGTCTGCGAGGCGCCGAGCGGCCGGCCGGTCAGCGCCCGCTGCAGCGCCACCGCGTCCGTCCCGCGGAAAACCTTCCGGTCCGCGTTCACGTGCAGCCGGCGGATCACGGACCCGGTGCCGGCAAGCGCCCAGCGTTTCCGGTAAAATTCAACCTCGGCGAGTTCAGGCATCGTGGTGCCCCGCTCCGGCCGCCAGCGCGGCCACCAGCTCCGTCAGGCTCGGCCAGACCGGGGAGCCGGCCGGGAGCAGTTGCCGCCACGCCGCGGCGTCGCGTTGGCCGGTGCAGACGGCCGCGGTGCCGATGCCCGCGAGCCGGCCTGACTCAAGGTCGCTCTCGCGGTCACCCACCATCCAGCAGCGTTCCGGCGCGAGCTGATGGCGCGCCACGCATTCCTGGATGAAGCGCGGCGAGGGTTTGCGGTAGACCTGGGGGTCATCGGGGCCCTCCGGCGCAACGCAGATCGCGTCGAAGACCGGCCGGGGCAGCCCGAGCAGTTTCTCCAAGCGCTCGTTGCAGCGGTCGACGTCGGCGAGCTGGAACAGGCCGCGGGCGATGCCCGACTGGTTCGTGTGGAGAAACAGCCGCAGGCCCAAGGCGCGGGCCGCGCGGAGGGCTTCGGCCACGCCGGGGATCAGCTCGATGCCCGCCGGATCCGAGACGTAATGACGGTCGAAATTGAGGGTTCCGTCGCGGTCGAGGAACAGCGCCCCGCCCGCAAGCGGGCCGGTGGGCGGAGGCAGGTCGTGGAGGGTGATCATCGCCGGCCCACATAGGCCGTGAGCTCGGCCGGGGTGACCGCGGCCGTGCCCAGCTTACCCACCACCACGCCGGCGGCGGCGTTGGCGAAATGGGCCGCCTTTTCGAGGGAGGATCCGGCCGCCAGCGCGAGCACTAGCCCGGCCAGCGCCGTGTCGCCTGCGCCGGAGACGTCGAACACCTCGCGGGCCGCGGTCGGGATCACCTTGCGGACCTTGCCGCCGGTGCTGAGCAGCATCCCCTCCTCGCCGAGCGTCACGACGAGGTGCCGCGTCGCGTGGCGCTCGTGCAGGCGGGCGCAGACTTCGGCCGCGGGAAACGGGGCGTGCGGGGAGGGCTCGAGGCCCGCGAGCTGCAGCGCCTCCCGCTTGTTCGGGGTGATGAGGTCGAGGCCGTCGAAGGCGAGGCCGCGCCGCGGCTTCGGGTCGAGGGCGATCAGCTTGCCCTTGGCCCGGGCGAGGCGCGTGAGTTCGCGGAGCACGGTGTTGTTCAGGATGCCCTTGGCGTAGTCGGAGAGGATCACGGCATCGCAGGCGGCCAGCGCGGGGCCGATGAGCGCGGTCAGCGGTCTAAGGGGTACCTCGTAAGCTGAGGGAGCAGCCTCCCGATCGAGCCGGCAGAGTTGCTGCTGGCGCACGAGCACGCGCGTCTTCACGATCGTGGGTGCCCCCCCGGGGGTAGACACGGACTCGATGCCTCGTTCCCGGAGCAGACCCTCGAGGCGGCGGCCGCTCTCGTCGGCCCCGAAATGGCCGACGACCGTGCACTGGGCGCCCAGTGAGGCAAGGTTAAGGGCGACGTTCGCGGCGCCCCCCGCGGTCCAGGAATCGCGCGCGATGTCGATTACAGGGACGGGCGCTTCGGGGGAGATCCGGGAGGCATCACCCCAGATGTAATGGTCGAGCATCACGTCGCCCACCACGAGGATGCGCAGGCGCCGAAGGCGCCGCAGGAGTTGGGGCAGGTCGCGCATCGGGTCAGAATTGCCAGTCGTAGGAGTAGCGGGACAGCAAGCGCGGGACGCCCGTCGTGACGAGTGCGACGTCCTCGATGCGGCAGGCGCCAAGGCCGGGATAATAAAGGCCGGGCTCAACGGTCACGACCGAGCCTTCAGGGACGATGTAATCGACGCTGCCGCTCAGGCGGGGCAACTCGTGCACGGCCAGACCGAGACCGTGGCCGGTGCCGTGGAAGAAACCCACGGAGCCCGACTTCAGGTGGCGGGTGGCGAAGCCCGCGCGGGCGAACACGTTCACGCATTCCTGGTGAACGTCCCGCCCGTTGACCCCGGCGCGCAGCCGGCGCAAGGCAGCCCGCTGCGCCTCCCGCACGGTATGGACCAGCGCCTGCTGGCGCTCGTTGGCCCGGCCGCGCAGGAAGGTCCGCGTCATATCCCCGTGGTAGCCGTGGCGGGTCACGCGCGGGAAGATGTCCACGATGATCAGCTCATCCGGACGCAAGGGCCCATGTCCGCGCTCGTGCGGATCGCAGGCCTGGTCGCCGCCCGCGACGATGGTGTGGGCGGAGACGGCTCTGGCCTCCAGCACGGCCACCTCGATGGCCAGCTTGACGGACTCGCTGGTGACCACGCGGCCTCGGTGGTACAGGCGGCGGCCGCGGACCCTGCTCGAGCGCAAAATGCCCTCTGCCGCCGCGAGGCCGATGGCGCTGCAGCGGTTGCCCTCGCGGATCGCGGCGATCTCGGCCGCGGTCTTGATTTCCCGTTCCGGGAACAGTGCGCCCCGCGCGACCTTGAGCTCAAGCCCGAGCGCGGTCAGCTGCGTGTATAGGCCGGTGGGGAAGATGTCCGGAATCCGGAAACGCCGCTGACTCAGGTCGCGCGCGGCAAGCCGGATTACCTCCGCGGCGCCGGGCCGGCGTTCGGGCCATTCCCGTCGCGCCCGCTCCACGAAGGCGTCAAGCGGCTGCACGACGTCGAAGCGGGACGTGCGGCGAACGCGGCCGAACTCTAGGGCGCTCACGATGGCGTGGCGGCGGCCGCTGTGGCCGAAGCAGATGAACGGGTCGCTCATCTCGACCCCGCCATAGTAGAGGGCGTCCGGGCAGCTGTGGGTGTCCGCGTAAAGGAGCGGCGGGATTTCGGCGGTGGTTCCGGGCACGTCGAGGCGGGGATTGAGTTGCGGCGGCGTGGGGATTAGCCCTCCGCGCGTGAAAAACGCAAATCCGGTTTTGGCGCTCGCGCTGCTGGCGGTCTGGGCCGCGCTCGCGGGCTGCGGGCGGGGTAACTCCGGGGAGACCGCGCCGCCGGTCCCCAAGGGCGCCGCCGAGTTCTTCCCCATCGGCATGGGCGGGCGCACCGTGCGCCTGCAGCTGGCGGTGCGGTTGCCGGAGATGCAGCGGGGCCTGATGGAGCGCCGCGACCTCGGGCCGGACGACGGGATGATCTTCGTCTACGAGCGGCCCCAGCGCCTCAGCTTCTGGATGCGCAACACCCCCACGCCACTCGACATCGGCTTTTATCGCGCGGACGGCACGCTGGCGGAGGTCTACCCGCTCCACCCCTTCGACGAGACCCCGGTGGCCTCCCGCGCGGACGACCTTCAGTTCGCGGTCGAGGTGAAGCAGGGCTGGTTCCGCGAGCACGGGGTGCGGCCCGGCGCCAAGCTGGAGCTGGACACCCTGCGGGCGGCGCTGCGGGCGCGGGGGTTCGACCCCCGCCGCCACGGGCTCTAACCCTGCTCTTTCGGGATTTCGTTGTCGGTGCGGATGACTAGCACGGGGGTCTTCGTCTTTACCCAGACGTCGGTCTCCTTGAGGAACTTGGCGGGCACGTGCTCGATCGCCTCGCCGACGGTCTTCACCGGCAGCAGGCGCCCCTTCTTGGTCGTGTTGAAATCGTAGGCGGCGCGGAAGAGGCGGTCCTGCGTGGTCGCGACGCTCTCATTCTCCGGGATCTGTAGCACCCAGCCGACGAAATCGTGCTTCGGCAGGTGCTCGTCCGGGTCACTCACCAAAATCACGAACTGCTTCTTCACGGGAGGCGGTTTCTCCTCCTCGCCCGGGTCGGGTTGAACGGCGAGGTTCATCTCCTCGACGATGCGGCGGAGGATCGCCGGCGAGATTTCGTTCTTTTTCAGGATCTCGGCGACCTTGTTGACTTCAATCTTCGGCATAGACGTGGCGGCGAGCAAACACCCCCGGCGAGCCCCCGACCAAGCCAAATCGCGTTCCTCTTCTCGGGAAGCGCGAACTCCGCCCGGTCGGCTGGCGCGGGCTTTACAGCGTAGGTGCGTCGCGCCTTGTTGGCGCGATGAGCGTTTCCGAGGAGTATTTCGACGTGGTCGATGCGCGCGACGCCGTGATCGGCCGGGCTTCCCGGCGCGAGGTGCACGCCCGCGGGCTCTGGCACCGGGCCGTGCACGTGATGGTCTTCGATGCGGCCGGGCGGATCCTGCTGCAGCGGCGGTCCGCGCACAAGGACGTCGCGCCGCGGCTGTGGGCCTCCTCCTGTTCCGGGCACGTCGACTCCGGCGAGGAGTACGACCCGGCCGCGCTCCGTGAACTGGGGGAAGAGATCGGGGTTTACCCTCCGGCGGGAGCGGCGCCGGCGCGCTGGTTCCGGGTGGAGGCGTGCGAGGCGACCGGCTGGGAATTCGTCTGGGTCTACCGGCTCCGCCACGACGGCCCGCTGCGCCTCGAGCCGCGGGAGATTGAGGAGGCGGCGTGGCACCCACCCGCCGACGTCGACGCGTGGCTGGCCCGCGCGCCTGGGGACTTCTGCCCGTCCTTCGGTCTGATCTGGCCGCTGGTCTCGGGGCGGTTGGCGGCGGGCTGAGCCCCGGGTCAACCGCGGGCCCGGCGCAGTCGCCGTAGGTGGGGCGCGGTCGGGCTCCCTTTGCACCGCAGCAGCCCCTCTGGATCGCCGGCGTAGACGATCTCGCCTCCCGCCGGTCCGCCTCCAGGGCCCAGCTCGACGACGTGGTCCGCCTCGAGGATCACGTCGAGGTGGTGCTCGATGACCACTACGGTGTGCCCTTGGTCGACGAGCGCGTGGAGCACGCGGATGAGCTTCTCGCAGTCGCTAAGGTGCAGGCCGATCGTGGGCTCCTCCAGCAGGTAAAGGTTTCGCGCGGCCACCCCGCGGGCCCGTTCGCGGCGGCCGGGACTGCCCTGTGCCAGCTCGGTCACCAGCTTGAGGCGCTGCGCCTCGCCGCCTGAAAGGGTGTTGGAGCTCTGGCCGAGGGCGAGGTAACCGAGCCCGCAATCGACCATCAGCCGGCAGACCTCGCCAAGTTCGGCGTGAAAGGCGAACTCGCGGGCGGCCTCCTCGAAGGTGAGGTTGAGCACGGCGCCGATGTCGCGGCCCTGCCAGGTGACGTCCTTAAGCTCCGGGCCGTAGCGCGATCCCTGGCAGGTGTCGCAGGGCAGAAATGCGTCCGGCAGGAAGGCCATCTCCAGCCGGATGCGGCCCGCGCCCTCGCAGGCCGGGCAGCGGCCGCCCGTCGTGTTGAACGAGAAGCGCGAGGCGGTGTAACCGCGGAGCCGCGCCTCCGGCAACTGGGCGAAGAACGCGCGGATCAGGTCTAGGATTCCCAGGTAAGTGGCGGGAGTGGACCGCGGCGTCTGCCCGATGGGCGCCTGATCGACCTCCACCACCCGGCGGAAATCGGCGGCGCCGGTGAGCGAGCTAAAGGGGGGCCGGCCCTTTTTCCCGGGCGCGCCGCCGCCGCGCGTGAAGTCCCGGCCGGAGAGACGGTCCCGGCGGTCGGCAATGGCGCGGGATGCCGCCGGGTGCAGAAGGTCGCGGATGAGGCTCGATTTGCCCGCCCCACTCGGCCCGGCGACCACCGTCAAGCGGCCTAGCGGCAGCCTCAGGCGCACGTCCCGCAGATTGCGGAAACGGACCCTGTCGAGGCTCAACCACGCGCCCCGCGCGTTCGGCGCTGGCAGGGGGCGGCGGCTGCCGCGGAGCGGGTGGGGGATGCCCGCCGCGAGGAAGCGACCGGTGAGGGAGCGTGGATTCGCGCGGACCTCGTCGGGCGTGCCGCAGGCGAGCAGTTCCCCTCCGTGGATGCCCGCGCCCGGCCCAAGGTCGATGATCCGGTCCGCCCGCTGCATCAGCTCGTCGTCGTGCTCGACGACGAGCACCGTGTTGCCCTTGTCCCGCAGACCCTCAAGGGTCGCGATCAGGCGCTGGTTGTCGCTGGCGTGGAGACCGATGCTGGGCTCGTCGAGGACGTAGAGCACGCCGGTGAGGTTGGAACCGAGCTGCGCGGCGAGGCGGATCCGTTGCTGCTCGCCGCCGGAGAGGGTCGCGGTCGGGCGGTCGAGGGTGAGGTAGCCGAGGCCCACCCGTTCGAGGAAACGGAGGCGTTCCGCGATCTCCGGGCGGACCTCCGCGAGCACGGCGCGGCCGCGGGCGTCGAGCTCGAGGGCGCCGAGCAGGCGGAGGAGCTCCGCGGGTGTGCGCCGCAGCAGCTCGGGGAGCGACAGCGCCGGCTGGCTGCCGCGGAACGGCAGACGCACGGCTCGGCTGATCCGATTCAACCGCGCGCCGCCGCAATCCGGGCATTCCTGACCGTCCGCGGCGAGGGCGCCGGCGTCCTCGAGTCCCAGTTCCCGCAGGAGGCGCGCCGGGTCCTCCTCGCCTTCCTCCGCCGGCTCCAGCATCCAAGGCAAAATGCGCCCGTGCCCGCGACACAAGGGACACCAGCCGCGTGGCGAGTTGAACGAGAAATGCTTCGGCTCCAGTTCCGGGAAGGACTCACCGGTGGCGGCGTCGGTGCGGGTGGTCGAAAACCAGGAGAGCACGCCGTCCCGCGGCGTCAGGAGGAAGCAGGCGCCGCGACCCAGCGCCAGTGCGGTGTCGAGCGCGGCGGCCGGCGGGGGCGCGCCGGCCGCGCGGAGATCGGCGACCACGACTTCGATGTCGTGCTCGCGGTAGCGGTCCAGCCGCGTGAAGGCCTCCACGGGCAGCAGCTGCCCGTCGGCGCGCATCAGCGGGTAGCCCTGATCCGCGATCCAATCCGCGATTGGCTGGTGGTGGCCCTTCCGCCCGCGGATCAGCGGGGCGCAAAGGTAGAGGTGCCGGGCCCGCCGGGCCGCGGGGTGAGTCGTCATCACCTTGCGCAGGAGTGTGCGCAGGGCCGTACGCGCCAGGGGACGCACGGGGCGACCCGACTCCGGATGATGCTGCACGCCGGCGCGGGCGTAGAGCAGGCGCAGGTGCTGGGCGACCTCCGTGATCGTGGCCACGGTCGACTTGCGCGAACCACGGGTCATCCGCTGCTCGATCGCCACCGTGGGCGGGATGCCAGCCAGGCCCCCGATCGCCGGCCGCGGCAGCTGTTCGACGAACTGCCGCGCGTACGGCGACATCGACTCCATAAACCGGCGCTGGCCCTCCGCGAAAAGGATGTCGAAGGCGAGGGTTGACTTTCCGGAACCGGACACACCGGTGACGACGGTCAGCTGCTGGTGGGGCAGCGCGAGCGTGAGATCCTTGAGGTTGTTCTCGCGCGCGTCGGTCAGCCTCAGCTCAGCTGGGCGAACTGTTACGCGCGGCGCCGGCTCGGCGAGGAGACCTTCGCTGAGCGTTGGCCCAGCCTCCGACGCCAAGGCGGCGCGCAGGAAGGGCGCCGTCACGGTGGCGCTTTTTGCAACGTCCTCCGGCGTCCCCTCCGCGGTAATCCGCCCGCCGGCGGCACCCGCTTCCGGGCCCACCTCGATGATCCAGTCAGCCGCTCGGAGGACATCGGTATGGTGCTCCACGATGACCACCGAGTTTCCCTGCTCCACCAAGGTCTGGAGGACCTCGAGCAGCCGGGCCACGTCGTGGCGGTGCAGCCCGGTGGTCGGCTCGTCGAGCAGGAGCAGCGCCGGGGCCTGCGCCTCGCGATCGCGGAAGGCCGCGAGGTGGCGGACCAGCTTCAGCCGCTGCGCCTCGCCGCCGCTGAGGGTGTTGAGCGGTTGCCCGAGCGGCAGGTAACCGAGCCCGACGGCCTCGAGGCCGGCCAGCTTCCGGTAGATCGCGGGCTGCGTCGCAAAGACCGCAAGCGCCTCCGTTACCGTGAGGTCAAGGAGTTCGGCGATTGACCGGTCCTCCCGGCGCACGGCGAGCACCTCCGGCTTAAAGCGGCGGGTTCCGCAGGCCGGGCAGGGAACGAAGACGTCGGACAGGAACTGCATCTCGACGCGCTCGTAGCCGAGGCCCTGGCACTGGTCGCAGCGGCCCTCGCCTCCGTTGAAGGAAAACGCGGAGGCTCCGAGGCCCGCGGCCCGCGCTTCGGGCGTCGCCGCGTACAGCTCCCGCACGAGATCCCAAGCCTCGACGTACAGAACCGGCGTCGACCGCGGGGTGCGACTTAACGGGGATTGGTCGACCAGCACGATCTCCCCGACCGGCTGGTCGAGCGTGAGCCGGCGGATGACGGCGGGTTCCTCCGCTGGGAGGCCGCGCTGGCGGAGGAGCCCCTGGTGGAGCGCGGCATCGAGGAGCGTGGACTTGCCGGAGCCGGAGACCCCGCTGAGGCACACGAGGCGACCGAGGGGCACGCGCAAGTCGAGGTCCCGCAGGTTGTGCCGCGAGATGCCCTCCAGCCGCAGGCACGGGTGGCCGTCCGGCACGGGCCGGCGCGGCGGCGCCGGTGAAACTCCGGCGCGGCCAGATAGGTAGCGTCCCGTGAGGCACTTCACGTGCGTGAGCATCTCCGGGACGGATCCTTGAAAGACAATCCGGCCGCCACGCCGACCCGGCTCGGGTCCGACTTCGATGACCTGGTCCGCCGCCCGGATCACGGCCTCATCGTGCTCGACGACCACGACTGTGTTGCCGGCGTCGACCAGCCGGCGGATCACCCCGAGAAGGCGGTGCACATCGCGCGGATGAAGGCCGACGCTGGGCTCATCGAGGACGAACAGGGTGTCGACCAGCGAGGTGCCGAGGCAGGCGGTGAGATTGACCCGTGCGACCTCGCCACCGGATAGGGTGCGCGAGGGGCGGTCGAGGGTGAGGTGGCCCAGCCCGACCTCCTCGAGGTAACGCAGCCGGGTAAGCATCGCCGCGCGCGCCACCCCGGCGGCCTCCGCGGGCTTGGGTGCCTCGTCAGGCGCCTCTGCCAACAGGGCCCGCAGCTCCGTGACGGACATCTGGTAAAACTCGGGCAGGGTGCGGCCGCGCCAGCGCCAACAGAGGGCCTCGGGCTGGAGGCGGCTGCCCCCGCAATCCGGGCAGGGGAGCGCGGCGCGGTAGCGCGAGAGAAATACCCGCACGTGCATTTTGTAGGTGTTGCGCTCCAGCCAGCGAAAGAAGCCGTGCAGGCCGTACCACGCGTCGGCCCCGCGCGCGTCGTCGGCGCCGGGTTCACCCTCGAGCACCCAGCGACGCTGCGTCTCGGTAAGGCGGGAGAAGGGGACGTCGGTTGGCACCCCCTGCCGGCGGGCGCTGCGGAGCAGGTCGCGCTTCGATCCCCCGTACGCCTCGCTCTCCCAGCAGCGGATCGCCCCCTGCGCGAGGGACAGCGAGTGGTCGGGGATGGCAAGCGCGGGATCGAGTTCGAGGATGCGGCCGAAGCCGCGGCACCGCGGGCAGGCACCCAGCGGCGAATTGAAGGAAAAAAGCGACGGTGTGGCCGGGCGGAACACCCGCCCGGTGGCGGGGGAACGCAGCCCGCGGGAATGCCGTCCCGCGGACTCGAGCCGGCCCTGCTCTTCGGTGAACAGTTCCAGCTCGCCTCGGCCGAAATGGTACGCCTTCTCAGCGGCCTCGAAGAACCTCGCGCGCTGATCATCGGCAAGCGCTAGACGGTCTTGCGCCACCAGCAACTGATCGCCCTGCCCGAGCAGGGCGGGATCCGTCGCAAGCTCGGCTAGACGCCGCGCCTCCCATCCGCCACTGGTCAGCGGCAACAGGGCGCGTACGTAGCCCTGTGCCTGCAGGCCGGCGAGGATCTCGGCCCAGGTCAGGGCGGCCGGCCGGACCACCCGGAAGGCGACGACGACGGCACGGGGGGCGAGCTGGGCGCGCGCGTGCGCCCACACCGCGGACGGATGGTCGTCCCGAACCGGTTCCCCGGTCGCCGGATCAATGCAGCCGGCGACCTGGCTGAACCAGACTTTCGCGTAGTCGGTCAACTCGGTCATCGTCCCCACGGTCGAGCGGGAGGTGCGGACCGTGTTGGTCTGCTCGATCGCGATCGACGGCCGGATGTTTTCGACCCGGTCCACGCGGGGCGCGGGCAGCAATTCGAGGAACTGGCGGGTGTATGCGCTGAAGGTCTCGACGTAGCGGCGCTGGCCCTCTGCGTGCAGGGTATCGAAGACGAGCGAGGATTTGCCCGCGCCGCTCAGCCCGGTGACCACGACGAAGCGGCCGAGGGGCAGGTCGAGGTCGAAGCCCTGGAGGTTGTGCTGGCGGACGCCGCGGAGCCGGATGCAGTCCGGGGCGGGTCGGGAGGTGGGCGCGGAGGCGGGCACGCGCGGAGCAAGCGGGTCGCGCCGCCAAAGGCAACCGCGCTAGGAAATTTGGCGCGCTCAGCCGCCGGCGAGCGCGAGTCGCGCGCCCCCGGCCGTGATCGCTGCCGCGACCGCGGGGGCGGGCGGTGTGTCGGTCACGAAATTAATCCGCGGGCCGAACGGCGGGGTCAGGCTCAGCGCCTTGCGGCCGAACTTCAAGGCATCGAGGGCGAACACGGTCCAATCCGCCGCCTCGATCATCTGCCGCAGGGTGCTGATCAGCAGCGCGTTGTCGTTCCAGACGCCGCGCTCGGTGACCCCTGTGCCGGCGAGGATCGCGAGCTCCGCGCGCACCTGCTCGAGCGCGGCCCCGCAGGCGTGACCGACGGGCATTCCCTGCTGAGGGAGAATGCTGCCACCCGTGACGATCGTCTCGACGGCGCCGAAGTCCCCGAACAGGGCGACCACCGGCAGCGAGTTTGTGCTCGCCTGCACCTGTTTTTTTCCAGCAGGCGGGCCACGGCGAAGGTCGTCGAGCCGTCATCGAGGATTACGGGGGCGCCGGGGGCGAGCGGCTGCGCGATGACGCTGGCAATGCGGAACTTTCGGTCCGCCTAGCGCTGGATGCGGGTAAGGGAGTCGTTCTCGCGCGCGAGCGCGTCCCCTCCGACGAGCGACGCGCGCCCGTGATGCCACCGCCCCGCCCCGCGCGCCTCAAGGCCATCCAGGATGCGCCGCACCGTCGAGAGAGAGCCGCCGAAGCGCTGGCGAGGGAGAACAGGTCCGCGTACTTGTGCTCGCGCAGTTGGCGTTTGATCAGGTCGGTGCGCTGCTGGTTGCTCATTTTCCGGGGGAGGGGAGCAGCCGGGTGAACAGTTCCATGTAGGCCGCGACCTGGCGATCGGGAGCGAAGTTTTCCCGCGCGAACGCCCGCGCCGCCCGGGCGCGTCTGGCGCGGATCTCCGGGCCGGCGCCGAGACACTCGCGGAGGCGTTCCCGGAACGCTGCGTGATCGCCCCGCGGGATCATCCAGCCGGTCTCGCCCGGGACGAAGCATTCGGCGATGCCCTGCGCCGCCGCCGCGACCACGGGCAGGCCGTGGGCCTGAGCCTCGATGAGGAAGTTTGAAAGCGCCTCACTTCGGGAGGCGTGGACCGCGACGTCGGCGGCCGCGTAAAGCGGCGACGGGTCCGTGAGAAAACCGGGGAAGCGCACGCGTTCCAAGAGCCCGGCCTCCTCCGCGCGGCGCCGGCAGGCAGCCAGTTCCGGACCTGCCCCGGCGAGCCACAGTTGCCAAGGTGGCGCGGCCGGGAGCTCCCGCACGATCTCGATCAGCTCCGGCTGATTCTTCTCTGGGCGGAACATCGCCACGCAGACCAGCACCTGCGCCTCGGGCGGCGTGCCGAGCCGCGCGCGCCATTCCGCGCGCCGCGCCGCGGTCTGAGCCGCATCTGCCTCTGGCGGGAAAACCAGCGAGTTGGGGATCACGGCGACCTGTTCCCGCGCTAGGCCGTGCCCCTGCAGGAGTTGATCGCGCGCCTCGCGGCTGTTT
>Ga0194123_10000636_pt1 | contig 63764 bp, 64 predicted proteins | sample TA2MahsurfametaG_5_FD_155479 | JGI IMG/M metagenome (GOLD analysis project Ga0194123, IMG submission 155479) | Freshwater microbial communities from Lake Tanganyika, Tanzania - TA2015023 Mahale A surface | ecosystem: Environmental > Aquatic > Freshwater > Lake | place: Tanzania: Lake Tanganyika... | reverse complement strand
GCCGAAGCCCACGAAGCAGGCCTGGTCCGGGTGGGGCAGTTCCCAGGGCCAGCCGCTCTTGAGCCACTTGTCGGTGATCTCCACCTGCCAGCCGTCTCGGATCAGCTGGTCGAAGATGCCGAATTCGTAGCGGATCCCATAGCCGGTGGCGGGGATCTCCAGGGACGCCAGCGACTCGAGGAAGCACGCCGCCAGCCGACCCAGGCCGCCGTTGCCCAGGCCCGGCTCCTCCTCCACGTCCAGGATGTCGTTGATGTCGTCGATGCCGAAGCGACGCAGGGCTTCAGCGGCTTCCTCCTGAATGCCCAGCATCAGCAGGTTGTTGCCCAGCTGGGGACCGATCAGGAACTCCGCCGAGAGGTAGGCCACCACCCGGGTGGGCGCCTTCCGCAGGGCCTCGATGCCCGCGAGATAGCGGGTCATCAGTCGATCGCGCACCGCATAGCTCAGCGCCATGTAGAGGTCGTGGCGGCTGGCGGTGGGGGCCAGCTTGCCGAGCGTGAAGAACAGGTGCTCGGTCATGCCATCGAACACGTCGGCGGCGGTGAGGCCGCTGCGATCGGGATCGGCGTAGCAGCCCGGGGTGGGCAGACGCAGGTTGCTGGCGGGGGTGGTGCTCATCGGTGTTCCGTCGGGGTCCAGCGCCAGTGGGTGATCTCGGGGGCATCCATGCCATGGCGATGGGCATAGCTGCGGTTGGCCAGGATCGCTTCTTTCATGCGTTCCTTCACGTGGGCCGCGCGGGAGCCTAGGCCAGGCACCCGGTCAATCACATCGATCACCAGATTGAAGCGATCGATCTGGTTGTTCATCGCCAGCTCCAGCGGCGTGTTGATGTTGCCTTTCTCCTTGTAACCGCGCACGTGGATGTTGGCGTGGTTGCGGCGTCGATAGGTGAGCCGGTGGATCAGCCAGGGGTAGCCATGGAAGTTGAAGATCACCGGCCGATCCGTGGTGAACAGGCTGTCGAAATCGCGGTCGCTGAGGCCGTGGGGATGTTCATTGGGCGTGGTGAGGGCGAACAGTTTCACCACGTTGAGCACCCGGATCCTGAGGGAGGGGATCTCCCGGTGCAGGATCTCCACGGCTGCCAGGGTCTCCTTGGTGGGGATGTCGCCGGCGCAGGCCATCACCACATCCGGCTCGTCGGGCTCGGTGCCGTTGTCGTCGTTGCTGGCCCAGCTCCACAGGCCGATGCCCTTGGCCACATGGGCGCGGGCCTGCTCCAGGTTGAGGTACTGCAGGTGACTCTGTTTGTCGGAGACGATGATGTTGCAGACATTGGTCTCCACCAGCGCCTCCTCGGCCACCGCCAGCAGGGAGTTGGCATCGGCAGGCAGATACACGCGCACCACCTCGCCGCTCTTGTTGCCTGCCAGGTCGATGAAGCCCGGATCCTGGTGGGTGAAGCCGTTGTGGTCCTGCCGCCAGACGGTGGAGGAGATCAGGCAGGTCCACGGACCGATCGGCGCGCGCCAGGGGGCGTGGTGGATGCAGCTCTCCAGCCACTTGGCGTGCTGGTTGAACATCGAGGCAATCACATGGGCGAAGGCCTCGTAGGTGTGGAAGAAGCCGTAGCGGCCGGTGAGTAGGTAGCCCTCCATCATTCCCACCAGCGTGTGCTCGGAGAGCATCTCCACCACGCGGCCGCTGCGGGAGAGCTCGCTGCCGTTCATGTCCTCCGGCAGGAACTCCTCCATCCACACCTTCTTGCTCACCTCATAGATCGACTGCAGGCGGTTGGAGGCGGTTTCGTCAGGGCCGAACACCCGCAGGGAGTCCGGGTTCAGGCCGATGGCATCGCGCAGCAGTGCCCCGAGGGGATAGGTGTTCTCGGCCTCGCTCTGCCCGGGGTTCTCCACGGGCACCGCATAGGCCTCGATGGCTGGCAGGTGCAGCTTCCGGCGCAGCAGGCCGCCGTTGGCGTGGGGATTGGAGCCCATCCGCCGGTTGCCCGAGGGAGAGAGGGACTGCAGCTCCGGCCGCAGGGTGCCCTGCTCGTCGAACAGTTCCCAGGGGCGATAGCTCTTCAGCCAGGCCTCCAACTGCTGCAGTTGGGCCGTGTCCTGGCGGGGGTTGGGCAGGGGGACCTGGTGAGCCCGCCAGAAATTCTCGATCTTCTTGTCGCCGAGGGCCGACGGGCCGGTCCAGCCCTTGGGGGAGCGCAGCACGATCATCGGCCAGGCGGGACGCACCGCTTCGCCGCTGCGGCGGGCCTCGGCGCGGATGGCCAGGATCCGGCCGATCGCCGTGTCCATGGCGGCGGCCATGGCGGCATGCATCGCCATGGGCTCGCTGCCTTCCACGAAGATCGGCTCCCAGCCGTAGCCCCGCATCAGGTTGGCCAGCTCATCCCGGGGGATGCGGGCCAGCAGGGTGGGGTTGGCGATCTTGTAGCCGTTCAGGTGCAGCACCGGCAGCACGGCGCCATCGCTGATCGGATTGAGGAACTTGTTGATGTGCCAGCTGGTGGCCAGGGGGCCCGTTTCCGCCTCGCCATCGCCCACGCAGGCCAGGGCGATCAGCTCCGGGTTGTCGAACACCGCGCCGCAGGCGTGGGAGAGCACGTAGCCGAGCTCGCCGCCCTCGTGGATGGAGCCGGGGGTCTCCGGGGTGCAGTGGCTGCCGATATGGCCCGGGAAGGAGAACTGCTTGAAGAAGCGCCCCATGCCGGCGGCATCGCGCGACTTGTCGGGATAGACCTCGCTGTAAGAGCCATCGAGATAGGTGGGAGCCAGTACCCCCGGGGCCCCGTGTCCCGGACCTGACAGATAGATCATGTCGAGGTCGTGGGTGCGGATCACCCGGTTGGCATGGGCCCAGATGAAGGCCTGGCCCGGACTCGACCCCCAGTGCCCCAGCAGCCGGTTCTTGATGTGCTCGGGCTTGAGCGGCTCCGCCAGCAGCGGGTTGTCCTGGAGATAGATCATCCCCACCGCCAGGTAGTTGGCGGCGCGCCACCAGGCGTCGAGGTGCTCCAGCTGCTCATGGGTGGCGCTGCTGGAGGGGGCGGGGCTGAGGCCGGCTGCCTGGAGGGGCGGTTGGGTCATCCCGGGACGCAGGGCACTGCCATGGATTGCGGATTTTGACCGTAGCCGTGGTTGCCACAGCCATCCCCAACATCCGGTTAGGCATCAGGATCTGCACACCTGGCCCGTAACCCTGGCGCCGGCCTCTCTGGAAGATTCCCCATGGCACTGCCAGCCCTGCTGCTCGAGGTGGGAAGCCACCAGCTCGAAGTGGCTGAAACCCTGATCTCGGTGGGGGAGTTCCTGGTGATCTTCCTGGCGGCCCGGGTGCTGGCCGAGCTGATGGTGCGCTGGCAGTTGCCCTCGATCCTCGGCGAGCTGCTGGCGGGGGTGCTGATCGGGGTGTCGGGCCTGCACCTGATCGTGCCCCCCGACACCCAGGCCCAGCTCAGTGCGGGCGTGCTGGCCCTGGTGGGCTCCCTGGCGGAGATCACGCCCGAGGCGGTGCAGCACCTCTACAACGAGACCTTTCCCAACCTGCAGGCGGTCTCCCAGATCGGCCTGTTCGCCCTGCTCTTCCTCACCGGCCTGGAGAGCGAGCTCGACGAACTGGTGGCCGTCGGCGCCCAGGCCACCACGGTCGCCGTCACCGGCGTGGTGCTGCCGTTTGCCCTGGGCACGGCCGGTCTCTACTACCTCTTCCATGTGCCCCTGATCCCGGCGGTCTTCGCCGGGGCCGCGATGACGGCCACCTCCATCGGCATCACCGCCAGCGTGTTCGGGGAGCTGAAGTTTCTGCGCACCCGTGAGGGGCAGACCGTGATTGGTGCCGCCGTGCTCGATGACATCCTCGGCATCGTCATTCTTGCGGTGGTGGTGAGCCTGGCGGGCGGCGAGGGCTTCGCCATCGGCCCCCTGCTCAAGCTGGTGGCGGCGGCCGGCGTGTTCGTGGCGGCCGCCCTGTTCCTCAGCCGCACGGCCGCCCCCGGCTTTGACTGGGCTCTGGATCAGCTGAAGGCCCCAGGGGAGGCAGCGGTGGCGTCCTTCCTGGTGCTTTCGCTCTGTTGCTTCGCCGCCCAGGCCATCGGCCTGGAGGCGGCTCTCGGTGCTTTCGCCGCCGGTCTCATCCTCAGCTCCAGCAAGCACACCCACGCCATCGATGCGGCGGTGAAGCCCCTGGTGGCCCTGTTTGCCACTCTCTTTTTCGTGTTGATCGGCACCGGCATGGACCTTTCGGTGCTCAACCCCTTCGAGCCCGCCAACCGGGAGGGGTTGATCGTGGCCGCCTTCCTGCTCGTGGTGGCGATCGCCGGCAAGGTGGCCGCCGGCTGGAGCTATCTGAGCAAGGAGAAAACCAATCGCCTGGTGGTGGGCATCGGGATGATGCCCCGCGGCGAGGTGGGCCTGATCTTCCTGGGCCTGGGCACCCAGGCCGGTCTGCTCACCAAGCCCCTGGAGGCCGCGATCCTGCTGATGGTGATCGGTACCACCTTCCTGGCGCCGATCCTGCTACGCCTGGTGTTGCGCGGCAGTTCCGGAGGCCCCGACCTTGACCCCCTCGCCGAAGTTCCCACCTGATCCCTCCCGCTGGGGCCTGAGCTGGGGGGGCTGGCTCGACAACCGTCGGGGCGAGTGGTGGCTGCTGGCCCAGCTGGCCCTGATCGCGGCCCACCTGCTGCCCCCCTGGCCCTCCCCTGGCAGCTGGGGCTACGCCTGGCCCCTGCCCCTGGCCCTGGCGGGCACCGGGCTGTTCCTCGTGGGCCTGCTACTGGCCCTGCAGGCGTTTCTGCGCCTGGGCCCCAGTCTCACCCCCCTGCCCGAGCCCATGCCCGGGGCTGCCCTGATCACCAGCGGGGCCTATGCCCGCTGCCGCCACCCCCTCTACCAGGCGGTGCTGCTGTGCTCCTTCGGGGTCGCTCTGGCCCTGGGCAGCCTGCTGCACCTGGCCCTGTCTCTGGCCCTCTGTGGCGTGCTCGGGGGCAAGGCACGGCGGGAGGAACGGGCCCTGCTGCGGGCCCACCCTGACTTCGCCGCCTACCGGGAGAGCACTCCGGCGATCATTCCCCGCTGTCCCTGGCTCGACTGGCGAGAGCTGTGAACAGTCCCCAGCCGGCGGCCATCAGGCCCAGGCTGGAGGCCCAGCCCGGGCCGAGGGCCCAGCCCAGGGCCAGGTCGGTGAGGGTGCCCACGGCCAGGGCCAGGCCAAGGCTGGCCACCACCAGCAGCACCTGCTGCAGGGTCCCATCGAGGGAGCCGGCGGCCAGGGCCTGCTCCAGCCGCGACAGCGGCAGGCTCAGGGGCAGGTAAAGGGCCAGGGCCCAGAGGCTGATGCCAGGCAGCAGGGCGATCCAGTCGGGGCCAAGGGGGGGCAAGGGCCAGGGGCGAATCTCCCTAGCATCGACCCTTTGCCGTCGCCTGCGGTGCCCGAGCTTTCCACCCTCCCGCCAGGCGCCGTCGCTGCGTCGACCCTGATGCCCAGGCCCTGGCAGCATCTCGGCTACCCGGTGCATGCGGTGCAGGCCGCCCCAGCGCAGCCCGAGGGGCCGGCCGTGCTCCTGGTTCACGGCTTCGGTGCCAGCACCGACCACTGGCGCCACAACATCCCCGCCCTGGCGGCGCGCCATGAGGTGCACGCCCTGGACCTCCTGGGCTTCGGCCGCAGCGCCAAGCCGGCCGGCCTTGCCTATGGCGGTGCCCTGTGGCGTGATCAGCTGGCTGCCTATGTGGCCGAGCGCATCGGCCGGCCCACGGTGCTGGTGGGTAATTCCCTGGGCGGCTTTGCGTCCCTCGCAGCCGGGGTGGCCCTGGGGGAGCAGGCGGCCGGGGTGGTGCTGCTCAATGCTGCCGGTCCCTTCAGCGATGAGCAGGCGCCGCCGCGGGGCTGGGGCGCGATCGCCCGCCAGACCATCGGCGGGGCACTGCTCAAGAGCCCGGTGCTGCAGCGGCTGTTGTTTGAGAACCTGCGCCGGCCGGCCACCATCCGGCGCACCCTCAACCAGGTGTACATCGACCGCACCAATGTGGATGAGGAGCTGGTGGAGGCGATCCGGCGCCCCTCCCTGGATCCCGGGGCCTTCGGCGTCTTCCGCACCGTGTTCGACATTCCCCGCGGCCAGCCCCTCGATGAGCTGTTTGCCCAGCTCCGCTGCCCGCTCCTGCTGCTCTGGGGCATCCGCGACCCCTGGATCAATGCCGCTGGCCGTCGCGCCGCCTTCCAGCGCCATGCCCCCAGCGCCACCTCCGAGGTGGTGCTCGAGGCGGGCCACTGCCCCCACGATGAGGTGCCCGACCAGGTGAATGGGGCGCTGCTGACCTGGCTGGCGGAGCTCAGCGACCAGCGAGCGGCGTGGGCTGCACCCCTGGCAGACGACCGGGAGCCAGCTGCTGTTTCGGGTCGAACTGGCGCTTGATCGCCTCGATCAGCGGGCGGGAGGGCGCATCCCGCCAGGCTGGAATGGCCGTGCCCGCAGGCTGGCGCAGCACGGCGAGGTGTCCGCCCAGGCCGTCACAGAACCGGCGCAGGGCCTCCACCTGATAGCCGGCGAGGGCATCGCCCGGGGCCCAGGCCAGTCCCAGGCCGCTGCCGGCGCCAAAGCTCCAGTGCATCCGCGCCAGGCTCCGCTCTGCGAGCAGGCTGGCCAGGGCGCTGGGCCGCACCCCCAGGCGCAGCAGCCAGGGGCTGGTGGCGACGCTCTGGTCGATCCCGTGGCCCTGCCCGTGGCCGATCCGCTCCAGCAGCTCCTCGGGCTGGAGTTCCTGCACCTGCAGTTCCGGGGCCCGCTCGCGGATGCAGGCGACCTGCTCCTCGAGGGTCTGGGCACTGATGCTGGCGAGACTGAGCAGCAGGCCGCTGCCGGCTGCCCCCTGCTGCCAGTCGATCCGCTCCGAACTGAGGCTGGAATCGAGCAGCCAGCGGGCCATGGCCGCCAGCGCCTGGGCTGGCCCGCTCAGCCACAGGCCGCGGCGCTCCGGGGGCTGGGGCAGGGTGCGCAGGGTGACCTCGGTGATCAGGGCCAGCGATCCCCAGCTGGCTGTGAGCAGGCGCATCAGGTCGTAGCCGGCCACGTTTTTCACCACCTGGCCGCCCGCCCGGGCCGCCGTGCCGTCGGCCCGCATCAGGCCGATGCCGATCAGCTGGTCCCGCACCCCCAGGTAGCGCTGGCGGTAGCCGCCGGCCAGCCCACGGGCCACCAGGCCACCGACGCTGCCACTGTTCTCCCCGCGGGGGCCGCTGCCCCAGGGCCAGTCGAGGGCCAGCCACTGCCTGTGGTGGGCCAGTTCCTGTTGCAACACCACCAGTGGTGTGCCGGCCTGCACTGTGACGGTGAAATCCTCCGGATTGAGAGCCACGATCCGGTTCAGTCGTGCCGTGCTCAGCACCGGCGGTGCCGCCTGCACAGGCGGGCCCCAGTCGAGGCGGCTGCCGCAGCCTGCCGGCAGCCAGGGGCTGGCCCGCTGGTGCAGGTCCTGCACCAGCTCCTGGAGCTCGCTGTCTTCGGGACGCATCACGGCACGATGGTGCCATGGCACAGAGGCTCAAGGTCGTCGTCATTGACGACGATCCCACCGGCTCCCAGACCCTGCACGGCTGTCCCCTGCTGTTGCGCTGGGATCAGGCGAGCCTGGAGCGTGGGCTGGCCCACCCCTCGCCGTTCCTGTTCATCCTGGCCAACACCCGCGCCCTGGCTCCGGCGGCGGCGACGCAGCGCCTGCGCCAGATCTGCAGGGCCCTGCGCCCGGCCCTGGAGGCGGCGATCGCCGCAGGCCAGCTCGACCGCTGGCTGCTCGTGAGCCGGGGCGACTCCACCCTGCGGGGCCACTTTCCCCTGGAGGTGGATCTCCTGGCCGCGGAGCTGGGCCCCTTCGACGCCACCCTGCTGGTGCCGGCGTTCCTGCCCGGCGGGCGCACCACCCGCGACGGCGTGCATCGGCTCCACGGGGAACCGGTGCACACCACGGCCTTCGCCCGCGATGGCCTGTTCGGCTACCGCAGCAGTTACCTCCCCGACTGGGTGGAGGAGAAGAGTGGTGGCCGGCTGCCGGCGGCGGCGGTGCAGCGTCTCACCCTGGCGGAGCTGGAGGCGGCTGCGGTCGAGCCGGATGGGCCCGGCTTTGCCGCCCTCTGCCGGCGCCTGGCTGGGCTGGCGAACCATGTCTGCGTGGCGGTGGATGCGGAGCGGCCGCAGCAGCTGGCGGCCCTGGGAGCCGCGGTGCGCGAGCTGACGGCGCCAGCTGCGGCGGAGCGCTGGGGCCGGCCGCGACGGTTCCTGTTCCAGTCGGCCGCCAGCCTGCTCAATGGGCTGGTGGAGCTGCAGGCGCCGCCCCGCACTGCCGCTGGCCTGGTGGCCCTGCGGCGCCGGGATGGCAGCGGAGAGCCCCTGCCCGGTCTGGTGCTGGTGGGCTCCCACGTGCCCCTCGCTGATGCCCAGCTGCAGCGGCTGCTGGCGGAGCCCGCTTGCCGGGGCCTGGAGCTGCCAGTGGCCAAGCTGGCCCGGGTGCTCGAGGGGCCGGCGCCCGCTCCCCTGCTGGCCAGCCTGGAGGGGCAGTGGGGGGAGCAGCTGGAGGCGTTGCTGGCCTCCGGTCACACCCCGGTCCTGTTCACGAGCCGGGGCGAACAGGTCTGCCGCCATGCCGAGGAGCGTCGCCGCCTGGGGCAGGAGCTGGCGGGGTTGATGGGCCGCCTGGCCGGCCGCCTGGCCCCCCGGCTGGGCTATCTGATCAGCAAGGGGGGGGTCACCAGCCACACGCTCCTGGCCGATGGCCTCGGCCTGGAGTGGGTCGACCTGCAGGGCCAGCTGCTCCCAGGCTTGTCGCTGGTGCGGGTGCCTGGCCCCGGCCCGATGCAGGGCCTGCCGGTGCTCACCTTCCCGGGCAACCTCGGGGATGACGAGAGCCTGGCTCAGGCCTGGGCGCTGATGGAGGGGGGCGCGCTGGCCGGCACCCGCTCGAGGTAAGCGGAGACGGGAATCGGTGCCGCCTGCCGGTAGCCCACGGGCAGCCAGAGGTCACCCTCCGCGCTGTGCACGTGGATCTCCCAGTGGTAGAGCCCGGTGTAGGCGCGCGGGTCGTCCTGCAGCAGGGCGGCGTAGTGCAGCACGGCCCGGCCGTAGTGATGGCTGTTGTTGTAGCCCCAGAGGCCCCGCCGGATGTCCGCCAGGCCGCCGCGGCGCACCAGGTAGCGGGCGGCGGCCTGGATGGCGTCGTGGGGATCGCGGATGCTGCCCGCACCCACGCCTGCCTGGGCCCAGGTGCTGGGCAGGAATTGCATCGGTCCCTGGGCATTGGCCACCGACACCCCATCGATGCGGCCCATGCCGGTCTCCACCAGATTGATCGCCGCCAGCACCTCCCAGGCGATGCCCGTGGCGGCGCCGGCCTTGCGGTAGTGGGCGAGCAGCTCCTCAGCGGGGGCGGGCGGGATGATCCGCCAGGCCGGCAGCCGGCTCAGGCCCGGATGGCCGCGGTGCATGGCCAGGAATTCCCGGCGGGCCGCCAGATGCAGCTGGGCCACCCGCTGCCAGCGCGCGGGCAGCAGGGCCTGCACCCGGGCGGCCTGCTGCGGCTGTCGGGACAGCACCCGGTAGATCACCTGCTGCTGGTGCCCCAGCCGGGACAGCTGCTCGGCCGGGGTGGCGGGATCGCGCAGGGCGGTCTCCACCGCCGCCAGCAGCTTGGCAGTCGTCGCTGGATCAGCCGGCACCAGTGGATAGTGGCGGCCATCGGCCTGGCGGGGAAGGGCCGGGTGGCTGGGCAGCTCGGGCCCGGCGGGGATCTCCTGGCCCCCGGGCTTGCCGCTGCCGCTGGCGGGCGCCAGCGGATTCAGCCCCAGCCCCAGCCCCTGGACGCCGCCGACCTGGGCGCCTGCCAGCAGGCAGCCGGCCAGCAGGGCGGCACCAGGGCGGGAGATGGCCATGGCCAAGCTCCAGGCGCTGAGGACGACGCTACCGGGATCGGCCGGTGTGGCTGCGCGTGAGACTCGGATCGAGGGCCGCGCTGGCCTCCACGCAGGCGAGCAGGGTTTCGGCGGCGTAATCGCGCTCGAACTGGCCCAGTTCCAGCCCGAGTTCAAGGGCATCGAGCCGGGCCATGGCGCTCTGGCAGCGGCTCACCTTCTCCTCCAGCCGGCTGCTCTGCAGCACCTGGCTGCAGGAGGAGGCCAGGGTGGAGAGCAGGGCGGCGGCTGCGCAGATCCACCGCCAGGAGGGTGACTGCAGCCCCAGCAGGGTGGTGAGTTCCGTGGTGAAGGTCGGGCCTCCGAGGGCTGGTGCGGCCGTGAGCACTGCCGCGAGGGTGCTGGCCGCCACAGCCAGGGTGCTGAGGCGCTGCTGACGGGGCTGGTTGCGCCGCAGGAAGCGTGTCAGCAGGTCGCGCTGGTGGCGCAACTCGCTCAGCAGGCGGTCGGGGTCGGAGGGCAGGCTTGGGGGCCGCGAGCTTCCGGCTTGTGGGGAGAGGTCGGCCATGGGGACTGCCTGGGCGTGTTTCCAGTGTGCAGAGGGTGTACCGGCCGGCAACCCGTTCCCTCAGACCGGCGCTTCCCCGTCCTGCCGCCGGGCCAGGACGCTCAGGGGCCAGCCCAGGGCCACGAGCATGGCGGCGGTGGCACAGAGCAGGGGATCATTCACGGCCATGCCCACCAGGAAGGCCACGGACACCGCCCCCACCAGCAGCGGCGGCAGTGGGTAGGCCCAGCAGCGGAAGGGGCGGTGCAGTTCCGGCTCCTGCCACCGCAGCACCACCAGGCTGGCGATGCCGGCGAGGGGCAGGGCCACGTACAGCACCGCTCCCAGGCCCAGCAGCCGCTCAAACGACCCGGTGAGCACCAGCACGGCTCCCGTGCCACTGGTGAGCAGCAGGGCTGTGGAGGGCGTGCCGCCGGGGTTCACCGTGGCCACCAGGGGCGGCAGCAGACCTGTGCGGCCCAGGCCGAACAGGATGCGCGGTGCCGCCATCACCACGGTGTTGATCAGGCCGAGCAGGGCCAGCAGGGCCACGGCGGTGATCACGGCGCCGCCGGCGGGGCCGACGAGGGCCCGGGCGGCCAGGGCCGCAGGCAGCGGTGAGGCCGCCAGCTGGGGCAGGGGCAGCACGTGCAGCAGGGCGGCATTGATCAGCAGGTAAAGGGCGCTCACCGCCAGCACGCCGCCGATCAGGGATCGGGGCAGGTCGCGCTCGGGTCGGCTGAACTCTTCGGCGAAATACACCGGGCTGGCCCAGCCGTCGTAGGTGGTGATCACTGCCTGCAGGGCAACCATGGCGGCCGTGACTTCGGGCAGAACCTGCCGGTTCTCCTGCGGCGCCGCCGGCAGCAGAAAGCAACCCGTCACCAGGGCCAGCAGGGCGGCGGCCTTGGCCAGGCTCAGCCATTCCTGGCTGGTGCTGCCGGCCCGCAGCCCACGCAGCTGGATCAGGGTGAACAGGCCGATCACCAGCAGGGCGATGCCCTGGCCCGTCAGGCGGGGGGAGAGGGGGAAGGGGCTGAGCAGGTCCCCCGGCAGCAGGGCCTGGCCGTAGTCGCCCACGGTGGTGGCCACCCAGGCGAGGCCGATGCAGTGGGCCAGCCAGTCAGCCCAACCCACCAGCAGGCCGGCTCGGCGCCCGAAGGCCCGTTCCGCGTAGACGGTCCAGCCGCCCGTGCGGGGCAGGGCGGCGGCCAGCTCGGCGATGCACACGGCCCCGAGCAGGGCGTAGACACCGCCGGCCAGCCAGGCTGCCAGCACCAGATCTGGTGTGGGTAGCTGGGCAGCCACCAGGCCTGGGGTGCGCAGGATGCCGGCGCCGATTGTTCCGCCCACGGCGCCGGCCAGACCGAAGCCAACTCCCAGGATGTCCAGCAGCCGACCGGTGGAATGCTCGGCCATCAGGGTCGGGTGGCGATCACCGCGAAAAAGGGGTCGCCATGGCCGCCGATCCACCCCAGGGGACCGCGGGCCCGGGTGGCTTCGGCCAGCAGCTCCGGCCGGGGCCAGCCCTGGGCGATCAGCACCCGGGCCACGGCGGCCAGCCGGTCGGCATCGCTGCCCTCGCTCCAGATCCGGGGAGCCTTCGTCGGGAACAGGCGGTTGCTGAAGGCCACGATCAACACGCCGCCGGGACGCAGGCAGCGCAGCAGCTCGCAGGCCACCGGCTCAGGCTGTTGCAGGTACTGCCAGCCGGCCACGATCAGCGCCGCGTCGAGGCTGGCGTCGGCCAGGGGCAGCTGCTGGTCGACATTCAGGTTCTGCACCCAGTGGCGGTTCAGGCGGGGGTTGGCCTGCAGCTCCTGCCCATTGAGGCCATGGCCGATCACCTCCCCGTAGCCCACCTCCTCCGGCAGGTGACTCACCCAGCTGCTCATCAGATCCAGCACCACGGCCCCTGCGGGGATCCGCTCCTGGTACAGGCGGGTGAGCCGAGCCCGGAACGCCGCATCCAGGTGCTGCACGAAGCGGGGTTCGGCGTAGAAGAGGCCGTCGTCGCTCTCATCGAGCTTGCGCCGCTCGGCGTCACTCAGCACCAGGGTGGTCATGACGGGATCGCGGCAGACCGAGGCGCGCATCCTGGCGGGGCCGGTTCAGCTGCCGTTGCGCCCCGGGCTCCGTTCATCCCTGGCCGCCCCCGGCCCGCCAGCTGCGCTCCAGCAGCTGCAGCGGGTGCAGCACCGGCTGGGGGTGGCCGCCCTCCTCCAGGTGGCGGCGGATCTGGAGGGTGCAACCGATGTTGGCGCTGGCCACCAGCGCCGCCCCGGTGCCGCTGAGGTCGGCCGCCTTGATCCGGCCCAGTTCCGCGGCCTCGTCGGGCTGCACCAGGTTGTAGATGCCGGCACTTCCGCAGCACACGCCGGCTTCGCTGGCTTCGCGCAGCAGCAGGTGGGGAATGCGGCGCAGCAGCGATCGCGGTTCGGCGCTGATGCCCTGGCCGTGCAGCATGTGGCAGGCGTCGTGATAGGCCACCGCCAGGGGGCGCTCCGCCGTGGCCGCCGTGCCGTCGGCATGGCTCAGGGGGGCCAGCTGGGCGCTGAAGGCCTCGCTCAGGCCCAGACCCTGCAGGAACTGGTGCACATCCAGCACCTGGCTGGCGAAGGCGCTGCCGCGCTCGGCCCAGGCCGGATCGGCGGCCAGGATCGCGTCGTAGTGCTTGAGGGTGTGGCCGCAGCCCGAGGCCGCCACCAGCACCGCATCGAGGGGGGCATCCCCAGCCGGCCGCCCCGGACCCACCACCGCCGCGAAGCTGTCGATCACCGCTGTCGCGAGTTGGCGCGTCTGGGGCAGCTCCCCCTGGTGGTGGGTGACGGCGCCGCAACAGCCCTGCTGGGGCGGGATCACCACCTCCACGCCGTTGGCGCTGAGCACCGCCACCGCTGCCGCGTTCACCTGGGGGTCGAACAGCCGCTGCACGCAGCCCAGCAGCAGCCCCACCCGGGCCCGCTTGCTGCCCTGGGCGGGCACCACCAGTGGGAAGGAATCGCTGAAGGCCTCGGGGGCCAGCGGTGGCAGCAGCCGCTCCATCGCCTCGAGCTGGGGCCCGAACAGGCGGGTGAGGCCGCTGCGGCGGGCCAGGCCTTGCAGCGGTGTGCCGGCATAGGCCCGCAGGGGGGCCAGCAGGGCCCGCAGCCGCTGGGGGTAGGGCAGCAGAGCGAACAGCAGGCGGCGCAAGGCCCGCTGGGCCGGGCTGCGCAGCTCGGGGGCGTTCAGCTGGGGCCGGGTGGCCTCGATCAGCTGGTCGTAGCGCACCCCCGAGGGGCAGGCCGTCACGCAGGCGAAGCAGCCCAGGCAGCTGTCGAAATGGCTGGCCACGGTGGCGTCGAGCGTCAGCTCACCGGCCGCGATCGCCTTGAGGGCGTGGATGCGACCCCGCGGTGAATCCATCTCCGTGCCCAGCACCCGGTAGCTGGCGCAGGTGGGCAGGCAGAAGCCGCAGTGCACGCAGGGGTCGGTGGCTGATGCGGTTGGGGCAGGGGGTTGCGAAGCGGAGGCGCTCATGGCGGGCAGTCTGGCGCCGCAACATCCAGATGCCTGGCCAGGGCGGCCAGACGTCGATCCTCGGTCCAGAGCCAGCAGCGCGTCAGCCGGGCGGAGGCCAGCAGGTGAGCATCCACATAGCCGATCCCACGACCCATCAGCTGCTCCTGCTCGATCAGGAGCAACACCTCCCCATCGCTCGCCACGGTTGCCGTCGGCAGGCCCTGCAGCAGCTGCAGCACCTGCGCGCGATGGCGGAGATTGCCGCAGGCGAGTTCGCCGATCACCCAGGGATGCATCACCACATGGCTCGCCTTGAGCGCAGCCTCGAGCTGCGGCAAGCCGGTACGCAGGTGGTCGACCCACACGGAGGTGTCAACGAGAATCAAGCCGCGCTCCGGCGGCGCGGGATGGGGGCCAGATCCGGCTGGCTGCCGCCCAGGGCGGCCAGTCGGCGCGCGCTTTCCCGCTGCACCAGGGCCTGCAAGGCTTCCTTGAGCAGCGCGGTGCGCTCCAGGTGGCCACACAGCTCTTGAGCCCGGGCCAGGAGCTCTGCGTCCAGGGTCACGGTGGTGCGCATCGATCACAAGACCAGGCCTGCATCAGGCTAGTCATCAGTTGATGCGTGCAGGTGTGCTGACCGCGACTCCAGCCCCGCTCACCCCCCGAAGTGCTTGATCACGGCCTCGGCGAAGCCGCTGCAGCTCACCGGCTCCACCGGCGGCTCCATCAGCCGGGCCAGGTCGTAGGTGACCTCCTGGTTGGCGATGGCGGCGCTCAGGCCGGCAGTGATCAGGTCGGCGGCTTCCTGCCAGCCCATGTATTCGAGCATCATCACGCCGCTGAGGATCACCGAGCCGGGGTTGATCCGATCGAGGCCGGCGTGCTTGGGCGCGGTGCCGTGGGTGGCCTCGAAGATGGCGGCGCTGTCGCCGATGTTGGCGCCGGGGGCCATCCCCAGACCGCCCACCACCGCAGCGGCGGCATCGGAGATGTAGTCGCCGTTGAGGTTGAGGGTGGCCAGGATCGAATAGTCGGCTGGGCGGGTCTGGACCTGCTGGAAGATGCTGTCGGCGATGCGGTCATCCACCATCACCATCGCCTTCCACTGGCCGTTGCCGTGGCTGGCACCGATGGCATCGAGCACCCCCTTCACTTCGGCGCAGATCGCCTCCTTCTTCTCCGGGGTGAGGGCGTCGTACCCGGGGTCCACCAGGCGGGCGTTGGCTTCGATGCTCAGCCCGGGATTGCGATCGGCGTTGTCGAGGATCCAGCTCTCGCGCTCGGTCACGCAGTCGGCCCGGAACTCGGTGGTGGCCAGCTCGTAGCCCCAGTCGCGGAAGGCGCCTTCCGTGAACTTCATGATGTTGCCCTTGTGCACCAGGGTCACGTGGCGCTTATCGCCTTCCAGGCGCAGGGCGTGTTGGATCGCCTTGCGGATGTGGCGCTGGCTGCCGTGCTTGCTCACCGGCTTGATGCCGATGCCTGAGCCCGCCGGGATCTGGCGCTGGCCGAGCTTGCCGTTGGCCGGGATCACCACCTCATTGAGGTGCTTGATCAGCTCGAGGCACACCGGATCGCTGGCTTCCCACTCGATCCCCATGTAGATGTCCTCGGTGTTCTCGCGATACACGATCACGTCGAGGTCCTGGGGCCGCTTGTGGGGGCTGGGGGTGCCTTCGTAGTAGCGGCAGGGACGCACGCAGCAGTACAGATCAAAGATCTGGCGAAGCGCCACGTTTAGGGAGCGAATGCCACCACCGATCGGTGTGGTGAGAGGCCCCTTGATCGCCACGCCGTAGGTGCGGATCGCCTCGAGGGTGTCCTCGGGCAGGTATTGATAGGTGCCGTAGAGGTCGCAGGCTTCATCGCCGGCGTACACCTTGAACCACTCGATGTGGCGCTCACCGCCGTAGGCCTTGGCCACCGCTGCATCAAGCACCTTCTGGGTGGCGGGCCAGATGTCCACGCCGGTGCCATCGCCGCGGATGAAGGGAATGATCGGGTCGTGGGGAACGACCGGCTGGCCGTTCTCGAAGCGGATCGGGGTGCCCTGGCTGGGGGGCGTGAGCTTCTCGAACTGCGGGGAGCTGGTAGCCATTCCTGCGGCACTGGCGGTGCGGCGAGCCTAGGTTTCGGTGATCTGCGGTTCCGCTCAGGGGAAACGGCATGAACGCCGCCGATCAGGCCCGGAATCTGGAATGGGCCCAGACCATCGCCGCGGTGGCGGCCCTGTTCCGCAGCCAGTTCCCGGCGGCGCGGGCCAACCTCACCCCCTGGCGGGACGATCCCCAGACCCGCGCCTGGGCCGAGGCCGAGAGCGTGGATCTCTCCTTTCATTTCCCCGGCTGGAATCCCCGCAACCAGTGCCGTTCGGTGCTGGTGCAGCTGCGTCTCGATGGCTCTCCCGCCAGCGGCCGGCCCCGGTTGCTGGGGGTGGTGGTGCGCGGTCTCACCTATGAGTCGGAGCGCTGGCGGCTGGCCACGGTGGGTGATTGGCAGCCCAGCGGCAGCCATCTGCCCGAGCCAGCCGTGGTGGACAAATTGCAGTTCTTCTGCAGGGAGCTGTTTGATCTCTTCACCGCCCCCCCGGCTGAAGGGGATGGACGTCACCAGGCCGCGTAATCCTTCGCAACCTTGGCGCCGCCACGGCAGAGACCCCGCCTAACTTGACTCCTCGCTCCCGTTGCGCCCCCGCCTGGCCATGCCCGTTGCCCTCGCTTCCCAGCTGCGTGAAGGCACCAAGAAGTCGCACACGATGGCCGAGAACACCGGTTTCGTGAGCTGCTTCCTCAAGGGCGTGGTCGACAAGGTCAGCTACCGCACCCTGGTGGCCGACCTCTTCTTCGTGTACGCGGCGATGGAGGAGGAGATCGGCAAGCTGCGGGCCGCCGACCATCCGGTGGTGGGACCTGTGGGCTTCCCCGAACTCAACCGCCGCGAGACCCTCGAGCAGGACCTGGCCTTCTACTTCGGTGACGGCTGGCGCAACAGCGTGAAGGCCACGCCGGCGGCCCAGGAGTATGTGGCCCGCATCCACCAGATCGCCCAGGAGTCGCCCGAGCTGCTGGTGGGCCACCACTACACCCGTTACATCGGCGATCTCTCCGGCGGCCAGATCCTGAAGAACATCGCCCAGAAGGCGATGAACCTGGGTGAGCACGACGGTCTGCGCTTCTACGAGTTCGACGCCATCCCCGACGAAAAGGGGTTCAAGACCAACTACCGCGCCACCCTCGACGCCCTGCCGATTGACCAGGCGATGGCCGATCGCATCGTGGAGGAGGCCAACCACGCCTTCCACCTGAACATGAAGATGTTCCAGGAACTGGAGGGCAACCTGATCGCCGCCATCGGCAAGGTGCTGTTCGGCTTCCTCACCCGCCGCCAGCGCAGCGGCAGCACCGAAGCTGTGGCGGCCTGAGTCAAAGTCGGGGTCTGCCGTCGCAACCCCTCCTTGCGCTCCCTCCGCTTTCTGGTGCCGGGCACCAGCGGTCGCTACCGCTGCGGTGGCCTGCTGGTGGAGCAGCAGACCGCGCGCCTGCTGAGCGAGCTGGTGCCCACCGAGCTGGTCACCTACCGGCAGCGGGAGCCTGGCCTGCCCTTCCTGGCCGACCTGCTCCGGGCGGAGCCCCGCGGCAGTGCGGCGGCCAATCGGGCCCTCTGGATCGTGAGCTGGGGCTTCGATGTGCCGCGCCAGCTGCGGGCCCTGCGGGGGCGGCCGGTGGCCTATCACGCCCACAGCAGCGGCTATGGCTTCCAGCTGCCGCCCGGAGTGCCGGTGCTGGCGGTGAGCCGCAACACCCTGGGCTACTGGGGCCAATGGGCCAGCCGCAACCCGTTGTTTCTCGTGCCCAACGCCCTCGAGAGCCGGTGGGTCGAGCGGGGGGCGCGGCCCCGCAATGCCGGCGTCCAGCCGGCCCCGGGCGGCCGCTCCATCGATGTCTTGGTGCAGAAGCGCAAGACCAGCGCCTATGTGCTCGAGCAGCTGGTGCCGGCCCTGCGGGCCCGGGGCCTGGCGGTGGTGGTGCAGGACGGCTGGGTGGATGACCTGGTGGACCTGTTCAACAGCGCCAGGGTGGTGCTCTACGACTCGGCGGACCACTGGCGCTGCAGCGGCGTGAGCGAGGGCTTCGGCCTGCCGCCGATCGAGGCCCTGGCCTGCGGCTGCGTGCTGTTCAGCAGCTTCAACCACGCCCTGGCCGACACCCTCGACCCTGGCGTCACCGCCCACCAGATCGGTGCCGGCACCCTGGCGGCCGATGTGGAGCGGATTGCCGCGGCGGTGGCCGATCCAGCCGCCTGGTTGCCGCCGGCGCGTCGGCTGGAGGAGCTGCTGCAGGAGCTCAGCGAGCCGCAGCTGCGGCAGCGCTGGCGCCAGGCCCTGGAGGCGATCAACGCGCACCTCGATCGCCTCCAGGCTGGCGAGCCCCCCCTGCGGGCCCCCGCGTCGGTGGCACTGCGTGCCCAGCGCTGGCGCCAGCGACTGGTGAAGCGGCTGCCCGCTGGCCTGGCCCGCCGCCTTGCCTAGGGTCGGGCCCATGAGCGCGTTTCTTGCCGGCCTCAACGACGCCCAGCGCCGGGCGGTGGACCACCACACCGGCCCCCTGCTGGTGGTGGCCGGGGCCGGCAGCGGCAAGACCCGGGCCCTCACCCACCGCATCGCCCACCTGGTGGGCCACCACGGTGTGGATCCGGCCGAGCTGCTCGCCGTCACCTTCACCAACAAGGCGGCCCGCGAGATGAAGGAGCGGCTGGAGCTGCTGCTGGCCCAGAAACTGGCCCAGAGTCAGTTCGGCCAGCCCTGGAGCACCCTGCCGGCGGTGGAGCAGCGCCAGCTGCGCTCGCGGATCTACCGCGAGGTGATCAAGGACCTCTGGATCGGCACCTTCCACGCCCTGTTCGCCCGCCTGCTGCGCTTCGACATCGACAAATACCGGGACCCCGAGGGGTTGAGCTGGACGCGTCAGTTCTCGATCTACGACGAGGGCGACACCCAGAGCCTGGTGAAGGAGATCGTGACCCAGGAGCTGGGGCTCGACCCCAAGCGCTTCGAGCCCAAGAAGGTGCGCTGGGCGATCAGCAGCGCCAAGAACCAGGGTTGGATGCCCGAGCAGCTGGAGGCCGATGCCGGCGGCCAGCGCGGCAGGTTGATGGCCGAAACGTATCGGCGCTACCGGCGTGCCCTCGCCGCCAACAACGCCCTCGACTTCGACGATCTGCTGCTGCTGCCGGTGCAGCTGCTGCGCCAGAACGAGCAGATCCGCCACTACTGGCACCGGCGCTTCCGCCATGTGCTGGTCGATGAATACCAGGACACCAACCGCACCCAGTACGACCTGATCAAGCTGCTGGTCACCGACGGCCGCGATCCCGAGGTCTTCGACGACTGGAACGGCCGCTCGGTGTTCGTGGTCGGCGACGCCGACCAGAGCATCTACAGCTTCCGGGCGGCCGACTTCACGATCCTGATGGGCTTTCAGGACGACTTCGGCGATGGCGCCGCCGATGACGCCACGCGCACGATGGTGAAGCTGGAGGAGAACTACCGCTCCACCGCCACGATCCTGGAGGCGGCCAACGCCCTGATCGCCCACAACTCGGAGCGGATCGACAAGGTGCTGCGCCCCACCCGCGGCGAGGGCGAGCCGATCACCCTCACCCGCTGCGACGACGAGATCGCCGAGGCCGAGGCGGTGGTGCACCGCATGCGCATGCTCGATGCCGCCCACGACGAGTTGCGCTGGGGTGACATGGCCGTGCTGTATCGCACCAACGCGCAAAGCCGGGCGATGGAGGAGTCGCTGGTGCGCTGGGGCATTCCCTACATCGTGGTGGGCGGCCTGCGCTTCTACGACCGGCGCGAGATCAAGGACGTGCTCGCCTACCTGAAGCTGCTGGTGAACCCGGCCGACACGGTGAGCCTGCTGCGGGTGCTGAACGTGCCCAAGCGCGGCATCGGCAAGACCACGATCGAGCGCCTCACCGATGCCGCCAACCAGCTGGGTATCCCTCTCTGGGATGTGGTGAGCGACGCCGAGGCGGTGCGCTCCCTGGGGGGGCGATCCGCCAAGGGGCTGCTGCAGTTCTGCGAGCTGATCAATGACCTGCAGCGCTCGGCCCAGGACGCGCCGCCCTCGGCGCTGGTGCAGAAGGTGATGGAGCAGAGCGGCTACCTGGCCGAGCTGATCGCCACCGGCACCGACGAGGCCGAAGACCGGCGCCGCAACCTCAACGAGCTGGTGAACGCCGCTCTGCAATACCAGGAGGAGAACGAAGAGGGCTCCCTGGAGGACTTCCTGGCGTCGGCGGCCCTGGCCAGCGACGCCGATTCGAAAGACACCGAGCGGGACCGGGTGACGCTGATGACCCTGCACGCCAGCAAGGGGCTGGAGTTTCCGGTGGTGTTCCTGGTGGGGATGGAGCAGGGCCTCTTCCCCAGCTTCCGCTCCCTTGACGATCCCGCCTCCCTGGAGGAGGAGCGGCGCCTCTGTTATGTGGGCATCACCCGCGCCAAGGAACGGCTGTTCCTCTCCCACGCCAGCGAGCGGCGCCTGTGGGGCGGCATGCGCGAGCCGGCCGTGCCCTCGGTGTTTCTCGCGGAGCTGCCGGAGGAGCTGGTGCAGGGCGATATTCCCCGCTCCGGCGGCGCGGCGATCCGGCGGGAGCAGCGGCTCGATCGCCTCACCCGCGTCGATCGCGACGAGAGCCGGCGGGTGGCCGCCGGTGGTGCGGCCGCGGCACCGGCCAACGCGGTGCGCCGCCGCGGCGCTGCCGTGCCAGGGCGGGACTGGGCGGTGGGGGATCGCTTGCGCCATGTAGCCTTCGGGGAGGGCACGGTGACCCACCTGTTCGGCAGTGGTCAGAAGACGTCGCTGGCGGTGAAGTTCGAGGGAATGGGCCCGAAGATCCTCGATCCGCGCCTGGCGCCGATCGAGCCCCTGGACAGCTGAGCGCCATGCCCGTGCCGGGTGTGCCCCCTGCCCTGCTGGAGGGTCTGATGGCCGCCCAGCAGCGCGCCGGCCTCCCCCGGGTCGCCCTGGTGGGCGGGGCGGTGCGCGATCTGTTGCTCCATCGGGTGCATAACGATCCCTGGCGAGGGGTGCCGGATCTGGATCTGGTGGTGGAGGGCCGGGCCAGCGCCCTGGTGGAGGCCCTGGGCCAGGTGCTGCCCAGCGGCACGCTGCAGACGGCCCTGGAGCATGGCGCCTACGGCACCGTGGAGGTGGAGCTGCGGCTCCAGGGTGAGCCCTGGCTGCTGGATGTGGCCTCGGCCCGGCGGGAGATCTACCCCTGCCCGGCTGAAAATCCCAGCGTCAGCCTGGGCGTGCTGGCGGACGACCTGGCGCGGCGCGACTTCAGCATCAACGCCATCGCCCTGGATCTGGCCAGTGGCGAGCTGCTCGATCCCCATGGGGGCCAGGCCGACCTGCAACAGCGCCAGCTGCGCCTGCTGCATGGCGCCAGCCTGCACGACGATCCCACCCGGCTGGTGCGGGGGGCCCGCTATGCCGCCCGCCTGGGTTTCGCGCTGGCGCCGGCCAGCCTGGAGCAGGCCCGCTCCACCCTGGAGGCCTGGCCCTGGTCCTGGCACCCCGGCGACTCCCCCGGCCAGGCACCGCCCGCCCTCGGCACCCGGCTGCGGATGGAACTGGAGCTGTTGCTGGAGCGGGAGCCCTGGCGGCGGGCCCTGGCGGTGCTCCAGCACTGGGGAGGACTGGCCCTGCTGGACGACCGCCTGCAGCGCGATCCGGGCTGGCACCGCCGGATGGTCTGGGGCGAGCGGTTGCAGCTGCCCCCGCTGGCGGTGCTGGTGGCCGGGGCGCGCGATCCCCTGGCCCTGGCGGAGCGGTTGCAGCTCCCCCATCGCCAGCACCGCCTGCTGGCCCAGTGGCAGCAGCTGCGGGCTCGCCTGCCCGCGTCTCCTGCGCCAGCCATGACCGTGGCCGACTGGTGCCGCCTGCTGGAGGGCCCTGGCTTCAGCCCCGAGGCGGTGGCCCTGGCGGTGGCGGCCGGGGATCAGCCCCGCCGGCCGCTGCTGCGCTGGCTGTTGCGCTGGCGCCATCTGCGGGCCCCGGTGGAGGCCCGGCAGCTGCTGGCGGAGGGCTGGGTGGCTGGCCCAGAGTTGGGGGCCGAACTGCGGCGGCGGCGCGACGAACTCCTGGCGCAGGAGCGGCTCTGATCCCCGGCCTGCCCGTGCTCCATAGGATCGCCCCACTGACGGCGGCTCCGATGCGGACAGGTGCGGTGGTGGTGGCGGTGCCGGCCCGGCTGGCCTCGTCGCGGCTGCCGGGCAAGGTGATGGCCGCCATTGGCGGCCAGCCGATGCTGCGCCATGTGCTGGAGCGCTGCCGCCAGGCCCAGGGGGTGGCGGCGGTGCTGGCCTGCAGCGACAGCGCCGAGGTGCTGGACGCCGTGCGCAGCTGGGGCTTTGCCGGCCTGGCCACGGCCGAGGCCTGCAGCAGCGGCAGTGAGCGGCTGGCTTCGGTGGTGGATCAGCTGGTGACGGCCGGAGGCGCGGCCCCCGAACACACCCTGGTGATCAATGTGCAGGGCGATCAGCCCCTGCTGGATCCGGCGATCGTGGAGGCGATGGTGGCCCGGGCTGACGATGCCAGGGCGGGGTGGTTGCCGGTGATCACCCCCGTCTACCCGCTGGCACCCCAGAAGATCCACGACCCCAACGTGGTGAAGGTGCTGCGGGCCAGCGACGGCCGGGCCATCACCTTCTCCCGCAGCGCCCTGCCCCATGTGCGCGATCTGGCCCCGGAGCTCTGGCACAGCCGCACCACCTACTGGGGCCACGTGGGCATCTACGGCTACCGGGCCGATGTGCTGGCTGGCTGGAGCGCCCTGCCCCCCTCCCCCCTGGAGGAGCTGGAGAAGCTGGAGCAGCTGCGCCTGATCGAGGCCGGCATCCCGATCGCCACCTTCACCGTGGAGGCCGACTGCTTCTCGGTCGACACCCCCGAGCAGCTGGAGCAGGCGCGGGCCCTGCTGGGCGCCCGGTCCTAAGTCCCCGCTGCTCTGGGCCCCGCGCTCCGTAGCCGCTTCAGCTGTTGCCCTCGCGCCAGCCGTGGCGGTGCAGGGCCGCCAGGTGCCCGTGGCTGGCCAGCAGGGCCTCCGTGAACTCCCGCAGGGCGCCGGCGCCGCCTCGGTGGCGCAGCAGCCAGTCGGCCTGCTGCCGCAGGCCCTCGGCGGCATCGGCGGGGGCCACGAGCAGGCCGCACACCGGCCGCACGGCCAGGTCGTTGAGGTCGTCGCCGAGGAAGGCGGTGGCCTCGCGCCCCATGCCCAGCTCGCGCTGGAGCTGCGCCAGGCCCTCCTGCTTGTCGCCCACGCCCGTGCGGCAGTGGCTGATGCCCAGATGGCGGGCCCGCTGCTCGATGGCGCCACTGCGGCCGCCGCTGAGCAGGGCCACGGTGATGCCGGCCCGCTGGAGCATGCGCACCGCCAGGCCGTCGCGCACATCGAAGCGCTTCACCACCCGGCCCTCCTCGTCGTAGTGGAGGCCGCCATCGGTGAGCACCCCATCCACGTCGCACACCAGCAGGCGGATCTGCCGCAGGCGCGGCCGCAGCAGCCGCCCCTGCAGGCGAGAGCGCAGATGCAGACCGCTGAGGCTGCCCATCTCAGTGTCTCCTCACAGCCTGGTGCCCCTCACAGGGTGCTCACCGCTGCCCCATCCGCCACGGCGGCGCGGATCGCCAGCAGCTGGCGCAGCAGGGCCTTCAGCCTGTGCAGGGGCACCATGTTCGGCCCGTCGCTGAGGGCCTGCTCCGGATCCGGATGCACCTCCATGAACAGGCCGTCCACGCCCACCGCCACCGCCGCTCGGGCCAGGGGCGCCACGAATTCCCGCTGGCCGCCGGAGGTGGTGCCCCGCCCGCCGGGCTGCTGCACTGCATGGGTGGCGTCAAAGATCACCGGGCAGCCCAGCGCCTGGAGCTGGGGCAGGCTGCGGTAGTCGACCACCAGGGTGTTGTAGCCGAAGCTGCTGCCGCGCTCGGTGAGCCAGAGCCGGCCGCTGCTCGCCTCCAGGCCGCATTCGGCGAATTTGCCCACCACCTGGGCCATGTCCCAGGGCGCCAGGAACTGGCCCTTTTTCACGTTCACCACCTTGCTGGTGCCGGCCACGGCCCGCGCGGCCGCCTCCAGCAGGTCGGTCTGGCGGCAGAGGAAGGCGGGGATCTGCAGCACATCCACCGCCTGGGCGGCGGCGGCGGCCTGGTGGCTCTCGTGGATGTCGGTGAGCACCGGCACCCCGAAGCGCTCGCGCACCTCCGCCAGGATCGCTAGCCCCTCGTCGGGGCCGGGCCCACGGAAGGATGTGCCCGAGCTGCGGTTGGCCTTGTCGAAGCTGGCCTTGAAGATGTAGTCGATCCCCAGCGTCCGGCACAGATCGCTCACCCGCTCGGCCACCTGCAGCACCAGGTCGCGGTTCTCGATCACGCAGGGGCCGGCGATCAGGCGCAGGGGGGTCGACATGGGGCAGGGCTCGGGAGGAGGGGCTGGGGAGTGGACGGGGTTGGGCCGGCGGGACGCCGCAGCGGAGTGCTGCTCAGGTGCTGGAGCGGCTGAAGCCCGCCTGCACCAGATCGTGCAGCCGCAGCAGGCCCGCCAGCCGGCCGGGCTGCCCGGGTTCCACCACCGGCAGCACCGAAATCGGCTGCCGCGGGTTGCGCTCCATCAGCTCCAGGGCCGCCGCCGCGAGCACATCGGGGGTGACGGTGATCGGGTCGGCCGTGGCCATCTGCCCCGCGGTCACCCGGCCCCAGTCGCCGGGTTCATGGCGCTGCAGGGTGCGGCGCAGGTCGCCATCGGTGATCAGGCCCGCCAGCCGACTGTCGTCACCGCCGGCGTGCACCCAGCTGGCCCCCAGACTGCCGCGGCTGGGACTGCCCTGGGTGAGGTGGGCGATCACCGCTGGCAGGGGGGCCTCCGGGGCCAGGGGGGTGAGCTCGCTGGCCGGCACCATCAGGTCGGCGACGGTGAGGGTGAGCTGGCGCCCCAGGGAGCCGGCAGGGTGGTTGATGGCGAAGTCGACCGGGGAGATGCCGGCCCGTTCCATCCACACCGCCGCCAGGGCGTCGCCGATGGCCATCGCCACGGCCGTGCTGGCGGTGGGGGCCAGGTTGAGGGGGCAGACCTCCCGATCCACCGATCCATCGAGCACCACGTCACAGCCCCGGGCCAGGCTCGAGCTGATCCGGCCCACCAGGGCGATCCGCCCGGTCCCGCGCCGCTTGAGGTGGGGAAGGATCGCCAGCAGCTCTTCGGTCTCCCCACTGTTGGAGAGCAGCAGGGCCACGTCGTCGGGATGGACGATGCCCAGATCGCCATGGAGGGCATCCACCGGATTGAGGAAGACCGCCGTCAGGCCGATCGAGGAGAAGGTGGCGGCGATCTTGCGCGCGACAATGCCGCTCTTGCCCACCCCGGTGATCACCAGCTTGGCCCGGCGTTGCCGGCAGGCCTCCAACTGCTCAAGGGCCCGCTCCACCTGGGTGGCATCCAGGCGCTCTGCGGCGGCGGCAATCGCATTCGCCTCTTCCTGGAGGCAGCGCGTGAGGGCAGACAAGGACACGGGGAGCACTGGCGCCATTCTCCCAGTCATGGCCGCCGGTCCCCGGGCGCAGCCGGGGCCTGCACCGTGCCGATCACCCGGGCGTCATGGAATCCCAGCTGTCGCAGGCGCTCCAGGGCGGTGCCGGCCGCGGCTGCCGGCAGGGCGGCGAGCAGAGGGCCGCAGGTCTGGGGATCGATGAGCAGGCCCGTCAGGGCTCCCGTGCGCGGTCCCACGAGCTGAATCGGCCCATCCAGCAGCGCCAGGGCGGTGGCATTGCTGGGGGCGAGGGTGCTGGCGTGGCCCTGCTCCAGCAGCTCCAGGGCCCCCGGCAGCGCCGGCAGGGCCTCGGCCCTCACGGCGACCTGGAGCCCTGCCGGCCCGGCGGCGAGCATCTCGCCGAGGTGCCCCAGCAGCCCGAAGCCGGTGACGTCGGTGCAGGCCCGGCAGCCCAGCTCCCGGAGCAGGGGCACCAGGGCGGCCTGGCTCTGCTGCATCTGTTCCAGGGCCCGATCCAGCCAGTTGGCCCGGGCCGCACCCGCCATGGCGGCGGCGAACAGCACCCCGGTGCCCAGGGGCCGGCTGAGCAGCAGCACCTCGCCGGCGGCCAGGGGCCCTTTGCCCCAGTGGGCTGCCGGCGCCACGCAGCCATTGACTGCCAGGCTCACCGCCAGACCGCCGCCGTCACGCGCTTCCAGGCTGTGGCCGCCGATCAGGCGCGCCTCGAGGGGGTCGAGCACCGAGCGGATGCCAGCCAGGGTGTGGCTCAGCAGCTGCTGCTGCAGGGCGCTGGCGGCCTCGGGCACGGTCACGATCGCCTGCACGCCCGTGACCCGGGCACCGCTGGCCCAGAGGTCGCTGCAGGCATGCAGCGTGCTCAGGCGGCCATTCAGCCAGGGATCGTCCACCAGGGCCGGGAACCCGTCGACGCTCTGCAGCAGCAGGTCTCCGCTGGCCAGCTGGCCCACCACAGCGGCATCCTCTGGCTGCCCGCCCACGCCCGCCGCCTGCAGCCCGGCGCTCAGGGTGGGAGCCGCCAGTTTGGCGGCGCAGCCCCGGCAGGCCATGGTCTCGCCCGCGGCGCCCATGGCCCGTTTGCGCGCGAAGCGCTCCATGAAGCGCCGATCGATCCAGTTCTTCCAGCGCCAGAGCAGGGGGCTGGGGCCGAGGGTCACCGGCCCCCACACCGCCACCGCCTGCGGCCGCTCAGGGCAACTGCCATCGGCCAGCAACTGCAGGGCCCGGCGCTGGGGCCGCCAGCGCCGCAGCCCCTGCGGGGCCGCGTCCGCCGCCAGGGAGCTCCCGGCGTTCAGGCAGCGCGCCAGGTTGGCGGCCAGGGTGGGTGCCGCCCGCACGGCCCACACCCCCGAGGGCGGGCGCGGTGCCCGGCGGAGCACGGCGCAGTCGCCCGCGGCGAACAGGCGTGGATGGCCTTCCACCTGCAGGGTCGGCAGGGTGAGCACGCGCCCATCGCCATCACAGGGCAGGCCGCTGGCCGCCAACCAGGCCGGTGCCCGGCTGCCGGTGCAGGCGAGGCTGGCGGCTTCCCCGGCGGCGGCCGTGGGGTGAACGGTGACCCCGGCCTGGGCCAGCAGCCGTCGGCCGAGGTGGTTGGCCCGGGCATTCCCCAGCTGGAGGTCCGTGTCCCGCAGCACCAGGGACGCTCGGTGGCCTCGACCGCGCAGGGCCAGGGCGAGTTCCAGGGCCGCGGCGCCGCCACCCCGGATGCGCAGGGGAGCGGCCGCAGTGGGTGTCTGCTCCAGCCATGCCAGAAAGGGTTCCAGTGGCTTGACGCCCAGGTCGCCCGTGCCCACCGCCCGGGTGACGGCCCCCACGTCCAGGCTCAGCCAGTCCCAGGCCAGGGCCGGACGATCCGCCAGCAGCAGCTGCCGGCCCGCCAGATCGAGCCCGGTGATCTCGGCGGCGATGAAGGTCACCTTCACGGCGGTGCAGAGGCGCCGCAGGTCGATGCGGCACGCATCGGGGGCGTACAGACCCGCCACCAGGCCAGGCACCATTCCGGAATAGAAGACCGTGCTGGACCGGTTCACCAGGGCGATGGCCCCGGGCGGGCGGCTGCCGCCCATCAGCCAGCGCAGGAGCACCAGGGCGTGGCTGTGGCCGCCCCCGGCCAGCAGCAGCTGGCTCTCGGGGACCTGGGAGTGCATCAACAGGGGCTGGCGGCGGAGGCGTGCGGAGGAGGAGGAGGGACTCGACCCGCCACACCTAGAACGGCACGGGCAGGAAGGCCTTGGCGGCCAGGGGGGCGAGGAACTGCAGGGCCCCGAGGGCGCCGCTGATCGCCATCGAGCCCAATCCGTTGCCGCCGCCCCCGGGCTTGCTGGGATCGGCACTCACCTGCTTGGCGGCCTGGCGCAGTTGGTCGGCCTGGGCCATTTCGCCGCCCGCCGCGTAGAGGGAAGCGGCGTAGTCGAAATCGGCGGCAGCCAGTTGGCGCTTGCCCAGTTCACTGCGGGTGATCGCCCGGGCGATCCAGCTCACGGCGGCGGCGGGTTCCCGGCGGATCGCCGAGCTGAACCACTGCTCCGCCTCCGGCAGCCGCCCCTGGCGCGCAGCCTCCACGCCGGCATTGTGCAGTTCGCCGTAGCTGAGCTGGCCGTGGTCGATGCCGCGGGCGCCCTGCCAGTGGGCCCGGCTGAGGGCCCCCGGATCGAGCAGGGCTCCGCTCAGGTCGGCCTGGCGCAGGTCGGTGCCCTCCAGCCGCGCCCCCCGTAGGTCGGCCCCCCGCAGGGAGGCCCCCAGCAGGCTGGTGAAGCTGAGGTCGGCGCCACTGAGGCGGGCCCCATCCAGGCGGGCCTGGCCCAGGTTGGCCCGCTGCAGCCGGGCCCCGCGCAGGTCGGCGTCGCTGAGCTGGGCATGCACCAGGTCGGCATCCGCCAGGCTGCAGTTGGGGCAGCGCTTCTGCTCCATCAGCTGGATCAGGGCCTCACTGGCGCGCACCGGCGGCGCCACCCCGGCCACCCCGGCCCCCAGGGAGGCTGCCGTCAGCACCCCAGCGGCGGCGGCTCTGGCGCCGGCGACCAGGCGGCGACTCCGAACTGTCCTTGAGCGTCCACCGCCTGCTTCGGCGGGTGATCCGGCGCCGGTGGGCGATCCGGACGGACTCCAGGTGGGTGCGGTCATGGTCCGGATCCTCACGTCTGCCTTATAGCGTCCCTGCGGCACCGCTTCAGCTCGCGCAGGGCGGCCTGCCAGCGGCGACGGGTTGCCGTTTCGCCGCCGCCGGCGAGTGGGGCGAAGCGCCGGGCGGCATGGGAGTGCACGAGTTCGGCCAGGGGAGCGGCCAGCTGCGGATGAAGCGCTGCTGCCCGCCCGGCCAGCTGCTCGAGGGTCTCGCCCGGCGAAGGCACCACCTGCAGGCGGGCCAGCTCCCGCAGCAGGGTCTGGAGGTCCCTGGCGGGTTGGTCCAGATCCGCCAGGGCTCGGCGCCGGTGCAGCAGCAGGCCTGCGGCGAGCCCGGCGCCAGCCCCCCCCAGGATCAACCAGCCCAGCGCCCAGCGCTGGTCCCCCAGCAGCCACCGCAGCAGGGCGTCCTGCTGGGTCCGGTCAAATCCCAGCAACCAGCGGCTCCAGGCCATGTCCAGGCCCCACCACTGGCGCTGCAGCCAGAGCCAGGCGTTGGTACCCGCCGCTCCCCGCTCGGCCTGCTCCGCAGCGCTGCCGCTGCGGCCGCTGGCATCGAGGGCCCAGGCGCTCGGGTCCACCCGCTGCCACCCGCCGTTGCCGAGCCACACCTCACTCCAGGCATGGGCGTTGCTCTGGTGCAGTTCGAGGTAGGGCGCCCCCCCCAACGGCTCCACCCACACGCCCCCCAGGTAGCCGCTCACCACCCGGCTCGGCACGCCCGCCGCCCGCATCAGGGCGCTGAAGGCGCTGGCGTAGTGACCGCAGAAGCCCTCCCGTCGCTCAAAGAGAAAGGCATCGAGACCGTCCCGGACCGGCAGGGTTCCCGGGCGGGTGCTGTAGCGGAAGCCCCCCGCCTGGAACCAGGCTTCGGCGGCCTGCACCCGCTGGCGGGGATCCTCCAGGCCGGCCCAGGATCGGCCCAGGGCCTGCAGCCGGGGATTCCCATCGCGCGGCAGCTCCAGATCTCCGCCGGTTGGAGGCTGGTTCTGCCAGGGCTGGGGAGAGGACTGTTCATCCAGCCGGTAGCTGCGCCGTTCATGGGCTGGCCGCAGCAGCCGCAGCTCACCGTTGGGCCGGCGGCGCAGGTTGGATTCGGTGGAGGTGGCCCGACCATCCCAGGGCACCGCAGTGAAGCGGCTGGGCTCCACCAGCCACACCTGGTCCCGGCCGCCAGCCGACCCGTCATCGGGATTCCCATCCATCAGCAGCTCGGCAGCGTTGGGCTGGGACCGGTTGCTCTCGGCATCGGCGTCCCGCTGCCAGCGCCGGCCATCGAAGCGGGGGTGCACCAGCACCCGCCAGTAGCGGGCGCCGGCAGGGGGCGGCCGGTCGTCGCCGAAGGCCACCCGCGCCGCCGGGCTGGTGTTGTCGACCAGGGTGGCGATCGAGCCCGGGTCGAGGTCGTCGCTGAGGCCCGTGCTCGCCCGGCCACTGGGGGCGCCCATGCCGTTGCCGAACGGTCCGACCCGGGGCACCAGCAGAAACAGCACCAGGGCCATGGGCAGGGCGGCCGCCATCACCCGCAGGCTGCGCCGCAGCAGTTGGGGCCAGGCCAGGGCCAGGCCGGTCTCGAGCTGCAGCAGTCCCGCCAGGCTCAGCAGGGCCGCCAGCAGCTGCAGCAGGCTCGGCAGCAGGTCGGCCTGCTGGGCTGCCAGCAAGCCGCAGGCCACCAGTTGCAGCAGCGCCACCAGGCGCCGTCCCGCCCGATCGCGCGCCTCCCCCAGTTTCAGCCCTGCTACCAGCACCAGGGCCAGGCTGAACAGACCCAGCAGCCAGGTGGGGTCCAGCCCCACACAGCCCAGCGCCAGTACCCCCTCCGCCAGCCACTGCAGGCGTCGGGAGGGCAGGGTGCCGGCAGCGGCCATCGGTGGTCGGCGGGGGCGTGACACGGCTGTTCAGCGGCTCAGCGCCAGGGCCTGCAGGCAGCGTTCCCGGTGCTCCCGCCCTCGTCCCGGGGGGATGCTCTGCGCCGGCAACACCAGGCCGAAGCACTCTCCGCGCTGGCTGCGCTGCCACACCGCCGCACTGAGATGTTCCAGGGCCCGCTCCCGCGGCACGCCGGGGTCGGGGGCCAGCAGCAGCGGCACGCCGGCCGGGTCGCGGAAGGTCTTGCTCAGCCGGCCCCGGCCCTGGGCCAGCACCTTCCAGGCCAGCCGGCTCTGGCTGTCCTGGGGCCGCTGGGGCCGCAGATCGTGCCAGTGGTCGCTTCCCTCGAGGCCCTGATCCTGCTCAGCGGTTCCCGGCGGGCTGCCGGCGGCAGCGGCAGCGGCCACGGGCCCGGGGTGCCGGGCCGGATACACGATCTGGGTCCTGGCCGGCTGCCAGCGGCTCCAGCACACGAACAGCCCGAGGGGGGCCGAGCTGCGGATCAGGAGGGGCCCGGGTCGCTGCAGTCCGCGTGCGGTGCTGCTCCAGGTGAGGCCCAAGGTGCGGCTGCCCGCCGAGAGCCGCAGGGGCACGCTGCCGCCCTCGCTGGTCGGGCCGGCCAGGCGCAGAGAGATCGCCTCGCGGGGGCAGGTGCTGCGCAGGTGGATCGGGTAGAGGAGGGTCTCGCCGGCAAAGCCGGGGCGGGGCTGACCGCAGCGCAGTTCCAGCCCCTGCAGGTTGAAGTGGGTGAGGTGCAGGGCCAGCAGCAGCAGGGCCAGCAGCAGGTAGCCCAGCAGGAACGGGCCGTTGCGCTGGGTCTGGATGCCCACCACCAGGAGGAGGCCGGCGCCTGCCAGCCAGAGCCCGCCGAAGCGGCTGGGCAGGATGTACAGGTTGCGCAGTCCAAGCCGCAGACTTTCCCCCTGCTGCACCCGGCCGAAACGCTCGGCCCACGTCTGATCCGGTCCCGTGTCCGCCGGCATGCTCCCGGCGCCCTCAGCGGATCGCATCGACCTGCTCCAGCAGTGCCGCGCTCAGTTGGCCCCCGCCCGTCGGATCCAGGCGGTGCTCCGCCACGGCCGGGAACACCGCCTGCACATCGGCCGGGGTCACGAACTCGCGCCCCGCCAGCAGGGCCCAGGCCCGGGCTGCTGCCAGCAGCCCCTGGGAAGCCCTCGGGGAGAGCGGGGCGCCGCTGCGATCCGGCCCACGGCTGGCAGCCATCAGATCGAGCACGTAGTCGATCAGCACCGCATTGCAGTGCAGGCTGTGGCAGTGGCTGCGCAACCCCAGCAGGGCCTGGGGCGTCAGCAGCCCGGCCATCGTCTCCAGGGAAAGCCCCTCGCCGGCCAGCAGGGCCCGCTCGGCTTCCCGCTCGGGGAAGCCGAGACTGAGGCGCATCAGAAAGCGGTCGAGCTGGGATTCGGGCAGCGGCGAGGTGCCCACCTGGTCGAGGCCGTTCTGGGTGGCGATCACCATGAACGGCTGGGGCAGCGGATGGCTGATGCCGTCGACACTGACCCGCCCGGTGGCCATCGCCTCCAGCAGTGCGCTCTGGGTGCGTGGGCTGGCCCGGTTGATCTCATCGGCCAGCAGCACCTGGGTGAACAGGGGCCCCGGCTGGAAGTGGAAGCGACCGCTGGCTGGATCCAGCACGTTGATACCCGTGAGATCGGCCGGCAGCAGGTCGCTGGTGAAGCTCACCCGGCGGAACTCCAGCCCGAAGCCCCGGGCCAGCGCCTCGGCCAGGGTGGTCTTGCCCGTGCCGGGCAGGTCCTCCAGCAGCAGATGCCCGCCGGCCAGCAGGCAGGCCAGCGCCAGCTTCACCCGGTGTTCCTTGCCCAGCAGCACCTGGCCGATGGCCGCCACCAGAGCATCGAGCTGGTGTGGGGCCAAGGAACTGGAGCGGCAGGGTGTGATTGTGGCGCCGCCGCGGCCGTAGCGTCTGACCATGGCCAGCGGTGCAGTGAACGGCCCAGCGGCCGATGCGCCCCCGGGGCGGGCCATCGAGCCCCATGGCGGCAATCTGGTGGCGGCGGCCCGCCGGCTCGGGCGGCCGCCCGGGGATCTGCTTGATGCCAGTGCCTCCCTGGTGCCGTTCGCGCCCCCGGCGGCGGCGCGGGTGGCTCTGATCCGGGCCGCCCTGGGCAGCCCCCTGCGGGCCTATCCCGATCGTCACTGGCAGCAGCTGCGCACGCTCCTGGGCGACCTCCACGGTCTGCCGCCCTCCTGGGTGCTGCCGGGCAATGGGGCGGCGGAACTGTTCACCTGGGCGGCCCGCGATGGGGCGGCAGCAGGCCTCAGCCTCGTGCCCGCCCCCGGCTTTGCCGACTACGACCGGGCCCTGGCCTGCTGGGGGGGGAGTTCCCGGCCCTATCCGCTTTCTCTGCGCTGGGATGGGGCATTCCCCCACCCCTTTCCGGCGCTTGCCACCCAGGTGCCCCCAGGCCAGGTGCTCTGGCTCACCAATCCCCACAACCCCACCGGCCAGCTCTGGTCCCGGGCCTCCCTTGAGCCGCTGCTGGAGCGCTTTGCCCTGGTGATCTGCGATGAGGCCTTCCTGCCCCTGGTGCCGGACGGCGAGGCCCAGTCCCTGGTGCCGCTGCTGCAGTGCTACCCCAATCTGGTGGTGGTGCGCAGTCTCACCAAGTTGCTGTCGGTGGCCGGCCTGCGGCTCGGCTATGCCCTGGGGGGTCCCGCCCGGCTGGCCCGCTGGGCGCGTTGGCGGGATCCCTGGCCCCTCAACGGCCTGGCCCTCGCCGTGGCCGAGGACCTGCTCCGGCGGCCGGGCTGGTTGCCGCGCTGGAGTGCCCGCGTGCAGGCCTGGGTGGGGCGGGAGGGGCCCTGGCTGGCGGATCGCCTCCGGGCCTGTCCAGGTCTCACCCCCCTGCCGTCGGCGGCCAACTTTCTGCTGGTGCGCGGCGAGCAGTCCCTCACCGGCCTGGGCGATCGCCTGGCGCGCCGCCACGGCGTGCTGGTGCGCGACTGCCGCTCCTTCCGCGGTCTGGACGAGCACTGGCTGCGGCTGGGCCTCCAGGATCGGCGCGGTAACCGGCGCCTGCTGCGGGCCTTTTCCCGCGAGCTCGGCGGCGGGGCAGCCGGGTCATGACCGCAGGTCAGACCAGCGCCATCAGCACCTGGGCCAGGCGCTGATCGGCGTCGCGCACGGCCAGCTGCTCCATGCCGCCGGCCATGGCGCTCAGGGGGTCGGCAACGTCCGGGTTGCCCCGCAGTCGGGGGCCCAGCAGGCGCCACAGGGTGCGCTCGAGCGTGGGTTGCTCGGGACCGTGCTGCTCCACGATCACCGCGGCCCCCAGCGCGGCGGCCGCCGCGGCGTTGGCGTCCTGGTGCCGATCGGCGGCGGCGGGGAACGGCACCAGGATCGCCGGCGTGCCGCAGACCGCCAGTTCGCTGAGGGCCCCTGCGCCGGATCGGCTGATCGCCAGATCGCTGTGTTGCAGCAGGCCGGCCATCTCCTGGCAGAAGGGCCGCTCCACCACGCCGGCGGGCAGGGTGCCGCCCGCATCGGGGTCACTCGAACCGGTGAGGTGCACCACCCGCACGCCGCTGGCGCTCAGGCGCTCCAGCAGCGGCCGCACCATGCGGTTCAGGCCCACGGCCCCCTGGCTGCCGCCCATCACCACCAGCAGGGGACCCTGGCCCCCGGGCAGCCAGTCGGGGGCGGTGGCGGGCTCCAGGAAGTCCCGGCGCACGGGCGTGCCGGTGAGCAGCGGCCGGCAGCGGGGCAGCCGCTCAGCCGCGGCGGGCAGGCCCACCGCCACCCGGCTGCAGAGCCGGCCCAGCAGTCGGGTCACCCGACCGGGAATGGCGTTGCTTTCATGCAGCACCACCGGAATGCCGCACCAGCGGGCCGCCAGGATGGCAGGGGCGGCGATGTAGCCCCCGCTGCTGAACACCACGTCGATCCGCTCGCGCCGGATCAGGCGGCGCACGCTGCGGGTGGCGGCCAGCAGCCGCAGGAGGTTGAGGAGCTTGCGCAGGCCGCGACCCTGCAGGCCGCCGGCCTTCACGGTGTGCAGGGGGAAACGGCTTGGCACCAGCTCCCGCTCCAGCCGGTCGGGCACCCCCAGCCACTGCACGCTCCAGTCAGCGGGCAGGGCTTCGGCCACGGCCAGGGCCGGGAACAGATGGCCACCGGTGCCACTGGCGGCGATCAGGAGCCTGGGCATGGGGGGCGCTGGCGAGCGGGCCTAACTTAAAAGCGGTTCTTGCAGGCGCATGCGGCCCTTCCGCTCCCACCGCACCCCACTCCGCAACCCGGTCCTGGCGGCCCTGGCGGTGTCCGTGCTGGCCGTCGGCTCCTGGGTGCCCCTGCGGGCCGCGCCCCCCTCCGTGCAGCAGCTGCAGGCCCTCGAGGCTGCGTTCAACGGCGAGGGGGATCTGCAGGCGCTCCTGGAGGCCGGCCCCGATCTCGATCCCGGGCTGGTGGAGCGGCAGCGACGCCTGCTGCGTTCCCAGTTCCCCGATGCCCGTTGGCAGCTGAGCCCTGGGCCCCGCCTGAAGGATGCCAGCGCCACGGTCCTGCTGCGGGTGCGGGGCACCCGGGAGGACGGGCCCCTGCGCTTTCGCCTCGAGGCCGAGCAGCAGCTTCTCCTGGAGAGCGATGGCCGGCGGATCACGGGTCAGACGGTGCTGCGCGATCAGTCGGTGCTGCGCAGCGGCAGCGTTGACCTGCCGATCACCCTGCTGATTCCCGACACGGTGCTCACCGGCCAGCGTTACGACGTGGACGTGCTGGTGGACGATCCCCTCGACGGTGCGATCGTCGCCGGCGGAATTGTGGCGCTCACACCCCAGCAGGTCACGGCCCTCGACAGCCCCTCCCTGCAGCTCGGGGCCCTGGGTGGCGGCGGGCTGTTCCGCATCGTTCAGGCCCCCTTCACGCCGGGCAGCCAGACCTGGGCGGTGCTGCTGGTGCATCCCCAGGGCGTGGTGAGCGTGAGCAAGCGGGTGCGGGTGGTGGCGGACAAGGCCCAGCTCAAGCCCTAGCCGGGGCCCTCAACGCAGGTCCTCGGGCACCAGGTAGCCCTTGTTGCCGCGGTCCAGGCGCGCGAAGTGGCGGGTCATGAAGCGATTGGCCTGGGCTTCCTCGCGATCGAGCCGGCCATCGCCGTTCAAGTCGAGCCGGCGGAAGAGCTTGGCCAGCCGCCGCTGGTAGAGCACCACATCGTCGCCGGCCCGGACCGGCGCCGGGCCCGGGCCGGCCATCCCCAGCAGCAGCGCTGCGGTGAGCACGAGCGGCAGGGCGGAACGGGGCATGGGCTCAGGCTATGCAGGCCGCCAGGGCCCACTGTTGCGCCCTCCCCGGCAAGCTGTGACCAGATCTTTCCGATCAGGCACGGCAATGGCTCCCGGGCAGAGCATCTGGGTGGTGGATGACGACCCCGAACTGCGCAAGATGGTGGGCACCTATCTGATGGATCAGGGCTATGACGTGCGCTGCCTGGCCGATGGCGCCCAGCTGATGGCGCGGCTGGCCGGTCAGCGGCCCGATCTGGTGGTGCTCGATCTGATGATGCCGGGCGACGACGGCCTCACCCTGCTGCGCCGGCTGCGCGATGCCGGCGACGATCTGCCGGTGGTGATGCTCACCGCCCGCGGCGATGCGGTGGATCGGATCATCGGCCTGGAGCAGGGCGCCGACGACTACCTGGCCAAGCCCTTCCTGCCCCGGGAACTCACTGCGCGCATCGAGGCGGTGCTGCGGCGGCGGGTGGCGCTGCCCGCCGGCACCCCCCTGGCGGAGGGGGAGCGGTTGAGCATCGGCGAGCAGGTGTTCGATCTGGCGGCCCGCACCCTGGAGCGTGGCGAGCAGATCACCGTGCTCACCTCCGGCGAATTCGCTCTGCTGGCGGCCTTCGTGCGCCATCCCCACCGGCCCCTCTCGCGGGATCGCCTGGTGGAGCTGGCCCGCGGGCCGGAGTCGGCCACCGACAGCCGCAGCATGGATGTGCAGGTATCCCGGCTGCGCCGGTTGGTGGAGCCTGATCCGGGACGCCCCCGCTACCTGCAGACGGTGTGGGGTTACGGCTACGTGTTCGTGCCCGATGGCCAGCCTCGCAGCCGCTAGGGCGGCCCTGCGCTACGGGCTGGTGGGACTGGGGCTGGCCCTGCTCAGCACCGCCCAGCTGCAGCTGTTGCTGGCTGATCGGCTCCAGCGCGATCGCATCGCCCAGCTCGGACCGGAGGTGCTGTTCCAGGTGCGTCTCGGTGAACTGGCGCTCGATCGCCTGCCCCCCGCCACCCTCGCCCGCCTGAGTGGTCTGCCCCTGCGGGTGGGGGCCGCACCCCCGGTGCGCCGGGATCGGGTGCTGGCCCGCCAGGCGGCCCTGCTGCGCCAGGAGCTCTGCCGCGCCCTGCAGCCCTGCCCCGATGTGCTCCCCGCCAACACCGACCAGCGCGGCGTGTGGGTGGAGCTGCTGGCGCCGCTGGAGCCGGTGTGGCTGCTGGCCCCGATTCCGCCGGTGCGCCCCTTGCCCCCCGACCCCTGGCTGCTGCTGGCGGGGGCGGGCCTGGGGGGGAGTGTTGCCCTGCTGCTCTTCTTCTGGCTGGAGGTGCAGCGCCCCCTGCGTCAGCTGCAGGCGGGTCTGGCGGGGGTGGGAGCGGGCCCCGGGCCGCTGTCGCTGCCGGTGCAGGGCGGCACCAGCGCGGTGCGCCAGCTGCGCCGGCGTTTCAATGCCATGGTGGAGCGGCTGGCGAGTGCGGAGCAGGAGCGGGCGGTGATGCTGGCCGGCATCGCGCACGACCTCAAGAGTCCCCTCACTCGTCTGCGCCTGCGCCTCAGCCTGGCGGGCCTGGCCGAGGCCGACCTCCAGCAGGCCGAGGCCGACCTGGCCTCGCTGGAGCGGATCACCAGCCAGTTCCTGCTGTTTGCCGGGGGCGGCGACCACGAACCGCCCGTGGCGGTGCCCCTCGATCAGCTGCTCGCCGAACAGGCGGCGGCCCTCGACGAGCGCACCCTCTCGCTCTCCCTCGAGCCCCTGGAGCGCCGGGTGCAGCCGGTGGCCCTGGCCCGGGCCGTCGCCAACCTGATCGACAACGCCTGTCAGTACGGAGCTCCTCCCCTGCGGCTTGAGCTGTGTGCCGCTGAGCCGGAGGGGGAGGGCTTCCGCATCACCCTCTGGGATCGCGGCGAGGGGATTCCCGAGGCCCGGTGGCACCAGGCGCTGATGCCCTTCCAGCGCCTCGATGCCGCCCGGGGTGGCCGCGGGCACAGCGGCCTGGGGCTGGCGATCGCGGCCCGGGTGGCCCGGGCCCATGGCGGCGGCCTCGAGCGCCTGGAGGGCCCCAGGGGCTTCGGCATTGCCCTGTGGGGACGCTCCTGTCGGATTCGGTCACAGGTTGACGGCAGCTGAGTTGCACCCGCTGCGTCGGCCCGCCGCACAGTCCGGGGACGTCAGCCCCCGGGCTGCCCGTTCTGGTTCTGTCGTCCCTTCGCGTTGTCCCCCATGCGCGCTCCTGCAATCCCTCTGCTCCTGAGCGGCCTGCTCGCCGGGGCGGCCCTCGCCCCCGCCGCGGCTTACGCCTACCCCTACACCGTTCAGCGCTACACCGTCGAGACCTACACGCCCCTGCCCCGCCCCCGCACCGTCACCGTGCGCGTGCGCCCCGGCGGTTACGGCAATGGCTATGGCTCCGGCTATGGCTCCGGCATCGGTTATGGCGGTTATGGCTATGGCGCTGGCTATCGACCTCTGGCGGTGGCGCCGGTCGCCCCGGTGCGGGAGCGCCGCTGCCAGCCTGGCAGCCTGCTCACCGGCGCGGTGGTCGGTGGCGGCCTGGGGGCCGTGCTGGCCGATGGTTCCCGCAACCGCCGCTGGGCCGTGCCGATGGGGGCGGCGGTGGGTGGCCTGGTTGGCGGGGTGGCCTCCGGTTGCTGAGGGGAGCCCCTCAGCTTCTGCGGTGGAACCAGCGGGCCAGGGCGGAGACATCGTCGTCGCCGTGGCCCGCCTCCAGCAGCTCGTCTTCGATCGCGGCCACCAGTTCACTCAGGGGCAAGGCCACGCCGGCCTGCTCCGCGGTTGCCAGGGCGATGCGCAGGTCCTTGCGGTGCAGGGCCAGGCGGAAGCCCAGGGGGAATTCCCCGCGCAGCATCTGGGGGGCCCGGTTGCTGAGGGCCCACGAGCCCGCCGCTCCCGCCTCCAGGGCCTGGCATACCTGCTCCATCGGCAGCCCCAGCCGCTGGCCCAGCACCATGGCCTCGGCCACGGCGGCATAGCTGCCGGCCACCAGCACCTGGTTCACCGCCTTGGCCTGCTGGCCGGTGCCCACCGGCCCCAGGTGGGTGATGCGGCTGCCCACCACCTCCAGCACCGGCCGGGCCCGCGCGAGATCGGCGGCCTCTCCCCCCACCAGCACCGAGAGCTGGCCTGACCGGGCCCCTTCGGTGCCCCCGGTCACCGGTGCATCCAGGTAGGCCACCCCCTGTTCCGCCAAGCGGGCGGCGAGGGATTGGCTGGTGGCCGGGGCGATCGTGGAAAAGTCGATCACCAGGCTGCCGCGGCGCAGGCCGTCGCCGGCGCCCTGCCTGCCCAGCAGCACCGCCTCCGCTGCCACATCGTCGCTCACACACAGGCAGAGCAGCTCCACCCCGGCCGCAACCGCTGCCGGGGTGGCGGCCACCCGGGCACCTTGGGCCGCCAGGGACTGCTCCGGGCCGGCGGTGCGGTTGTGCACCGTCAGCGGAAAATCCGCCGCGAGCAGGTTGGCCGCCATCGGAGCCCCGAGGGCGCCGAGCCCGATCCAGCCCAGGGCTGGCCTGTGCGCGTTGGTCACGGGAGACCCAAGTACAGGACGTGTTGACACGAAAAAGGGGGGCCTCAGGCCCCCCGGAGAGCTTGAGCCTGGGTGGATCAGGCCTCGTCGAGCGCCGCCACGCCGGGCAGCACCTTGCCTTCCAGCAGCTCGAGGCTGGCGCCGCCACCGGTGGAAATGTGCGACATCTGGTCGGCCACGCCCACCTTCTCCACGGCGGCCACGGAGTCACCGCCACCGATGATCGTGATCGTGCCCTTGGCGCTGAGCTCGGCCAGGGTGTGGGCGATGCCGTTGGTGCCGGCGGCGAACTTGTCGAACTCGAACACGCCCATGGGGCCGTTCCAGATCACGGTCTGGCAGTCGGCCAGGGCCTCCTGGAACACCTTCACCGAGTCGGGGCCGATGTCGAGGCCCATCCAGCCGTCGGGAATGGCGTCGATCTTGGCGATCTGGCTGTTGGCGTCGGGGGCGAAGTTGTCAGCCAGCACCACATCGGTGGGCAGCAGGAACTGCACGCCCTTGGCGGCTGCCTTGGCCTCCAGCTCCTTGGCCAGCTCCAGCTTGTCTTCCTCCACCAGGCTCTTGCCCACCGAGAGGCCACGGGCCTTGTAGAAGGTGAAGATCATGCCGCCGCCGATCAGGATCTTGTCGCACTTGTCGATCAGGGCCTCGAGCACGCCGATCTTGCTGCTCACCTTGGAGCCGCCCACGATCGCCGCCAGCGGGCGCTTCGGGGCATCAATGGCGCCCTGCAGGTAGGCCAGCTCCTTCTCCATCAGGTGGCCGGCCACGTTGGGGCTCAGGAACTTGGTCACGCCTTCGGTGGAGGCGTGGGCGCGGTGGGCGGCGCCGAAGGCGTCGTTCACGTACACCTCAGCCAGCGAGGCCAGCTGCTTGGCGAACTCGGCTTCGTTTTTCTCTTCCTCGGCGAAGAAGCGCACGTTTTCCAGCAACACCACGCCGCCCTCCTCCAGGGCCGCCACCTTGGCCTCGGCGTCGGGGCCGATGCAGCTGTCGGTCTTGGTCACGGGCACGCCCAGCAGGTCGCTCAGGCGGGCGGCCACCTGGGTGAGGCGCATGCCCTCGTTCACCTGGCCCTTGGGCCGGCCGAAGTGGGCCGCCAGGATCACCTTGGCGCCGTTGTCACGCAGGTGGGCGATCGTCGGCAGGGCGGCGCGGATGCGGGTGTCGTCGGTGATGGTGCCGTTGTCGTCCTGGGGCACGTTGAAGTCGACCCGCACCAACACGCGCTTGCCGCGCAGTTCGGCACTGCCGAGGCTGGCCAGGGAACGCTTCGCCATGGAACGACTCCGGAGAGTGGTTAAACGGGCGGGAGCTTAGCCCGGCCATTGCCGAAGCCCCCCTCCCCCCACCCTGGCCAGGGGCGGGGCGGCCCTTCAGACTGAACCCAGGGCGCCCGGGAGTGCCGCCAGGCCCGCCACGTCGCGACAGATCATGTTCAACACCGTCTTGTTTCCCATCGACCAGAGCCGCCAGGCCGTGGAAACGGCTGGGGTGGCCCTGCAGCTGGCCCAGGAGCACGGCAGCCGGCTCGTGCTGCTCTCGGTGGTCGAGCCGGGCCAGGAGCCCGCTGCGGTGGCCGAGCTGCTGGAGCAGGCCAAGCAGCGTTTCGCCGAGGCGGGGGTGGCCTGCGAGGTGCTCGAGCGGGAGGGCAAGCCGGCTTTCGTGATCGGCGACGTGGCGGACGAGATCAACGCCGACCTGATCGTGATGGGCACCCGTGGGATTGCCATCGAGAGCGACCAGCAGAGCACCGCTGCCCGGGTGATCCAGCTGGCGCCCTGCCCGGTGCTGGTGGTGCCCTGATGAGCGCTCCCAGCGCTCAGCTGAGCGTCAATGCCCCGGCCATCCAGTGGTACCCGGGACACATCGCCAAGGCCGAAAAGGCGCTGCAGGAGGCCCTGGCCAAGGTCGACCTGGTGATTGAGGTGCGCGACGCCCGCATCCCGCTCTCCACGGGCCATCCGCGCCTGCAGCGCTGGATCAGTGGCAAGCAGCACCTGTTGGTGCTCAACCGCCGCGACATGGTGCCGCCGGCCGCCCAGCAGCTCTGGAGCGACTGGTTCCGTGGCCAGGGCCAGCCGGTGTGGTGGTGCGACGCCAAGGCCGGCACCGGCGTGAAGCAGCTGCAGCAGGCGGCGATCCGTGCCGGTGAGGCTCTCAACGAGCGGCGCCGGGGCCGGGGGATGCGCCCCCGGCCGGTGCGGGCGCTGATGCTGGGATTCCCCAACGTGGGCAAGTCGGCCCTGATCAACCGGCTGGTGCGCCAGAAGGTGGTGGAGAGTGCCCGCCGCGCCGGCGTCACCCGCAGCCTGCGCTGGGTGCGGCTGGGCCAGGAGCTCGACCTGCTCGATGCCCCCGGCGTGCTGCCGCCCCGGCTCGACGACCAGCAGGCCGCCCTGCGCCTGGCCCTCTGCGACGACATCGGCCAGGCGGCCTACGACAGCGAAGGCGCCGCCCTGGCCTTCGCCCAGCTGCTGCGGCTTTTGGAGGCAGTGCCGGCGGCGGGGGTGGCGGCCGGCCTGCTGGAGGGGCGTTACCGCATTCCCCTCGGCGCGCTCCCCAGTGGTGGCCCGGATGTGGAGGGCTGGCTGGCGGCCGCCGCCGAGCGCCACACCGGCGGCGACACCTTGCGCATGGCCACCAAGCTGCTCGACGACTTCCGCTGCAGTCGTCTGGGGCCGATCGCCCTGGAACTGCCGCCCCAGCCATCCCTGCCCGCTTCCCCCCTGCCATGAGCGATCGAGGGGACGGCGCGAGCGCGGTTGGGGCGAGCGGTTTTGGGGAGGGTGAAGGCGAGCTGCTGACGCTCACCTACCCCAGGCCCCTGCCGATGCGCCTCGACCGCTGGCTGGTGGCCCAGCGGCCGGAGCAGAGCCGCTCGCGCATCCAGAAGTTCATCGATGCCGGCTACGTGCGGGTGAACGGCGTCACCGGCCGGGCCAAGACCCCCCTGCGCCACGGGGACACGGTGGAGCTGTGGATGCCGCCGCCGGAGCCTCTGCCCTACCTGGTGGCCCAGGCGATGCCCCTCGATGTGCTCTTTGAAGACGAACACCTGATCGTGCTCAACAAGCCCGCCGGCCTCACCGTGCATCCGGCCCCGGGCAACAAGGACGGCACCCTGGTGAACGGCCTGCTGCACCACTGCCCCGACCTGCCGGGCATCGGCGGTGAGCTGCGGCCGGGGATCGTGCACCGGCTCGACAAGGACACGACGGGCTGCATCGTGGTGGCCAAGAGCCAGGAAGCCCTGGTGAAGCTGCAGGTGCAGATCCAGAAGCGGATCGCCTCACGGGAATACCTGGCGGTGGTGCACGGCCAGCCGGCTGCCGATTCCGGCACGGTCGTGGGTGCCATTGGCCGCCATCCGAGCGACCGCAAGAAATACGCGGTGGTGAGCGATGGCAGCGGGCGCCACGCCTGCACCCACTGGCGTGTGATCGAGCGGTTGGGCGACTACGCCATGCTGCGCTTCAAGCTCGACACGGGCCGCACCCACCAGATCCGGGTGCACTGCGCCCACATGAACCACCCGATCGTGGGGGATCCCACCTACTCCCGGGCGCGCCGGCTGCCGGTGGAGCTGCCCGGCCAGGCCCTGCATGCGGTGCAGCTCGGCCTCGATCACCCGATCAGCGGCGAGCGGATCGTGTGCGAGGCGCCCCTGCCGCCACCCTTCGACAAACTGCTGGCCGCCCTGCGCCGCCGCACCCAGACTGGTGCCGCCCTTCCCCCCAGCGCCCGGTCCATGGCGGAGCAGAACCTGCAGGCCTTCATCGTCGCCGTGCAGCAGGACCCAGACCTGCAGCAGCAGCTCTCCACCACCGCCGCCGCCGATGCCGACGAAGTGGCCGGTATCGCCCGCAGCGCGGGCTTTGAAGTGCGGCCCGGGGATCTGGTGGCCTTTGGCGGCGGGGCCCTGGTGGATTACGAGGATGAGGACTACTTCATGAAGCCCCGCTGGTGGACCCTGGCCAGCTGAGGCCCCCCGTCAGACCGCCTGCGGCAGTCGCGGGCAGGCTTCCACCAGGGTGCGGGTGATCGGGGCCTGGGGAGCGCTCAGCAGCCGCGATCCCGGCCCCTGTTCGACGATCCGGCCGCCTTCCAGCACGATCACCTGCTGGCAGAAGCCGCTGGCCACCGAGAGATCGTGGGTCACGAACAGCATTCCCAGACCCAGGCGCGTCTGCAGGTTGCGCAGAAGGGCCAGCACCTCCGCCTGCACCTCGGCGTCGAGCATGCTCACGCTCTCGTCGCAGAGCAGCACCTTCGGCTCGAGAATCAGGGCCCGGGCGATGGCCACCCGCTGCTGCTGGCCGCCTGAGAGCTGGCGGGGCAGGCGCTGCTCGAAGGCCTCCGGTGGATTGAGCCCCACGGCCGCCAGCAGCTCGCGGACCCGGCCCCTGGCTTCGGCCCGGCGGGCCAGGCCATGGATCAGCAGCGGATCGGCGATCGCCTCGCCCACCGGCATCTGGGGATTGAGGCAGGCCAGGGGGTCCTGAAACACCATCTGGATCGACCGACGGGCCCGCCGCAGCGCCCCGCCCCGGAGCTGTTGCAGGTCGATGCCCTCCAGGCGCACGGCCCCGCCGCGCACCGGCGCCAGCCCCATCAGTGCCCGGCACAGGGTGCTCTTGCCGCAGCCCGAGGCCCCCACCAGGCCGATCGTTTCGCCCCGGTGCAACTGCAGGCTCACCCCGTCCACGGCCTTCAGCCAGCGGGAGTGCCAGGGCGGCGAGGGCAGGGGATGCCAGCAGCGCAGCGCTTCGATCTCCAGCAGCAGCGGCGCTGCCATGGCGGGTTCGCTGGCGCGGCCCTCCCGCTCCCGGGCCCGCGTCACCAGCCGGCGGCCGATGGCGGAGCGGGGGGCGGTGAGCAGTTCCTGGCTGGGGGCCTCCTCCACCAGCCGCCCCTGGTCGAGCACGGCGATGCGCTCGCACCAGCGGCCGGCCATCGCCAGATCGTGGCTGATCAGCAACAGGGCACTGCCGGCCTCCCTGCAGAGGTCGGTGAGCTCGGCCATCACCTGGGCTGAGACCGCCACATCCAGGCTGGTGGTGGGCTCATCGGCAATCACCAGGGCGGGCTCCAGGGCCAGGGCCAGGGCGATCGCCACCCGCTGGCGCATGCCGCCGCTGAATTCATGGGGGTAGCTGCCATACCGCTCCGGGTTGATCCCCACCCGGGCCAGCAGCTCCTCCGCCCGCTGGCGCACCTGGGCGCGTTGCCAGGTCGCTCGATGGGCCCGCAGGGTGTCGCTGAGGTGGCCGCCGATCGTGAGCAGGGGATTGAGGCGGGTCATCGGGTCCTGGAACACCAGGCCCACCGCCTCGCCCCGCAGGCGCCGCAGGGCCGGGCGCGTGAGCTGGCGGGGATCCACGCCGGCCAGTTCGAGGGTGCCGGTGCAGGTGCTTCCCGCCGGCAGCAGCTGCTGGATCGCACGGGCCACAGTGCTCTTGCCGCAACCGGAGGGCCCCACCAGGGCCAGGGTTTCGCCGGCCCCCAGGCTGAGGTCGAGGCCGTCGAGCGTGGCGCGCTCGGCCTGGGGGTAGCGCACGGTGAGGCCGGCGAGGCGGAGGACGGGCTGGGTCATGGGCTCCAGCTTGGGTGGGCGGATGCCGATCTGCAGCTGCCTGCGGCAGCGTCTGCATACGATGAGGGAACTCCGCAGGGTCGCATGCTCCGGGCGGTCACCGATCTGGATCCCACGCTGGAGCCCCCGCGGGACCCGCTACCCCGGGATGGGGCTGCGGTGACCGAGCAAGCGCCTGCCCCGCCCGCCCCTGCCTCGCCCCCGCCCCCGGGCCGCCGGCCGATCCACAGCCCCGCCGACTACGGCCTGCCCCTGCCCGAGTGGCTGCAGCGCTGCATCGAGCATGTGCCTCCCGGCGTGGGGGACAGCTGTCCCACCGACGCCGAAGCCCTGCTGGCGGCCGCCTTCGACTTCGCCTACCAGCTTCATGAGGGCCAGTTCCGCGCCAGCGGAGAGCCCTACATCATTCATCCGATCGCCGTCGCCGATCTCCTGCGCGACATCGGCGCCAGCGCCGGTGTGATCGCTGCCGGTTTCCTGCACGACGTGGTGGAGGACACCGACGTCACCCCCGAGCAGATCGAGCAGCACTTCGGCGCCGAGGTGCGCGCCTTGGTGGAGGGGGTCACCAAGCTGGGCGGCATCCACTTCACCAACAAGACGGAGGCCCAGGCGGAGAACCTGCGCCGCATGTTCCTGGCGATGGCCAGCGACATCCGCGTGGTGCTGGTGAAACTGGCCGACCGGCTGCACAACATGCGCACCCTGGGGGCGCTCAAGCCGGAGAAGCAGCTGCGCATCGCCCGCGAGACCCGCGAGATCTACGCCCCCCTGGCCAACCGCCTGGGCATTGGCCGCTTCAAGTGGGAACTGGAGGATCTGGCCTTCAAGATCCTCGAGCCCGAGGCCTACCGCGATGTGCAGCAGCAGGTGGCCACCAAGCGCAGCGAGCGGGAGGAGCGCCTGGCCGTCACGGTGCAGCTCCTGCGCGACAAGCTGGCGGCCATGGGTCTGGCCACCTGTGAGGTGAGCGGCCGGCCCAAGCACCTCTACGGCATCTGGAGCAAGATGCAGCGCCAGCAGAAGGCGTTCCACGAGATCTACGACGTGGCCGCCCTGCGGATCCTCTGCCCCAATCTCGAGAGCTGCTACCGCGCCCTGGCGGTGGTGCACGACATCTTCCGGCCGATCCCCGGTCGCTTCAAGGACTACATCGGCCTGCCCAAGCCCAACGGCTACCAGTCGCTGCACACGGCGGTGATCGGTCGGCACCGGCCGATCGAGGTGCAGATCCGCACCACTGACATGCACCAGGTGGCCGAGTACGGCATCGCCGCCCACTGGAAATACAAGGAGGGGGGGTCGCCGGCGGCGGCCGATGCCGATGCCGAGCGCTTCAACTGGCTGCGGCAGCTGGTGGATTGGCAAAAGGATGGGGTGGGGGAAGACAGCGGCGACTTCCTGCGCTCGATCAAGGAAGACCTCTTCGATGAAGAGGTGTTTGTCTTCACCCCCAAGGGCGATGTGGTGGGGCTGCGCAAGGGGTCCACGGCGGTGGATTTTGCCTATCGCATTCACTCGGAAGTGGGCAATCACTGCCAGGGCGTGCGCATCAACGACCGCCTCTGTCCCTTGGCCACCCCCTTGCAGAACGGCGACTTCGTGCAGATCGTCACCAGCAAGGCGGCCCATCCGAGCCTCGACTGGCTCAACTTCGTGGCCACGCCCACGGCGCGCAACCGCATTCGCCAGTGGTACAAGAAGAGCCATCGGGAGGACAACATCCAGCGCGGCACCGATCTGCTCGAGCGAGAGCTCGGCCGCGACGGTTTTGACGCCCTGCTCAACGGCGAGGCCATGGCCAAGGTGGCCCGCCGCTGCAACCTGGTGAGCACCGAAGACCTGCTGGCCTCCCTGGGATTCGGCGGGGTGACGCTGCACCAGGTGCTCAACCGGCTGCGGGAGGAGCTGCGCCTGGCCAGTGCGGCGGCGGCGCCCGTGCTCAGCAACGAGGAGCTGGCCCGCAGCGTTTCGGCCCAGGGTGAGAGCGCTGCCGCCACCCGGCCGCAGCTGGCCCATCCCCATGGGGATGCTAGCCCGATCCTGGGGCTGGAGGGCCTCGAGTACCGGCTGGGGGGCTGCTGCAGTCCCTTGCCGGGCGAGCCGATTCTCGGGGCCGTGGCCCTGGGCAACCACGGCATCACCATCCACCGCCAGGACTGCGCCAATGCCGCCCAGGTGCCGGTGGAGCGGCGCCTGCCCGTGCGCTGGAACCCGGCCGCGGCGCCCAGTCGCCGCTACCCGGTGCAGCTGCGCATCGAAGTGCTCGACCGGGTAGGCGTGCTCAAGGACATCCTCACCCGCCTCTCCGATCACCGCATCAACGTGAGCGATGCCCGGGTGCGCACCAACCCTGGCAAGCCGGCCCGCATCGATCTGCGGGTGGAGCTGGAGAGCGCCCACCAGCTGATCGGCACGATCAACCAGATCCGCTCGATGGCCGACGTGCTCGACATCGCCCGCACGGGGATCGGTTGATCAGGGTCTGTTGGTGATGGCTCGTTAATGAGCGCGGGCGGCAAGGGTGCTCAGGCCCGCTGGCGCAGTTCCCGCTCCAGCCACCACCAGTAGAGCCAGCCACCCGCTGCGGCCAGGGCCACACCCACCAGGCTCGAGCCCAGCAGCAACCTGCTGGCCACGCTCCAGCCCAGCTGGGTGAAGCCCTCCGCTTGCAGTGCGTCCAGCCCCGGCCAGCCCTGGCCGGGGCCCAGCAGCCAGCAGCCCAGGCGGTAGTTGAACCAGTAGAGCGGAACGTAGGTGAAGGGGTTGCTCACCCAGGTGCCGGCAGCGGCCAGCAGGTGGTTGCCGCGCACCACCGAGGCCAGGGCCACCCCCAGCAGGGTCTGCAGGCCGAAGAAGGGGAAGCAGCCGCAGAAGATGCCGGCGGCCAGCCCCCGGGCCCGTTGGCCGTGGCTGCCCTCCTGGGCCCACAGCCAGGCCAGCAGGGCCCGGCCCCGTTGCAGCAGGCCACCGCTGCTGCGGCCGCTGGGGGGAGCTGGAGGCTGAAATGGGGGCATGGCACAGAACGCAGCGGACACGGCGGTGGATGGCAGCTGGGATACGCCCAGTGGGGGCACCACTGGCGCCGACACCATCGCCGCCGTTGCAACCGCCGTGGCAGCGGGCCAGGGCAGTGTGGCGATCGTACGGATCTCGGGTCCCCTGGCGGGGGGGATCGGCCGCCGGCTGTTTGCGGCGCCGGGGCGCCAGCCCTGGGAGAGCCATCGGGTGCTCTACGGCCATGTGGTCGATCCGGCCAGCGGCGAGCACGTCGATGAGGCCCTGCTGCTGTGGATGCAGGCCCCACGCAGCTTCACACGTGAGGACGTGGTGGAACTGCACTGCCATGGCGGTCTGGTGGCGGTGCAGCGCGTGCTGGAGCTGGTGCTGGATGCCGGCGCCCGCCGGGCCGGGCCGGGGGAATTCAGCCAGCGGGCCTTCCTCAACGGCCGCCTGGATCTCACCCAGGCGGAGGCGATCGGCGAGATGGTCACGGCCCGCAGCCGCCGGGCCGCCCAGCTGGCAATGGCGGGCCTCGATGGTGGCCTGCAGCGCCGCCTTGGTGGCCTGCGCTCCCGCCTGCTCGACCAGCTGGCGGAGCTGGAGGCCCGGGTGGATTTCGAGGAGGACCTGCCCGCCCTCGATGCCGAGGCGGTGGTGGCGGCTCTCACGGCGGTGCGCGCTGATCTGGAGCAGCTGGTCGCCGAGGCGCGCCAGGGAGAGCTGCTGCGCGAGGGCCTGCGGGTGGCGATCGTGGGCCGGCCGAACGTGGGCAAGAGCAGCCTGCTGAACTTGCTCAGTCGGCGGGAGCGGGCGATCGTCACCGATTTGCCCGGCACCACCCGCGACCTGCTGGAGAGCGAGCTGGTGCTCGACGGGGTACCCCTCACCCTGCTCGACACCGCCGGCATCCGCGAGACCGGCGACCGGGTGGAGCAGCTGGGCATCGCCCGCAGCCGCGAGGCCCTGGCTGCCGCGGATGTGGTGCTGCTGCTCTTCGACCTCAGTGCCGGCTGGACGGCTGCCGATGAGGCGTTGCGGGCGCTGGTGCCGGCGGGAGTGCCCCTGCTGGTGGTGGGCAACAAGGCGGATGCCGCCGGGGTGCCGGCGGGGCTGGTGGCCGGCACCGACGCGGCTGCCGCCGTCGCTCCGCTGCCCCCACCGGCCCAGGTGAGCCTCTGCGCCCTGGCCGGTGAGGGCCGGGATGTGTTGGTGCGCGAGCTGCTGCGCTGCTGCGGGGCCGGCCCGGCCGAGGGCCTGCAGGTCGCCCTCAACACCCGCCAGCGCGACCTGGCCGCCGCCGCCGCCGCCAGCCTCGGCCGCACCCTGGAGGCGGCGGGCCAGCAGCTCCCCTGGGACTTCTGGACCATCGACCTGCGCGCCGCGGTGCGGGCCCTCGGCGAGATCACCGGCGAGGAGGTGAGTGAGGCCGTGCTCGACCGGGTCTTTGCCCGCTTCTGCATCGGCAAGTAGCTAGACCCGGGGCAGTGCCCCTTGCCCACGGATGCCGCGCCGTCTCTTGCCGCTACCGGCTCTGCTCCCCCTGCTGGTAGGCCTCTCGGCGCAGCCGGTGGCTGCCGCGTTGCCACCGGCCCCCGCTGGGCTGGAGGCCTGCGCCAAGCCCGCCGCCGGCCGCTACGTGCTGGTGGGCAGTGGCAGTCACCGCGGAGAGCCTGTGGCGGTGTTGATGCAGGAGCGCTGGCAGGCCGATGGCCGCGTGGAGGGGGTGCGTTTCCGCCGGCAGGGAAGGCGCTTCAGCGAGGAGCGCTACAGCGGCCGCTGGCAGGCCGATCCCCATTGCTGGGCCACGGTTGAGCGCCAGACCCCTTCGGGCACCACCGCGTCTGTGGTGGCCCTGGACGGGCTGGGGCGACCGCGGGTCTCCCTGGTGATCGCCCCGGACGACGTGCTTTCGCTGCGCTACGTGCCCCAACCGGACCAGGCCTGCACCCTGGCCGGGCTGGATGGGTTGGTGACCAGCCAGCAGCAGGGCCAGAGCTGGCAGGCCGGTCGTTGGCAGCCCAATGCCGTGGTGCAGCGGGAGTGGTGGCAGGCGGGGGTCGTGCAGGGCTGGGCCGTGTCCAGCTACGCCGGTGAGCTGCAGCGGGCCGGTTACAGCGGCCGCCTCGAGCTTGGAGCCGACTGTGTCGGCGCGATGGTGCAGCGCGATTCCCTCGGCACCACCTACACCTACCGGGTGGTGGTGCTGGCCAATGGCGGCGGCTACGTCTATCTGCAGACGGATCCCGACAACCTCACCCTGGGCCTGCTGCAGCACCAGCGCTGAGGTTTCGGGTTCCCCATCCGGGTTTCAAAATGGGGGCACTGACGGGTGCCGTGCATCTCCGCCCATGACCAGCGACGCTGCCCCCGCCGATCCCCTCGCCCAGCTCAGCCGCCCCCAGGCGGCCCTGCTGCGCATCGCCTGCTGGGTGGCCTGGGCCGATGGTGACTTTGCCGAAGAGGAGCGTCAGCTGCTGGAGCGGGTGCTGGCCCACCTGCTGCCGCCGGAGGCCGAGGCCGGCATGGCCATCTCCAGCCTGGCGGCACAAGCCCTGGAGCCCGTGGCGCTGGAGCGCCTGGTGGCCGATCTCGACGGCAGCGATGGTCGCCAGGAGGCCGTGCGGCTGGCCGTGCTCATGATGGGGGCCAACCAGCGGCCCGAGGATGCCTCGGCCATCAATCCGGCTGAGAAGGGCGCCTACCGCCAGCTGCTCGATGCCCTGGCCCTGCCCGACGAGGAGGTGCAGCAGGCCGAGTGGGCCGCCCGTCAGGACCTGGCCCGCCCCCGCAGTCTCGGCGAGCTGCTCAGTGACACCCTGGCCCGGTTCGGGGCCTGGCCCTCCCTCGACGATGCGCCCCTGCCCGCGGGCTACTGGCTCTGAGGCGCTGACTGCCGTGACCGCTGCTGCCGGCGTTTCCCCCCTGTTCCTCACGCCGCTGCTGCAGCGCCAGCTGGCCGACTGGCTGGCTGAAGATCTGGGTCGCGGCGATCTCACCGCCCCCGCCCTGGCCGGTCGCCGGGGATCGGCCCAGTGGCTGGCCAAGGCGGAGGGATGCTTCTGCGGGGGGGTGCTGGTGGAGCCCCTGTTCCGCCTGCTCGATCCCGGGGTGGTCGTGCAGCTGCATGTGGCCGATGGGTCCCGGGTGCGGGCGGGGCAGCCGCTTCTGGAGCTGGCGGGCGATGCCGCCGCCCTGGTGGCCGGTGAGCGCACCGCCCTCAACCTGGCGATGCGCCTCAGCGGCGTCGCCACTGCCACCGCCCAGCTGGTGGCCGAGCTGGAAGGCACGGGCGTGCGCCTCGCCGATACCCGCAAGACCACCCCTGGCCTGCGGATGCTGGAGAAGTACGCCGTGCGCTGCGGCGGTGGCGTGAATCACCGCCTCGGGTTGGACGATGCCGCCATGCTCAAGGAGAACCATCAGGCCTGGGCCGGGGGGCTGGATCAGGCGCTGGCGCTGGTGCGGGCCCATGCCCCCTGGCCGGCCCGGGTGATCGTGGAGGCGGAGACGGCGGCGGAGGCAGAGGCGGCGGTGCGGGCCGGTGCCGATGCGGTGTTGCTCGATGAATTCGCGCCGGAGGCCCTGGTGGCTCTGGTGCCCCAGCTGCGGGCCCTGGCCGGGGGCAGGGGGGTGGTGCTCGAGGCCTCCGGGGTGCGTCCTGATCAGCTGCGGGCCTATGCGGCCACCGGCATCGATCTGATCTCCACCAGTGCTCCGGTCACCCGCAGTGCCTGGCTTGATCTCAGCATGCGCTTTCACTCCCCCTTTCCCCTGGTCTGACCTGGCTGCGGGCCGGGGCTGTTACGGAATGCGCGGGCGGCCTGGATCGGCTGGCCGTTCGTTTCCATACTGGGAGATCACTCCACCTCCGGCGCCGGGTGTCCTTCTCCGATCTGTTGCGTGCTGGTCTCTCCCGGGCCCGTGGCCTGCGGGCAGGCGCCAGTGCCGTGGCCCTGCTCACCCTGCTGCTCGGGGGGCTGCCGGCCAGGGCGGAAGGGGTGCTGGAGCGCATTGCCCGCAGTGGCGAGCTGGTGCTCATCGGCTACCCCGACCTGCCACCCCTGCTCTCCCGTCAGGGCCAGGGCCAGCCCCAGGGCTATGCCGTGGAGGTCGCCCAGCGCATCGCCGCCCAGCTCAGCACAGCCCTCGGCCGGCCGGTGAAGCTGCGTTTCGTGCCCGCCACCGATTCGGTGGCCCTGGAGACGGCGATTGCCACGGGCAAGGCCGATCTGGCCTGCGGCTTCCCGTTCAGCTGGGAGCGGGACATGCGCATCGACCACTCGCTGCCGATCGGCCTGTCGGGCCTGCGGCTGCTGACCAGGGCCGATGGCCTGGATGGCTCCGTGGCTTCCCTGGCGGGTCGCTCGATCGCTGTGGTGCGGGGTTCCCTGGCCGAGGGGGAGCTGCAGGGCATCCAGCCCCAGGCGCGGGCGGTGCCGTTCAACAACCTCCAGGAGTCGCTCTCGGCCTTCCAGGCCGGTCAGGTGCAGGCGGTCTTCAGCGACACCATCGTGCTGGCGGGCCTGGCCCAGAGCCGGGGCATCAGCGGGGCGGTGCTGGTGCCCGAGCTTCCCTACGAGGTGTATGGGGTTGCCTGCCTCGTTCCCCCCAATGCCTCCACCTATCGCCATCTGGTGAATCTGGCGATCGTGCGGCTGCTCCAGGGCTACCTCGACGGTGAGCCCCAGGCCGTGAGTGCCGTGAACCGCTGGCTGGGACCGGAGAGCAGCATCGGCATTCCCCAGGCCCGGCTGCAGGCCATCTTTGAGGGGGTATTGATCGGGGTGGAAACGATTCGTCCGGTACCCCAGGCCAGCCCAGGCGTCGAGCCGGCCCGTTGATCCGCCAGCCTCCGCTTCTGATCCGTTCCGCTCCCCCATCCCGCTCCGGTTTCCCCGCCATGGCGCTGTTCACCCGCTCCCGTCTCTTCGGTCTGCTGTTCCTCCTCGCCCTGCCTCTGGAGGGCGCGGCGGCCCTGGCCCTGTCAGCAGCAGGCAGCCCGACGGCCGACGCCCCCAGCCAGCCGCTCAGCCTCAACGAGCGCCTGGAGCGGATTGCCGATGCCGTGCGGGAGCGTGATCCGGCGGCGGCGGCGGATGCTGTCCCGGATGACGCCCTCTCCTATATGTTCGTGGACGCCCCTGGGGTGGGCTGGGGCAACGGCGGCTTCTACAACGGCGGCTTCTACAACGGCGGCTTCCGCAACGGCGGTTTTTATAACGGCGGCTTCCGCAATGGTGGCTTCGCCAACGGTGGCTTCCGCAACGGCGGCGGCTGGCGCAATGGGGGCTTCCACAACGGTGGCTTCCGCAATGCCTGGTGATGACGGCTGAGGCCCCAGGTCCGGTGCGGCTGCTGGTGATCCAGCCCACCCCCTTCTGCAACCTCGACTGCGACTACTGCTACCTGCCCGATCGCGGCAACCGCCGCCGCATCCCTTTTGAGGTGCTGGAGGCGGCGGTGGAGCGTGTGCTGGAGAGTCCCTGGTTTGACGGCGGCTTCACCCTGCTCTGGCATGCGGGTGAGCCGCTCACCATGCCGATCCCCTTCTACGACGAGGCCACCGCCCGCATTCACGCCCTGCTGGAGCGGCGGGGCCTGCCGCCCTTCACGGTGGTGCAGTCGCTGCAGACCAACGCCACCACCATTGATGCGGCCTGGTGCGATTGCTTCGAACGCAACAACATCCACGTGGGCGTGAGCATGGATGGCCCGGCCTTCCTGCACGACGCCCACCGCGTCACCCGCACCGGCCTACCCACCCACGCCGCCGTGATGCGGGGCATCGGCTGGCTGCAGCGGCGCGCGATTCCCTTCCAGGTGATCTGCGTGCTCACGGCTGAATCGCTGTCCCATGCCGAGGCGATGGCCGATTTCTTCCTGGAGTACGGCCTCACCGACGTGGGCTTCAACATGGAGGAAACCGAGGGTGTCAATGCCCACTCCAGCCTGGAGGCCACCGGGGCGGCGCGGCTGGAGCTGGAGGAGCGCTACCGGGCCTTCATGGCGGCGGTCTGGCGCCGCAGCCGCCAGCAGCCCGACCGCCTGCGCATCCGCGAGTTCGATGGGGTGGCCAGCCTGGCCTGCAGTGGTGCTCGCCTGGCCGCCACCGACATGAACACCCCGTTCGTGATCGTGAACGTGGATGCCGCAGGCCACACCTCCACCTTCGATCCCGAGCTGCTCTCGGTGGCCACGGCCGACTACGGCGACTTCAGCTTCGGCAACGTGCTCAGCGATTCGCTTGAGGCGATGGCGGCCACGGCCAGGTTCCAGCGGGTGGCGGCGGAGATCGCCGCGGGCGTGGAGCGCTGCCGCAGCAGCTGCGAGTATTTCGGCCTCTGCGGCGGCGGCGCCGGCAGCAACAAGTACTGGGAGCACGGCACCTTCGATTGCTCCACCACCCAGCACTGCCGCTACCGCATCCAGCTGGTCACCGATGTGGTGGTGGAGGGGATGGAGCGGGAACTGGGGCTGGCGAGCTGAGGGATGCCGATGGTTCCCAGTCCCCTCACGCGTGTCCACACCGCTCTGCTCGGCCTGGGGCTTTGCTCGGGTCTACTCGCGTCGGCGGCGGTGCTGCGGGCCCAGAACGCGGATCCCGGCGGCGCGGCCCCTGGAGGCGTGGAGGTGATCGGCAGCCCGGACGGTCGCACCATCGTCACCGTGCGGCCGCAGGGCACCACGGCCACCCGTCAGGGCCTGCGCCAGTTCGTGGGCATCTCCGGTGCCAACAGCGGCGCCCGGGGGCTGTCGATGAATCGGGTGGTGATTCCGCCCGGTGGCCGGGCCGCACCCCATCGCCACGTGGGGTCTGAGTCGGCGATCTATCTGCTGCAGGGCACGGTGGAAACCCGCTACGGCGAGCGCCTGCAGCGGCGGGTGGTGAACCGCGCCGGTGATTTTCTGTTCATCCCGCCAGGGGTGCCGCACCAGCCGATCAATCTCAGCGCCACCGAGCCGGCCATCGCGATCGTGGCCCGCAACGATCCCGAGGAGCAGGAGCATGTGGAACTGCTGAAACCGGCGGCCACCCCTTCGCCCTGAAGCATCTGCCGGGGTGCATGCTCCAAGGACAGCCGTTCACGCGATGGTCGTTGATGTGTGGGGGGCTGGGTCTTCTCTGCCCACAGCAGATCGTGGAGCCCCACGCCCGCTCCTGGACCCACTGACAGGTGCCAGCATGACCTGGTGTAGCGACTGAGGAGGGGGCCGTCGTTCAACGCACCGCTGCTCTCTACGCCGCTGCGCTTTTGGCTGCATTAACCCTTGGCGGCTGCCCCGCCAAACCGACCGGGCTTTTCAGGCAGGTCGATGGCGTCTGGCACTTTCGCGACACGCCGATCCGGGATATCGACGCACGCACGTTTCAGCCACTCGATAACCAGTACGCGAAGGATGCTGCGCGTGCCTACCGGGCGCGCAGCTGGCGCGATTCGAGTGAGTACTTTCTGATCCGCCGCGATGCCGTGGTTCCGCTGGAGGGCGCGGATCCGTCGAGCTTTGTCGTGCTGGGCTATGGCTACGCCAGGGACGCCCGCCACGCCTGGTATGACGGCGTGCGCTTTGCGGTGCGCGACGTCGCCAGCCTGCGCGTGATCGACTCGGTGTATGCCCTCGACCGCGAGCGCGTGTACTTCCACCAGAGCGAGATCCCTGGCAGCGACCCGTCGATTCGTTCCGCTGGATGGCTATCACTCCAGAGACGCGGCCAGGGTCTATCACGGCCGCATTGAGCCCGCGCCAGGTGCACCGGTCATCCGTGTAGGGGCGATCGCTGGCGCGGATCCCAGCTCGTTCGAGGTGCTCGATGATTTCTATGCGCGCGACGCGAAGCGTGCTTACTACGAAGGCCGCCCGCTTGGCGCCGTGGAGGGCTTCGTGGTCCTCGGCTTCGGCTACGCAACGTCACGCGCCGAGGTCTTTCACAACGGGGTCCGGATGGCTGGGGCCGATCCGACCACCTTCCGCCTCCGCACGGATGCCCCCGACGCGGGCGTGGACGCCGAGGACGCCAAGGCGCGCTACAACGACGGCACGCGCGTGGCCCCACGCCGGTAGGCGCTCATCGCTGAACCGTTTCACTCTCCCCCGTTGACGATGGATCTGCTCACGGCAGGATCTGCCACTGTCCATCCAGTCCTTTCACCAGCAGCATCCGTTTGGGGAAGAGCATGTTGAAGGTGATCGCCAGACAGAGGCCCTGGTCATTCGGCAGCGCCTGGTAGCGCTCGGCCATCCCTGGCTGATCGGGGAAGCGCATCAGGAACTCCCCCGTACCGCGGGCCACCACCACCGGGCTGCCCGTGGTGATCAGCTTCAGATCCGCATCGGCGGGAGCGGCCACCCGCATCCCGGCGGCATAGCCGGCCTCCAGGCACCCCAGTCGCCGGACTTCCGGCATGTCGAGGGTGATGCCCCGATCCTTGGAAAGGCTGCCGAGGAAGCGATAGGCGGCCTCGAAGTCGGGGGAGAACAACGCCGCCCGCTGGCGGAGGAGCTCAAGGATCAGGGCACGATCCTGTGGCGTGAGTGTGGTGATAGCAGGCGCCGCGTGCCAGGGTTCCACCTTGGCGAAGGGAGCCTGAAAGGCCTTCTGCACGGTCACCGGCCCGCTCACCTCCCGATCTTCGCGACCCTCGGCTCCGTGATTGGTGGTGAGTTCTGTGCCCGTCGCCGTTGTGCTGGTGGTGGTCTGGTCCTCGACAACCGTCCACACGAACTGGCTGCGGTAGGGCCTCGACCCCTTCTTCGGGGTGAATGTCAGCCGCAGCAGGTTGTCGCCGCGCCGGAGCAGCGGTTGAAGCTGCAGGGCGTTGATCCAGACGGCGGGAAACACATCGATGCCTTCCTGGCTGCTGGCCATCAGCAGGAGGGACTTGGATTCCAGCGGCTCCTCGGCCAGCGGCACTCCATTCAGCTCCAGCGCTGTTGTCCCCTCCACGCTGGTCACCGTCTCGGCATCCCTGGCGGGGGGGAGATAGGGCGTGAATTTGAACTCCACGTTGACCGGTCGGGCTGCCACAGCGCCTGGGGCGAGCAGGAAGACCGGGGTCAGCAGGGTGAGAAAAAATCCGGCGATCGTTTGCCGGGGGTGGATGGCGGCCTGCGTTCCTGCCTCCATGGACCTCGATGGACTGCACGGGGATGGTGATTGACAGTCTCAAGCGATCCAGGCGTTTGCTCGCGCCGGCTCCACTGATGTTCATGACCCCCCAGCCCCCCATCCGTTCCCGTTGCCTTTGCTTGTCACCTCGGCGGCCTGATCGTTTCCACGTCGAAGGCAGGCGGCGCTGCCCGATTGCCTGGACGGGCGGCGTTTGGATCCGCCCAAGTTCCGGGGTTCCATCATTCAGGGAGACATGAAGTCCGAAGGACTTCAGGATGGCTCAGGCGCCCTCGCCGTCTAGAACACAATCGTCACGCCGAATCCCGATGTGATGGGTTGTCCACTCCAGGGTCTTGTCAGGCAGCGTCAAAAGTAGCTTTCATCGCGGTCGACAGGTTTTCAATCATCTTTTCGCCATCGCCGAAGTATGAAGACCCATGCATGGTTGCCAAGGTCTGGGGTTGAAGCTGAGCCAGCATGGAAAGCATTGCTCCAGTGCTTGATGTGTAAGTCATATAATTGGCCAAGGGGCTCTGTTGCATTTGGCGCATTGCTTCGACTGTCGCATCAGTTAAATCATCTGAGCTCAAGGGGGAAACGTCGCCAAATTGATGGAAGAGGTCAGAGCAGAACAACGTCTTTTCGGCTTCTTCAAACATCATGCCGGCATCCCAGCCATGGGGAAGATGTGGAGTTGCGTAGAAGCGAAAATGGAAATGCCCAGTTGATAAAATCTCATTGGCGCTCATGCCCAGCGCGGGCCGAAGAGAGAAGTCGTCCGCGCTGACGACTTTGCCAACAAACGTACAAACAGGCTGAGCCTGTGGTGCAATCTGCAGCCAGTTGTTGAGCCCGCCAATCTCGTCCGACTCAAAATGGCTCCAGGCCACATAGCCAATATCTTTCGGATCAATTAATGTCTGCATTGCCTCGTGGAGCTCGGCAAACATTCCCTTAAGGCCTGCGTGGTAAAGCAAGGGTCGTTCGTCGCGCACAAGGAAGTGGTTGAACTGCAGATTAAGATCTGGAACGTAGATGGACAGGCGAAAGAGATCTGGCGCAATTTCTGTGATCACGGCCATGGCAAGCCTTCAAAGAGTTTGCAAATGTCTCATTGCAGCGCGGAAATGGTTCCAGTCAATAGGTAGGGATAAGGGCTGAGCAGCTATTTGATATCGATATGCGGCTAAGACGCCTGCTCGTATAGCCGGCCTGGCGCTCAGGATCAGTGGTAGGTGGAAGCTCTATGCAATGAGCAATATTCTGTGATCTCGCTCGATGATCTTTGCGTTGGGCGGCTGCCGGGTGCATTTAGTCTTTGTTAATTCTGGACTTCAATCGCTCCAGCTCTTCTCTGATCTCATTGAGGCTTTGTGTGGAGTCGTCCAGCTCTGCGCGCCTATGCGCCCTTTCTTCTCCCTGGTAGTCTCGCAGAGATTTGAACATTAGCCCTCCACCACCTGCAATCATCACTACCATCGTCATCAGGCTCCATAGGCTGGTTGTTCTAAAGCTAAAAAGTAGACTCTGAAGCACTCCAGCACCTACCGCAGCTGAGGATGCCCATACAAGAAACCAGCCGACTCTTCTGTAAGCATCGGCCAGGAGAAGTGCTACTCCCACGCCAAAGGGAATCATTCATAATCCAAAACCTTGGCCAGTGCCAAAAGAAAATACCCCGCCAAACGATGGCCCCATGCCGCCGCCATAACTTCTACCCCACCCCATGCCACGGAACCCTGAGTTAACCATCACCTGATTGGTCAACAGGAATATTCCCGCCGTGAAAATGGCGCCACCAACAAGAAACAAAAAGAAGTCTTGAATGGGCTTGCGAATCATGATTATTGGAGGGTCTTGACACCACGCTAGCCCATGCAAGACGATCCGCTCAATAATGCACAGGCAGCGCAGGAGATAATGCCAGTTGGATGTAGTCAGTCGAACGCCCCTGGTAAGGCGCGAAAGTATGTTGGCGTGGCTTTTGCGCCTTTTGCAAAAGGCATGACGACATACTTTTGCCGCTCTTTACCGGTTTGTTATGCATGGACTACCCACCAAATCTAGAAAGCAAAATGACCGAAACTAGTGCCAATGAAATTCCGGCAATCTCATGCTTATTGAGGGTTTCCCCAAACACGATAGTGCCAAGCGCGGTCAGAAGCAGAATCGTTGATATTGAATAGACAACGCCAATAGTGGCGAGCTTTATGTGACGCATCACAATTACCCACCCAAACGCGCACGCTGCATAAGCGATGAAACCTATGAAAAACCACTTATTGGAGAACGAAGATGCCTCCTGACTCGCAAGCTTTAGAAAGTAATCTCCTACGACAGTTACTATGGCAATGGCCATAACATAAAGCGCGATCATGGAGTAAATCCGAGCATGATGACCTGACGGTAATCGCATGTAATCTCCTCGCCCTCTTTGATATCAGCAAGCGCAATAACCCCCCCCCGTCATTATCTGGACCTACATTTGGATTATCCGAATGATTGGCAAAACGATCATCATCGGAAGAGAGGACGAAGACATTCTTATCCGGGAAGTATTCCGCGTAATGTATTACCTGGAGTCTGGCTGGTTCAGATAGTTGATGCAGCATCTCATGCTCTATTACCACGTCAAATCCTTCTTGGAATTTCCAGGTGACTTTGCCCTTTGGGATAAATTCTTGCGCGAATAGGCCAAGTCCATGAACTTTTGAAATGCCTACCTTAGCTTTAATTAGCAACATAATTCCTAACGGTTACCTCGTAATGCATAACGACCCCGCATAAGCTGCAGGGATGCGGATAGCGCGGCAAGGCAGCGCCTGCCGTGGTTGGTGGGTCTGTCGGCCGAGAAAACCGATGGCCGCGCCCTGTCAGCTTCATGCGGTAGTTATGCGGTGCTCATTGGGAGCTGGAAGATCGGCAACCCGCCACAGAGCGAGGCTCTTATCCGCAAACTGGCCGGCATTCTCGGTGCAGCCTTCCTCCAGCAGCTCGAGCGGAGCAGGAAAGGCGAAGGGTTCTGCCATCAGGTTCAACGGCCGCCAGTCGCCAGTCACGATATCGAGATTGGCTGACTCCTGGGGAAAGGTCGTCGTCAGGAGATAGCGAACGCCGGCGCGTTGAATCCTGGCCAAGGCCTGCCAGATGTCGTCAAAAGCAAAGTGCACCAGGCAGTCTCGGCACAGCAGAAGGTCCGCGGGTGGGAGCTCATCCTGTAGCAAGTTGAGCACGGTGAACTGCCTGTTGGCTGCGCTCCCAAGCGCCTTGGCCTCCCTGATCACCTCGGGCAAGAGGTCAGCGCCCAGATATGCGACGCCTTCAAGCGGCACTTTGGCCATCCAATGTCCGTCTCCGCACGGCAGGTCGAGCAGAGAGCGGACCTCCCATCGCCGAATCAGATCGGGAAGCGAGTCGCGAAGGCGCTGCGTCTGTGGAAGAGCTGAGCCAGTCCCAGAGACAGACTCGGCACCGCGCCAGAGCCGAGTCTCATAAGCATGCCGAAACGCTTGCTCGGGCGTGAAGAGCTGCCCGGCGCGGGCGCGTTGGGCGAAGTAGGTGGAATCGAAATCGACAGCATGCCGGCGATCGCTCATTACGGCAGTCTAACCCGGAAGCACTCAGGCGCCGGCGCCCATCATCACCCGCCCGCATCATCTTTTGACAAGGCGATTTCTCCACGCCGGGTCGGGTGAATGATGATGTTAGCCTCTTAGCCAACACACACAGTAGGTCTTTACCATTGGGAACTGCTTGTGAAGCGTCTGACTGGTGTCAATTGAGACAAGGAATTAGCAACGCCTTGGATTGGAGCGCAGCGGGTGGAGTCGGTGAACGTAACCCCAGCATTTCGAATACCTGGGGCATGAGCTGGATAGCTTTGCCCCAGGAGCTCAGGCTGTGCTGCCGGGGGTCACTTCGCGGTGAAGGGTAGCGAGGAGTGATGCAGCACGATGCGGACTTCTTCGTCCGGCTCCCTCATGAATGCCCACGTTTTGTCCACGGTAGTCAGCTTGCCGCTGCTGTCGATGAGATCAACATTGCCCATAGTGATGGCCAGATCGCCATGCAACTGAATCACCTGATTGCGGATAGCGCACTTCTGCCAGGGCTTGATGGCAAATCCCTTGTCGTTGGGAAAACTTGGATTACCGCCAACGAAATAGGTAAGCGCGCCAGCCTTGGTGCCCCGGAAGGTTTGCGGATGCTGAGTGAGCGTGGGTTTGAAGGCAACGGCTCCGTACTGATAGCCATAGGCCTGATCGAGGATCCTGCTTGCCGTTGTCTCGGCCGCCGCAAAAACCCCCTGTGGCATAAGCCTTGCTGATCGCCAGCAGGCCGTTGCACCAGCCTTGCTGGGCATTCAACACCTGTTGTTCGCTCATATTGCTGTTGATGCGCATAGGTAAGCTATCGGCCATTGCAGCACCTGTTGACGTAACCAGGAGGGGCAATACCAGAGCGCTACAGGCGGTGGTCAGACGATGGTTCATGGTGATGTGCCGAGTTAAGGGCTGTGGGACTGGAGTCGGCTCAGTCGCAGCTTAGGTTGGTGTGGCATGTCGCTGATCTTTTCCGGGAATCGCAGTCATGAAGCCCTCGTCACATATCCCGCTTTGGTGTGTCCATCGGTGTCTCCGTCGTACGAGCAAGATCGTGTCACTGACGTGGCTCTGATTGCAGAGTTAAATACTGCGGCTTTGTGACAACGAAAGGCTTGCGCAGCTGAAGGGCTAACGCTTCGCATAACCGGCTGGCAACGGAGCGCAGCGGAATTGCCAGTCCGAGTTGATGCGGTTGTTAGCCATGATGTTATATGACATCACACTTGTCCCTGCTATCGACAAAGACATCTCATCTTCGATGTTTTAGAAAGAAGTCAAGAATCAAGTCGCTGGCGTTGATATCTCGACTGACTAAACCTATTCTCCTTGGATTCAGGTATTGCTTGCCACCCGGCCAAGTGTGCCCGCCGCCGATGACCTTCACCAGGATAACCTCGGTCCCGTCCTTACCGCCTGTAAATTTCTCGATCTCCACAGTTGTCCCATCGTCCGGGTCCTTGTCTTGAAGCTTGATCCTTTGCGGAGTTGTGTCGCAGGCATTGTGACGGACAAAATGTTCAATGGACCAGGCCGTGGAAAGAATTTCGCCGCGACTCCGGCTGTACCAAAATAATCGTATGTCCCCACCGTCGAAAGGAACGAGCGGATCCTTCGTACCGTTAACAATCATGATAGAAACTGGCAGCTTCGGTATCTTGTCCTTGAGTGCATTTGAAAGTTGCGCCGTTACGGGTGCCACGGCCACGATTTTATCGGACAGATCCATGGCCAGACGCACTGACATAAAACCTCCGTTTGAGATGCCCGTGGCGTAGACACGTTTGGGATCAACGCCGAAATCCTTCACCATTACGTCAATTATTTTAGAGATGAATCCAACATCATCGCAGGCCCTTTCAGTTTTGAGCATCTCGGTACGGCCATCGCACCACTGCTTGTTGATGCCCTCTGGAAAAACCAGAACCACGCCTCGCTTATCCGCTGCCGCTGAGAGAGTACCTTGCGAGGTGCCTTGATCAAATTTCAGACCCGTACCACCGCCTCCGTGCAGAGCCAACACCAATGGGGCTGGCTTGTCCTTGCTGAAATCTGGTGGCAGATGAATGTGATAGGTTCGCTCGATACCTTCATAGGGGAGCGTTTTGGTGAATTCCTGTTCCGGATTTGCGTCTGGATGCCCATTTTTCGCGGCGGTGGCATTGCAGCCTGCACAAATCATCAAGCACGCCAAGGTCGTAACCATCCGCACGTATGCTGCCCATAATGGGGAAGCTGTTCTATGAGAACAACATGCTTCGCCATTCCTTGAATTCATTCTTCGCTCCATTATCTGATGGCTAACGATAAAGCTCACCTGCCGCAATGGAGCGTAGCGGAGTTGCGGTCAGGTGGAGCGACTTGTTAGCCGTATTTCCAAGGCTCTATGGTATAGACTCATATCCTTTGAGTGATACTGCTCTATATCATTTCTCAGTGATTCCGATATTTGATAGCCATTTGCTGAAGCGCTGCCAACATTAAGCCTTTCTGGCTCAATGGATGAATCCATAAAATAATTCATGAAAAACGCGAAGTCTTCATCATAGAACTCGGTAATGCCAATGAATGAGAAATACTCTAGTGGGAATCCATATAAAAACTGAGAATATAGATTTCTAACTTCTGGACCTAAGCAGAATCTCTCTAACGACCATTTTTCCTCCATCATCTTTCGGTGCAAAGGCGGGGAGTTCGTCAATGGATTAAAACTCCGTTGCCAGAAATGGTAATGTGACAAGACTCTTTCGACAGGACTTCTCAACCATGTAACAAACGTAATCTCACACCTACTTGACAAAAGAAGATACTTTACAGGGAGAAAATGTCCGTGAACACATTTTATTCTCTGAAAGTCTTTTTCAGCATTTAAAAGGCATTGTTGTAATGCAAATCTATTCCGCTCGTATTGCGGAGTATTTATTGGAAGGTCGGCATAATCTCGCAACAGCGCACTTCCAAAACTGCGCTCCAATGTTGCCGCAAAACTAGTTCCTGCTGTTTTAGGCAGGTGTACGGACACGATCATCGAGTGATTCTCCATTAAGGCTAACGCTCGCCATCACCTGGCCGCAAGGAGTGAACGGCGAAGAAGATAGCCTTGCGGGGGCGGCTCAGGTGAATGGCGATGTTATCCGTTCCTCTATGCCATGACACTTTTCTGCAGCGCT
>Ga0194123_10000633_pt1 | contig 63857 bp, 68 predicted proteins | sample TA2MahsurfametaG_5_FD_155479 | JGI IMG/M metagenome (GOLD analysis project Ga0194123, IMG submission 155479) | Freshwater microbial communities from Lake Tanganyika, Tanzania - TA2015023 Mahale A surface | ecosystem: Environmental > Aquatic > Freshwater > Lake | place: Tanzania: Lake Tanganyika... | reverse complement strand
ACTCCGATCCATCTCGAACTCGGCTGTGAAACGCTGCAGCGCCGACGATATTTGGGGGGTAGCCCCCTGAGAAAATAGGTCGATGCCAGGTAAAACATTCTTTGCTCCAACCCATTTCATCCCATCAACCGCTCCGCTGAGGAGCATGGTGGGTTGAGACAGAGAGGCCACCCCTTGCGGGTGGCTTTTTTGTTGGGAGATTCCGTGCCCGTGCGTGTTTTGCGCTTAGGTCGTATCGTCAACTCAGGTCCCCGCGATTGGGCTGCCGCCTGAAGGATGTTGTCCTCGCTGAGCTTTCCCTCCTGGCGTTCTTGTGTGCGGTTGTTTTGGCGGTCTTATCGCCTCTGGGATCGTGAAGACTGTGTGGATCTGAGCGCTGCGTTCGCTTATCACACACTCCAATCTTTCTTTCCCATCCTGTTGATTGCTCTGGGCGTAGCTGGCAGGGTGCTGGGTCGGGTGGACGGCCTGGTGGATCAGTTGCTGGCACTGGCAGAGCAGGTGTTGCCGCCTTCCGTGCTGCCTGTGGTGAGCGCCACGCTGCTGAAGTTGATCCGTCAAGGCACCGGTGCGGGATTAGTTGGTGCCGCCTTTTTGCTCATTTCATCCACGAATGCCTACCTGAGCCTGCAGCGCGGTGCCGATCGGCTTTGGGGGTTCAGGCCTTCTTTGCAGCCCGTCGACCATTGGACCCATCCGGTTTGGCGTTTTGTGCGGGCGCGGATTGAGTCGTTTGCGTTGGTGGTGCTGATCGGCTTTTTTGTGGTGCTTGACCAGGTCACCACCAACCTCCGCTTGCTCAGTCCCGGGAGTTGGCGATTGCTGTTGCAATCTTGGTTGCCGAGCTGGCTGCAGCTCTGGCGGCCAGTGCCGTGGGTGATTGATGTCTCACTGTCGTTGGTGATCGCCTGCGCCTTGGCGTATGCGCTGTTGGCGTTCTTGCCCACACGTCGTGTGCCTGTTCGCCCCTTGTTGCCCGGGGCGATCCTGATCGGTGTGGCGCTCACTGCGTTTAATGCTGCCCTGGGCCGTAGCTTGCTGTCGCTTGGCAATCGCTTCCAGGCCTACGGCGTGATCGGAGGTGTATTGCTGCTCAGTCTTTGGGTGTGGCTGGTGGCGTTGGTTGTGTATTACGGCATGGCGGTGAGTGTGGTTATCAGCCGCCGGCGCGAGGGTGAGACATCCGTACGTCCGCCCCTATCCGGCACGGCAAGGATGCAGGGAGGATGAATCCGGCCATGCTTTGCGGCTGATGCAGCGTCCTGTTCCCTGGTTGTGGATCGTCGGCTTGGCGGTGTTGTTGTTGGCACCGGGCTTCACGGCACGCCTGTTTGTTGATGTGCTCGAGGGCGTCACTCTGCTGCTGGTGTTCGGACCGCTTGTGCTCGCCGCTGCGGGTTTTCTGGCTTGGCAGTGGTTCAAACGGCGTCTGGTGACCTGTCCGGCCTGCGGCACACCCAGCGTCGGTGCAGCGGTCTGTCCGGCCTGCGGCACCTCACTCAGGGATGCGGCAAACGCGCAGAACAAGGCTCCAGCCGATCAACCGGCCAGCACAGCCGTGATCGACGTTGAGGTGTGTGATGTCTCTGATCAAAGCTGAGCGAGGTTTCAGCTGCCGCCTGAGTTGCGCGCCAGTTCAGCAAGCCGACGCTCCCGCAGGAACAGAAAGAACGGCGCTGCAAACGCGAAGGCGATGGTGACCGAACTCAGCAGCACCACCCACAGATGCCGCATCCCCAGTCGCCGGCTCTCCACCACCATCCAGATCGTGATCGCTGATGCCCCCACCAACAGATCCCGCGACAGGGATTGGGCGGCTGGATTGGCGTTGGCCAGGTTGATAAACACAGTCACGTCGAAGCTGTTGCCGTAGACGCGCATGAAGTCGAGATTGGCCAGCCAGGGCAACACGGCTCCGGCGATGGCCAGGGCGAGATAGAGCCAGGCCAGCCAAGGCGCGGGTCTGGTGGTGAGTGATGGCACAGACAACGATGAGTTCAACGACGGGCTCAACGACGGGTTCGACATCAGCAGGACTTCAGCGACCGGATGGGTCCCATTCGATCACCTGCTGCTCCACCCCCTCCAACACCGCTTGGCAGCGCTGGGCGTAGGCCTCGGCCCGTTGATAGAGGCCGGCCATCTCCTCCACCTCCAGATCACTGGATTGCAACTGCGCCATCGCCAGCTCCAGGGCGGTGTGCGCCTCCTGGTAGCTCAGCTGTTGCACGTCGCTGAGCCAATCCTCGCTGTTGGCTTTGCTGGCTGGGCGGCGGCTGCGGCGGGCTTTGCTTTCAGTCATGGCTGGTTGGGCTCACCTGCTGCACAACGGTGTCGATCCTGCCGTCCGCCAGCCTCAGCTGCAGCCGCTCTCCTTCCTGCACCTGTGCCACTGAACGGAGCAGGCGGCCATCTTCCTGGTGCACCAGCGCGAATCCACGTTCCAGCAGCCGTTGGGGAGAGAGCGCCTGCAGCACATCGAGGCGATGCTGGAGCTGCTGGCGCAGCTGCTGGAGCAGCGTTAAGGGATGCAGCTGTTGCAGCCGCTCGCGGTGGGCCTGCAGCCGCAGCTGCTCCTGCTGCAGGCGGTGCCGCAGCAGTTGCTGGAGCACCTGGCGTTGCTGCGTCAACGCCAGGCTGAGGCTGACGCGATCTGGCAGCAGGGCAACGATGGCTGCGGTGGGCGTGGCGGCGCGGTAGTCCGCCACCAGGTCGGCGACGGTGGTGTCGTCCTCATGGCCCAGGCCGGTGACAACCGGCAGGGGGCAGATGGCCAGGTCGCGGGCGAGAGCCTCGCCATCGAACACCGCCAGGTCTTCACGGCTGCCGCCGCCGCGGGCCAGCACGATCGCCTCGATCCCCAGGCCTGCAGCTGCGGCGATCACCTCCGCCAGCCGCTGGCGGATCTGGGCCTCCACGGGCCCCTGCACCGGGATGGGCACCACATGCACCTGGGTGGCCGGCCAGCGTTCCTGGGCCGTGCGCAGCATGTCGGCCAGGGCTGAGCTGGGGGAGCTGGTGAGCAGGGCGATCGCAGCGGGCATGGCCGGCAGCGATCGCTTGCGGCTGGGGTCCAGCAGCCCTTCCGGCTCGAGCAGGTCGCGCACCCGTTCGAACTGGCGCAGCACTGCACTCAGGCTGGGCCGCAGGTCGAGGATCTGCACGCACAGCGAGGCGCGGCTGGCCCAGAAGTTGAGCTTGCCCACCACGAGCACGCCGTCGCCTTCGCGGGGCTCATGGCTGAGCTTGCTGAGCTGGGAGGCCCACACCACCCCCGAGATCGAGGCCTGCTCATCCACCAGGGTGAGCCAGAGATGGCCCCTTTTGAGCTGCGGCCGCGAGACGGTGGCCTCCAGCAGGAAGCGCGGCGCAAAGCCACGCTCCAGCAGGGAGCCGATCGCTTGATTCAGTTCGCCAACGCTGTAGCGCGGCAGGCCTGGTTCGCTGCTCAACGCTCCAGGCGCCGGTAGCAGCTCCACCAGTAGAGGCAGATCAAGGTGCCGAGGAGCGCCACCACCTGCCCGGCGGGATGGTCGATGCGGATCCAGCCCACGCTGGTGATCACGAGCCCGCTGCTCAGCATGCGGGCGCCATCGCGGCGATTCTTGGCAAACAGCTGGGCCAGACAGGCGCACCAACGCGGTGAGGGCAGTCTGGCCCATGCCGCTGCAACAGCGGGCTGTGGCAACACGGTGTTGGGCGATACGGTTGTGGCCACTTGCCTGGATCGGGTGGTTGGTGGCCGTCAGCTGTTTGAGCGTCAGCTGGCGGCGCCACTGCCTCGAGACCCTGAGCTGGTGTTGGTGACCGATCTCGACGGCACCTTGCTGGGGGGACCGACGGCTGATCGCCGTCGCTTCTACCACTGGCTGGCGGAGCAGCGGCAGCGGGTGTTGCACGTGTTCTGCACCGGCCGCGACCTGGGCTCGATCGCACGGGTGCTGCAGGAGGACGAGCCGATCGGGTTGGCGGCGCCCCATCTGGTGATCGGTGATGTGGGCTGCACTGTGGCCTGCGGCAGCTCGCTCTTGCCCTTGCCCCTGGCGGTGGATCCGATTGAGGCCCGTTGGGCCGGCTTGCAGGAGCGGTTGCTGCCGCTCCTGCAAGGCCAGCCAGGACTCACTTCCCAGCCCATCCACTCCGACCGCCGCCTGGCCTACTACGTGGATGTGGAACGCTTCGACCACAGCCTGGTGCCCCAGTTGGAGGCCTACGGGGTGGACTGCTTGCTCTCGGATAACCGCTATCTCGACCTGCTGCCCGCGGGGGTGAACAAGGGCTCCACGTTGCTGACGCTGCTCGAGTGGTTGGAGCTCGACCACGCCAAGGTGGTCACCGCCGGCGACACCCTCAACGACCTGGCCATGTTTGAAACTGGCCTGAACGGCGTGATGGTGGGCAACGCCGAGGCCGCGTTGCTCGCCCATCTACCTCGGCTGCCCTCGGTGTATCTCGCGGCTGGCGAAGGCTGCGCCGGCATCGCCGAGGGCTTACGCCACTTCGGGTTTGATCACCGCTGGGACTGACGCCGCTCCAGCGCCCGGGTGGTGAGGGCAGTGGCTGGCGTGTTGGCGGGGTCCTCCGGCCAGGGATGCCGGGGGTAGCGGCCGCGCAACTCCTTGCGCACTTCCCGGTAGGCGCCGCTCCAGAAGCCTGCCAGATCCTGGGTGATCGCGGCCGGGCGCCCCGCCGGCGACAGCAGCTGCACGGTCACCGCCAGCCGCCCGTCCAGCACCGTGGGGGTGGCGGCGGCTCCGAACAGCTCCTGGAGTTTCACCGCTAACACCGGTTCTCCGCTGCTGTAGTCGAGCCGCGCTTGCCGTCCGGAGGGGATCGGCAGCGTTTCCGGCAGCAGCTGATCGAGGTGGCGGCGCTGCTCCCAGTTGAGGCCGCTCCACAGGGCCTCCTGCAGATCGAGGGTTTGCAGGTCGCTGCGGCAGCGCACCTGTTCGAGTTGCTCCCCCAGCCAGGCCTCGGGAGCCGCCGCCAGCGCCTCGGTGCTGCGATCGGGCCAGGGTGTCCCCAGCTCCCGGTGGGCCAGCGCCAACCGCTGCTGCAGTTGGCGGCTCGTCGCATCCCAGGGCAACGCCTCAGGCCCCAGATCCCTCAGGCCCTCGAGCACGGCGGCCCGCAGGGCCGCCGCCGGTGCTTCAGGCCAGGGCCGGCGCTCCAGCACCAGCGCCCCCAGCCGCAACTCCTGTTCGGCGCGCACCCGCTGCTGGCGGCTGTCCCAGCTCACCTGCGGTTCCACACCACCGGCCTCGGCGGCGATGGCTTCCAGGCTGGCGGGGGCTAGGGGCAGGGCGAGTTGGATGCGGGCGTCGCTCCCAGCGCCATCGGCGGCGGCGATGGCGAGGGCAGGGCAGCCCAGCAGCGGATCGCCAGGATGCAGCACCGCGCCGCGCCCCCCTCGCATCAGATAGCGCCCAGAACCCGGCGAGCGCTCCAGGGCGACCCGCTCGGGATAGGCATGGGCCAGCAGCTCGGCGGCGATGGCGGCTTCGTCGGGGAGTGGGGCCTGCCGGCCGGAGGTAACGCCAAGTTGTTTGAGGAGCTGACCCTGAAGCTGCTGCAGCTGCAGCCGGCGAGGATCGCGCCCCGGCTGACGCAGCCAGTCGAGGCGGCGCATCAGGTCGCTGCCGGCCTCGTCCTGGCGCAGGGGATCCCGCTCACTGAGCAGGGCCGCCAGGGCACACCCCAGATCGGTGGCTCTCAGCTGCCGCGCCCGCAACAACAGCTGAGCCAGGCGTGGATGCACCCCCAGCGCCGCCAGGGCGCGGCCGTGGGGCGTGAGGGTGCCGGTGGGCTCGAGCGCCCCCAGCTGCATCAGCAGCTCTCGGCCTTCCAGCAGATGGGGCCGCGGCGGAGCTTCCAGCCAGGGCAGCTCCTCCCCGAGCCCGGCACCCCACTGGGCCAGCTGCAGCACCAGTGGTGCTGGATCGGCTTCCAGCACCGCTGCGGGGTCGAAGGGGGGCCGCCGTTGCTGTTCCGCCGGGCTCCAGAGCCGCAGGGCGCGGCCGGGACCGAGGCGACCGGCGCGGCCTGCCCGCTGTTCGGCGCTGGCCAGGCTTGCGGGCAGTGTCACCAGCGCCTCCATGCCGGTGGCGGGATCAAAGCGGCTGCGCCGGCTGAGGCCGCTGTCGATCACCAGCGACACCCCCTCGATCGTGAGCGAGCTTTCGGCAATCGCCGTGGCCAGCACCACCTTGCCGGCTTCGTTGCGGCTGGGCTCGATCGCCCGGCTCTGGGCGGCCAGGGGCAGATTGCCGTGCAGGGGCGCCAGCTCCAGCGCCTGGCCCCAACCGGTGGCGGCGATGGCGTCCTGGGTTTGTTGAATCTGGCGCTGGCCTGGCAGGAACACCAGCACCGTTTCGCCGCTGCCCCGTTGATCGAGCCAGTGGCTTTCCAGGGCCCGCACCACCTGAGCGGCCAGGGGTTCGCGCTCTCGGGGTGGTTGATGGCTGATCGCCACCGGATGGCTGCGGCCCTCGCTGGTGAGCAGCGCCGCCTCTGGCAACTGCTCCACCAGCGGCTGGAGATTGAGGGTGGCCGACATCACCAGCAGCCGCAGCTGGGGCATCAGCAGCGGCCGGGCCTCGCGCAGCAGGGCCAGGGCTAGATCGGCATCGCAGCGCCGTTCGTGAAATTCGTCGAAGATCACGCAGGCCACGCCCGCCAAGCTCGGATCGGCCTGCAGCTGCCGCAGAAACAGGCCATCGGTGAGCACCTCTACGCGGGTGGCGGCGCTGACGCGGCTCTCGAGGCGCACCCGATAGCCCACCCGCTGGCCCACCGGTTCGCCCAGCTCGCTGGCCAGCCGTTCGGCGGCAGCCTTGGCCGCCAGCCGCCGCGGTTCGAGCATCAGGATCCGCCCGTGATCGGGCCCCGCTTCGGTGGCGAGGGCGGCCTGCAGAGCCAGCGGCACCCGGGTGGTCTTACCGGCCCCGGGAGGGGCCTGCACCAACAGCGTTGCCCCGGCCGGGAGCTGCTGCACCAGCTGGGGCAGCAGAGGCTCGATCGGCAGGGCGGGAGCTGCGGCCAAGCGTGAGCGGCCGTTCAGCGCACGTGGCGGGCGCCATCCACCGGGTGATACACCTCGCCGGTGGTTTCTTCGTAGACGATCGCCGGCAGACCCGTTTCAAACATGGTTTGCAGGGCTTCTTTCAGATAGGGGTTCCAGCCGCCGGTGTTCACCTTGCCGTGGCGCACGGTCCAGTCCCAGGTGCCCTGCAGGTCGCGGGGCACACGACCTTCGCGGTCGCGGCGGGCCACCAGATCCTGGGATTCCACCAATCCCACCAGGATCGGCTCCTTGCCGTAGGCCGGCGTGAGGATCAGCTCGAGGCGCACGGGGTCTTCCTTCACCAGCTTCAGCTGGAAGCGGGGGGGCAGCTTGATGGCCTTGAGCACCGCAGCCACGATCCGGGTTCTTTGCTCCACTCAGCCTCCGCTGTGTCCACAAGCACTCAACGGTTGTACCAGCTGAAGGGCCCGCGCGGGCTCAGCTGGGGTCGTTCGGTGAGGCGGGCTGCTCGTTGTCACCCCCGAATCGCACCGTGAGCAGGTCGTCGCGGGTGAGCTGCCCATCCGCATCCAGCAGCTCTGGATGGATGGTGAGCCGGCCGGTGCGATCGCCCCGGGGCACCCGGCTCGGCGGGTCGCCGGGCCTCGGCACAGCGCTGAAGCCGCGGCCCATGATCCGGAAGGCTTGCCAGAGCAGGGCCAGGAAACAGGCCCCGTAGAGCAGCGGCAGCAGCTTGGAGAACACCTCGGAGACCATGGCAACCCAGCCGGGGTGGAACGCTCATCATCGCGCGCACTGGGCCTGGCTGGTGAGGAGATCCTCCTCAGCGGGGTGCTTGGCCGGGCGGCTGAATCTGCTTACGGTCGAGGCCTTCGCGTGTTGGCTGCATGGCTGCTGTGCGTTCCCAGGTGTTGCCCTTAGCTCTGGCCACGGCGCTGGTGTGTGGCGGGCTGCCGCCGCTGCTGGCCCAAACCCCAGCCGCCTCGGGCAGCCTCTCGCGTCAGTCGTTTGTGGCGGAGGCGGTGCGCCGCACCGGGCCGGCGGTGGTCACCATCGACACCGAGCGCACGGTGGTGGTGCCCGGGCGGCAGGTGATGCCGGCCTTCCCGTTCATGGATCCGCTCCTGCGTCAGTTCTTCGGATTGCCGCAGGGCAGTGGCTCCATACCGCCCTCCCAGCGCACCGAGCGCGGCCTGGGAAGCGGTTTCATCATTGATCCAGCGGGGCTGGTGCTCACCAATGCCCACGTGGTGGCGGGCAGCAGCCGGGTAACCGTGGGGCTGAGCGATGGCCGCCGTGTGGAGGGCACGGTGGTGGGTGCTGATCCGGTGACCGATCTGGCGGTGGTGCGGCTGACGGTCGGTGGTGGCGGCTGGCCCGTGGCTCCCCTGGGCAATTCCGATGCCCTGCAGGTGGGGGAGTGGGTGATCGCGGTGGGCAACCCCTTCGGATTGGACCAATCCGTGACCCTGGGGATCGTGAGCAGTCTCAACCGCAACGCCGCCAAGCTCGGCATCACCGATAAGCGTCTGGAGCTGATTCAGACCGATGCCGCCATCAACCCCGGCAACTCCGGCGGCCCGCTGTTGGATGCCGATGGCGCTGTGGTGGGCATCAACACCCTGGTGCGTTCGGGGCCGGGCGCTGGCCTGGGTTTTGCCATTCCGATCAACCGGGCCCGCTCGATCGCTCAGCAGCTAGTGAGCAAGGGGCGGGTGAGCCACGCCATGGTGGGTGTGGGTCTGGATGCGGTGCGCAACAGCAGCGGCGCCCTGCAGCCCGGAGCGATCGTGCGCAGTGTGGTGCCTGCCGGCCCCGCCGCCCAGGCCGGCTTGAAGCCCGGCGATGTGATCACGGCGGCCGGCGGCCAGGCGGTGCGCGATCCGGCGCAGCTCACCCAGTTGGTGGAGAGCCATGGGGTTGGTCGTGCCCTGGCGCTCACGGTGCAGCGTCAGGGGCAGACGCTGCAGCTGCAGGTGACGCCCGTGGAACTCTCCAGCCTGATGGGTCCGCGCTGAGCCGGATCAGTCGGCCTCGCGCAGCACCTCCACGCATTGGGTGACGCACTCGCCGTCATCGACGGAGCAGGCGGTGATGCACTCGAAATAGGTTTCCACCGGATCAAGGCCGATCACGGCGTGATCGCCACCGGGTGTGGTGCTGGCCGCTGGTTGCGAGGGGGTGGGAAGGATGCCCATGGCCAGACCTCTCAAGGGGGAAGTCTTCAGCGTATGAACACCGTGCGACCACGCCAAGAACAATGAGTCGTCTTGCCTAGTGGTGTGTGAAGTTGTTTTGAGAGCGCCGCCTGAGCTCAGGCAGCTTTCTGCTTGCGGGCTTCGGTCTTGGCCTTCTGTTTGTCGCGGTTGGCCTTGCGTTTGGCCTCCTGGGCCGCCTCCAGTTGGGCTGCTTTAGCCGCAGCGGCTTCTTCGGCTTTCTTCTCGCGGTAGTAGGCGTAATCGCCGCGGTAGATCACCAGCTCGCCATCGCGGATCTCCACAATCTTGTTGGCCACCCGCGAGATGAAATAGCGGTCGTGGCTCACCACCAGCACCGCTCCGTCGTACTCAATCAGGGCATCCTCGAGCATCTGCTTGGCGGGGATGTCGAGGTGGTTGGTGGGCTCATCCAGCACCACCAGATTGCAGGGCATCAACAACATCAGGGCCAGGGCCAGCCGCGCCTTCTCCCCGCCGGAGAGCTTGCCCACCTCCTTGAACACGGCATCGTTGCTGAAGCAGAAGCTGCCCAGGAGCGAGCGCACCTGGGTTTGGGTCCAGTCGGGCACCGCTTCAAACAGCGTGTCGATCACCGTTTTGGAGAGATCCAGCGCTTCGGCCTGGTTCTGCTCGAAGTAGCCGGCGATCACGTTGTGCTCGCCCAGGCTGGCGTGGCCGTCGTCGGGCGTTTCGATGCCCATCACCAGCCGCAGCAGGGTCGACTTACCGGCGCCGTTGGGGCCCACGAAGGCGATCCGATCACCGCGTTCCACCTCGAGGTTGGCCGCCAGAAACAGGATCTGTTCGCCGTAGCTGTGGCTGAGGTCTTTGATCTCGGCAATCAGGCGGCCGCTGCGTGGGGCCGGTGGGAACTGGAAGCGCGGACCGCTGACGCTCTCGATCGGCGCATCGAGGCGCTCCACCTTGTCGAGCAGCTTTTCGCGGCTCTTGGCCTGGGTGGAGCGGGTGGCGCTGGCGCGGAAGCGATCGATGTAGGCCTGCTGGGTGGCCAGTTCCTTCTGCTGACGCTCAAAGGCCGCCTGGCCGGCTTCACGCTCGAGGGCCTTCTGCTCCAGGTGTTGGCTGTAGTTGCCCAGATAGCTGCGGGAGATGCCCCGCTCGGTTTCCACGATCTGGTTGCACACCCGATCCAGAAAGGCCCGGTCGTGGCTGATCACCACCAGCGGGCAGGTTTGGCCCACCAGGTAGTCCTCCAGCCACTGGATCGTTTCCACATCGAGGTGGTTGGTGGGTTCGTCGAGCAGCAGCAGATCCGGCTCCTGCAGCAGCACCTTGCCCAGGGCGATGCGCATCTGCCAGCCGCCGGAGTAGTCGCCCACCAGCTGTTCAGCGCCCTCCGGCGTGAACCCGATCGTGGGCAGCAGTTTGTCGATGCGGGCATCCAGTTCGTAGCCGTGCAGGCTTTCGAAGCGGCTCTGCAGCGTGCCCAGCTCTTGAATGAGCTCGTTGAGGTGATCGGGATCCTCGGCGGCTTTCTCCGATCCCATCGCGTCTTCCACCTCGCGCTGGCGGTTGAGCACCGCAGCGGCTTCGCCGAAGGCCTGGAATAGTTCCTGCCGCACCGTGCGGCTCACATCCACATCGAATTCCTGCTGCAGGTAAACGATGCGCGGATCGCCCTGCTTCACCACCTGGCCGCTGCTGGGCTCCTCCATCCCAGCGATGATCCGCATCTGGGTGGATTTGCCGGCCCCATTCACCCCCACCAGGCCGATGCGATCGCCCGGTTTCACTTCCCAGGTGACATCCCGCAGCACCTCACCGGTGGGATAGATCTTGGAAACGCGTTCGAGACGAAGCAAGGGGATGCGGCTGGAGGGCGCCTGGGGCCCGGTCGTTTCAGCATCATCAACCCTGGGAGGCCCAGCCCTGCAGACTGTTGGCTGACCCCTCACTGGCCGGCGCCATGGTGAAGCGACTCGAGCAGGTGGCGGCCCTGGTGGTGGCAGCTGGCCTGGCGATCGTGAGCTACTGGCTCTTCTTCAGCTGGATGGGCACCGACAAGCGACCGCGGCGCTCGGCGTTAGAGACCGCCCCGGGCCTTGAGCAGCCACTGCTTGGTTTCGGGGTCGTCGATCGCCTGGAGGTGGGCTTTCACCTCGTCGCGGCTCACGGGCAGCCCCCAGCTGCCGCCGAGATCGCAGATGCGGCTGAGGGCGCCTGAAGGGTCCTGGAGGGCCTGGCGGAACAGCTCCTGGGTGAGCTGTTGATCGCTGCGGATGCGCTCGTAGAGGGCGGGGGCGTTGCCGGCGCTCATGGGCTTGCTGGCCGATGCGCTCACCCTATGAATGCTGCCCGGTTGTGCCCGATCTTCGTGGCGGATCGTGATGAATGGCTGCTGGGGTGGGCGCAGACCCCCAGCACCGCCGGCCTGCGGGCCCCTGTCACCGCTGGCAGGGAGCCGGGCACGCCCCGGTGATGCCACCAGGCGAGCAGGGCAAAGGCCAGGGCTTCGCGGTCGCTGTCGCCGATGCCCAGCTCGGCGAGGGGGCGCAACGGCAGGCCGCGGCAGCGCCGCCGCAGCTGCGCCATCAGCGTGCGGTTGCGGGCGCCGCCGCCGGCCACCAGCAGCTCCGCAGCTGCGGGGGCACGGGCCAGGTCTTGGGCCACCACGGCTGCGGTGAACGCGGTGAGCGTGGCCAGCGCATCGGCTGCGGAGAGCGCGCCTCCGCGGCAGTGGGCCGCTGTTGCCAGGTCGCTGAGGCGTTGCTGGAGATCGGCCTGGCCGAACAGTTCGCGGCCCGTGGATTTGGGCGGTTGCTGCTGCAGATAGGGCAGTTGCAGCCACTGCTCGATCAGGGCCTCATCCACGCTGCCCTGGGCCGCCCAGGCGCCATCGGCGTCGAAACGTTGGCTGCTGCCGCTGAAGTGCTCCACCGCCAGATCCAGCAGGGTGTTGGCGGGGCCGCAGTCCCATCCCCGCACGGCCGCGCCCCGATCGGGCCCCGTGGCGGGCGGCAGCAGCGTGAGGTTGGCGATGCCTCCCAGGTTGAGCAAGGCGCGCCAACCCCCGATCGCCGGCAGCAAAGCCGCATCGGCGGCGGGCACCAGCGGCGCGCCCTGGCCGCCGAGGGCCAGATCGGCAGCGCGGAAGTCGAACACCACCGGCCGTTGCAACAGCTCCGCCAGCAGCGGCCCCTGCAGCAGTTGCCAGCTGCAGCCGCGGCGCTGCTCGTGGGGTGGGCGATGCCAGAGGGTCTGGCCGTGGCAGCCCACCAGCTCGGCGCGGCCCTCGGGGTCGCAGGCCCGGGCCGCTTCGGCCTGGAGTTCGGTGAGCGCCTCGCCCAGCTCCAGCACATCCGCGGCGTTGAGCGGTGTCCCCTGGCCCGCGGCGATCAGGCGGCTGCGCAGCGCCACCGGGTAAGGCACGGCGGCGCTGCTGAGCAGGCGCCAGCGGGGCTGGCGCGGTGATCCTTCGAAGCTGGCCAGCACGGCATCCACGCCATCGGCGCTGGTGCCGCTCATCAGACCCAACACCCGCATGGCCACAAAAAAGCCCCCGGGTCATTCTCCCGGGGGCTGGCGTTGCGGCGAGCCTCAGTGGCTCACTTGTTGGGCTGCGGGGTCATGCGCAGGTAGGGCTTGATCTCGGTCACGCCCTTGGGGAACTTGTTGCGGGCTTCGTCGGTGGGGATCGAGGGCACCACCACGCAGTCGTCGCCGTCTTTCCAGTTCACCGGGGTGGCCACCTGGTGGTGGTCGGTGAGCTGCAGCGAGTCGATCACTCGCAGGATTTCCTGGAAGTTGCGGCCGGTGCTGGCGGGATAGGTGATCTGCAGGCGCAGCTTCTTGTTGGGGTCGATGATGAACACCGAGCGCACCGTGAGGTTGTTGAGCGAGTTCGGGTGGATCATCCCGTAGAGATCGCTCACCTTCTTGTCCTCATCGGCGAGGATCGGGTAGTCAACCGTGGTGTTCTGCGTCTCGTTGATGTCGCAGATCCAGCCGCCATGGCTCTCGGCGGAGTCCACGCTCAGAGCGATCGTTTTCACATTGCGTTTCTCCCACTCGCTGCGCAGGCGCGACACCTCACCCAGCTCGGTGGTGCACACGGGCGTGTAGTCGGCTGGGTGCGAGAACAGCACCACCCAGCTGTCGCCAGCGAAGTCGTAGAGGTTGATCGGACCCAGCTGGGAGTTCTGGGTGAAATCGGGGACAGTGTCGCCCAGTTGGAGCGCCATGGAGCCGTGATTGCGAATGGGCCAGATGCTGACATAGCCACCCCCACGCCTGACGTCAATCGTTGGGGTGGGTGTCGCTGAACAGCCAGTGGCTCAGGTTCTCCAGCCCCAGCCCAGCGGTGGCCGAGATAAACAGGGCGAGGGGGTCGAGGGCTCGGGCCTGGGCCACGGCTTCGGCGGGGCAGCGATCGATCTGGTTGCCGATCAGCCGCCGCGGCGTGTCGCTGCCCAGCTCATCGAGGATCGCGTGAACGGTGTTGAGCTGCTCGGCCCAGCCCGGATCGGAGAGATCCACCACCAGCAGCAGCTGATCAGCCTCCAGGGTTTCCTCGAGGGTGGAGCGGAAGGCTTCCACCAGCGGCGGTGGCAGGGCGCGGATGAAGCCCACCGTGTCGGTGAGCAGGAGCGTTTGCGGCGGGCCTCCGGCTGGGTCGGGCCGGCTGATGCGGCGGGTGGTGGGATCGAGGGTGGCGAAGAGCTTGTTTTCGGCCAGCACCCCCTCGCCGGCGGTCGGTTTGCTCAGAGCATTGAGCAGGGAGCTTTTGCCGGCGTTGGTGTAGCCCACCAGGGCAAAGCGGTGTAGGCCATGGCGGCTGCTGCGAAGGCGGGCCCGGTGTTCCCGCAGTTTCTGCACGTCGCGCTGCAGCTTGTCGATGCGGCGGGCGATGGCGCGGCGATCCTTCTCCAGCTGGGTTTCGCCGGGGCCGCGGGTTCCGATGCCGCCCCCCTGGCGCGAGAGGCTCAGGCCGCGGCCCACCAGCCGCGGCAGGCGGTAGCGCAGCTGGGCCAGCTCCACCTGCAGCCGCCCGGCTCCGCTGGCGGCCCGTTGGGCAAAGATGTCGAGGATCAGCTCGCTGCGATCGCTCACCGGCAGATCCAGGATCCGCTCGAGATTGCGGGCCTGGGCTGGGGTGAGTTCGCGGTCGGTGACCACCAGCGAAGCCCCCAGGCGCCGCGCCTCCAGGGCGGCTTCGCGCAGCTTTCCTTCGCCCCAGAGGGTCTGGGGAGATCCCGAGGCCTTGCGTTGCACCACCAGCCCCACAGGCACCGAGCCGGCGCTGCGCACCAGACCTTCCAGTTCGGCGATCTCCCGGCGGGCTGCCTCTGGATCACCCGGGCTGAGCACCAGAAGCAGCACCTGCTCCAGCCCCCCGGCTCTGGCCACAGGCTGCACCGCCGTGCGCTCCGGCGGGATCCATTGGCAGAGCTCAGCCAGGTCGTCGTCGGCCTGTTGCTGCCAGGGGTGGGCTGGATCGCCACCCGGCAGGTAGGCGGCGGCGGGCCAGTGGCCACCGGCCTCGGGGTGTTGCCCGTAGCGCAGCCACAGCTGGGGATCGAGGTCGAGCCCCACCACCGCCTCGCTGCCATGGGGCTCCAGCTGTTTGGCGCGGCCCACGCAGGTGATCAGGCGCAGATCGCTGCCCTGGCGGCGGGGGCCGCCGGGCAGCCGCTCCAGCAGCCGCCCCGATTGCTCCAGCGGCCCCACCCACAGCAGCCGGCAGAGGCCGCGGCCGTCGATCACCAGGCTGAGGGGCAGCTCCAGCTCGCTGCTTTCGGCCGCCAGGCGCTGCAGGGTGAGCAGGTCGGCGCCGAAGGCTTCCGGGTGCCGGCGGTGGCTGAGCCGCTCCAACCGCCGGGTCTGCGCCGGGCGCAGGCCGGCGGTGCGGCCCAGCAGGGCGGTTTGTTTCAAGCGGCTGTGCTGCTCGGGGTGCCGGCCGGTTGACGTCGTTCGATCAGAACGCAGCGCACCCCGGCCGCCCTGGCGCCGGCTTCATCCTCTGGGCTGTCGCCGATGTGCCACGCCGCTTCGGCTGGTAGATCGAGCAGTTGCAATGCGTGCTGAAAAGGCCGGGGATCGGGTTTGGCGGCACCCACCTGCGACGACACCACCACCGCATCCAGCAGCGCCGCCAGGTGCAGCTGCTCCAGCAGCGGCTGCAGGCGCTGATCAAAGTTGCTCACCACCGCCAGCTTCAGCCCAGCGGCGCGCCAGCGCTGCAGGTGCTCGGCCACATCGGCATACACCTGCCACGGCTCAGCCGTGGCGAAATGCTGGAACAGCGCCGGCCCCAGGGCGGGGGGCAGGGGCTCGTTGTGGCCGCAGGCCTTGAGGCAGGCCGCAATCAGCTCAATCCACCACGCCTGCTCGGCGGCCAGCAGCGCCTCGCCTTCCACGCCGGGAAAGGCCAGCGGCGGCGCCGCCCGGAACAGCTTCGGGAATACGGCATTGATCGCCTCCGCCTTCACGATCACGCCGTGTTCGGCGGCAAAGGCGGCGTAGGTGCTGCCCACCGAGCGCCGCAGGCCGATCAGGGTGCCCATCGCATCGAGCAGCAATCCCTCGGGTTGGCGCTGGTGGGTCATCGGCAGGGCGGGGTGGGTCTGGTTCAGAACCAATCAGCCAGCCAGCCGCCGGCCACGCGCAGCTGGTGCTGCAGGCCCGGCATCCGGGCCAGGTAGGCGAGGCGCCGCAGCTGGAATGCCGCGGGGCCGGCCAGGGTGAATCCCATGCCCGTGAGCGTGGCCTGGCCGATGCCCAGCCCCAGCATTTCGCCCAGATCCTTCCAGATGAAGGGCTCGAGCGCGTCGCCGCGGCGTTGACGCAGCACATTGGCCGCCACGCAGGCGGCCTGTTGATAGGCCACCTGCGCTGTGGCCGGTAAGGCTGAGGCGGGCAGGGCGCTGCCGCTGGCTTCGGCGCAGACCGCCGCATCGCCGATCGCAAACACTTGCTCGCAGCCGATCACCCGCAGCTCGGCATCGCACGGCAGTCGCCCCCGGCCATCGAGCTCCTGGGCGGGCGTGAGGGCCGGCACGCTGCCCACCACACCGCCGGTCCAGATCACGCCATCGCAGCTGAGCTGTTCGCTGCTGTTGGCGGAGCGCTGCAGGCTCAGGCTATCCGCTTGCACGCTGGTGACCCGCGTGCCGGTGCGTAGCCGGATGTCGCGCTGCAGCAGCGCCTGGCGCGCCTGATCACGATTGAATGATTTGGCCTGGGGTAGCAGGTCGTCGCCCTGCTCCACCAACTCCACCACCGCGGCGCCCTGCAGCAGATCGGCGAGCTTGCAGGCCAGCTCCACACCACTGGCCCCGGCTCCCACAATCACCAGCCGCTGCAGGGGGCGTCGCTGCAGCTTCAGCTGCTCCACCAGCGCCTTGAGGCGATCCACATCCGCCAGGCTGCGGAAACCCAGGGTGTGCTCCAGCACGCCGGGAATGCCGTAGGTGATCGGTTGGCCGCCGGTGGCAATCACCAGCTGGCTGTAGTGCAGCTGGCGGCCCTGCTGCGTGATCAGGGAGCGCTCGCTGGTGTTGATGCTGCTCACCCGCTCCTGCAGCCAGGCCAGCCCGCGACCCGCCAGCAGCTCGCTGTAGCGCGGTGCGATCTCCCAGCGGCGCAGTTCACCGCTGAGCAGCTCGTAGAGCAGGGGCAGGAACAGGAATCGCTCCTGGGGCTCCATCAGCAGCACCGGTGTGCTCGGGCTGGCCGCCGCCAGCTCCAGGGCTGCGCTGAGGCCGCCGAATCCGCCTCCCACCACCACGATGGGTTGCTGATCGGCCTCGGTTGGCGGCACGGTTTCGCCCGGACACAGGGTGTTGCGCGAACCCTAACCAGCGGCTGCGGCCCTGACGCAGCTGTTCCCGCGGCAGTGGAGGATGGGGGGATGACCACCTCTACGGCGATTGACTCGCAGCGGGCCTGCGCGGAACTGGAGCAGCTGGATGCCCTGGGCTGCATGGGCTGGGGGTTGGCGCAGTTTGGAGATGGTTTCGCCCTCACCACCAGCTTCGGGATTCAGGCGGCTGTGTCACTGCACCTGATCAGCCAGCTAGAGCGCTCCGTGCCGGTGATCTGGGTGGACACCGGCTATCTGCCGCCGGAGACGTATCACTACGCCGAAACCCTGATCGATCGGCTGGGCCTGCAGGTGCATGTGGCCCAGTCGCAGCTGTCGCCGGCGCGGATGGAGGCCCTGCATGGCCGCCTCTGGGAGACCGGCCGGATTGAAGACCTGGAGACCTACCACCGCCTGCGCAAGGTGGAGCCCCTGGATCGCGCCCTGGAGCAGCTGGGAGTGCGCTGCTGGGCCAGCGGCGTGCGCGGCCGGCAGACCGATCACCGCAGCACGATGCAACCGCTGGCCCAGGTGCGGGGGCGCTGGGCGCTGCGGCCCCTGCTGGCCTGGACCAATAAGGACGTGTACTACTACATGCAGGAGCACGACTTGCCCCAGCACCCGCTGTTTGAGCAGGGCTATTCCACCGTTGGTGATTGGCATTCCAGTGCCCCCGACGATGGCGGCATCAGCGGCCGGGCCACCCGCTTCGGCGGGTTGAAGCAGGAGTGCGGCATCCACCTGCCCGGGATGGCCGGCGAGGGGATCTGAGGTGGCGCGGCTGTTGCTGATCGGCAACAGCCGCTGGCATTGGGCCGAGGCGGGATCCGCGCCCTGGCGCTGCTGGCACGAGCTGCCTCCCCAGGCGGGGATTGCCCCTTGCTGGGAGGAGCTGCAGGCCTGGGCGGCGGTTGGCCCCACACCGGCCCTGGCGGCACCGCCGGCTCACGCCCAGATTCAGCTGGCGGATGTGCCGTTGCAGGGGCTGCCGAGCTGGTTGGGGGTGGATCGGGCGCTGGTGGGCTGGGGGGCCTGGCGGCAGCAGGGCGCTGGCGTGCTGGTGGCGGATGCCGGCACCGCCTTGAGCCTCACCCGCATTGATGGGGCCGGCTGCTTTGGCGGCGGGCGCATCAGCGCTGGGGTGCAGCTGCAGCTGCGCAGCCTCCATGGCTCCACCGCCCAGCTGCCGGCAGTGGAGCCACTGGCTTTACAGCTGCAGCAAGCCTGGCCGCGTGACACCGAAGCGGCGATGCTGCAGGGCTGCGCCCGCAGCGTGGCCGCGGCGATCGCCCAGGCCTGGCGCGACCTGCTGGTGAGCGAGCCCTCCGAGCCCTGGACGCTCTGGCTCACCGGTGGTGACGCCACCCTGCTGCACCCCTTGCTGGTGGAGCAGCAGCTGGAGCCGGTGCTGGCTCCGGATCTGGCGCTGCAGGCCCTGGCGGCGTTGCCGGCGGTGGGCCTGCTGGCTTGAACCGCTCAGGCCAGGCCCAGATCCCGCAGGATGTCGTCGGCCATGGTTTCGGCTTTCACCTTGGTGTAAGCCTTCTCGATCGCGCCGTTGGCATCCACCACGAAGGTGTGGCGCATCATCCCCATGTATTCGCGGCCCATGAACTTCTTGAGGCCGTAGCTGCCGTAGCTCTCGGCCACCGGGCAGGGTTCGGCATCGCTGAGCAGCGTGAAGGGCAGCTCGTATTTGGTGATGAATTTGCTGTGGCTGGCGGCACCGTCTTTGCTGATGCCCAGCACGGCGATGTTGTGTTGCTCGAAGGCCGACCACTGGTCGCGGAAGTTGCAGGCCTCCTTGGTGCAGCCCGGGGTGTCGTCCTTGGGATAGAAGTAGATCACCACACGCTGCCCCCGGAAAGAGGCCAGGCTCACAGCTGTGCCGTTCTGGTCAGGGAGGGTGAAGTCGGGTGCGGCATCACCGATCTGCAGAGCCATGGGGTGTAGCGAGTGCGATGGCGGGAGCCTAAGGGGATGGCTGAAGCCTCAGCTGCCGCGCCGATGACCGCCCGCCCGCATCTCTGGCTGCTACCGCTCACGGCGCCGCCAGCCTTGTGTCTTTCGGAGGCGGAGCAGGCCTGGAGCACCGCACTGCCCGCGCCGCTGCAGCAGCGCTACCGCATCAGCCGCAGCCTGTTGCGCGGGCGCCTCGCGCCGCTGTTGCAGTTGCCGGCCGCGGCGGTGCCGTTGCACAGCCCCCCCGGAGAGGCGCCTCGGCTGGCGAGCGGCCATGGCCATGTGAGCCTCAGCCACAGCCGGGAGCTGCTGCTGCTGGCTTGGTCGCCGTGGCCGATCGGGGTGGATCTGGAGTGGCAGGCACGCCCCCTGCAGGCCGACCTGTTGGCGCGGCGCTTCTTCCCTGCGCAGGAATGGCAGCAGCTCCAGGGGCTAGCACCGGAGCGCCGACGCGAGGCGGTGTTGGCGAGCTGGGTGCGGAAGGAAGCGGCGATCAAGTGGCAAGCCAGCAGCCTGGCGCGTGATCTGCGCCATTGGTGCTGGGACGCCGCCCAGCAGCGCCTGCTGCATCTGCAGGAGGGATGGCAGCCGCCGTGCCAGTGCCTGCAGCGTGACGGCTGGTTGTGTGGGGTGGTGGGGGAGGCTGTCGAGCCGGGAATCTGGGGCTAGGGTCCGGCCGTTTCAAGCCGCTGTGGGGCCTGCACCCATGTCGATCGCCCTGCGTGTGAGTGTGCTCAGCCTGCTGAGCCTGCTCGGGTTGGCGGGGCTGGCCCAGTGGCGCTTCGCTCCGCCGCTGGCCATGCGCACCGGCGCCCAGACCGACCGTGTACTGGCAGATCTCGCCAGCCAGGAGGCGCAACAGGATGGCCAGGCTCGCGCCACCGAGGTGTTGGGCCGCTTTGTGGGCGGTGAAATCACCCGTTATTTCTGGGGAGGTTTCAGCGGTTACCTCGATGTGCTGGGGATTGAAGCCCCTGAAGACATGGAGGCCCGCATCCAGGAATCGGCTGACATGGTGCAGCTGTTGCTGATTCCCCGCGCCGGTGAGGAGCGCTACGTGGCGCGGGTGCAGGCGGAGGAGGGTGTGCCGCGGGGTGTGGCCTGCCGGGGGCGGGGCACACCTGAGGGGTTTCGGGTGCAGCGCGATCAGCTGCGCTGCCCGGCGGGATGGCTGCCGCTGGAGCGGGCAAGCCGCAGCAGTCGGGGCGAACGATCCTGAAGCGACGTGCCGTTTTCTGATAACCGATTCTTAAAACAGGCTTCAGATGGCCGACCCCGCTCGAAGGGATCGCCATACCGGGAGAGTCATCCTCTGCTCAACCATGCGCAAGGTTCTTCTCCCCTTGGCTGGCGCTGGTGTCCTGCTCGCAGGCCTCTCGGCTCAGGCCATCCCCCAGGGCCCCACCACCATCAATTCGGATCAGGCCGGCGTGCGCTACGGCTCGCCCACCTTCATCCAGGAAGGCCTGCCCACCCAAACCGCCCGTGCCGTGAGCATGGGATTCGTGCGCTCCAACACCTTGCTGCCCCTGGGTGGCACTGAGGTGATCAACAACCCGGTGCCGAAGGATCTCAAGGATCTCTCCGGCTGGACCCGTGACGAGCTGCAGGCTGGCCTGCAGAAGGAATACACGGTGGATGTTGTGGCTGTGGCCGACTTCCTCTATTCATCCAAGGGTGAGCAGTTCCTGTCTGAAAGCATTCAGCAGAACAACTACACCCCCTATTACAGCCAGCAGAAGAGTCTGGAGGCTGTGCGCAGCGCCATCATTCTTGATTCCGCTGACGGCAAACTGTCCAGCTACGGCATGATGTCGAATCTGCCCACCGACCAGCGCCTGCATGGCGCCATGAAGGTGTGCGATGTGAATGATGCCTCCAACAGCCAGCGCGCCACATCGCTGCTCAGCTGGTACATGAACACCCCCGCCTGCATCGCGGCTTACACCGCTGAAGCTCCGGCTGCCGCTCCTGCTCCAGCCGTTCGCGGCCTCTGGTGATTCGGGCGGGTTGCCTGCAGCCCAACCAACGAACATTCCGGCCCCTGCCTTAGGCAGAGGCCGGTTTTTTTGTGGCTGGTTGCCGACTGGCAGCCAACAACTGGTGGCTGAGTTGCTGGGGGAGCTGCAGGCCCACCAGGCGCTGCAGTTCTGCTTGCAGCTGCTGCAGCTCGGCGGCGTTGAGCAGGCCGGCCAATTGGCGCCGGTAGGGCGCTTCGGCTCCCAGCCAGCGCTGAATCAGGGCTTCGCTCAGGCTGAGCTGGAGTGGTTCGTCCCAGGCCTGCCAGTGCAGCTGCCAGCCCCGTTTCTTGAGGCTGCGCTCCAATCGGGGGCGATCAGGTCCGTTCTCCAGCCAGGTGGTTTCGGCCGCCTGCACCGGCTCCAGCCGCTGGCGCAGCGGAGCCGAGAGAGCATCGGTGGCCAGCAGGGCTGCGATCGGGCCCAGGGCCGGTTGGCTGAACAGCAGCCTCAGCTGGGCTGTTGGGGCGGCCAGGTGATCGAGCTGTGCGATGGCCTGATCCAGCTCTTGGCCAGCCAGGTGGCTCAAGGCCTGGCGCCCCGCCATCCACTCAAACTGCTCACCCGGTTCCACCCCGGCGGCCACTGCCTCGAGCGAGCCCTGCAGGATCCGGGGGCGCTGCAGGCTGTCGAGCACCTGCAGCTGCGCCTGCAATCGCTCGGCATCGGCGGCAGTCGCCACCTGGATCACAACGCCGCCTTCGGGGGTGTGTTGCAGCGGATCGATCGCCCACAGCAGAGAGCGGGCCTCCAGGATCAACACGCGCTCGTGGCGCTGCCAGTGCACGTCCTGCCAGAGGCGGCTGCGCAGTTGATCCAGCCGCTCCCCCTCGCTGCCCAGCTGCCGCTGCAGCCAGCGCTCCAGGCCGGGATCGTCGGGGCCGCTGCTGAGCACCTCCCCCAGCTCGGCTTCCTGCTCCACCGCCGCCGCCAGCTGGGCGGCCCGGCGTTGTTGCAGCAGAGTGCGCCGCGATCCCTCCCAGCCCAGGCTGCCGGGCTGCCAGAACACCTGGCCCTGCAGGGGTGTTGGTAGATATTGCTGCGCCACCCAGTGCTCGGCGTAGGCGTGGGGGTAGCGATAGCCCACCCCATCGCCGAAGGCTTGGCCATCGCGGTGGGCATCGCGCAGGTGGGCCGGCACCTGCTGGCGGCTAGTGGCCTTCACGCTCTTGAGGGCATCGAAGAAACCCAGCAGGCTGTTGCTCTTCTCGGTGCCGGCCAGATAGAGGGCTGCCTGAGCGAGGGGGTAGAGCCCCTCCGGCAGACCCACCCGCTCGAAGGCCGCGGCGCAGGCTTCCACCACCACCATCGCCTGTGGATCCGCCAGGCCGATGTCTTCGCCGGCCGAAATCAGCATCCTCCGGAAGATGAATCGCGGGTTTTCGCCGGCCTCCACCATGCGCGCCAGCCAGAAGAGCGCGGCATCGGGATCACTGCCCCGCAGCGATTTGATGAAGGCGCTGATCGTGTCGAAGTGAGCATCGCCCTGCTTGTCGTAAAGCACCGCCCGTTGCTGGATCGATTCTTCGGCGATGGCCAGGTTGATGGCGATCAAGCCGTTGGCATCCGGATCGGTGGTTTCCACCGCCAGCTCCAGGGCATTGAGCAGGCTGCGGGCGTCGCCGCCGGCCACATCCACCAAGTGGGCGGCGGCTTCGTCGCTGATCGCGACCGCTTGGTTGCCGTAGCCATGCTCTGGATCGCGCAGGGCGCGTTGCAGCAGTTGTTGCAGGTGATGGGGGTGCAGTGGCTGCAGGCGGAACAGCCGTGAACGACTCACCAGTGCCTTATTCACCTCAAAGAAGGGGTTTTCGGTGGTGGCGCCGATCAGCGTCACCGTGCCGTTTTCCACCCAGGGCAGCAGCGCGTCCTGCTGGGCGCTGTTGAAGCGGTGCACCTCGTCGATGAACAGCAGGCTGCGCAGACCGTGCTGCTCCAGCCGCCGCCGTGCCTCCTCCACCTCGGCCCGTAGGTCCTTCACCCCCGCCAGCACGGCATTGAGGCTGCTGAAGTGGGCGCGGGTGCTGGCGGCGATGATCCGCGCCAGGGTGGTTTTGCCAACGCCCGGTGGGCCGTACAGAATCAGGTTGCCAACGCGATCAGCGGCGATCGCTCGGCGCAGCAGTCGGCCGGGACCGAGGATCTCCTCCTGGCCCTGAAAGTCGTCGATGCTGCGGGGGCGCATCCGATCGGCGAGGGGGGCCAGGCTCTGGCGCAGTTGCTCGCCGCGATGGCTGAACAGGTCGCTCACACCGCTCGTGATCCAGCACTCATCATCTGATGAAAGGCTGCTGCAGATCCGTTAAGTTGCGCGCCGCTGTCGATGATCCGTGCGACGCACTCTGGCCCCACTTCCCTTGATCGCCCTGCTGGCGGGGTGTGGAGCCCAACCACCAACTCGGCCGCCGCTGGTGGTGCAGGTGGAGCGCATCGGCGAGGCCGATTTCAATCCATCGATTGAGGTGATCAGCGTTCTCAGCTCCACCAAGGATGTGGCGCTGCGGCCCGAAACCGACGGCAGGGTTGTGAAAATCCTGGTGTCGCAGGGCCAGCGGGTGTCGGCAGGTCAGCCGATCCTGGTGCTCGACAACGTGCAGCCCACGGCCCAGCTGAATGCCGCCCAGGCCGAGGCACGCAAGGATCGCCTCAATGCAGAGCGCTACATCTTCTTGAACGAACAGGGTGCCGTATCCACCCGTGATCGTGATTTCTATGTCACGCAGGCGATCCAGAGCCGCGATCAGGTGAAAGCGGATGCTGCCACCCTTGGATATAAATACGTCACAGCTCCGATCAGTGGTGAGATCGGCGATCTCGACACGGTGAAGGTTGGTGATTACGTGCGGCAGGGCCAGGCGATCACCGGGATTGTGGATAACTCCAATCTCTGGACCCTGATGGATGTGCCGGCCACCCAGGCGCTGCGGGTGAAGATGGGGCAGCCGGTTGAGCTGAAAACGCAAACCAATCCACCGCTGGCCGCCAAGGGCAAGATTGTGTTCATCTCCCCCTATTTCGGCGTGAGTGGCTCCAGCTCATCGCCCAACACGGTGTTGGTGAAGGCGGCCTTCCCGAATGCCAAGGGCAACCTGAAAACCGGCCAATATGTGAAAAATCGGATCGTCACGGGTAGCACCCGTCAGCTTTCCGTGCCGGTGAATGCGGTGCTGATGCAGGCGCAGCAGCCGTTTGTGTATCGCATCGTGACCCTCGCTCAGGCGCTGCCCAAGATCAAGGCGTCCACCACGATCACAGAGGGCCAGAAACAGAAACTTGAGGCCTTGCCACCAGCCACCCCGATTGTGGTGCAAACCCCCGTTCAGCTCGGTCAACTTCAGGGGGATCGCTACCCCTTGCTCTCCGGGTTGCAGAAGGGTGAGCGCATCGTGGTGAGCAACACGGCGTTATTGCGAACGGGGTTGCCTGTGAAGATCGGCCCCGCGGCTGCGAATTGAGGATCTGACATGTCGCTTTCTGATAATTTCATCAAGCGTCCGGTTCTCACAACCGTTTGCAGCATTCTGATTGTGTTGGTGGGCTTGATTGCGATCCCCACCCTGCCGATTGAAAACCTCCCCAATATTGCCCCTCCTCAGATTCAGGTCACCGCCACCTATGGCGGCGCCAACTCGCTGGTGACCGAGCAGGCGGTGACCAACGTGCTGGAGCAGCAGATCAATGGTGTGCCGGGTGCGGCGTATATCTCCTCGCTGAGCACCAACACCGGCTCCAGCACGGTGAACGTGTTCTTTGATGAAGACACGGATATCAATATCGACCAGGTGAACGTGCAAAACCGCGTGTCACTGGCGATGCCGCAGTTGCCGTCGCAGGTGAGCAGCACCGGTGTATCGGTGTTGCAAACCACGCCTTCGATTCTGTTGGCCTACCAGGTGGGATCAACGGAAGGTCAGTTTGATCGTGCCTATATCAACGGTCTGATCTACGAGCAGCTCTTCTACCAACTGGAGCGCATTCCAGGCGTGGCGCAGGCCACGCTGTTTGGCGGCAGTAATCCGGCGTTCTGGCTGTTTGTTGATCCCGTCAAGCTCACGGCGAACCAACTCACCGCCGATCAGGTGGTGTCTGCCGTGAAGAGCCAGAACTCGGTGGCCATTGGCGGTCTGGTGGGTGGTCCGCCGGCTGGTGGCAACCAGATGTTCACCTATCCGATCCTGGTGGAGGACAACGGCAACCTCGTGTCCGTTGAGCAGCTCAACCAGTTGATTGTGGGCAAGTCGCCCGCCGGCAACCTGCTGCGGCTGAGTGATGTGGGCGAAGCCTCCTACGGCTTCAACACCTTTGCCACCGCCGGTGTGGACATCGCCAATCACGCGGCGATCACGGTGGGTGTGTATCAGACCCCCGAGAGCAATGCTCTGCAGGTGAGTGAGGCTGTGGTGCAACTGATGGATCAGTTCCGCACTCAGGTTCCGCCCGGGATCACGATCACCGAGATCTACAACGTGGGTCAGTTTATTGAATCGGCTGTCGACGGTGTGACCGACGCCCTCGGTCTGGCGATTGTGTTGGTGCTGGTGATCCTGTTCCTGTTCCTGCAGGACTGGCGAGCCACGGTGGTGCCCAGCCTGGCGATTCCGATCTCCCTGGTCGGCACGTTTGCGTTCATCAAGGCCTTTGGCTTCTCCATCAACCAGCTCACCCTGCTGGGCCTGGTGCTGGCCACGGGTCTTGTGGTGGACGACGCCATTGTGGTGATTGAGGCCGTTGCTAAAAACCTGGAAAGCGGTATGCGGCCGCGCCAGGCGGCGCTGGCTTGCATGGGTGAATTGATCGGAGCCCTGATTGCCACCTCACTGGTGTTGATGGCTGTGTTTGTGCCGGTGGCGTTCTATCCCGGCGGCATCGGCATCATCTATCGCCAGTTCGCGCTCACGATTGCGTTTGCGATTGCGATCTCCACCTTCAACGCTCTCACCTTCTCCCCGATGATGGCGGGCCTGATTCTGAAAACGGAGAAGCCGCCCAAGCCCAAGGGTTGGACCTGGACCGTCGCCGGCATTGTGATCGGCCTGGCCTTTGGACGTTTCAGTGCAGCCTCCTTTGGCTTTGGTGCCTACGTCTTCGGTGTGCTGCTGTTTGGCTTTGCCGGCAGCCGGCTGGCGGTGATCTTCGATGGGTTCAACAACTTCTTCCAGCGTTTGGAGCGCACCTACGCCAATCTGCTGAAGCTGCTAATCGATCGCCGCCGCCTGATCCTGATGGGCCTGGCCAGCGGCATCGTGGTAACGGCCATTGCCTTCAATGCCCTGCCCTCCGCCTTCATTCCTGAAGAGGATCAAGGCTACGGCCTGGGCATTTTCCAGCTGCAGAACGGTGCCTCGCTCTCGCAGACCGAGCAGGTGGCCGGTCAGATCGCCAAGGTGCTGAGCGAAGAAGACGACATTGTTTCCGGCAGTGTGATCAGTGGTGCCGGCTTCAACGGCAACAGTCCTGATCAGGGGTTGTTCTTCTATGGCTTTAAGCCCCTTGAGGAACGCTCGGGTAGCGACAACAAAGCTCCTGCCATCGTGGCCCGCCTCAACGCCAAACTCTCCAAGTTCGACACCGGCCTTGCCGTTGCTGCACAGCCTCCGGCCATCCCCGGTTTCTCCGCCCAGGGTGGCTTCTACTTCCAGTTCAACGATCTCAGCAACGGCGCCTACACATTCACGGAGCTGAGCAACCTGGCGCAGCAGTTGGTGAGCACGGGTCAGGCGTCTGGGGAGTTTTCCACGCTCTACAGCCAGTTTGTGCCCAGTGCCCCGGCATTCGGGTTGAAGATTGATCGCTCCATCCTCGGTGCCCTCAACGTTGACTTTCAGCAGGCGATGCAAACCATCGCGGTGCTGGCCGGTGGCAACTACTCAGGCCTCACCTACGAGAGCGGTCAGGTGCGCAACATCTATGTGCAATCGCAACCGGATCAGCGCAGCAATCTCGACGACGTTCTCAGCTACTACGTTCGCAACCGCGACGGCAAGATGGTGCAGGTGTCGGAGTTTGCTGAGGCGGATCTCACCAGCGCACCGCCGGTGATCAGCCACTACAACCTCTACCGCACGGTGCTGGTGCAGGGGGCTGAGGCGCTTGGCAAGAGCTCAGGTCAGGCGCTCACGGCGATTCAGAACATCTTCAACACACTTGATTTCAACAACATCGGCTTTGCCTTCACCGGCATTGCAGCCCTGCAGCTCTCCGCTGGCAGCGCCAGTGTGTTGGTGTTCGCCTTGGGCATCCTGATCGTGTATCTGGTGCTCTCGGCTCAATACGAGAGCTATGTGACGCCGGTGATCATCTTGATGACCGTGCCTCTGGCCATGCTCGGCGCCCTGGTGTTTTTGGCGGTGCGCTCCATCGACCTCAACATCTATGCCCAGGTGGGCCTGGTGACGTTGATCGGCCTGGCGGCCAAGAACGGCATCCTGATCGTGGAGGTGGCCGAGCAACATCTGAAGGCTGGCATGAGCATTCCGGAAGCCGCGATTGCGGCAGCCGAATCGCGCATGCGTCCGATCCTGATGACCGCCATCGCATCCTTGGCCGGCTTCTTGCCCCTGGTTGTTGCCACCACGGCTGGCGCTAATAGCCAGCAGTCACTCGGTACGGTGATCTTTGGTGGTCTGCTGGTGGCCACCGTGTTGTCGCTGGGTGTGGTTCCGCCGTTCTACGTGGCGATCAAGAACCTTGAGGAGCGGTGGTTTGGTGAAGGTGGCGGCCGTGGCGGCGATTCCAGCAGCCCTGCAGCGCCCACCCTCGCCGGCCCCACTTGATGACATCCGATCGTCGTCAGTCAAAGCCCAGGGGTTTTGGCCTGTTCTCCAGTGCTGTCTACGTCCACCAGGTGGTTTTGCTGGTCATCTTCATGGCTGGCCTTCGCGTGTATCCAGCCCGCGGCATCGATGAGCTAATCCTGCCCCACGCTCTAGGGATTGTTCTCTCGCTCGCCGTGATCATCGCGATGTTTGGCGTGGCGATGCGGAAGTCGTTCAGTGCTCTGAATTGGCTGCGGGTGATCTTGTGGGTCGGCGTGGTGAAGATCTTCGTGGTGCAGCTGTGGCTGCTGGCTCAGGGCCAAACTGAGGTGGTGGATTACATCCGCACCATGTTGATCAACGAGGTGGTGGCGATCCCGCTTGCCGTTTATTGGACGCGCCCCATTCACGCCAGCTATCTGGCTTCGCTGCAGCGTGCGTGAGGCCCCTGCAAGGCAGAGACAAGCTGAATCTCAGCGCATCTCTGCCTGCCGTTGTGTTGGTTGTGGGATCAGGTGATCACGGTGGGCTTGTTCATGCCGGTGCGCGTTTTGATCTCCGCCAGCGCATCGATGGCCGAGATCAGGTCGCCGAGGGCAGCCTGAGGATCTTGGTTGAGATCGCCGCTCGGGGGCACGTAGCTTTCGAGATACACGCGAAGCGTGGCGCCCTGCGTGCCGGTGCCCGAGAGGCGAAGCACCACACGGCTGCCATCGTCGAGCAGCAGGCGTAATCCCTGACCGCTGGTGAGCGAGCCATCCACCGGATCGGTGTAGGCGAAGTCGTCGGCAGTGGCGATGGTGCGCCCGGCGAAGCTCTGCCCCACCAGCGCGGGCAGCATCTCTTTCACGCGGTTGTAGAGGCCGTGAGCTGCGTCGCTGGCGATGGCTTCGTAGTCGTGGCGGGAGTAGTAGTGGCGGCCGAAACGGCTCCAGTGCTCCGCCATGATCTGAGCCACCGGCTCACGGCGCTTGGCCAGAATGTTGAGCCAGAACAGCACTGCCCAGAGGCCGTCCTTCTCGCGGATGTGGTTGCTGCCGGTGCCGAAGCTCTCTTCGCCGCAGAGGGTGATGCGGCCTGCATCGAGCAGGTTGCCGAAGAATTTCCAGCCGGTGGGTGTTTCGAAGCAGGGGATGCCCAGCTCCTTCGCCACCACATCGGCAGCGGCGCTTGTTGGCATCGAGCGGGCTACGCCGGCTAAGCCAGCGGCGTAACCCGGCACAAGGGTGGCATTGGCGGCGAGCACCGCAAGGCTGTCGCTGGGGTTCACGAAGCAGCGGTTGCCCAGGACCATGTTGCGGTCGCCGTCGCCGTCGCAGGCGGCACCAAAGCGGTAGGCATCACTGCCCATCAGCAGCTCGGCCAGCTCGTGGGCGTAGGTGAGGTTGGGATCGGGATGGCCGCCGCCGAAATCCTCCAGGGGCTCGCCGTTGCGCACGCTGCCCGCCGGTGCCCCCAGCAGCTCCTCCAGGAGCCGTTTGGCATAGGGGCCGGTCACGGCGTGCATCGCGTCGAAGGCGATCGGGAAGTTGTGGCTCAGCAGATCGCGAATCTGGTCGAAGTCGAACAGCTTCTGCATCAGGGCGACGTAGTCGTCGACCCCATCGATCACCTCGATCTGCAAGCTGCCGATGCTCTGCTCACCAGGGGCGTCGAGGTTGAGGTCGATGGCGTCGTGGATCTGGTAGCCGTCCAGCTGCTGCGTGCAGGCGTAGATCGCATCGGTGAGCGATTCAGGAGCGGGCCCGCCATTGGCACCATTCACCTTCACGCCGAAATCGCCGTCCGGCCCGCCGGGGTTGTGGCTGGCGGAGAGGATGATCCCCGCCGTGGCCTGCCGCTGACGGATCAGGTTGGAGGCGGCTGGGGTGGAGAGGATGCCAGCGGTGGTGGTCACGATGCGGGCCACGCCATGGGCCGCTGCCATGCGGGCGATCACGGCAATGGCGCGGCGGTTGCCGTAGCGACCGTCGCCGCCCACCACCAAGGTGCCGCCTTGCACGCCAGGCACCGTGCACAGGATCGCCTCGATGAAGCTCTCGAGGTAGTGGGGCGTTTCGAACTGGCGACTGCTTTTGCGCAGTCCCGAGGTGCCGGGCTTCTGATCGCTGAAAGGCTGATCCAAGCGGATCTGCTGCACGCCGCTGGTCATCGAGAGCTGCCTTGGGGGCACCAAGTTAGTCGCCCTGAGCGCTGCTCTCGCTGCGGTGAACGCCGCTCAGCGGGGTGGGCCACCCAAATTGATGCCGCCTCGGCCGGGCGGGGTGGCTGGTGTGGCCGATGCTTCCGGTTTCTCGCTGCTGCGGCAGACGAGCAGCAGCCGTTCCGCCGGATCCGCGATCTCCTGCCGCCGGCTGTAGCTGTTGGTGGCAGCGGGGGTGGCCTTGCTGAGCAGCTGCCAGATCAGGTCTTTGCACTTCGTGGGCAGTCGTGGGTGGTCGAGCAGCGGATCACCCAGCTGTTTGGCTTTGGTGCAGCTCTCGGCGGTGTTCTCCCGCGCGCAGGCCAACGCGGTCAACTTCATCTCCCGCAGCGTGTCCTGGCTGGGGAAGGCCGCATCGGGCGAAGCCTGGCTGGCGCCCGATGCTGTGAGCGCCGCCAGCGCGGTTGCGGCCGCGATCAGAGGTGTTCGCAGGTCCCGAAGGGTGTGCATCACAACTGCCTGGATCGGCTCATCATGCAACGGGTTCGATGGCTGTGCTGTACCCCAGCTCCTCCAGTTGCTTGGCGTAGGGCTCAAGCAGCTCGCGGTAGTGCAACCAACGGCCCACGGATCGGCTGCTGATCGGTGCTCGAGCCTGCACAACGCTGGCGGTGTGAATCACCCGCTGGCTCTGCTCGGGATGTAGGTAGGCGTCGTGCCAGGGGAAGCCACAGGCCGCAATCAATGCGGGCACCTCGCGTTCTGGCGCGCGGGTTAAACGGTCGTAATTGATGTGCTGCAACCGGCCGGGCATGGCTTGTTCATGGGCTGCCATCACCTCGCGATAGAGGTGGTAAAAGGCCACCGATTGCTCGAGGTTGTAGCTCCACTCGTTGCTGCTCGTGAAGTGATTGGTGAAGGTCGACCAGATGTTGTCCATCGGGTTGCGATAGACATGCAGGATGCGGCAACTTGGGAACGCGGTAGCCAGGATCTGGCAATAGGCGAAGTTGTAGAGGAACTTGTCGCTGATGGCCTGGATGGCCGGCGTATAGCTGGGGTGGGAGTAGGCGGACTTGAGATAGTGCGTCCGAATCGCTGCAATCGCGTGGCTGTGTTGCAGGGCCCTGTGCAGATGGTTCACCTCGCCGAGATCGAGCAGGGTGCTGTTCTGGCTGAGGATCGTTTCCACCAGGGTGGAGCCTGAACGCGGCAAGCCCACGATGAACACCAGCGTTGGATCTGCGGAAGCGTCGTCCGCGTTGTAATCGGCCGACCCTGAGCATTCATTGCCCTGCTCCAACACGCTGCGGTTGAGATTCAGCAGGTCGTTGGCTTGAGGCAGCATCCAGCGGCCTGCTAGTTGTTCACAGCGGATGCGATTGGCCTCGCAAAACCAGGCTGCTGCCTCCGGGTCCTGCCGGTCGAGTTTGTATTTGGCGATGGTGAAGTGCAGGTGATAGCGCTTGGGGTGATCCTCAAGCGCCTCGAGGCTTGCCAGTGCCTGCTGTTCCGGCTCGTGCTCAACGCGCCCATCCACGCAGTAGATGAGATGCCGATGTGCTTCGGGGTAGAGGGGGTTGAGCTGCAGCGCCCGTCGAAAGCACTCGGCCGCCTGCTGAATCTGTCCCTGCTCCATCCAGAGCAAGCCGAGATTCGAGTGCAGTTCTGCTTGCTCTGGGCTGAGCGCCAACGCCTGTTCAAAACAGCCCAGTGCCTCTTTCCTTCGCCCGGCAGCTTGGAGGCTCAGGCCCAGATTGTTGAGTAGATCAGGCGCTTGGGCCCTCTGCATGAGGGCTTGTTGCAGGCTCTCGATCGACTCGTTCAATCGACCCAGTTGGCGTAGGGCTACGCCACGCCCCGACAGCACCTCGGGATAGAGCGGTTGTTGCTGCAGAGCAAGGTCGTAAGACTCCAGGGCGTGCTGGGGTTGATCCGCCGCCAGGTAGGCATGGCCCAGGTTGGCGTGCGCTTTGGTTAGCCCCGGCTTGAGCGTGGCAGCGCGGCGGAAGCTCTCCATGGCCGGTTCGAGCTGCTGCAGCGCATGCTGCGCCGTGCCGAGGTTGAGCCATGCTTCGGCGTTGTGGGGAGCGAGCTGCAGGGCCTGTTGCAACAGCGCAATGGCCTCGTCGACGCGTCCCGCCTTGAGCTCCAGCGCCGCCAGATTGCTGCAAGCTGCTGCACTGGCGCCGCCCTGCCGAATCGCTTGCTGGTAGAGCTCGGTTGCAGCAGCAAGATCGCCGTTGCGGATCTGTTGCAGGGCGGCTTGCTCCAGTGCCGCCGTTGCTGGTTGAGCACCGCTCATGATGCGTTGCCTTGCCGCTGCCAGAGGCGTTCGAGCGATGCCCGAACGGCTTCGGTGCTGTTGGGCATGGCTGCCAGCGGCTTCCTCAGCCAGCGGCCGAGCTGCCAGGCCTTCAGGCCGGCTGCCAGCGCAAACACGCTCCACGGCAGCAGGATCAACAGGGGCGACTGGTTGACGTTCAAGGCAGCTTCAAGCAGCCACGCTGGCTTTGGTTCTGGGCAATCAGGCGCTCACCCTACGGGCGCTGACGGTGATCCACCACGAAATGACTCCTGCTTGGGTGCCATCCGCTCCACCCCACTCCCGCATCGTCTCCGATTCGCCGCCAGCTTGCGGTTGAGCCGTTCCGTGATCCCCAGCTCCGCCCCCTTCCAGAGACGATCCATCTCGCGGCTGAAGTGCGCCGCCAGCAGGGGTGAGTCGATCACCAGCAGCACCTCATCGTTCTTATGCGCAGCGGAGGGGCTCCAGTTGAAGCTCCCTGTGATCACGGTGCGGTTGTCGATCACGGCGAACTTGTGGTGCAATTTGTCGCCGCGCGACAGGCGGGGGCTGCCGATTCCTTCTGCGGCTTGCTGCAGGGGTTGGTTGTGGGCTTCGAGCTTGCAGTGGCGATCGGCGAGGGAGACGCCCCAGAGGTCGAGCAGCTCCGAGAAGGAGCGGCTGGCGAAACCAGGATCACCCAGCACCCGTAGATGCACGCCGTGGTCTTGCAGCGCTTTGAGTGTGACCGTGATCGACTGGGCTGAGAACACAAACAAGGCCAGATCCACCTGCTGCTTTGCTCCAGCCAGGGTGGAGGCGATCAGCGCCAGACCGTGATCAGGATCGCTGGGCGACTGGGGCGCGAACAGCACCTGCACCCGTGTTGGCCCCACCAGCACCGTGGTGGCAGGTCCGGACTGTTTGGCCAGGCCGAAGCGGCTGTCGGTGGCGCCACCGGGGCCATCCCCCCACATCCGTTCGAAATCGTCTGCGAACAGGCCAGCCAGCGCGGCGCTGTTGAAGCGCAGCAGATGGTTCACGTTGCCGCGGCTCTGGGGGGCGCCGGGATCGCCGTGGATGCAGGAGGCCGTGAAGTTGGCGGAGCCGGTGACCACCACGCTGCGATCCACCACCAGATACTTCGAATGCATCAGGCCGCTGCCCTTGCTGCCATCGGCGGTGTCGTCGATCAGTGGCACGCCGGCGCGTCGCAGGATCGCGACCGCATCCCCTTGCTGCTGTTCCTCCTGGCTCAGCTGGCCATCGCCATTGCGGTCGGCCAGGGCCATCAGCTGTTGGCGGCGTTGGCGCAGATGCGGGCTCAGGCCAGCGTCGTGCTGTTCGCTCCAGGGCGTGCTGTAGCTGTTCTCCAGCACCACCTGCACCTTCACGCCACGCCGGTGCTGTTCCGCCAGCGCCGTGGCGATTTCAGGCAGGGAGAGCTCCTGCACCGCCACCAGGATTTCCCGCTTCGCCTGCTGGATGGCTTCGATCAGCAGAGCCTCGAGGTTGTCGCCGGCGCGGTTCTGGCGGTTGATCGGGCTGCGGTAGTGACTGCCCTCCCGGTGGTTGAAGGCCCCAGTGATGCCGGGGGGCAGCGGCAGAGGCGCCGAGCCACGCCCCAACAGTTGGCCAGGGCTGACGCCACACCCCTGCAGGGCCAGCGTGAGCAGCAGGGGCAGGCCGCTGAGCGGTGCACGGCGCTGGGCCATGGGGAGCAGATCTCGCTCCGCTCAGCGTTCCCCGCCGGGGGCTGGTTCAGCCGTGTTCCGGCAGTTCGGAGGTGAGCAGCATCGCCACAAACCACAGGCTGCTGATCACCACGGCGGCGAGCACGCCGGCGCCGATGCCCACCTTTGCCATCAACACACACACCAGCAGCGGCAGCACCACCGCGCCGGTGATCGGAGTGAGGGCAACCAGGGCTTTCATCGCAGCGGCTTCAGAACCATTCGGCTACAGCCTGGTCACTGGGGTTGCTGTTGTCTTCGGGGGTGCTGCGTTCGAAATCGAGCGTGATGTTGCGCTTCTGTTCGCCATCGACGGCCACGGCCTCGATGGCATACACCTGCTGGCCATCGCGGAAGGGCACCTGCACCCGGAAGGTGCCATCGCTGGAGAGGGGCACCTCTTCACCGCCGATGCTCAACCGCGCTGAGGGGTCGGTGGCGCCGTAGACGATCAGCTCGGCATCGGCGACCAGCCAGAAGGAGCGCTGGCGAGGTGCCACCACACCCGAGCCCGATTCACTGCGGCCGCTGGCCCAAACGCCGGCACCGGAGGCATTGAGCCCCGCGCCGCTGCCCTCCTCCAGCTCATGGAACGTTTCGGAGCCGCGGCCGAGGCGGCGGGCCCCCAGCGTGGCGGTTTGATAGAGGCGCTCGTGCAGGCCGTTGTCGCTGCTGGGCAGCGTTTGCGGCGTGATCGTGGTGGGCGGTGTGTCGAGCGAGAAGGGCACGAACTGATCGAGGATCTGCTCGCTCGGATGCAGGGCGGGCACCCGTGCCACCGAGGAGAAGGCCAGAGAGATCCAGCCCCCACCACCGCCCACGCGGTAGCCGAGTTCCACGCGGTAGTCGCGATCGCTGAGGGGAACGGGGAGATACCACTCCGTTGCATGGCTATCCACCGGCACCTCTTGCAGGGTGTGGGGGTGGCTGCCGCCGTTCTGCATCCCCGTCACGTCGGCGACGCGCAGGCACAGCTGGCTGGCGCCGGCCTTGAAGGCCTGCTGACGATCCTGTTCGCTGATCTCCCAGAACACGTAGGCCCACTGGGGATCGCGCGGCAGAAACACCACCCGGGTGTCTTCGGTGTTGCGCGAGGGGGCGTGTTCCTGCTCAAGGCTGGAGAGATCGGCCTGGCGCTCGCCGATCGCACTCACCAGTTCGTCTTTGGTTTTGCGGCTGTAGAGCGTCACACCCAGCTCGCTCGCCACCTGGCGCAATTGGCGCAAGGTCATCCGGGCCAGCGATGACAGGGTCTGACTCACAGGTCCTCCGGATTGTGTTTGGGATCAGTCTGGCCAACTTTCACAGGTCTGCCCCGGTCTTTGATCCCGCAGTCAGCATCCCAAGACCGGCTTCGCGGCTGTGGCCTGGGCACAAAAAAGCAGGGGTTGCCCCCCGCCTATCCAAAGAGCTTGATGGCCCTGCGATCAGCGGCCGATGCTGCGGTAGGGCACCTTGGCCAGGTAATCGATATCGGCGCTGCCGGCGGCACTGGCGCCACGCAGAGCAGGCAGTGTGCGTACCCAGGGCATGTAGTCCTGCGGGAAGCCGCCGCGGCGCTGGAGGGAGCGCTCGGGCAGCTTGCGGGCCGTGCCGGTGTACACAATCTGGGGGAAGCCCAGGACGCCGCGGTAGTAGGCGTCGTAGCGGGGGCTGGTGATGTTGAAAGGGGTTTCACCCAGATCACGGCTGCCCACCACCCGGTTGCGGTGGTAAGGAACGGTGTCGTAACCGAAGGCGTTGAGGTACTCCTCGCTGTCGAGGATGTCGTCAACCATGCCCTTAACCCCACGGGTCATCAGCACGGCAGACCAGGCAATCTCCTCCGACTTGCCATGGGTCTTGCGGCCCAGCAGCTTTTCCACCAGGTGGCGAGCCACCTTGTAGTTGCTGTTGAGGGTGTAGAAGCTGCGGTTGAAGGTGTCCGACAGGCAGAGGGAGCGAATGAAATCGCGCACTGTGATCTGACCGTTGCGCAGCTGTGACTCCAGGGTGCGGTCGCGGTCGACCTTGAAGGCGTGGAAGAAGATCTGGCGGTAAGCCGCTTCCATCACGAAGTTCTGATCTTCGCGATCCATTGCCTTGTCCATGGACGCGGCTTTGGGATCCTCGTCCGAGCCCACGCGAAGGGGATCCACACGCGAGTTCTGCGTTGTGGGCGCGTACTTCAGGAGGGGAAGGGCCACTCGAACTTCGGCATCCGTCGTGGCTGATCGTAGAAGTGCTGTTCGGGCTCCATTGAGCGGCCTCAGTCAGGACTCACAGTCCGTAACGTTCGCCACCAAGCCGGATCACCAGCCCAGCAGCGACAGGGCCGGGGTTGCCATGGCGTTGGCCTGGGCGTCGGTGCTGGCTCCGGGTCGGGTCTCGCTGCTGTCGTCGCAGCGGGTCTCGATGCAGAAGGAGGCGTTGTTGGAGAGCCCCTCCACGGTGCTGCTGCGCACGCGGATGTTGGGGCCGGCGAAGGCGAAGCGCTCCCACACGCTCATCGTTTCGTAGTCGGTGTTCAGCAGCAGCCCATCGCGCTCGTCCATGCAGAAGCGTGAGCTGGCCGGCGCTTTTTCGGCGTAGCCCAGATCCCGCAGCAGGATCCCTTCGCGGCCGTGCTCATCGGTGGGGATCAGACCGATCACGCTCTCGCCCGTGTGGTCTTCGCCGGCTTTGTCCCAGGCCATCGAGGCGCTCCAGCGCACCCAGCAGCCGCCCACCAGGCCGTCGGGATCCTGGCCGTGCAGCTGCGCTAGCTCGATGAGGCGCTGATCGCTAGGGCTGAGCTCCTCCACCACGATCAGCGATCCACCCGCCTCGGCCCGCCGATGCAGCAGGTGATGCACGCTGCGCTGCGAGCGCCAGCGGCCGCAGCTCAGCTGAAAGAAGCTGAGGGCGTTGTCGATGGCGAGGGTCACAGCGGCGGCGCGGTTGCAGCGATGATCGCAAGCCAACCCCGCTATTGAGTGGTGCTGATCGGCGTCCTGGCTGCCCTGGCCGCCGCCCTCTGCTGGACCCTCGCCTCCGGACTCTGGCGGGCACTGCCCACCTCGCTCTCGGCCGGGCAGCTGAATCTGCTCAAAAATCTGTTGGCTGCTTCGTTGCTGCTGCCCCTGGTGTGGGGCCGGCCCTGGCCGGCAGCGCCGCAGCCGTTGTTGCTGCTGGTGCTCAGCGGGGTGCTCGGCATTGCCTGCGGCGACAGCCTCTATTTCGCGGCCTTGCGGCGTCTGGGAACCCGCCGCACCCTCACCCTCGATGCCGGCGGTCCGGCGGTGACGGCCGTGGCCGGCATGGTGTGGCTGGCGGAGCGCCCCGCCGCCCTCGATTGGTTGGGGTTGGCGTTGATCACGGCGGCCTTGTTGCTGGTGGCCATGCGCGACCAGGCGGGAGGGGCGCAGACCCGGCGGCAGCTGCAGGGTGTGGCCCTGGCCCTGGGGGCTCTGCTCTGCGGCAGCGCAGGGGCGTTGTTGTCGCGCGCAGCCCTGCGCGATCTGGCCATCGATCCGTTGCAGTCGGCCCTGGTGCGGCTGCTGGCGGCGGCGGTGATGCTGCTGCCGCTGCTGCTCAGCCTGCCCCGGGCTCCGTCGGGACCGCGGCCTGCCCGGCGTCGCTGGCCCCTGGCCTTGTTGGCCACGCTGTTGGGCACCACCGCCGGGATCGCCCTGCAACAAACGGCGCTGCAGCGGTTGCCCGGCGGCCTGGCGGTGGCGCTGCTGGCCACGGCGCCGGTGCTGGCGATGCCTGTGGCGGCTTGGGAGGGCGACCGCCCCGGCTGGCGCGGTTGGCTGGCAGCCCTGCTCGCGCTGGCGGGCGTTAGCTGTGTGGTGGTGTGAGCGGATCTGAGGTCGCCGCATCGGCCAGGCGTTGATCGGCCTGCTGTTGCCCCCAGCCCACCAGATCAGCGATCTCCAGGCGCAGGGCCGGCTTGCCCACCGCTGAGCCGATCTCCTGCAATTGCAGGGCCGCTTTGCCCAGCTGATCCACCAGCACAGGAATAAAGGTGGGATCCACCGCCAGGTTGGGCTGTTGACGGGCCCAGGCCAGCAGCCCGGCCTGGGCGGGCAGGGTGTCGCTGCCGGCGGCGGCCTGCTGCAGGCAGCGCAGGCTGTGGGCAAGCAGGCGCAGGTGGTGGCGCTCCAGCGCGGGCAGCAGTGTGCTTTCGAGTTCCTGCAGGTCTTGTGTGCTCAGCACGGTTGGAGCAGGAAGCCACAGGCGTGGCCACCGTCGAGCAGCCAGTGCACACGCTCCACCTGGCAATCGGGGAAGGTGTGCCGGATCAGCTGCAACTCCTGATCACACACACAAGGGAATTGCTCAGCGATCTTCATCACCGAGCAGTGGAATTCGCTAATCACCCAGCCGGCGCCGTCGGGGTTGGGCTGGAACTCCGCCATGTAGCCCTCGCGGCGGCGCAGTTCCACGAGGCGCTCCAGCCGTTGCTGCAGGTTGCCGTCGCCCAGTTGCTGGCGGTAGTCGGTGGCCTTCTCCGCCGCCTGGCGCTGCAGCAGCTGTTCCACCATCTCGGTGGGCAGGCTGGTGGCCATGGAGCTCAGCAGCCCCAGCGCAAAGTGTTCGCTGCCGTTGGGGAACTGGCGGCGGCCCGCGCCGGTGAGGCGCCAGCGATTGGAGGGGCGGCCGGGGCCATCGGTGCTGGGGCTGGCCTCCACCAGACCGTCTTCTTCCAGGGCCCGCAGGTGGCGCCGCATCACCTGCACCGACACGCACAGCGATTCAGCCAGCTGAGCTGCGGTGGCTTCGCCTTGACGCAACATCAAGGTGAGCGCGGCTTCACGCGTGGGTGCCTGGGTGGCGCTCATGGCCGAAGGAGTGCATCCACACCATGCCACGGCTGTTTAGGCAATGGCGAGCGATGGGCGCTCCACCACACGCCACAATGTCCCCTCACCCGAGTGATGCAGGCGTGCTTTAGGGTCAACTTGCGAAACACTTGCGTTTCGTAACCAGCCTGGGTTCACCTCGTTCACTCCGATCCGCCCCTGCGCCCATGTCTGCAGCTCCTGCCCCTTCAGCCAGCGACAGTCTTGAGGTGATCCGCAAGTTTGCGGAAACCTACGCGCAGCGCACGGGCACCTATTTCTGCAGCGACCCGAGCGTCACCGCCGTGGTGCTGGAAGGGCTGGCGCGCCACAAAGACGAGCTGGGCGGCGCCCTCTGTCCCTGCCGCCACTACGAAGACAAGCAAGCGGAAGTGGCTCAGGCCTTCTGGAACTGCCCCTGTGTGCCGATGCGTGAGCGCAAGGAGTGCCACTGCATGCTGTTCCTCACGGAAGACAACCCGTTCCGCGGCGAGAAGCAAACCATCTCGCTCGACGAGGTGAAAACCCTCACGGCCGGTTGAGGTTGCATTGATGAGCAGCTCGCAGGCCGTTGGTGATTTGGTGAGTCAGCCGTACAAATACGGCTTCGTCACCGATATCGAAACTGAAAAGATCGCCAAAGGCCTCAGCGAGGATGTGGTGCGGCTGATCTCCAGCAAGAAGGAGGAGCCGGCCTTTCTGCTGGAGTTTCGGCTGCGGGCCTATCGGCAGTGGCTCCAGATGCAGGAGCCCGATTGGGCTGCGCTCGGCTACCCGCCGATCGACTACCAAGATGTTGTTTATTACGCCGCTCCCAAGCAGCAACAGAAGAAGGCCAGCCTCGATGAGGTGGACCCCAAGCTGCTGGAAACTTTCGACAAGCTCGGTATTCCGCTGAGCGAGCAGAAGCGCCTCTCCAATGTGGCGGTGGATGCGGTGTTCGACAGCGTGTCGATTGCCACTACCTACAAGGAGAAGCTCGCTGAGCACGGTGTGATCTTCTGCTCGATCAGTGAAGCGGTGAAGGATCACCCGGAGCTGATTGAGCGTTATCTGGGCACGGTGGTGCCGAGCAACGACAACTATTTCGCGGCGCTCAATTCCGCGGTGTTCAGCGACGGCTCCTTCGTGTTCATCCCGAAGGGTGTGGAGTGTCCGATGGAGCTCTCCACCTATTTCCGGATCAACTCCGGCGACACCGGCCAGTTCGAGCGCACTCTGATCGTGGCGGAGCAAGGCGCTTCGGTGAGCTATCTCGAGGGTTGCACCGCGCCGATGTTCGACACCAATCAGCTGCACGCCGCTGTGGTGGAACTGGTGGTGCTCGAGGATGCCTCGATCAAATATTCAACGGTTCAAAACTGGTATGCCGGTGATGAAAACGGTGTGGGTGGGATCTACAACTTCGTGACCAAGCGTGGCCAGTGCCGCGGCGATCGCAGCAAGATCAGCTGGACCCAGGTGGAAACCGGTTCAGCCATCACCTGGAAGTATCCGAGCTGCGTGCTGCAGGGGGCGGATTCCGTGGGTGAGTTTTATTCCGTGGCGCTCACCAACAACAAGCAGCAGGCTGATACGGGCACCAAAATGATTCACGTGGGGCCCCGCACCCGCTCCACGATCGTGAGCAAGGGCATCAGCGCCGGTCGCTCCGCCAACAGCTACCGAGGCTTGGTGCAGATCGGCCCGAAAGCCGTGGGCGCCCGCAACTACAGCCAGTGCGATTCGATGTTGATCGGCGATCAGGCCGCCGCCAACACCTACCCCTATATCCGCTCCCAGCAGCCCCAGGCTTCGGTGGAGCATGAGGCCAGCACTTGCCGCATCTCCGAAGATCAGCTCTTCTACCTCCAGAGCCGAGGCATCGGTTTTGAAGAGGCTGTTTCGATGATGGTGAGCGGTTTCTGCCGCGATGTGTTCAATCAGCTGCCGATGGAATTCGCGGCTGAAGCCGACAAGCTGCTCGCCCTCAAGTTGGAGGGTTCCGTGGGCTGAGCCCAGGGCGCCATTTCCTCTGCTTCTCGCTGTCGTTCTTTTTCGCCAACACCGTGATTCGCCCCGACGCCCCCGTTCTGCTTGAGATCCGGGATCTGCACGCCCGGGTGGAGGACAAGGCGATCCTCAAGGGCGTGAATCTCACCATTCGTGCCGGCGAGATCCATGCGGTGATGGGCCGCAATGGCAGCGGCAAGAGCACGCTCTCCAAAGTGTTGGCCGGTCACCCTGCTTACACCGTTACCGGCGGCAGCGTGACCTACCGGGGCGACAACCTGCTCGAGCTTGATCCTGAGCAGCGGGCTCGGATCGGGGTGTTCCTCGGCTTCCAATATCCAGTGGAAATCCCCGGGGTGAGCAACCTCGAATTCCTGCGGGTGGCCACCAATGCCCGCCGCACCGAGCAGGGCCACGAGGAGCTCGACACCTTTGCCTTCGAAGATCTGGTGCGCGAGCGGCTGAAGGTGGTGCAGATGGATCCTGCCTTCCTGGATCGTTCCGTGAACGAGGGCTTCAGCGGCGGCGAGAAAAAGCGCAACGAGATCCTCCAGATGGCGCTGCTAGAGCCTCTGGTGGCGATCCTCGATGAAACCGATTCAGGCCTCGATATCGATGCGCTGCGCATCGTGGCCGGCGGTGTGAATCAGCTCGCCAATGCCGATAACGCCACGCTGCTGATCACTCACTACCAGCGCCTGCTGGATGCGATCACCCCCGACTACGTGCACGTGATGGCCGCAGGCCGGATCCTGCGTACCGGCGGCAAAGAGCTGGCCCTCGAGCTCGAGCAGCGCGGCTATGACTGGGTGGATCAGGAGCTGGCCGCCTTGGCGGCGGAGGTGGCCTGATGGTCGCCAGCACCAGCACCCGGCAGCTCTGGGTGGAGCCCTGGCTGGCGGCGTTGCCGGCTCCCGCTGGTGAGCTGGGGCCGGTGCAACAGCGCGGCCGTGCCGCTCTGGCCCGCACACCCTTGCCTGCCGCGCGCGCTGAGGAGTGGCGGTTCACCGATCTCTCGCTTCTGGCCCAGCTGCCGGTTGCGTCCGTGGCGGCAGCGGTTGAGCGGCCGCTTCCGGCCCCCCAGCCCGGTGCGCTGCGGCTGCACTGGAACGGCCGGGAAGATCCCCTGCAGGGTGTGGAGCTGCCGGCTGGTTTGCAGGCGCTCACACCCACCGACCTCGCCCAGGGGTTAGGCCACACCCTGGCGGCCACAGGCTGTGAGCAGCACTGGCCTGTGGAGCTCAACCAGGCCTGTGCGGAGCGGGTGCTCGCCCTACGGGTGGCCAGTCGCCAGCGGGTGAACCTTGAGTTGATCAGCGCAGCGGGTGAGGGCTTGCAGCCCTTGCGGCTGTTGCTGCTGCTGGAAGAGAAGGCCGAGCTCGATCTCTCGCAGCTGGTGAGTGCCGAGGCGGCCGGGTTGCACAGCCTGGTGGTGGAGGTGCATCTGGCCCGCAGTGCCCGCCTGCAGCACGGACTCGTGGCCTTCGGGCGCTCCGATGCGGCGCTGTTGGCCCACCTGGCCATCGAGCAGGAACCGGAAAGCCAGGTGAGCCTGAGCCAGGTGGTGGCCGGTTGGGGTCTGGCGCGCCTGGAGCCGCGGGTGGTGCAGGTGGATGGGGGTGCCCACACCATCCTGCGGGGCCTGCAGGTGGTGGATGGTCAGCAGATTGCCGACACCCACAGCCAGCTGGAGTTTCGAGGCCCGGAAGGGCAGCTGGATCAGCTGCACAAGGCCGTGGCGGCTGGTCAGGGCCGCAGTGTGTTCAACGGTGCCGTGCGCGTGCCCCGGGAGGCCCAACGCACCAACGCCGCCCAGCTCAGCCGCACCCTCTTGCTCTCCGATCGCGCCAGGATCGACACCAAGCCGGAGCTGGAGATCGTGGCCGACGACGTGAAGTGCGCCCATGGCGCCACGGTGAGCAGCCTGCAAACCGATGAGCTCTTCTATCTGCAGAGCCGCGGCATCGGCGCCGACCAGGCGGCTGGCCTGCTGCAGCGTGCCTTCTGCGAGGAGGTGCTGCGGGATCTGCCCGCCGCGGCTCGCGCCTGGTGCCCGCTGGAGCGTTTGCTGGAGGCGCGGGCATGACCACCACTCTCTCCGCACCACCCATGGGTGTTGTGGCGCAGCCCGACGATCTGGCGGCGCTCACCCGACCCGATTTCCCGCTGCTGGCGCAGACCGCTTGCCTGGGGCAGCCGCTGATCTATCTCGATCACGCCGCCACCAGCCAGAAGCCGCGCCAGGTGCTCGAGGCGCTCCAGCACTACTACGACCACGACAACGCCAACGTGCACCGCGGCGCCCACCAGTTGAGCGCCCGCGCCACCGAGGGTTTTGAAGGGGCACGCGCCAAGGCGGCGGCCTTTGTGGGCGCGAGCAGCCCCAACGAGATCGTGTTCACCCGCAACGCCAGCGAGGCGATCAATCTGGTGGCCCGCAGCTGGGGGGAAGCCAACCTGCGCCCCGGCGATGAGGTGCTGCTCACGGTGATGGAGCACCACAGCAACCTGGTGCCCTGGCAGCTGTTGGCCGATCGCACCGGCTGCGTGCTGCGCCACGCCGGCCTCAGCGCGAGCGGTGAGCTGGATCTCGACGACCTGCGCAGCAAGATCAGCGAGCGCACCCGGCTGGTGAGCCTGGTGCAGGTGAGCAACACCCTTGGGTGCCTCAACCCGATCGCCGCGGTGGCGGCCCTGGCCCACGCCGCCGGCGCGCTGGTGTTGGTGGATGCCTGTCAGAGCCTGCCGCATCTACCGGTGAACGTGCGCCAGCTGGGCGCTGATTTTCTGGTGGGCAGCTCCCACAAGCTGTGCGGGCCCACCGGAATGGGTTTCCTCTGGGGCCGCGAGGCGTTGCTGGAGGCGATGCCTCCGTTCCTGGGGGGCGGCGAAATGATCCAGGACGTTTACCTCGACCACAGCACCTGGGCCGGGCTGCCCCACAAATTTGAAGCCGGCACGCCGGCCATCGGCGAGGCCATCGGCATGGGCGCTGCCATCGACTACCTCCAGGCGATCGGGATGGAGCGCATCCACGCCTGGGAGCAGCACCTCACCCGGCATCTGTTTGCGCGGCTGCAAGCGGTGGATGGGTTGCGCATCCTTGGCCCCACGCCGGGGCAGCAGCCCGATCGCGCTGCGTTGGCGGCCTTCCACGTGGAGGGCGTGCACGCCAACGACATCTCAGCGCTGCTGGATTCAGCCGGGATCTGCATCCGCAGCGGCCATCACTGCACCCAGCCGCTGCATCGCCACTACGGCCTGAGCGCCTCAGCGCGGGCCAGCCTCAGCTTCACCACCACCCTCGAGGAGATCGATCGCTTCGCCGACGAGCTCCAGGGCTCGATCAGCTTCCTGCGCGAACACAGCTAGGCCGGCGCTAACACCGCCATCGCCGCGGCGCGGTGCTCCATCGGGTCCTGCTCCACCACGGCCCGGTAGGAGCTCCATTGCCGCTCGAACAAGTCCACGCTGCGCTCGCCTCAATCCACCGGCTCATCCCAGCCTGACGTGTGGTTGTTCGTGCCGTCTGGCCCCAGCAGCTAAGCGGTTGCACGGGCGGCCCGTTCACCGGCTTCGATCGCGCCTTCGAAGTAGCCGGGCCAGCGGGGGGATGCCTCGCTGCCCGCCCAGAACACCCGCCCGTGGTGGGCTGGGCCTGGTCCGCCATCGCTGCCGGCCGCCAGGCGGGCATGGCTGCTCCAGCAGCCCGGGGCCAGGAAGCTGGTGAAGCCGCCGCCGCTAAAGGGCTCGGTGTTCCAGACTTGCACCACCAGCTCCAGCGGTTCGGCCGCCTCGGGGGCCCAGTAGGTGGCGAGGTCCTGCAGGATCCAGGCCCGGCGCTGCGCCTCCGGTTGAGAGGCCAGCACCAGATCCCGTCTCCCGCGTAGTAGCTGGTGGTGCGGCTGATGCCCAGCTCACTCAGCAGCGCAGCAAAGCGGTGATGGGTTGTGCCCCCCCACTGGCCGCCCAGGTCCACCACGGCGCCATCGCCCAGGGTGTGGCTCACCATGCGCCCGCCGATGCGCGTTCGGGCTTCCAAAACCTGCACGCTCAGCCCCTGGCGCTGGAGGCGGCGGGCGGCCACCAGCCCGGAGAGGCCGGCCCCCACGATCAGCACATCCACAGCAGCGCTTGTCATCGAACCGCGCACCCGCTCTCTGGTGGGATGCTGGCGGCGATCCCAGATCCAGACCAGCGTTGGAGTGGCCCAACCCCCTGCTGTATCTGGCGGTGTTGGGCGGCCGCACCGCCACCAGTCACATCGAGCTGCACGACGTGCGCTTTGTGGCGGGCGGCTGCATCGACGACACCCTCCCGGAGCTGCGGCGCCAGTGGTTCGGGAGGCGTGAGGGCCTGCACCTGGACAGCTATATGGCGGTGCGGGCGATCGATGGCTGGGCGGTGAGCCTCGGCCGCGAGCCGGCCGCGCCCAGGCCCGAGCGGTTGTGGTTCGTGAATCTGGGCGCCTACCGCCCTGATGCGCTGGCGGAGTTGCACCAGTTTGGTTTGGTGGTGGCCCGCTCCTCCCAGGGGGCCAAGGCGGCCGCCAAGCGCCAATGGCTGCAGGGCGCCCTGCAGCAGCACAAAGACGACCTCTGCGCCGTGGACGATTGCTTGGCCCTCGAGCAGCTGGAGCTGCTCAACGGTGTGCGCTGGCATGTGCAGCTCAGCCCCCATCCGGAGGGTTGGAGCCAGCCCCAGGTGCCGGATTGGTTCGGCTACCGGCGGATTGATCGCGCCTGAGCGTTCCGGTCGGGCGGCAGCATGGGGCATTGGCCCCGGCAGCGCACCCCCATGAAGATCGACGGCAAGGCCTGGCGCACCATCTGGCTGGAGCCGGATGGTGGCTCGATCGGGGTGATCGATCAGATCCAGCTGCCGCATCGCTTCACCACCCGCACGCTGCGCAGCTGCGATGAAGCGGCCGAGGCGATCCGCACGATGGTGGTGCGGGGTGCGCCGCTGATCGGGGTGACGGGGGCCTATGGGCTGATGTTGGCCTTGCAGGCCGACCCTGGTGATGCCGCGCTGGCAGCGGCGTTTGAGCAGCTCAACGCCACCCGGCCCACGGCGGTGAACCTGCGCTGGGCGCTGCAGCGGGTGCGCGATCGCGTGGCGCCCCTGCCGCCGCCCCAGCGGGCCGAGGCGGCTAAGGCCGAGGCCGCGGCGATCGCCGATGAAGACGTGGCCATGTGCGAAGCGATCGGCGAGCACGGCCTGCGCATCTTTCAGGAGCTGGCGGCGGCGCGGCCGGCGGAGCGCCAGGGGCAGCCGTTCAACGTGCTCACCCACTGCAACGCCGGCTGGCTGGCCACGGTGGACTGGGGCACGGCCCTCGCCCCCATCTACAAGGCCCACCGCGCCGGCCTCAACATCCATGTGTGGGTGGATGAAACCCGCCCTCGCAACCAGGGCGCCTCGCTCACCGCCTATGAGCTGGGGCGGGAGGGCGTGCCCCACACCGTGATTGTGGATAACGCCGGCGGCCACCTGATGCAGCACGGCCAGGTGGATGCGGTGATCGTGGGCACCGACCGCACCACCCGCCGCGGCGATGTGTGCAACAAGATCGGCACCTACCTCAAGGCCCTCGCCGCCCACGACAACAACGTGCCCTTTTATGTGGCCCTTCCCGCCTCCACGATCGACTGGACGATCGACGACGGCGTGGCCGAGATCCCGATCGAGGCCCGCAGCGCCAGCGAGGTGACCCACATCCAGGGGCGCGGCGCCGATGGCGCGGTGAGCCAGGTGCAGCTCACGCCCGATGGCAGCGCCGGCTTCAACCCTGCCTTTGATGTCACCCCGGCGCGGCTGGTGAGCGCCCTGATCACCGAACGCGGTGTGGCGCCGGCCAGTGAGGCGGGCCTGCGCAGCCTCTACACCGACTCGTGATGGCGATGAGCGAACAGGAGTTGCGCCAGCAGTTGGTAACGGTGGCGCGCCGCATGCAGAGCAGCGGCATCAACCAGGGCACCTCGGGAAACCTCTCGGTGCGCATCCCCGGCGGCATGCTGATCACCCCCAGTTCGCTGCCCTACGAGCTGATGCAGCCCACCGATCTGGTGGCCCTGGATCTGGCCGGGAAGCCCCTGCAGCCAGCCGAGCCGGGCCGGCCCTCGCGGCGGCCGTCGTCGGAATGGCGGCTACATGCCGATGTGCTGGCCAGCCGGCCGGAGGTGCAGGCGGTGTTGCACTGCCATTCGATCCATGCCACTGCCCTGGCCTGCCATGGCCGTGGCATTCCGTCGTTCCACTACATGACGGCAGTGGCCGGCGGCCACGACATTCGCTGTGCGCCTTACGCCACCTTCGGCACCCAGGCGCTCTCCGATGGGGTGGTGGAGGCGTTGCAGGGCCGGCTGGCCTGCCTGATGGCGCAGCACGGCCAGGTGGCGGTGGGGCCGACGCTCGATCGGGCCCTGGCCCTGGCGGTGGAGGTGGAAACCCTGGCGCGCATCTACCTGCAGGCCCGAGCGATCGGTGCGCCGCCCCTGCTCAGCGGCGAGCAGATGGAGCAGGTGCGCCATCAGTTCCGCACCCTGCTCTACGGCAACTAGCCAGGGCGTCGGCCCAGCTGGGTTATGAGCAGGCCGGCTCCACCGGCCAGCACCACGAGCGCGAAGCAAAAGCCTGTCCAGGTGGGCAGGCCCCAGCCCACCACGGCCAGGGGGGCCACCACGGTGACAACGCCACCGGCCAGGAACGGCTGCAGCATCAGTTGTTTCAAGGAAAAGGCCGGCAGGGCCTGGCTGTGGTCATCGGGATCGGCCATGCGCAGCAGCAGCAGGCCCGAGGCCGCCACGCCGGTGGCCTGACCGAACTCCAGCACCGCCCGCTCGAACCAATCGGCGGGCAGCAGTCGCGGCGCCAACAGCAACGTGACGCCCAGATTCCAGATCAGCCCGGCCAGGGCGAGCACCGTGAGCGGTAGCCAGTCGGCCGCCAGCAAGGCCAGGTTGAGGCAGGCCGTTGCTGAGGTGATCAGCAGGTCGGCGGAGAGGGTTCCGATTTCGCTTTGGATCGGCGCTGCAGCCCAGTGGCTGGTGTTGGTTCGCTCCAGCAGCCAGCGCACCAGCAGCGAACCGATGATCGCCAGCGGGAACACCGGCAGCGATTGCCCTACCTCGGCGACGCCACCGCCGATCGCATCGGTGCCCAGTTGCAGCAGCTGCAGCAGCCCCACGCCGATCAACACGGCGATGCCCACCAGGGCGAGGTTGACAGCCCAGGCGGCCCAGGGGGGCCTGGAGCTTGGCGAGGCCGCGCTGGAGGATCCATTCGCGGCTTGCGACGACGCGTCTTGCGGGTTGGCGGGCGTGAGCTGGTCCAAGAGCCAGCCCCGTTGCCGACCCAGCACCACCACCACGCCGCCCACCAGGGTGGAGCTCAGCAGGCCCACCGTGGCCATCGCCAGGCCGAGATCCTGACCGCCCGAAAATCCCAGGGCCGCATAGCTCGGCCCCATGGCAGCGGCCGATCCATGACCACCTTCGTAGGCCACTTCGATCAAACAGGCCATCACCGGACTCACGCCCAGCAGGGGTTGGAGCACCAGCAGCACCGCCAGGCCGCCCACCACGTATTGGCCGAAGGCCAGCACCAGCGCCAAGCACACCTGGCCGCTCACCGGGCGCCAGAGGCCGCCGAGCTGCGGCAGCGGCTTGCCCAGCATCAAGGAGCCGAACACGAGTGTGAGCAACACCAGCGGTAGCTCTCCCCACAGCTGCATCAGGTGGTCGGGCAGCAGGGGCAGCAGACCGGCGGGTGCCACCAGCAGCCCGATCAGCCCCGCCACCAGGGCTTCGGGCACACCCCAGAGCCTCAGCTGCAAGCGCCGCCCGATGCTGCGGCCGGCCACGAGGATCAGGCTGAGCGCCGCTCCCGCCAGGGCGAGCCAGGCGAGCTCCTCGAGGCTGCCGCCGCCCCAGGTGCCAGGCAGCAGTTGCCGGCTCACAGCTGAAAGTGGCGACGGAAAAACGCTTCCGTGGCTTCCAGCACCTGGATCTGCGTGGCTCCGTTGCGGAAGCCATGGCCTTCGTTTGCGAAGCGGTGCACCTCCACGGGCACGCCGTTGGCCTCAAGGGCTGCGGCCATCCGCTCGGTTTGCTCCGGTGGCACCACCAGATCCTCCAGGCCTGGAAAAAAGATCACCGGACAGCGGATGCGGCCGGCATGCTGCAGCGGCGAGCGCGCGTCGTAGGTGGCTTTCGCTACGGGCCAGGGCCCCACGAGGCTGTCGAGGTAGCGAGCCTCAAAACGATGGGTGTCGCCGGCCAGGGAGCTGAGATCGGCGACGCCATACCTGCTGGCGCCGGCGCGGAAGCTGGAGCTGAAACAGAGGGCGGCGAGGGTGGTGAAGCCACCGGCGCTTCCCCCCTCGATGGCGATGCGTTCCGCGCTGGCCATTCCCCTGGCTACCAAGGTGTCGGCAGCGGCCGCGCAGTCGGCCACATCCACCACGCCCCACTGGCCATCGAGCCGTTCGCGGTAGGCGCGGCCGAAACCGGTGGAGCCTCCGTAATTCACATCCACCACGCCCCAGCCCCGTGACGTCCAGAACTGAATGCCCAGGCTCAGGCCCGTGCGGGCCATGCTCGTTGGGCCGCTGTGGCTCTTCACGAGCAGGGGCGCCTCGGGGTGGCCCCCGCAGGCCGGTGGGTAAAACCAGGCGTGGGTACGCAAGCCGCCGTGGCCCTCAAACCAGAGCTGCTGCGCCTGGCTGATCGCCTCGGCTGGCACGGGGCAGGGGGCGGCGGGGTGATGGCGCCACTGGCCACTGCTCAAGGTCAGCTCGAGCAGCCCGGAGGGTTCCGTGGCGCTGCTGGCCACACAGGCGAGCTGCCCCGCTTCCGCACAGAGATCAGCGAGATCGCTGAAGGGGGTCGCGATCGCTTGCCACATGGCCGTGCTGCTCGGCTCGCTGGGCAGCGTGAGGGCGCCCAGCTCCCAGCTGCCTTCGCGGCAGCAGATCGCCACGAGGCGCTCACCATCCCAGGCGTGGGTGCTCATGCCGAACACCCATTGGGGCATGGCGAAGTCGGCCTGGTCCCGCAGGAGCGGCTGCCATTGGGGCTCTGAGGTGGCGGCTTCATCGGCGCCGGCCCAGCGCTCCAGGTTCCAGAAGCCGCTGCGGTCGTGGCTCACCACGAGATCGTTGCCGGCCCAGAGCGGCTGAAACACCGAGCAGCCCTGGGCCTCCGCCGGGGTGGAGCCCGCGATGGCCCGAGCGCAAGCGAGGCTGCCATCGGGCAGGATTTCGGCCAGCCAGAGCTGGCTGCGGTCCCAGGGCATGCAGGGCTGTTGCCACTCCACCCAGGCCAGCTGCCGTCCGCTCGGGCTGAGGGCCGGATAGCCGCAGAAATCCACTGGGCTGTGCAGGGGCTGTGGTTCACCGCCCTGGAGGGGCACCGCCACCAGCTGATCCTGGCCGCCCGCTTCCAACACACCGATCCAGCGGTTGTGGGTTGGATCGATCACGCCCCCACCGAGTGCTCCAGGGAAGCGGCCGTCGCTGGCGGGGGCTGTGAGCCGCTGGGGTTGTGGGTTGTCGCCATCAAGGGCGAGCAGCCAGAGGCAGCGATCGGCGTCGTGCACGAACACGGCCACGGGCTCACCGGAGCCCAGGCGGCCGATGGCGCAGGCACCGCCTCCGTATTCATGCACGCGGCACCGCAGGTTCCACGCCCCTGGCGTGAGTTCCACGGCTGCCTGATCGGGGCTGCGGCGCGCCATCAAGGTGGTGCGGCCCTGCTCCTGGGGGCGCTGCTCCAGCCAGTAGAGAACGCCGCCGAGCAGCTTGGGCTCCTTGAGGCTGGGGGTGCGGCCCAGCACCAGCTCGGCGGAGAGGGGGGCGGTGCTGGCGCTCACCGGAACCATTCATCGATGGCTTCTAGAATCGCCTGGCAGACCACGCCCGCGAGGACCAGCCTTGGCCAGCAGCTTCGCCAAACTGGCTCGTTCCGCCGAGCGCTCGGGTCGTCTCACGGTGTCGAAGGAGCCGGTGGATCGCCCCCCTTACGACATCCACAAGCTGGGTGATCAGGTGCTGCGGGAGCCCGCCCGCCGCATCGGCAAGGTGGATGACTCCATCCGCAAATTGGCCTGCGACATGCTCGTGAGCATGTATGCCGCCCGTGGCATCGGCCTGGCTGCACCGCAGATCGGAGAACCGGTGCAGCTGCTGGTGATCGATCTGGAGATCGAAGACCCCAACAGCCCGCCGCTGGTGCTGATCAACCCTGAGATCACAGCGGTGGGCGGCAGCCTCTGCACCTATGAAGAGGGCTGCCTGAGCATTCCAGGTGTGTATCTCGATGTGGTGCGCCCCAGCGTGGTGGAGGTGAGCTACCGCGATGAGATGGGCCGCCCCAAGCGCCTTAAGGCCGATGGCCTGATGGCCCGCTGCATTCAGCACGAGATGGACCATCTCAACGGCGTGCTGTTTGTGGATCGCGTCACCGATCACGACAAGTTGCGGGAGGGCCTCGATGAAAAGGGGTTCAATCCCGCTGACGTTCAATCCGTTGCCTGAGGCCCTGATTCCATGCCGATGAAACCCCTGGCCGGCGTGTTCCTGGCTCTGGCTTGCCTGCTCGGGATCGCCGCCACCGGTTCGGTGTTCGAGCTCGCCTATGGCGATCCTGATCTGGGGGTGTCCACCACCCGCTTGATTCTGGGTTTGGCGCTGCCCGGCACGGTGATCAGCCTGCTGGTGGCAATCCGGATCAATAAGCCCGCCTGAGGGGCTGGTCAGGCCATCGGGCGCTGCATACGATCCTCAGGCTGCGAGCCGCTCTCTGTGATGCATCCGATCCGCACCCTTGCCGCGCTGCTGCCGCTGGCGGGCGCCCTGGCTCTGGTGTCGCCCCAACCGGCGGCGGCCAAGGCTCTGTTCGGGGCCGTTGAGGTGGATCAGAGCAAGTTTGTGATCGTGGCGGCGCCCATCGGCGACGGCAGCCGCGCCCAGCTCAACATCTACGAGCAGCGCACCAATGCCCGCCCCTGCTTCGCCGTGCAGGCCGGCAAGCCCGGTGTGGTGGATCCGCTGCTCTCCAGCTTTGATTTCACCGGGATCTGCAACCGCTTCATCGACGGCAACGGCTACTCGCTGCGGCTTGGCGAACAAGACCTGGGCACCGTGTATCGCCTCAGTGTGGTGAAGGAGGCCAAGGACACCCTGCTGATGGCGCTGCCCACCAAGGCTGGCGCCGGCCCCGAGCTGGTGATCGCCCGCAGTGGCGGCGCCGGCAACGGTTTTCTGCTGCTGGTGCCCGAGCCCGGCTGGAAGCTGATGCGCCGTCAGTTCGGCGGCCGCGCCCTTGGCCACGTTTACGTGTATCGCGCCGCCGCGCCTGAGGCGATGTCCGGCCCCGCAGCGCCGCCGGCACCGGTGGCGGCCCACTGAGCCCCAGGCAGCACGCTTGCTACCATCTTCAAACTGCACAGATTCTTGATCGGTTTATGACCCAGGTCACCGTTGGCGAAAACGAGGGCATTGAGTCGGCGCTGCGCCGCTTCAAGCGCCAGGTGTCCAAAGCCGGGATCTTTGCCGACCTGAAGCGCCTGCGTCACCACGAGACCCCGGTTGAGAAGTACAAGCGCAAGGCCCAGCAGCGCCGCCGCCGCCGCTGATCCTTACTGATCCAAGCGTTGTTCAGGGAACCGGTAGAAACACCGGTTCCCTTTTTTTGTGGCGTGTCAATGATGGGTGAATCCCCTGCGGAGCACCCTGTGAAGCAGCTGTTTCAGGCCCTGAATCGCTGGTTTGGCACCAGCGTTGGCAATGCCTTTGGCAATCCGCTGGAAGAACGCCGCCATCAGCCACCCCCGGTGGGTGTGCAGCCTTACCGGGACCGTCCCCATCACTAGAGGCCCTGGCGGCGCTGATCAAAGCTGCGGTAGCTGAGCGCTTCGGCGATCGCGGCACTGCTCACCTGATCGGCGCCGTCGAGATCAGCAATGGTGCGCCCCACTCGCAGCACCCGTTCGGCAGCCCTGGCGCTGAGGCCGCGTTGGTCGATCGCCTGCTGCCAGAGATCCAGGGCGCTGGGCTGCACGGCGCCGCAGCTGCGTAGGGCATTGGCCGTGAGCTGACTGTTGTTCACGCCTGCGGGGTTGCGGGCCAGCATGCGGCCGCGGGCGGTTTCCACCCGCTCCCGCACGGCCCCACTGGCTTCCGGTGCGCTGCAGTGGCGGTAGCCGGCCCCCAGAGTGCTGCCTTCGAGGCGCCGCATCACCACCTGCAGATCGATGCGATCCAGCAGCGGGCCGGAGAGCCGGCTCCAATAGCGCTGTTGCAGGGCCGTGCCGCAGCTGCAGCTGCGCTCCGGATCTCCGGCCCAGCCGCAGGCGCAGGGATTGGTGGCGGCCACCAGGTTCACGCTGCAGGGAAAGCGCAGCCGCTGGCGGGCGCGGCTCAGCCACACTTCCCCCTGCTCGAGGGGTTGGCGCAGCTGGTTGAGCACGTCGCGTCGAAACTCCGCCAGCTCATCGAGAAACAGCACGCCGCGATGGGCCAGGGCCAGCTCCCCCGGGCGCGGCTGGCTGCCGCCGCCCACCAGGGCCGCGCTGGAGCAGCTGTGGTGGGGACTGCGAAACGGCCGTTGCTGCAGGAGCCCTCCCTGGGGCGGCAGCAAGCCCGCCACCGAATACAGCTGCGTGAGCTCGAGCCGTTCGGATTGGCTCAACGCTGGCAGCAGCCCCGGCAGGCAGCGGGCCAGCAGTGTTTTGCCGCTGCCCGGTGGCCCCACCAGCAGCAGGTGGTGGCCGCCGGCCGCGGCGATCTCCAGGGCGCGGCGCCCATGCACCTGCCCCCGCACGGCAGCCAGATCCCCCAGCGCCTCCAGCGGCTGGCTGGAGGTTTCGGGTTGCTCAGGGCTGGTGGGCACAGCCGGGGCTTGTTCCGGTTGCTGCAGCCACTGGATCACCTCCCGCAGGTGGGTGGCCGGGCGCAGTGGCAAGGCATCCACCAGCGCCGCCTCCTGCTGGTTGGCGGCGGGCAGCACCAGGGCTGTGGCCAGGGCCTCGCGTGCCGCCAGGGCCAGCGCCACGGCACCACGCACCGGCCGCAGCTCACCGCCCAGCCCCAGCTCTCCGGCACACCAGATGCCCTCCAGCAGCTTTGGATCCAGTTGTCCGCTGGCTGCCAGCACCGCCAGGGCGATCGGCAGATCAAAGGCGGGCCCCTCCTTGCGCAGGTCCGCTGGCGCCAGGTTCACCACCACGCGGGTTAACGGCATGCGCAGGCCGCTGTTGCGGATGGCGGCCCGCACCCGCTGCCTCGATTCCTGCACCGCCGCATCGGCCAGCCCCACCACCTGCAGGCCCGGCAGGCCTGGGGCGATATCCACCTCCACCGACACCGCCCGGGCCTCCAGCCCCACCAGAGCAGCACCGCTGCATCGTGCCAACATCGGCCCATCCGAAACCTGCAGTGGTGAAATGCCACCGCTGTTTCACCCCACTCCGCAGCGCCCACTGCCCGCCATGGCCGAGCCAGTGAACGACACCATCTTCGGCCGCATCCTGCGGGGGGAGATCCCCTGTGATCAGGTGTATGCCGATGAGCAGTGCATCGCCTTTCGCGATGTGGCCCCCCAGGCGCCTGTGCACATCCTGGTGATCCCGCGCGAGCCTGTGGTGAACCTGGCGGAAGCGGGGCAGCAGCATGGGCCGCTGCTCGGCCATCTGCTGCTGGTGGCAGCCCAGGTTGCCCGGGAGCAAGGCCTGGAGGGATTCCGCACCGTGATCAACAGCGGCGCTGAGGCGGGGCAGACGGTGTTTCACCTGCACGTGCACGTGATCGGTGGCCGTCCGCTGGCCTGGCCGCCGGGCTGAACCTAGAGCGGTGAGAATGGCGGCATCTGAACGCCGTCATGAACCCCCTGGAGGCCTTCCGCAGTCAGCTCGGCAAGCTGCGGCGCCTTGCCCAGCCCTATTTCCTGCCGGTTGAGGAAACCAGCGGCTGGCAGTTTCTGCTGCTGATCGGTGCCCTACTGGCGGTGGTGGTGGGCAGCACGCTGCTGCTGCTCACGGCCGTGGTGGCCGCCAGCGGTGCCCTGATCCCCGAGCTGCAGGCGCGCTTCCTGCCGGGCGTGCCCCAACAGGTGAACGCGCTGTGGGCCAGCCCCGCTGGGCCGGTGGTGATGGTGCTGTTTGTGGCGGGCCTGATCTGCTTCGGGGCGCTGCGCAGCAAATTGCGGCAGGGGCGGTGGTTGCCCTGGCTGCTGATGGGGGTGATCACGCTGCTGATCCTGGTGATCAACGGCATCAATGTGGGCATCAGCTACATCGCCCGCAACGTTGATAACACCCTGGTTGCTTATAAGGCTGATGAGTTTTGGCAGGTGGTGGCGATCTACGCCTTCTGTCTGGTATTAGCGCTGCCGATCCGGGCGCTGCAGAGTTATCTGATTCCCAAGTTGGGGCTGCTTTGGCGCGAATGGTTGAGCGGGCGCTTGCTGGGGCGCTATCTCTCCAACCGCGCCTACTACGTTCTCAATCCAAACGACGAAATAGCGGAGGAAATCGATAACCCCGACCAGCGGATCTCGCAGGACACGGCCAGTTTCACGGGCACCAGCCTGAGCGTAACCGTGGAGATTGTGTCGGCACTGCTCACTTTTGTGAGCTTCATTGTAGTGCTGTGGACGATCAGCGCCAAGCTGGCGCTGTGGCTGCTGTTGTATTCCGTGGGTGGCACAGCGGTGATCGTGTTCGCCAGCCGCAAACTGGTGGCACTGAACTACGACCAGCTGCGCCTAGAGGCCGACTTCCGCTACGGCCTTGTGCACATTCGCGACAACGCGGAATCGATTGCCTTCTACCGCGGTGAGCAACAGGAATCGCGCGAGGCCGTGCGCCGGCTGGATGGAGCGATCCGCAACTACGACAAGTTGATTGTGTGGGAAGCGTTGATCAGCGTGATTCAACGCTCCTACGACTACTTCTCCCGTTTCCTGCCCTGGCTGGTGATTGCGCCGATTTACTTCGCCAAGGAAGTGGATTTCGGCGTGTTCGGTCAGGCCAGCATCGCCTTCTCGCAGGTGTTGTTCTCGGTGAGCTACATCGTGAACAACATCGATCGCCTGGCGGCCTTCTCCGCCTCGATCAGCCGACTGGAAGGCTTCCAGGGCAAGGTGGAGTCGATCAATCGCTCCGAAGCCCAGCGCGATCTGTTGCTCGACGACCCCTCCCGCGCTGTGCAGTCGTTGCTGGTGCGGCATGTGGATCTGGTGCCCCCCGGCAGCGACCGTCGCCTGATCCACGACCTCAGCCTTGAGGTGGCCGCCAGCCAGCGGGTGTTGGTGGTGGGGCCCAGCGGTTGCGGCAAAACCTCCTTCCTGCGCTTGGTGAGCGGTCTGTGGCCGCCGGCCGCCGGCGAGGTGGAGCGCCCGCCGCTCTCCGAGCTGCTGTTTATTCCCCAGAAGCCCTACATGATCCTGGGCAGCTTGCGGGAGCAGCTCTGCTACCCCCAGGATCCGCAGCGCTTCAGCGATGAGCATCTGCGCAGCGTGTTGGAGGAGGTGCGGCTGGGGGCGTTGGTGCAGCGTTACCCCGATTTCGAGATCAAGCAGGACTGGCCGCGGCTGCTGTCGCTCGGTGAGCAGCAGCGCCTCGCCTTCGCCCGCCTGCTGCTCAACTCGCCGCGGTTCGTGGTGCTCGATGAGGCCACCAGCGCCCTGGATGTGAGCACGGAGCAGCATCTCTATCAGCTACTGGCGCAGCGGGAGATGGCCTTTGTGAGCGTCGGTCACCGCCCCACGCTCAAGAGCTTCCACAACCTAGTGCTCGAGCTCGATGGCCAGGGAGGCTGGAAGCTGATTCCAGCTGCCAGCTATACCTTCAACTCCGGCGTCTGATCCAGCGATGAGCACCACCACCAACTCCACTTCAGACAGCGCCACTCCGGCCACCAGCGCCACCACCAACGACGTGCCCGCCTTCGGCTGGAGCGCCTACGCCGAGCGGGTGAATGGCCGCTTCGCCATGGTGGGCTTTGCGGCTGTGCTGCTCGTGGAAGCGATCAGCGGCGACACCTTTCTGCGTTGGGCCGGTTTCGTGGGCTGAAGCCCGCGATCAGGGAAGTTCCAGCAGGTCAACCTGCCAGAAGCCGCCGCGGCTCACCTGCACCGCGATCACCCGACCATCGGCGCTGAGGCTCACCCGTTGGGGCACACCGGCCGGCTCGATCGGCAGCAGCTGCGCCGCCTGGATGGAGCGGCGATACAGCACCAATTCGCTGCGGTCATCGCGCTGGCGCACCAGGGCCAGGCGTTCGCCCTGCTGATCCACGGCCACGCTGATCGGCAGGCTGTCGGCGCGGTTGAGGCCCATGAGCGGCACCGGTGCACCGCGTTGCAGATCAATGAGCTGCACCTGGGCCCTCGCCCCGGCGCGGTTGGCGATCAGGGCCAGCCAGCCGCCGGCCAGGGATGGGCTGCCGCTGCTGCCGATGCGATTGAGCTGTTGGTTAACGCTGTTCACCGGCCGCAGGCCCCCCTGGCAGCCCCCCAGCAGCAGCGAGAGGCTAAGCAGCGCCCCCCAGCGTTGGATCCAGCTGCTGCTCATGGCGCCAGCCCCGGGCCGCCGCCGCTCTGCCGCAGCCCTGGAGCGCGATCGGGCTCGAGCAGGCCGCTCAGATCAAACAGCTGCACCCGCTGGCTGCCGCCGCTGATCACCTCCACGGCCATGCTCTGGCCATCGGGAGCCAGGCTGAGCTGTTGAGGCTCCTGGCCCGGCGGCAGAAAGAGTGGTTGCAGGCGACCGGTGGCGCGGTCTTCGATCACCGCCTGCCGCAGGGAGCCCTGCTGCACCAGCAAGGCCAGGTAGCGGCCGTTCCAGCTCAGCGATGGTGAGCTGTGGGGTTGGCGGTTGCGCAATTGGCGCAGGGGCAGCACCGTGCCGCTGCGCCGCTCCTGCAACAACACGGTGGTGCGGCCGGCCCGCTCCACCAGCGTTGCCAGCAAGCGGCCATCGCCGCTCAGGGCAGGTTGCTGGCGGGATTCGGGCCCAAGTCCCGTTGGCGCGGCAGCCTGGCGCCGCAGGGGATCAAGGCCACAACCCACGAGCGCGAGCGCCAGGGCCGCAGTCGCCAGCAGGGGCCGGGCGGTGCTGCGTTGCAGGGTGATCAGTCGTCGAAGCGGGAGCTGTTGTCGCGCGGGCCCGGGCGGCTGGAGGGGGGCACCGGACGGAACACGGCATCACTGACGCTGGCATCAGGAGCGCTGTTTGTGCTCGGCTGGGCAGCGGCGCCGGAAGGGCGGTAGGGAGCTCCCTGGGGCACGCCGGCCTGGCGTGAGTCGGGAGCAGCGCCGGGACGGGTGGGCTCTGGGGCACCGGGGCGGCGGCTGGAGCGCGGCATGTCGTCGCTGCTGCTCACCGGCCGAGAGCCGCGGCGGCTTTCATCGCGGCCCTGGCGGCGGGCGCCGAATTCACGGCCGCCACCATCAGCAGCGGGAGCATCGCCGGCGCGGAAACGGCTCCAATCGTCGCGGGAGGCAGCCCGCTCGGGAATGGCCGCACGGGCTGGGGCACGGCGCGGACGGTAGAGATCCTCCTCATCACGCTCGCCGAAGCTCTCCTCACGGGAGCGGATGCGGCGGCGTAAGGGTTGGGGTTCGTCGAAGCGATCGGTATCGTCGCGCCAATCGCGCCCACCGCCCATGCGCGGGCGCGGCGTGGGCTCGTCGTCGTCGTCGAAGTAGGAGGAGCGCCTCGCCTGTTCGGTGGTCACGCCCCGCAGGCGCACGCTCTCGTAGGCGAAGAACACCGTGGTGCCGGCCAGCAGAAACTGGCCGAACTGCAGGATCGGGTCGAGGCGCCAGCCCTGGAAGAAGAGGATGCCGCCGCAAAGCAGGCCCACGGCCGCGAAAAACACGTCGTAGTCGCGGGCAAGGGCCGGCTTGAAGCTCCTCATGAAATAGAGGAAGGCCCCGCCAACGGCCAGCACGATCCCAACGATGCTGGCCCAGTTCAGGCTGGCGTTAACCACGGATCGAGGTTCCCTTTCGGGCCACTCTAGGCCCGGCTCTCAATCAGAGCTTGCGGTCAACGCGATCGTTCTGGCTGATCAGGATCACCGCAGCGGTGATGGGAACCACCACGATCACCGCGCCCCACGCGAGGCTGCTGAGGAAGTTGGCGAGGGAGGGGGTCATGGCACTGACGAATCCGCCCGGGATCCTAGGCAGCGATGACCACTTCCTACGATCCACACACCACTGCTTAGAGCTTTGTGACGGGGAGCCTTGAGACGGTGAGCCTTGAGACGGCCTCGGGGGCAGACACCCTGGCGCTACTGCGCCAACTGCTGCCGCCAGTGCACCTGGTGCTCGGCGTGCTGCTTTCGGCGTGGACCTTGCTTTTCCTGTTCCGGATCGTGCTCACCTGGTATCCCCAGGTGGATCTGAGCCAGGGCCTCTGGCGGGTGGTGGCGATCCCCACCGAACCCTTGCTCGCCTTCAGCCGGCGGCTGATCGCCCCGATCGGCGGCGTGGATGTCACCCCAGTGATCTGGCTTGGTCTGGTGAGCCTGGTGCGTGAACTGCTGGTGGGTCAGCAGGGGGTGATCACCCAGATGATGATCCGAGCCAGCGTGCTGCCGGCTTAGGCCGGAGGCAGCATCTCCTGCTCCACAAACTTGGTGTGCACGTCGCCGGCCTGGAATTCCGGTCGATCCAGCAGCTGCAGGTGGAAATCGATGGTGGTGGGAATGCCGGTTACCGCGCATTCCGACAGCGCCCGCCGCAGGCGTTTGAGGGCATGCGGCCGATCGGTGCCCCACACGATCAGCTTGCCGATCAGCGAGTCGTAGAAGGGGGGGATCTCGTAGCCCGTGTACACGTGGCTGTCGAAGCGCACGCCGGGGCCGCCGGGGGGCAGCCAGCCTGTGATTTTGCCCGGTGAGGGGCGGAAGTTCTGGCGCGGATCCTCCGCGTTGATGCGTACCTCAATCGCGTGGCCGGTGAGCTTGATCTGCTCCTGGGTCACGGAGATCGGTTCGCCGCCGGCGATGCGCAGCTGTTCCGCAATCAGATCCACACCGCTCACCATTTCGGTGACCGGGTGTTCCACCTGGATGCGGGTGTTCATCTCCATGAAATAGAAGTGCCCGGTGCGGTCCACCAGGAACTCCACCGTGCCGGCGCCTTCGTAGCCGATGGTGCGGGCAGCGGCCACGGCCGCATCGCCCATCTGACGCCGCAGGTCGGCATCGATCGCCACGCTGGGCGCTTCTTCCAGCAGTTTCTGGTGGCGGCGCTGGATCGAGCAGTCGCGCTCGCCCACGTGCACCACGTTGCCGTGGCGATCGGCCAATACCTGCACCTCCACGTGCCGGGGCCGGTCGATGAATTTCTCCATGTAAAGGCCGGGATTGCCGAAGGCGGCTTCCGCTTCGCCCTGGGCGGCCTTGAACAGATTGTCGAGTTGATCGGCGGAGGGCACCAGCCGCATGCCCCGGCCGCCGCCCCCGGCGGTGGCCTTGATCATCACCGGATAGCCCATGGTGGCCGCTAAAGCGCGGGCCTCATCCACGTTCTCCAACAGGCCTTCGCTGCCGGGGATGGTGGGCACCCCCACGCTCTGCATGGTGGCCTTGGCGGTCGATTTGTCGCCCATGGAGCGGATCGACTCGGGCGACGGGCCCACGAAGGTGATGCCGTGGGCGCCGCAGATCTCCGCGAACTTGTCGTTTTCGGCGAGGAAGCCGTAGCCCGGGTGGATGGCATCGGCGCCGCGGGAGGTGGCGGCCGCCAGGATGTTGGGGATGTTGAGGTAGCTCTTGGAGCTGGGTGCATCGCCGATGCACACGGCCTCATCGGCCAGCTGCACGTGCAGGGCGTTGCGATCCACCGTGCTGTACACAGCAACAGTGGGAATGCCGAGTTCGCGGCAACTGCGCAGAATTCGAAGTGCGATTTCGCCACGGTTGGCGATCAGCAGTTTGCCGATGGGCATCCAGTGGCAAGCCGGCAGATCCGGCAGCGCAGGCCGCTGGGGACTGTATCAGTGCTCACCAGGTGGGATCACGCCGGGCTGATGGGTATAGTTCCGGAGCGGTGTTCAGTCGCCGTCTGCCCTCACGCCTGCGGCTTGATCGCAAGCGATCCAACCCCGAGCTCCGTCAGCCCTGTGCTGCCCTGCTCAACACAACCACGCGGATGTGGTGGAATTGGTAGACACGCACGTTTGAGGGGCGTGTGACTTCGGTCTTGCGAGTTCAAGTCTCGCCATCCGCATGCTTTGCTCCACCGTTCGTCGGTAAGCCCTTGTGACCGCAGCAGGCGCAGGCGACGCCGCGATCGTGCTGGTGTGCAACGGCCCCGGTGAGCTCGCCACCTGGGTTCGGCCCCTGGCCCAGCGCCTGCACCGCGAGCTGGCGATGCGGCCCCTGGCTGCCGACGCGGCGGTCGGGTTGCAGCTAGTGCTGGTGCCCTGCCCCAATGCCACCGGCACGGAACACCGGGTGGCGGCGGCCATGGGCCTGTTTGAGCGCATCCTGCCGGCCTCCCGCTTCTGGTGGTTGCTGCTGCGCCCCCGGCGCCACGGCCCCTGGCCGGCGCGAGGGGTGGTGGTGTTTCTGGGCGGCGATCAGTTCTGGACCGTGCTGCTCTCGGCGCGCCTCGGTTATCGCCACATCACCTACGCCGAGTGGGTGGCCCGCTGGCCCCGCTGGAACGATCGGATTGCGGCGATGGGCTCTGCGGCGGCGGATCGCCTGCCCCGGCGCTGGCAGCCCCGCTGCCGAGTGGTGGGTGATCTCATGGCGGATCTCTCGGAATCGGCCCGCAGCGACCAGCTGCTGCCCCAGGGCGAATGGCTGGCGCTGATGCCGGGATCCAAGCGCGCCAAGTTGCAGGTGGGCATGCCCTTTCTGCTGGAAACGGCCGACCGCATCGCCCGGGTGCGGCCCACCACCTCGTTTCTGCTGCCGGTTGCTCCCACCACCAGCGTGCAGGAGCTGTTGGCCTATGCGGGCGGGGCGAATCCGATCGCGGCCTTCTACGGCGCCGGCGAGCCGCAGTTGCTCGCGGGGGCGGAGGGCTCGGAGTTGTGCACCGCCGCGGGCACCCGCATCCGGCTGGTGGAGCAGCAACCGGCCCATGGCGTGTTGAGCCAGTGCCGCCTGGCCCTCACCACCGTTGGTGCCAACACCGCCGAGCTGGGTGCCCTGGGGGTGCCGATGATTGTGCTCGTGCCCACCCAGCACCTGCATGTGATGCAGGCCTGGGATGGCGGCCTGGGGATCCTGGCCCGCCTGCCGATTCTGCGTTGGCTGCTGGGGGCGGCGCTCACCGCCTGGCGGATGCGTCACCACGGCTTCCTGGCCTGGCCCAACATTTCGGCGGGGCGGGCGGTGGTGCCGGAGCGGGTGGGCGAGATCACGCCGGCGCAGATCGCGGCGGAGGCGCTCGATTGGCTGGAGCACCCGGAGCGGCTGGATGGCCTGCGCGACGATCTGCGCAGCCTGCGCGGTCAGCCCGGGGCGGTGGCGGCGCTGGCGGCGATGGTGCGGGAGCTGCTGCCGGCGTTGCCGGGGCAGGCTTCTTAAGTTGTGGGCCAGCCCATTCCCGCTTGCCATGGCCTCCGCTTCTTCCGCTGATCACGAGCAGTGGCGCGATCAGCTGTCTCCGGAGCAGTTCCAGGTGGCCCGGCTCGGCGGCACCGAGCGCGCTTTCACCGGCATCTATTGGGATAACAAGGCCAAGGGCATGTATCGCTGCGTGTGCTGCGGCCACGAGCTGTTCAGCTCTGATAGCAAATACGACTCGGGCAGCGGCTGGCCCAGCTTCTGGGAGGGCGTGAAGCCCGAAGCGATCACCACCGTGGAAGATCGCAGCCACGGCATGGTGCGCACCGAGATCAAGTGCGCCAACTGCGATGCGCACCTCGGGCACGTGTTCAACGACGGGCCCAACCCCACCGGCTTGCGCTACTGCGTGAATTCGGCCTCGCTCAACTTCGAGCCCAAGCAGGCCTGACCGCCAGCAGCGGCAGCCCTACCAGCGCTCACTATCGCGGGGGTCCATCGGTTCCACATCCAGGGGCCCCTCATCGCGCACGTAGCGGCGGCGGGGGGGTGCTTCCTGCTCATAGCCGCGGCGGGGTTGCGGCTCCATGGGCTCCTCGTCGAGGTAGCGGCGCTGGCGCAGCGGTTCGCGCTCGCGGCGCTGCTCCACCTCCACGTAGTCGTAGGCCTCGTCGGGTTCGAAGCGGCGATTGGTGGCGGGCTCGATGCGGCGCTGCTGTTCCTGAACGCTGGGTTGGCCCGCGGCCAGCTGGTTTTCCACCGGCACCATGTTGAGCCGGTAGCGCTCGCGCTCCTCCTGCTCCCAGCTGGGGCCGCCCACGCCCAGCTTTTCGAGCAGGCCGGTGCCCAGCTGCTTGAGCTTCTCCTCGGCGCCCTCGTACACGATGATCCGGTCGGGGCCGCTGCTCACGATTTCCTCCACCGTGAGCTCCCAGGTGCTGAGCACCCCTTCGCCCAGCAGGGGAATCCCGAGGGCACCGAGCACCAGCGTGGTGAGTTCGCCGGTTTCAATGTCGAAGCTGAAGCCGAGCACCTTGCCGAGCTGTTCGCCGGCTTCGGTGACCACCTGGCAGTTGATCACCTTCGAGTAGCGATCCGGGTTGAAGCCCTCGGCCAGGGAATCGGCCGAATCCACCAGGATCACATCGCCCACCTGGCGGATGCTCTGCAGCGGCATCCAGCGCGGCAGGCCCGGCAGGAAGCGGGTGAGCGGGTTGTCGCGTAGGCCCAGCGCTACCACTTCACGCCGGTCGATATCCACCACCACTTCGCCCACCACGCCGAGGCGACGACCCGAGTCACGGGTGATCACTTGGGTGCCCATCAGCTCCGAGCGCAGCCACAGACGATCGCTGGGGGGTGCCGCCATGGCGGTCAGATCGCTGCCGGGAGGGGTGGTTGTCATGGGCGCATTGTGGCCGAATGGCAAGGTCTGGCTTTCAGGCCGCAGGTGGTAATCCCACCACCTGGGTGTGGGCGCCGCGGGCCTGGGTCACGCCGATGGTGCGGGTGGCGGCGCCGATCATCGGGCGGCGGTGGCTCACCACCAGAAACTGAGC